>Ga0136617_10001331_pt1 | contig 21735 bp, 19 predicted proteins | sample AntDrymUQ3222106_2_FD_129672 | JGI IMG/M metagenome (GOLD analysis project Ga0136617, IMG submission 129672) | Polar desert sand microbial communities from Dry Valleys, Antarctica - metaG UQ322 (21.06) | ecosystem: Environmental > Terrestrial > Soil > Desert | place: Antarctica: Dry Valley...
ATCGTTCGCGGACCGGGAATCAACAATCTTGACCTTTCAATTTACCGAACGTTTCGATTTACGGAAAGTATGAATCTTCAGCTTCGGGCGGAAGCCTTCAATGTTCTTAATCTCGTCAATTATGGTAATCCCGGAACGACTCTCGGAACACCGCTTTTCGGTGTGATTACTAGTGCGCGTGATCCACGCATTATTCAACTCGGTGTGAAATTTAACTTTTAGATTTCTAACCGTTTTGGAAAATCAAAAGTCCGCGTTTATCTTTGACGCGGACTTTTTTTATCTGTAAAAACAAATTGATGAGAATTCTGCTGAAAAATGCTACCGCAGTTTTACCGGCTGACAAAACCGGAAATGTTTCAATCTTGATTGAAAAAAAAAGCATCGCCGCTATATCCTTCGACAATAAATCTTTTGAAGCCGATAAAGTTTTTGATTTAGAAAACGCCGCTCTTTATCCCGCATTTATTGACATACATAATCACGGCGCGGTCACCGTAGATGTCAACCAAGCTAACGCCGACGATTTATACAAGGTTGCAAAATTTTTGGCGAAAAACGGCGTTGCGGCGTGGCTTCCGACTCTCGTCCCTGATTCTGTTGAAAACTACCAAAAATCAATCAATTCGATTGAAGAATTAATGCAATTGCAAAAAAACGAACCAATTGCTCAAGCCTTAGGCGTTCATTACGAAGGCGTTTTCGCCAATGAAAAAATGTGCGGCGCGCTTCGTCCGCAATTTTTTAGAACTTTCAAAAACAGCAATGAAGTCGAAACTCTGCCGAAAATAGAAAACGAAAACGTTATCCATTTCACTACACTCGCGCCGGAAATTAAAAACGGAATCGAACTTATCAAAGAATTAAAAAAACAAAATTGGATTGTTTCAATCGGGCATACCGAATCTGATTTGGAAACATTAGAAAAAGCGAAACAGGCAGGCGCAAAACATCTGACCCATTTTTTCAACGCGATGACTGGACTGCATCATCGAGATTTGGGCGTCGCGGGTTGGGGTTTAACCGACGAAGATATTACGTTTGATATTATTGCCGACGGCGTTCACGTTCATCCGCGAATGCTCGAATTCGCTTGTCGAAACAAATCAATCGAAAAAGTAACTTTAATCAGCGATTCGGTTGCGCCAACAGGTTTAGGCGACGGGAATTTTGAAATTTGGGGCGGAAAAATTTCGGTTGTAAACGGCAAAACGCGAAACGAACGCGGAAGCATTGCAGGTTCGGTTATTACAATGCTAGACGCCGTAAAACGGATGTTGTCGCTCGGGTTTACCGAAATAGAAGTTTCAAAAATGGCAAGCGCGAATCCGGCGCGACTTTTAGGAATCGAAAAAACTCACGGCACAATCGAAATCGGAAAACGCGCGGATTTAGTTGCGCTCGACGCGCAAGGAAATGTGAAATTATGTTTAGTTGCCGGTAATGTGGCTTTCAGCGACATTTAGTTTGCGTTTTCGCGTAACTAGGTAAACGCCCGCGAAAATCAAAATCATTGCTAAAAAGATTCGCGGTTTCCATTCTTCCTTCAAAACAAAAATCGCCAAAAGCGTTCCGATCAGCGGCTGCAAGTAAATATAAACCGCCACAATCGAAGGCTCGACCCGCGCCAGCGCCCACGTGTTCCAATAATATGCAAGAATAGTCGGAAACAGAATGATTGCGAAAACTGACAGCCAGGATTGCCAGCCGACCGCAACTAAATCAACCGTTTGCAGGGAAACTAAACCGACCGGAACATTGATAATCGCGCCAAAAAGAAAAAGCCACGCGATTGATTTTAACGCGCCGTAAAAGCTAATCAATTTTTTCGAAAGCGCGACATATGCCGCGTAAGAAATGCTGTTGAGAACGATTAAAATATCGCCCTGCGTCGTAGCGGAAGAAAAGCTCGCATTTCGCGGGTCAATCAAATAAATCACACCGCACGCCGCTAAAATTAAACCGGCAATTTTTTGCCAAGAAAGTCTATCGTTGCCAATGATTACGCTAATCAAAATTGTAAAAACAGGAATTGTAACCGCGAGTAGAGAAGTGTTTGTCGCCGTCGTCAGCGACAAGCCTTTGAAAAATAAAAGCTGATTGACAATCACGCCGAGCAAGCTGAACAATACAAAATAAAGATAATGACTCGGTTTTCTAAGCGTAAGCCCGCCGCGAAATCTTTGCAAAAAATAAAAAGCCAATGCCGCGCCCGCGACGCGAAAACCGACAATCGCCGAACTCGGAAATACGAGCAGCGCGAATTTTCCCAAAATAGGCGCCGAGCCGAACATCAATTGCACAGCGACGAGGGCGACGTGCGGCGCGTAGGAATTTTGATTTTCCGTTTGTTGATTCAAAATAAAATTGACCGCAGATTCACGCAGATTCACGCAGATAAATTTAAAAATAAAATCTGCGTTTATCCGCATTCATCTGCGGTTCAAAAATTTTCCGAAATTACATCAACATCAAAATCGGATTTTCGAGCAACTGTTTGAACGTCTGTAAAAACTTTGCTCCCGTCGCGCCGTCAACCACGCGGTGGTCGCAACTCATCGTAACGTTCATCACATTTTTAACAACCACTTCGCCCTCGCGCACAACCGGTGTTGCAGTTGCCGCGCCGACCGCTAAAATCGCGGCTTCGGGCGGATTGATGATTGCCGTGAATTCCTTGATGCCGAACATTCCGAGGTTTGAAATCGAAAACGTTGCGCCGGTGTATTCTTCGGGTTGTAGTTTTCTCGCGCGCGCGCGCGAAGCCATTTCTTTGATTTCAGCAGAAATTTGTCCGATGCCTTTACGATTCGCGCCGCGCACGACCGGGGTTATCAAACCTTCGTCAATCGCCACGGCAACGCCAATGTCGGCGTCTTCGTAAAAGCGAATAGATTTATCTTGATACGAAGAATTAACAAATGGATGCTTCGTCAAACTTTGCGCCGCAACTTTAACAATAATGTCATTAACCGAAACTTTTTCCTCTTCAGAAACGCTTGAGTTTATTTGTTTGCGAAGCGCGAGCGCGGTGTCCATCTCGATTTCGACGGTTAAATAAAATGTCGGAATCGGTCCGATTGATTGAGCCAGTCGCTCGGCGATAACCTGCCGCATTTTTGAAGTGTTTTCGTCACGATACGCGCTTGCACCAGCCAATTGCGGATTGCGGATTGCGGATTGCGAAATTTCACTGCTAATTGTTGACTGTTGACTGATAACTGTTTCAATGTCGCGCTTAATAATTCGTCCCTGCGGACCCGAACCTTTCAGCGAGCGCAAATCAATATTGTTTTCCGAAGCCATCCGCGCGGCAATCGGCGAAACAATCAATCTTCCGTTACCGCTTTCTGATTGTTGTTGGTCTTCGGACTTTGGTCTTTCGTCTTTGACTTCTTCTTTTGCTTCGGGACGTTGGTGATCATAACTGCGTCCTTCGGTTTCTGAAACATTTTCTTCTTGGGCTTCGGTCTTCGGTTTTTCGTCTTCGGTTTTTGCTGTTTGAATTTCGGAACTTTGTGCGCCGCCATTTGGTTGTGGTTCGGCTTCTGGCTTCTGATTGCTGATTGCTGATTGCTGACCGCTTCCCGCGCCGTTCGTTGACGCTTCTTCTAAAAGCGCGGAAAAATCTTCGCCTTTTTCGCCGATAATGCCGATAGTTTGACCGAGTTTAGCGTTGTCGCCCGCCGGAACAAGAATTTTCAAAAGCGTTCCGGCTTCGAGTGAAGTCATTTCCATCGTCGCCTTGTCGGTGTCAACTTCGGCGATGGTTTCATTAGCTTCAATCTGGTCGCCTTCGTTTTTTACCCAGCGAGCGATTTGTCCTTCCTCCATCGTCGGAGAAAGTTTGGGCATTAAAATTTTGTTCGCCATAAATGTTTTTTATTATAAATTTGACAATAATTTTCAACTGTTTACTAAACGCCGCTAAAGTGGTAAATAACTGCTTTTCTTTTGAATGCTCCTTTAAATTTCACTTCGCCGATGTTAATTGTTGGGGTTGGAATCGGCGAACAGTCACCGTCCCGAACAAGCCAAAACTCAGCAGTAAATTGTTCACGGAAGCCGCCTGAAACAAGAACAAATTTCGTTAAATCCAGTTTTTTATAAACCAATGTGGCTCGGATACCGCGTAAATGTGCTTCAACCTGCCCATATCGACAGGCTTTTCCGCAATAGAAAATTATAAATCCTTTAGCGCCAAAATTTTTTGAAAGTTGATTGCTAAAATTATCAATTCTTGCATCTGCTTCCTCGCTTGTTATTAAATCTCTTTGAAATGTATCAATTAACTCTGCCTTTTGACTTGGGGAATTAACATCTTTTGAGGTTTTTTGCCCGTAGAGTTTTTGGCTATTCAATAAGCCGAAAATGCATATACAAAAAGCTATTAGAAGTTTTGTTTTAATTATGTTCATAATAACAAACTAACAGCCAAACAACCTTCAATTGCTTAGTAAAGATTTTGCAACAGCTCTTCAAATGTTTCTCCCTGCGTCGCGCAGCCCGGAATCGCCGGAACTTCCGCCCAAAATCCGCCTTCTTCGGCTTTGTGAACGACAACTTTCAGTTTCATAAATAGCAAACTTCCTTAACCGCCGCGATGATTTTCGGAACGTCCGGCAAAGCCAATTCTTCTAAGTTTTTCGCATATGGCATCGGCGCTTCGGCAGTTGAAATTCTTTTGACGGGCGCGTCGAGATAATCGAAAGCATTTTCCATAACCTGATGCGAAATCTCCGCGCCGACCGATGCGAAGGCGTGCGATTCTTCAACGATTAAAAGACGATTTGTTTTTTTAACGGAATTGACAATCGTTTCAACGTCAAGCGGTTTTATTGTGCGCGGGTCAATAACTTCGCACGATACGTCGAATTCTTTTTCGATTTGTTCAGCAGCTTGTATTGCCAGCGGAACAGTCATCGAACGCGCTACAATCGTGCAGTCTTTTCCCTCGCGTTTGATGTCAGCCACGCCGAGCGGAATCGTAAAATCTTCGTCTTCCGGAACTTCGCCTTTGATACCGTACATTCTTTCCTGTTCGAGAAAAACCACCGGATTGTCGTCGCGGATTGCCGACTTCAGCAAACCTTTCGCGTCTGCCGGAGTCGAAGGCATCACGACTTTCAAGCCCGGAAAGTTTGCGTAAAACGCTTCTAATGCCTGCGAATGCTGCGAGGAAACTTGATACGCCGAGCCGTTCGGACCGCGAAAAACAATCGGAACTTTGAATTGCCCGCCTGACATATAAAGCATTTTCGCCGCGTGATTGATAATCTGATCAGCCGCGAGAATCGAAAAGTTAAACGTCATAAACTCAATCACGGGACGCAAACCAGCCATCGCCGCTCCGACGCCGACGGCGGCAAAACCGAGTTCCGTTATCGGCGTGTCAATCACGCGCTTGTCGCCAAACTCTTTCCAAAGCCCGCGCGTTACCTTATACGCGCCGTCGTATTCAGCGACCTCTTCGCCCATTATAAAAACGTTTTCATCTCTTAAAATTTCTTCGCGCAACGCTTGATTGAGCGCGTCTCTGATAGATAAAACAGCCATAAATTATTTTGTTAATTCCAATTCTTTCTCTTCCGCCCAAGCCGGTTTCAAATTGTGGTAAAGAACGTCTGGGTCAATATCCGCGCCGTTTTCCCAAACGATTGTTCCCATTCTCTCGTCAACTTTTACGGTTCGAAAATTGTTTGGATTCTTACGTATAGATTCAAAAATCTTGCCGCGCAGAAAAGGTTCGAGGTCAATTTTGCGACTTGTTCCGTCCGTAAACTCCAACTGAACGTTGAAATTTTCAAGTGGTTTTACTGATTGTATTCTTACTAATTTCATAAACTAATCAAGCGGTTCAATGTTGATTAATGGTTCGCTTCGTCTGGCTCTTTCCCAATTTGCAAATAATTCAGCGCGGTTTAAATCCGCCCATTCGATAACTAAATTATGCGCTCGGCGCGGCAAATCTCCGGCATAAATACGTAATGTTTCAATCTCGTATAACGCCTCGTTTTCGCCGTATCTCGCGTGAAAGTGCGGCGGCGCGTGGTCGTTGTAATACATATAAATAACAATGCCGAAAAATTGGCTGATACAAGGCATTTTGAATTAAGCGTAAACGTCCGTGAATAATTCGTCTGCGTCTGGAAATGGACTTTCTTCGGCAAATTTTATCGCCTTCTCAACCGTTTCTTTCGCCCGCGCTTCAATTTCCGCATAGTCTTTATCGGAAATTACTTTCGCTTCCGTCAAACTTTCTCTAAACAAAACAATCGGGTCGCGTTCCTGATATTTTTTGATTTCTTCACTCGTGCGGTATTTTCCCGGGTCGCTCATTGAATGCCCCATAAAACGATACGTGCGAATTTCAAGCAGCGTCGGTAGCGATTCTTTTCTGGCTCTTTCAATTGCTTTTAAGGTCGCGTCGCGCACCGCCATGACGTCCATTCCATCGACAAATTCGTTGGCAATTCCGTAACTTTCGGCTTTTCGTGCCACGCTTGAAATGCTCATTGCCCGCGCCTGAGAAGTTCCCATTCCGTAAATGTTGTTTTCACAAATATAAATCGCGGGCAATTTCCATAACTGCGCCATATTCAAAGATTCGTGAAAAATTCCTTGATTGACGGCGGCTTCACCAAAAAAGCACAGCGTAACTTGTTCTGTTTTTTTATATTTCGCGGCAAAAGCCATCCCCGTCGCTATGCCGATTTGACCGCCGACGATGCCGTGTCCGCCGTAAAATTCGCGTTCTTTTGAGAACATATGCATAGAGCCGCCTTTGCCTTTGACCGCGCCCGTCGCTTTGCCGTATAGCTCGGCTAAAACTTGTTCCGGCGCGATGCCTTTTATTATCGCCTGCACGTGCGAGCGATAGCTGGCGATGACCATATCGTCCGGGCGCAAAGCCGTCAATATTCCCGTCGCAATCGCTTCCTGTCCGATGTAAAGATGACAAAAACCGCCGATTTTTCCGGTGCGATAAACCTCGGCGCATTTTTCCTCGAAACGCCTTCCGGGAACCATCTGGAAAAGCATTTCCTTGAGCAGTTTCGGATCGGTCTGTTTTATCAAATTGCGCTGCGTTTTTTTGCGTTTCTGGTATTCGGCTTTCGCTTGCTCAACATCAACTTTATCAGTTACGATTCGGTCAATTTTGTCCGACACCTCTGATGCCGTTTTGTTTGAACCATTAGCGGAATCGCGGTTTGTCGTGGTCGTCGATCTTTGGCGAGTTGCTGTGGACTTTGGCAAAATTAAAACCTCCGCGCCATAATTTTCGTAAAATGGCTGTGTGAAATAATTGTTGAACTTCAAGAAAATTATAAGCGACAGCCGTGCTTTTGTGCAAAAGCGAAGAATTTGTATTGTCCGAAGATGAACACGGATAAACGCGGATTTGATAACTGAGATTTCAAATTTGAAATCTGAAATTTGAGATTTGTTTTGATTTATCCGTGTCCATATATGTTTATACGTGGACTAATGTTTCCTTTTCTCACAGTAATGATAAAATCAAACTGTATGGCAAGGCGAAGGTTTCAGTATTCATTTTTCGTAAAAATTTTCTTTTTGTTGATTTTTATCGGCTCGCCCATTTTTGTTTCCGCGCAAAACCCGGTCGCGTGGTCGCTCGAATCCGACGCAAAAGGAAAAACATTAAAAGAAGGCGAAGTTTTCAAAGCCCGATTAAAAGCGCAAATCGAAGGCGACTGGCATCTTTACGCGCTCGAACAACCCGCGGGCGGACCAATCGCTACGACGATAAAAATTCCCGAAGACAAATTTTTCAAAATAAACGGCAAACCGGATTCGCCCGCGCCAGTTACAAAATTTGACCCGAATTTTAATATAGATACGAAGTTTTACGAAAAACAAGCCGAATTCAATTTGCCCGTACAGGCGACAAGGGAAACAAAAGCCGACGAATTAGCCGTCAATGTCCGATTTCAACTTTGCAACGACACGCTTTGTCTGCCGCCGAAAACGGTTAAGGTTACGTTTGGCGGATTTGAAGATGTAAAAAAACAGTCAACAGTCAACAGTCAGCAGTCAGCGATTGAGGATAAAAATTCGTTCGCAAATAACGAACAACAAACGACAAACTCGGTCAACTCGGCAAACTCGCTAAACTCGCCAAACTCGACTCTCTGGTCTTTTTTGTGGCTCGCCGTTTCGCTCGGCGCGTTGTCGCTTTTAACACCGTGCGTTTTTCCGATGATTCCGATTACGGTTTCGTATTTTACCAATCATTCGGCGGGAAACCGCGGCAAGGCGGTGAAAATGGCGAGCGTTTATTCGCTCGGAATCGTCGCCACATTTACTTTGCTTGGAATGCTTTTAGCGATTTTTGTCGGCGCGGCGGGAATAAATATATTCGCCGCAAATCCTTACGTCAATCTTTTAATCGCGGGAATTTTTCTGTTTTTCGCCTTTAATCTTTTCGGCGCGTATGAAATAACGATTCCGACCGGCGTTTTAACAAAATTAGATAACTTAACGCGCAGTAAAGAAGGCGAGGGAAGCGGAATCGTCGGCGCGTTGTTGATGGGTTTGACGTTTACGCTGACTTCGTTTACCTGCACGTCGCCGTTTGTCGGCACAATTCTTGTTTCCGCTTCAAACGGTGATTGGCAAAAACCGCTTCTCGGAATGCTCGCTTTTTCCACGGTTTTCGCGCTGCCGTTTTTTGTTCTCGCACTTTTGCCGCAATTCGTTTCCAGTTTACCGCGCGCCGGCGGTTGGATGAATTCAATCAAAGTCGCAATGGGCTTTCTGGAAATCGCGGCGGCGATGAAATTTCTTTCAAACGTAGATTTAATCTGGAGATGGGGAATTTTCACGCGCAATTTTGTGCTGGCGATTTGGATTTCCATCGGCGCGATTTTAGCCGTTTATCTTTTAGGAAAATTCCAACTGCCGCACGACTCGAAACCTGAAAGAATCGGCGCGTTCCGCGTTCTTTCGGCGATTTTAAGTTTAGCGATTAGCTTTTATTTATTGACAGGTTTATTTGGCGCGCGGCTTGGCGAACTCGAATCTTTTCTGCCGCCCGAAACCGAAACTTCACGAAACTTTTTCAATCAAAACAAGGCGAACGAACTCAACTGGATTGAAAACGATTACGAAGGCGCATTGCGAAAAGCAAAAGCCGAAAATAAACTTGTTTTCGTAGATTTTACGGGCTACACTTGCACAAATTGCCGCTGGATGGAAGCGAATATTTTTCCAAAAAAAGCAGTCGAAATGGAAATGAGCAAATTTGTTTTAGCAAAGCTTTACACCGACGGCGAAGGCGAAATTTACGAACGCCAACAGCAATTTCAAGAGAAAACATTTCAAACCGTCGCGCTTCCTTTTTACGCAATAATGGATGCAGATGGAAAGACGATTGCAACGTTTCCGGGCTTGACCAGAAACGCGCAAGAGTTTGTTGACTTTTTGCAAGAAGCGGAAAAGTATTAACCGCATATACACGCAGATGAACGCAGATTTTTATTAGGATTTTATCTGTGTTAATCTGTGTCCATCTGTGGTTAAAAATTCTTATGAAAACAGTCAAAATCGAAAACTTAATCAAAGATTTACGCGCAATTTCCGACGCGAAATTTACTTGCGATAATGTTTATAAATTTCTCGCCGAAAATCCGGTTGACGTTGATTCGATTTCAAAATATCTTTTTTGGAGCGAAAAATTTTACACCCGAAATTTAATCTACAAAGACAATCGTTTTGAACTGATGGCTTTGTGCTGGGAAAAGGGTCAAGTTTCGCGCGTGCATAACCACGCCGACCAAAACTGTTGGATGAGCGTTCCGGTCGGCAAACTTCGTGGGCAAAATTTTGCGGTCGAGGAAATTGACGAGAGCCAAGGTTTTTGCAAATTAAAACAAACAGATAATTTCGATTTATCCGATTGTCTCGCCGCCAAAGTCGAACTCGAAGAGCCGATTCACCAAATCCTAAATCTTCCCGAATTTGAAGCTCGCGCCGTCAGCCTTCACATTTATTCAAAACCGTTTGACCGATGCCTTTCTTATTGCCTCGAAACCAATAAATTTGCTGACGTTCCACTTTTTTATACGAGCGTCAAAGGCAAACTTTGCGACAACATACAACTTTAATTTTTCTATTTCCGCTTCCAGCGCACACCTTGTTTTGTATCTTCCAAAACAATTCCCTTTTCCGCCAGCAAATCGCGGATTTCGTCCGACCGTACAAAGTTTCGGTTGCGCCGCGCGGCTTGACGCTCCTCAATTAGTTTTTCGATATCGGCGTCGAGTATTTCCGCTTTTTCTTCGCCGAAAATATTCAAAACCAAATCTATTTTTTCCATTGTTTCAAAAACAGCATTTCTATCTTCTTCGCGCAAAGTCTCTTCAGCTAACCCGGTGTTAATTTCACGAACTAGATTATGCAAAGCCGCGAGCGCAACCGATGTATTTAAATTATCGTCCATTGCTGCTTCAAAATCACTCAAAGCATCAGCGACGATTTTTTGAACCGATTCGTTTGTTCCTTCCGAAAGTTTCGCTTCGTTTAGTCGTTTGCGAAAATCCCGAAGACGTTCAATCGTATTTTCCGCACCTTGCAAAGTTTCAAATGTGAAATTTAATTGCTTGTGATATGGAACTGAAAGAAGCAAATAACGAATTGCCGATGCCGAATGACCTTTCGCCATCAAATCACGGAAAGTGTAATAATTTCCCAGCGTTTTCGACATCGTTTCGCCTTCGACTTTCAAATGTTCCGAGTGCAGCCAAACTTTTGCAAAAGTTTTGTCGGTCGCGCCTTCGCTTTGGGCAATCTCGTTTTCGTGGTGCGGAAATTTTAGGTCAATTCCGCCCGCGTGAATATCAAAAGTTTCGCCCAAGTATTTCATCGCCATCGCCGAACATTCGATATGCCAGCCCGGACGACCGCGCCCGAAAGAAGCGTCCCAGCCCGTCGGCTCATCTTCGTCCACCAATTTCCAAAGCGCAAAATCGTTGGCGTTTTCCTTGTCGTATTTGTCGGTGTCAACTCTGCCGGACGCGCCGGAAACGTTTCCTTTGAAATTTATTTTTGAAAGTTTTCCGTAATCTTCAAAAGCCGAAATGCGGTAATAAATCGAGCCTTCTGATTCGTATGCGTGTCCGTTTTCTAACAATTTCTCGATGATTGAAATCATTTCCTCGATGTGTTCCGTCGCTCGCGGCGCGATTTCCGGTCGCTGGTTTCCGAGCGCGTCAGAATCTTCCCAAAATGCTTCGACAAAAGGCGCGGTAAATTCTTCAATCGCCTTTCCGGCTTTCTTCGCCTCATTGATAATGCGGTCGTCAACGTCGGTTAAATTCATCACATGCGTTAGGTTATAGCCTTTATATTTCAGATAACGCCGCAAAACGTCGCCGAACGTAAACGTGCGAAAATTGCCGATGTGCGCGAAAGACCAAACCGTCGGACCGCAAATGTAAAGCCGCACGTCATTGCCGTTTAATGGTTGAAATTCTTCTGGTTGTCCCGATAATGTGTTGTGAAATTTAAGCATAAATTTAAATTGAAACAATAATATAAACTAAAAAGAATAGAAAATTGACTTTACAAAGAACAGCTTTGTAGAGTTCAAATTCAAAATGGTTGAAAGCGAAATTTAAGAAATTAAATTATGACAGGATTCTTTCGGCGCAACGCCGAGTTTGTTGAGAAATTTTTTGGCGAGTTTTAATCGAAGGCTTTTCATAAAGTTTTTGGATTATAACATCGTCTTGAAAATAAAAGAAAGTATTATTGATTTTGCGAAACGTCCAAAAGCCAGATGTTCGATTCACTCAGGTGAACGGTGTAATAAAGAAGTCGTGCGTCGCGACTGACGAATGCGGAGTGAATGATTTCGGGGGAGCGCGCGAGGATTTCCTTTGTTTGTTTTGTTTCGGTGTCGGTGATGTAAATTTTGTTTTCTTTTACAAAAACGATGCGGCGGCTGTCGGGCAGCCACGACGGAATTACGTTGGCGCTGTCGGCGTCTTCGACGATTCGTTCGAGGCGTTTGGTTTCAAACGAATAGACGGCGATGGCGCGTTCGCCGAGCGGAAGGGTGCCGACTAATTTTTTTCCGTCGGGCGACCAATCCCAAACGACAAAATTTCGGTCTGGTTCTTGGGTCAAAACCTTTTGCGGCGCTTGCTGCTGCTGCCAACTTTTCGTTAAATCAATGAAATATGGCTGCGCGTTGTTCGTGTAAATTAAACTTTTCCCATCGGGCGACCAGTTGGGAAACGACGAGCCGTTTCGGTGCGAGTATTGGAAAGAGACCTGCCGCGCATTGCTGCCGTCGGCGTCGGAAACCCAAACTTCCATTCCCGCATTTCTGTCAGAAGCGAAAGCGACTTGTTTTCCGTCGGGCGACCAGCGCGGATAGCGGTCAAACGGCGCGTCGTTCGTTACGTCGCGCCAACTGCTGCCGTCGCGGCTGACGACCACGATGTCGTCCTGTGTACGGCGCGTTTGGCGCATTACAAATTGCTTGCCGTCGGGCGAAAGCTCGGCGCGAATTATTTCGCGGTCACCGCGCGTTATCCAAAACGGCTCGCCGACAGTTTTTTCCGCTTTCGAGTCAAATTCTACGCCCTGTATGTTTGATTGATTGTCGGTTTGAACATAAATCATCCGCTTGCCGTCGCGCGAAAAATTCAGATGACGGCTGTATTTTGACGGCGCGACAGTTGGTTCGGGCGGGCTTAAAACCTCGCCAGTCATCTCATTTATAGAAACGCGCCAGAAATTTAAGTTGCCGCCTTTGTCCGAAACAAAATACAAAAACTTGCCGTCGGGCGACCAAACCGGATTCCAATTCGACGTGCCGAAATCTTTGGTAATAACAATCGGTTCGCCGCCGCCCGCCGGAATCGTTCCGATGTCGCGCCTGCCCAAACCTTTTGGGTAAAACCAATACGCGATACGCTTTCCGTTCGGCGACCACGCGGGAAACGTCGCGTCTTCTTTAATCAATTCGCGCTTTGCGCCCGTCTCGACATTGACAATCCATAAACCGTTGTCGAGTCCGACGCGGGTATTCGGCGCGGCGAGACCGAACGTGCCGACGACGATTTCCTTACCGTCCGGCGACCACGACGGCTGATAGCCGAAATCGGCAACGCGCCGCAGATTTTCGCCCGACGCGCCCATCACGTAAATGCCTTTCGGCTCGCGTTCTGAACGAAAAGCGATTTGCTCACCATCGGGCGAAAACGAGGGCTGCGTGTCGGCAGCGGGCGAATCCTTCGTTAAATTCGTCGCGTTTTTGCCGCCGATACGCTGAACATATAAATCAAAATTGCCCGCCGCGTCAGAGGCGTAAACAAAAGATTTCCCGTCGGGCGCGAGCGACGGATAATATTCCGTTCCCTGTTGTTCGGTCAGTTGAACGTTCGTCGCCTTGCTCCAATCAATCGCGCTTGACTGTTTTTGCCGAACAGCAAAAAACCAGATTCCAAAACTAATCAAAGCCAAAGCTAAAACTCCCAACGCAGGGAAAAGATAATTTCGGCTTTTTGCCTCTGTGGTTTTACTTGCTTTCTGGGAAACTGAACTGCTTCCGAGCGAAGGCGACGAATCAATCTCGCGTCTGACGCGCTTTAAATCAGCCCGTATATCCGAAGCCGTTTGATAGGAAACGTCCGGGTCTTTTTCCAATGCCTTGCTCAAAATTTGGTTGAGTTCGGCTGGCAAATGCGAATTTGTTTCGGAAACAAGCGGTTGTTGTTCGGATAAAATTTTCTGAAACGTCACCTGTCTCGATTCACCTTTAAAAGGATTTTTACCGGTCAGCATTTCGTATAAAATCACGCTGACGCTCCATAAATCCGTGCGGTGGTCAACTTTATCGTCGCTGACTTGGGCGGGCGACATATACGCGGGCGTGCCGATTATGACACCCTTCATCGTATAATTTATAAGACTTTGCTGAAATTCGGTGTGTTCGGTCAACTTCGCCAACCCGAAATCCAAAACCTTCACAAAACCGTCAGTGCGAATCATTATATTTTCCGGTTTGATGTCGCGGTGAACGATTCCGGCTTTGTGCGCGGCGGCTAACGCTTCGCAAGTTTGCGAGATAATCGAAAGCGTTTGTTTGATGTCAACGCCGCGATTTATCAATTCACGAACCGTTTCGCCTTCGACAAATTCGGTGGCGATGTAATTTACGCCGTCCGCTGTACCGACATCGTAAATCGTAACGATATACGGATGATTGAGCGCGGAAACCATTCGCGCTTCACGCTCGAACCGTTTGATTCTTTCCGCGTCGGCGACAAATTCGGCGGGCAGAATTTTCAGCGCGACCTTGCGGTTTAATTTCTCGTCGTGCGCCAGATAAACTTCGCCCATTCCGCCCACGCCGATTTGTCTTTCAATTTTATAAGTGCCGAATTCCTTGCCGACAAACGAGAAAACTTCCGTCCGATTCTGCGCGAGTTCCTTCGCCATCAAGTTCATCGCCGAGTTTTCCAAAAATTTATCGGCGCTCGTCTGAGCTTTGAGCAAACTTAAAACTTGTTTTTTTAAATCGTCATCACCATTGCATTTTTCCGACAGAAAATCCTCGCGCCGCTCATTTGGAATTTCCAAAACGGCGTCGAAAAGTTCGTCAATCTGTTTCCAGCGTTCGGCGTTCATAAATCAGGGGAAATTAGCCGCGAACAAACACGAATGAACACGAAATAAAACACACAAAGACGCAATTTAAATAAACAAAATATTTCAAAAACTTTCGTGAATTTTCGTGTTTGTTCGTGGCTAAAAAATTCTTCAGTCATTATTCAACTCGCGGTAAAGCCAAGCCTTCGCTTTGCTCCATTCGCGCATCACGGTGACGCCGGAGATTTTCAAAACTTCCGCCGTTTCTTCAACCGACAAGCCGCCGAAAAATTTCAATTCGACAATTTTTGCCTTTCGCTCGTCAAACTGCGCTAATTCATTCAAGGCTTCATCGAGAGCAACCAAATCCGCATCTTTTTCAGCCGTTACAATAAAGGCTTCTTCGAGCGAAACCTGACGCACATCGCCGTCTTTTATCTTCGGACGACTGCGGGCAAAATCAACCAAAATTCTTCTCATCAGTTGTGCCGACACGCCGAAAAAGTGCGCGCGGTTTTCCCATTTCGCGGTTTTCCAGTCAATTAGGCGGACGTATGCTTCGTTAACCAAAGCGGAAGTTTGCAAAGTGTGTCCGTCGCGCTCACGGCGCATATAGCTTTTGGCGATGCGGTGCAGTTCGGCGTAAATCAGAGGCGTTAATTCTTCAAGCGCGTCAGCTTCGCCGCCGCTCCATTTCTTGAGAAGTTCCGTTACATTTTGATTTTCGGCAGCCATTTTCGTCCGTGAATTTCGGCGTTTGTAAAATCTAAATTTAACACAATCGAAGCGAAACAGAAATTATTTTCTTCCGCGATGATAGGTTTTGGCAACCTCGAACGCATTTGTTAATGAATCGTGAAATTCACGGTAAATTATAGGAGGAAAATTTATGAAATTTATTATTACTTTAATAATGCTGGCGGCGGCAGTTAGTCCGACGCTGGCACAAGGCATTTCGCAGACCCCGGCGATTACGCTCAAGAAAGACGTTTTCGAGCAGAATTTGGTTAATGCCGTCGCGCCGACCACGCTCGGTTATCAATTTGTGCTGATTAAAGACGGTAAAGTCGTCAGCGAGAAAGCCGGCGGAAAAGCCCGCTCGAACGCGGAGGGCAATTTGCCAATGACGCTGACGACGCCGATGGACATCGGCAGTTTGTTTAAGTTTATAACCGGAACGGGAATGCTTAATTTGATGGAAAAAGGTTCGGAGAAGATGAATTCCGACATCAAAAAATTGTCCTTTGACGACAAATTGGACAGACGCATCTGGGGCGCGCTCCCGGCGGTCTGGCTTGATGTGTTTCCTAAACCGTCGTCGCCGAGTCCGAACCAGAGAAGCATTACATATCGTCAATTATTGCAGCATCGTTCGGGCTTTGACGACCAATGGAACGCCGCCAAATAAGGGCGGGCGACCGTTTCTTGAATTTATGGAAAAAGGTTTTCTGACTTCGCAATATGATGTCCGTGAATATACCAATATCAATTTTACCGCCGTCGGATTTTTAATTCCGTTGCTTGAGCGGAATTTCGTGAAATACGATTTGGATCAAAAAACCTGGAATGCGTCAACGCAGAAAACGTATAACATGACGCAAGCCGAAGCTGATTTATTTATCCGCACCGAGCTGGGCAAAGGAATGGACAAGCTGATGCGCGAGCGTATCTGGAACAAAATGAAGCCGACGTTCAATCCGAGTTGCGACCCGACGAACGATCCCGTTATGAAAAACACTGCCGCTTACGCTTATAATTCCGTGTCCGACACAACGGGCGTTATCACCAGCCACCAGGAAAACTCCGGTTATTGCGGCGGCGAAGGCGGCTATTATATGACGGCGCGTGATTTCGCCAACTACGCCGCGCATTTCAGCCAGTCGGATTTGATTGTATCGAAAACGGTGCGCGATAAAATGTATAGCGAGACGATGAATGTTGACGACCGTCTTGTTTGGGCGAATGAAACTCCGGACGATTGGATGAAGGAAAATTTCAAAATGCCGATAATTGTCTGGTCAAACGGCGGCACAGGCACAACCGGCACGGGCGGCGCTCGAACGGTTATGATGCGCTTGCCGCAAAATTATTATCTGATTATTTTCAGCAACACCCGCAACGATCCCAACGGTCAAGATGGCGGACAACTATTTAACTTTGGGAGGACGGCATTTAAGGAAGCGATGAAACATAATTTCTAAACTGCCCAGCCAATTCGTCTGAAAGAAAAAGTCGCACAGTTTTTTGTCCGTGCGGCTTTTTCTTTGATGTTCTTTGAAAAGAATTTTCTGCGAATGATAGATTTTCCGCAATTCAAACGCATTAGTAAATGAAGCCGCACAAACGGCTGATTTTAGAAGGAGAATTATTATGAAAAACTTACAGGCATTTATCATCGGAATATTTACAATTTTAATCTTCGGCGCGGCGACGGCAAACGCGGCGACTTGGACGGTTACAAAATCAACGAACAGCAACGACAATGTTTGCGACACGGATTGCAGTTTGCGCGAAGCGGTTTTCAATGCCGATTCGGGCGACACGGTTGTTTTCGATTCAAATCTCATCGGGCAGACTTTTATGCTCGGTGGTTCTGAAATCGTCATCACGAAACGCATCACGATTGACGGATATTTGAACAACCCGAACGTCGCTTTTATTTCGGGCAACAACACGAGCCGTATTTTCTTGATTCAAACCGGCGGCGGGCTGGATTTGAGAAACGCTATTCTGGTGCAGGGAAACGGCGCGTCCGCTAACTTATCGGGCTACGGCGGCGCGATTCACACTGGTATCAATGCTGCTATTTCGCTCGACCGCGTTGCCCTTCGCGGCAATCAGGCGCAATTCGGCGGAGCGGTTTATATTAGCAGCGGCGGAACGCATCACATCACGAATTCGTCTTTGACCACTAACTCGGCTGAACAGGGAACGGCAATTCTTGCATTTAATAGCACGATTTTTATGTCGAACACTACCCTCAGCGGCAACTATCTAAGCCTTGACGAACCGCAGACCGTCGGCGGCGGCGCGATTACTACCCGAAACTCTACAGTCACAATCCGAAACTCGACTATCGTCAACAACTCGGCGAAACGCGGCGGCGGAATTTGCGTCTTAAATACGGGAAATCCGACACCGACCAATAAATATAATATCGGCAACACAATGGTCGCCGGAAACACGGCGACGATCATCGGTCAAGACATTCATTACACCAGCCCGCAGGATTTTGAATTAATCTCGGCAGGCGGCAATCTGATTCAAGACCTCGAAACCGTCCCCGCAAATATTTTCAATCAGCCAAAGGATATTTTCGGAGTCAATCCGCTGCTCGCGCCGACGAATTCAAATCAAGGCGGATTTCCGGTTGCGACGCATCCGCTGCAAGCGGGAAGTCCGGCGCGAAACGGCGGATTAAATCAAAACGCGGTTGACCCGTTGACCAATCAACCTTTGACGACCGACGCTCGCGGCGCGGGATTTCCGCGTATCGTTGACGGAACGGTTGACATCGGCGCGTTTGAAGACCAAAGCGGCAACACTTCGCTCGTCGTTTCCAAAAAGGCGGACACTAATGATTTGGTTTGCGACGTTGATTGCAGCTTGCGCGAAGCTGTTCATCAGGCATCTCTAAATTTCGGAACGGACACGATAACTTTCGCGCCGAACGTTTTCGGCACGCTCACGCTCGGCGGCACGGAAATTTTAATTCAAAATCAAAACGTCAACATCGTCGGCTATCCGACCTTAAACGCGAACACCTTAACCGTCGGCGGCGCAAACGCGAATCGTGTTTTCCATTTGAACAACGCGACGGTCAGCCTTACGGGAATGACCGTGGCAAACGGCAATGCCGGAGCTGGTTTCGGCGGCGGGATTCTGGCGGAAAACAACAGCAATCTGACGCTCGACAAAATAATTATCAGCAACAATTTCGCGGCGGCTTACGGTGCGGTTTATCTGAGCGGCGGAACGGGACATTTTACTAATTCAACGATTAACAATAATTCGGCAAACACCGGACTTGCCATTGCCGTCAGCGGCACATTGAATATGGCAAACACGACTGTCAGCAGCAACTTCGACGCCGACGGCGGAACGGGAATCGGCGCAATTTATTTAACCGGAACGGCTAATATCCGCAACTCTACAATCGCCTTCAACCGCACGAGCGGCGGCACGGGCGGCGGAATCTTTAACGTCGGTACGCTCAACATCGGCAACAGCATTGTCGCGGGCAACATCGCCGCCGTCTCGCCCGACATTCATCTCAGTTCCGGCTCAATAGTTTCGGTCGGCGGAAATTTAATCGGCAACACGAACGGTTTTCCCGCCGGAACATTTAATCAAACAAACGACCAAACCGGCGTTGACCCCTTGCTTGGTGCATTGCAGGATAACGGCGGAAATGTTACGACACATTCGCTTTTGCCGGGAAGTCCCGCAATCAATACAGGTATTAACGCTAACGCGGTTGACCCATTCAACAATTCGCCGTTGTTATTCGATGCTCGCGGCACAGGCTTTGACAGAATTCTAAGCGGCACGGTTGACAAAGGCGCATTTGAATCATCAGCGCCAACCGCCGCCAGCGTAACGGTTTCCGGCAGAGCAATGGCAGGCAGAAGAGGCGTCAGCAGGGCGCGGGTTTATATGACCGACCAAAAGGGAATAACCCGAATTGCTTCGACAAATTCGTTCGGTTATTTTCGATTTGACCAAGTAGAAGCCGGCGAAACCTATATCTTTAATGTTATCTCAAAAAGCTATACATTTATGACCCAAGTGGTAACGGTTACCGAACAGATAGATGAAATGAAATTCATAGCGGAAACCGAATTAGAATCAATTCAACAAGCAAAAGTTGAGGAAAAATAAAAAATGCGCTGAATAGAAATACAGGTCATAGTATAAAGGAGAAAGGCGAAGAAATTGTTTTTACTTTCGCCTTTCTCCTTTCTCCTTTCTCCTTTTAAAGACGGTATAGCTCTTTCGATTTTACAAATCGCTTTCGACAAAATTTTTTCTCGCCGCATCTGAAAAAAGAAGCTCGCGGCTGTAAAATCTGAGCGGATAATCTTTGTCGAATCGTTTGACCAATTCATTGCAAATTTCAACAATCGAAGTGCCGTTTTTTGAATTTTTATAATCGGAAACGGTTCGCAGCCAAAACACCGTCAAAGTTTCGTGATACGGCATTTCTTTCGCTAAATCAACGCCGAAAGATTTTAATAAATTAAAAATACCATCGCGCATTTTCGTCAAAGCCGTTTCCAAATCGTGATGCGAAACGTAATAAAGCGCCACGGTTAAATGTTCGGCGTGCCGCCATTCGGCACGGGAAATTGTGCCGTCTTCAAACCCGCGAACGATGGCAAGAATGTCTTCGTTTGTTTTATGTCGCTCATAAAGTTTGTAATGCTCGATAATTTTCCGTGCCGTTTCTCCGGCTGAAAGATTCGTATTGTCAATTCGCAAACTTTCCCTAAAAGGCACGGGCGAAAACAAATCGTATTTTTCCAAAATTTCGTACAGGATTTCCAAATTGTTTGCTTTGCCGAACTGCTTGCGCGATTCTTCTAAAACCCGTTTTTCCAATTCGCCGCGCTCACATACAAGCAGCACAAAACAAATTTCGCCGCCATTTTCTTCGACCGTTTCGATGATTTTGGCAACGTGCGCGTCATCCGAGCCTTTCGCATAGCAAAATGTGTAAATCAAATTTTGTCCGGCGCGAGCGGCTTCCGCAATCGTTTCGACGCGAATCAAATCAACCAGTTTCCAAAACGATTTCGAGCCGAATTCAAAAACCGGCTCAATCGCGTCAATGCTCAAATGATTATGAAAAACTTTGAAATCGGTCTTTCGGGTAATTACATTCGCAACCGTTAATTTTCCAACTGCCGGCGCTCCGTAAATAAAAATCAGTTTCATATTAACCTCCGTTTGTTTGGTTTAATTGACAACTGAAGTAACCGAAATTATTGGAAAAATAAGAATAATTAACCGCAGATAAACGCAGATTTTCGCAGATAAAAACAAGATATTATTAAAATTTTTATCTTGTTTTAAAATCCGCGTCTATCTGTGGACAATTTTTCTTGTTTGGTTTTTAAGCCGCGATTTTTTCGCTGCCGACTTCAAAATCTTCCATAAACAGATATTTCTTCCATTCGGGTTTGGACTCGGCGTAATGGCACAGCAAAACGTGGTCAAGCCCGATGTTCAGATGTTTCTGCGGCGTCAGAAGCGGCATTCGCGCCTGTTCCGGCGTGCGGTTTCCTTTGCGCTGGTTGCAGGTAATGCAGGCAGCGCACAGGTTTTGCGGAGTTGATTCGCCGCCTTGCGCGCGCGGCAAGATATGGTCGAGCGTCAAATCCGAAGCGTGTTTATGCTCGCCGCAATACTGACAGCGATATTTGTCGCGGATATAAATTCGCGCCCGCTTCATCGCCGATTCGTTGCGGCGGCGGCGGACGTTTATATAAGTTCGCAGGCGAATAACCGACGGCACGCGGAATACTTCGCGCGGGCTATGCAGAACATTATCGCCGTCATATTCTTCGACAGAAATCGAACCGCGAAACCACAGGCACATCGCGCGGGCGACGCCGACCGTTCCAAGCGGTTCATAAGAAAAGTTCAAAAGCAGAACTCGACCAGTTATCAATGGAATCACCTCCGGGAAATTTTATTTTGATTTATTAAACGCAGATACAAAACCGGTGTCATCACTATATATTGTGCAGCCTCATTGAACTGCCGCTATTTTAGATGATTTTTACCGAATTTGTATATGAATTTTTTATTAAGTTTGAAAATTAATTCGGATTTCAACTCAATATGATTTTTCATCAATTCAGTTAAAAGCCAAGATTAAATTATTTGGAGCGAATCATTTTGCATCAAAGCCGCTCCATCCGGCAGACGGAGCGGCTTACGAGACTAGCCAAGAACCGGGCTGGAAAAGTGTTTCCGCCTGCGAGAATTATTAGAAGCCATCTCAAAAATAGTTTGATAAAATTCACGGATGGCTAGACGTGAAGAATTAACCGATGAACAATGGGCTTTGATTGAACCGTTATTTGATAAACCGCCGGTTGTGGCGAC
>Ga0136617_10001332_pt1 | contig 21730 bp, 17 predicted proteins | sample AntDrymUQ3222106_2_FD_129672 | JGI IMG/M metagenome (GOLD analysis project Ga0136617, IMG submission 129672) | Polar desert sand microbial communities from Dry Valleys, Antarctica - metaG UQ322 (21.06) | ecosystem: Environmental > Terrestrial > Soil > Desert | place: Antarctica: Dry Valley...
GCGAGGCGATGCTGGCCGACATGGCCATCCTCACCGGTGGCGAGGTCATCTCGGAGAAGGTCGGCCTCAAGCTGGAGAACGCCGACCTGTCGCTGCTGGGCCGCGCCCGCAAGGTCGTGGTCACCAAGGACGAGACCACCGTCGTCGACGGTGCCGGTGACGCCGAGCAGATCGCGGGCCGGGTCAGCCAGATCCGCAACGAGATCGAGAAGACCGACTCGGACTACGACCGCGAGAAGCTGCAGGAGCGCCTGGCCAAGCTGGCAGGCGGCGTCGCAGTCATCAAGGCTGGGGCGGCCACCGAGGTGGAGCTCAAGGAGCGCAAGCACCGCATCGAAGACGCCGTGCGCAATGCCAAGGCGGCCGTCGAGGAGGGCATCGTCGCCGGTGGCGGCGTGGCACTCATCCAGGCCGGCGCGGGCCTGTTCGAGGGTCTTGGCCTCGAGGGTGACGAGGCCACCGGCGCGAACATCGTCAAGGTCGCGCTGGAGGCTCCGCTCAAGCAGATCGCCATCAACGCCGGCCTTGAGGGTGGCGTCGTGGCGGAGAAGGTACGCGGGCTCGCTGCTGGCGAGGGCCTGGACGCGTCCACCGGTGAGTACAAGGACCTGATCAAGGCCGGAATCATCGACCCGGCCAAGGTCACCCGCTCAGCGCTGCAGAACGCGGCCTCCATCGCGGCCCTGTTCCTCACCACCGAGGCGGTCATCGCCGACCGGCCGGAGAGGCACCCGGCGCCGGCTGGCGGCGGCGACCCGTCCGGCGGCATGGGCGGGATGGACTTCTGAGCGGTTCATCGCCCAGCACGTCCTGACACGGGGCGGCACCCGATTCGGGTGCCGCCCCGTGCGGGCGGTGGGGCGGGCCGGTCAGAGCGCGCGCACGGCCAGCAGCAGTACCGACCACAGCACCGCGTAGCCCGCGACGGCGGCCAGCAGCCAGCAGCCGGTGACGGTGGCCGTGGTAGCACGGGTCCGGCGCGCGAAGACCGGCGGCGCCGCGATCAGGTAGCCGCCGAGCAGCGCGGCCGCGATCAGGTCGGACCCGAAGGACGCGAGACCGTCCGGGGCCAGCCCGATCGCAACGTACAAGATTATCAACAGCGCGACGAGCATGGCACCGCTCAGCAGCGAGAGCAGCCCGGTCACCCCCAGCCCGACGCTGCGCACCGCGGTGGCCTGCTGAAATGCTGCGGGCCGCACCCTCGTCTGCATGGTTGCCTGCATGGCCCGACGGTAGAACGGCGGTCAGCACCCGGGCATCGGTAGTCCTACCGGAGTTCTACTGGACGCGCTGACAGACGGGGGCGGCGCGGCGGCGAACGCCGAGCCTCAGAACGGCCGCTGCCAACACCGCACCACCCGCTGCAGCGTCGACCGGTCATGGCCGGAACCCTGAGCCGGGATGCCACACACCGGCGTGGCCGAGTCGTCCCGCGGCACCTGACGATCCCGCTGCCGGAGCATACGGCCGATCAGGACGCCGACAACCGTAGCGACGACCAACCAGATCGCCACGCCGATCAGGATCCACCCGAACGTTGAGATGGCCACTGTCCCCTCGAGATATCCCCCCCGAGACGTGCTGTGCGATTAGTGTCCACGTCAGACTGGCCGGGCGCATGTGGGTGTACCCAGACGGACGACGGTGCGGTCTCCCTGTAGTGATCGATACCGGGCGGTGACCCAGGTCGGCAGTCACCCGGTCGGGTAGCTGTCTCATGAGGAGGAGGGTAGCCCATCCCGTGGCGCCGGCATCCGCTCCACCCGCTCCGATCAGTCCCACCAGAAGCGCCACCGTCGTGCACCCACGAGTGCCGCCGCGTAGTCGCGCAGCGAACCCGGATTCTCGTGGTAGGTGTTGTGACAGAACGAGTAGTGCTCCGCCGCGACGGCCAGCGCACGGTCTGACGTCACCGGCGGCGCCGCGACCGACAGCTCGATGGTGGCGAGCGCGATCCGGGTGAGCACTGCTCCGAAGCGGTCCTCCCAGCTGCGCAGCACGCAGCACAGGGCGGCGAGGTCGCCCCAACTGTCGATCATTCCCGGCCAGCCGATCGTCACCGGCACATCCGCGGGCCTGCGCACGGGAACGAGCGCCAGGTGCGCAGGTGGTGCGCCGTCGACGGACTCGACAGCAGCGGCGAGGGACGCGGCCCTGCCGACGTCCGCAGCCGGAGCGAGGTCGGGAGACACCCCAGCGAAGGGATCGAGGCAGTCGTCGTGGAACAGGCAGGAGCCCGGCCACCGCCCGGCGAGCACCTCGGCCGGGTCGAGCGAGGCTATGCGCCGCAGTGTCGGTTCCGGTTCCCCCGGCACCTGCATCGGGTCGAGCCCGAGCGAGGTGATCCAGACAGGGCACCATCCCGTGGTCGGGGCGTCTTCCAGCAACCGTGCGTAGAGCGCGGCGTCGTGGACTCGTGCGGTACTGATGCGTACTCGACCCTCGTCGCGCATCCGAGGAAGACCCGCATCGGGGCGCGGCTCTCCGGGCGTGGTGGCGTCAGATGTCATGGCGATGCAGACGACACCGGACCTGCCGCGGTTCCACCTCATCGGAAAGGATCATCGGGACCCGTCGGACCGCCCAACACCTCTGGCTGGCCGGGCACGACCGCTCCGGCATGACTGATCACGGGCGGCTTCGCGATGTGTGCAACGGGACGACCGTGCGGGTACTCACCGTCATGACCGAGCAGCAGCCCGACACTGCGGTGTTCGACATCGACGGCACCCTGGTGGACACCAATTACCACGACACACTGGCCTGGTACCGCGCGTTCCGCCGGTTCGGCATCGTTCTGCCGGTGTGGCGGCTGCACCGCGCGATCGGGATGGGCGGCGATCAGCTCGTGGCCGCCGTAGCCGGGGATCGCGCCGAGTCCGAGCACGGCGACGAGCTGCGGATGGCCTGGGCCGAGGAGTTTGACCCGATGCTCGAGGAGATCCGTCCATTCGCCGGCGTCGCGGACCTACTTGCGGAAGTCGCGGACCGCGGTCTGACCGTCGTCCTTGCCAGCTCGGGCGCACCCCGGCACGTCGAGTCCTACCTGGATCTGTTCGATGGACGGTCCCTGGCTGCGGCCTGGACCACCAGCGAGGACGTGGACCACACCAAGCCCGAGCCCGACCTGCTGGACGTGGCCGTGACGAAGGTCGGCGGCGGCTCCGCGGTAGTGCTCGGCGACTCGGTATGGGACTTTGCCGCAGCCCAGCGTGCCGGGTACGCCAGCTACGCGATCCGCACCGGTGGTTTCTCGCCCGAGGAGCTGCGCGAAGCAGGCGCGCACGAGGTATTCGACTCCGTGGAGGAGCTGCACGAGGCCCTCGACCGGACGTTGTTGGCCGGGCGAGCTCTGGCCTGACCCGTCCCACCGTGCATCGGTGGTGCCGCCGGAGGACGCGTCAGCGGCGCGGGACGACTGGCGTCGGGTCGTCGAGCTCGTGGTAGCTCCGCGCGGCCCTGCGGTCACCTCGGGTGAGACGGGTGAACCACCGTCGCGGTGCGCCGAGCGCGTGCCCGGGAAGCGGAGATGTCCCGGAGTGGGTGGGGTCGGGTAGCAGCCGGTTCACCCCGGCGATCAGCCGCAGCGACGTGGAAGGGGCCAGGGCATGGGCGCGGATCCCGAGCTGCGCCAGCGGGGTCAGCACCACCTCCGGACGCCGCCACATCGTCGCCCGCACCAGCCGCCGAGCCGCGCGCCCGGCGTCCATCGACAACACCGGAAGGCTCGCGGCCACGGTGAACCAGCGCCGTTCGGCCTCCCGTTCACCGGTGAACAGGGCGTTGCGCGGCGAGCCCGTGCGCATCAGGCCCGGCACCCCCACGGTCACCGACACCCCGCTGCGCCCCGCCTCGACCCGCAAGCCCTCGGCGAAACCGACCGCCGCATGCTTGGCCGCGGTATAAGCCAGCAGGTGTGGAGCCGGCAGCTTGCCGCCAACCGAGGTCACGACCAGCACCCGACCGTGACTACGGCTCAACGGGGGCAACGCGGCCAGCGCGGTGTGCACCACACCCCAGAACATCACCTCCATCGCGGCGGCAACGTCCCCGGCGTCCATCTCCGCCATCGGGCCCACCTGGATCACACCCGCGTTGAGGACCACGACGTCGAGCCGACCGAACCGCTGCACAGCCTCGGCGACGACCCGCTGCGCGTCGGACTCCACCCCGACGTCCGCGACGACCTCGACGACCGCACCCCCGTGACGCGCCAACTCCTGCGCAGCCGGGCGCAGCCCCTCCGGCGACCGCGCGCAGAGCACCAGGTCGTGCCCGCGGTCAGCCAGCTCCCGGGCCAGCAAGAACCCCAACCCCCGACTGGCACCGGTCACCAACGCCACCGGCCGAGCCGTGGCCATCAGCCGGCCATTCCGGGCTGGAGCAGGACCTTGACCATGCCATCACGCTTCTGCTGGAACTGCGCATAGGCCGCAGGCGCGTCCTCCAACGGCAACCGATGGGTAGCGAAGTCGTCAGTGCCCAACGGGTCGCCGTCGGTGAGCAACGGCAGGATGTCGGGCACCCACCGATGCACGTTGGCCTGCCCCATCCGCAGCTGAATCTGCTTGTCGAACATCCGCAGCATCGGCATCGGATCAGCCATGCCCCCATACACACCCGACAACGACACGGTGCCACCACGACGCACGATGTCGATCGCGGCGTTCAGAGCCGCGAGCCGATCGATACCCGCCGTCTTCATGAACGGCGCGGCCACCGTGTCCGGCAGCAACCCGACCAGCTGGTGAGCGAGCTTGACCCCCGGAGAGCCGTGCGCCTCCATACCGACCGCGTCGATCACCGCGTCGGTGCCGCGGCCGCCGGTCCGGCCCCGCACGATCTCACCCAGCTCCTTGGCATGCCCCCACAGGTTGATCACCTCCACCCCGTTGCGGCGGGCCCGCTCCAGCCGCTCGGGCACCAGATCGATACCGATCACCTTCTCCACACCCCGATAGCGAGCGATCCGCGTAGCCATGTCACCGATCGGCCCCAACCCGAGCACGGCCAGGCTCCCCCCGGGAGGAACCGCCGCGTACTCCACGGCCTGCCACGCCGTCGGCAACACGTCGGACAGGTAGACGAAACGGTCGTCAGCCGGGCCCTCGGGAACCCTGATCGGCAACGTGTTGCCGAACGGGACCCGCAGATACTCCGCCTGCCCACCAGGCACCTGACCGTAGAGCTTGGTGTAACCGAACAGCGCGGCACCATTGCCGTGCTCGTGAACCTGCGTGGTCTCGCACTGCGAGTGCAGGCCCGCCGAGCACATGAAACAGGTACCGCAGGAGATGGTGAACGGCACCACCACCCGGTCACCGACACCGACCGCGGTGACCTCGGGTCCCACCTCCTCGACGACCCCCATCGGCTCATGGCCCAGGATGTCGCCCTCGTCGAGGAAGGGGCCGAGCACCTCGTAGAGGTGCAGGTCCGACCCGCAGATCCCGGACGAGGTGATCTTCACGAGCACGTCCGTAGGATCCTCGATCTTGGGGTCCGGAACGGTGTCCACGCGCACGTCGCGCTTACCGTGCCAGGTCACTGCACGCATGTCGTCCTCCTGAGGCTCATGACGACCGCGTACCCCGGCCGGGGTACGCCTACTCCGACGATCACCGAGAATCACCGGTGGCACCGACCGAGCCACGCGCACACGTGCCCGCCGCCCGGCCGTACCCGGCCTAACATGACCACTGTCGAGCAGGTTCATTGCCGCCTGGTTGCGGTAGTGCGCCGACTCGAACCGCCTCGGCCCGGAAAATCAGGCACGGCGGAACAAGAAGATTCCGTACTGCCACACCGGGTCGATCCATTGGGCCTGTAGCACGAGGTCGAACATGGCGATATCAGCAACGAAGGCAGCGTGGTGAAATTTAGCCGAGAAACCGACGTTGATCGACTGACCGTGGCGTAGGCGCAGCACCAGGTCCAGCCCGGGCAGCGAAACGATCTGGTCGGCGGCGGCGTAGAGGTGAGCTTCAACGACAGCGGTGGCCAGGTCGTAATGCGCGCGGGAGCGGAAGTTGTCGAGCACAAAGTCAGCACCGAAACGTCGGTTCAGGTGCGCGAGGTGGTTGAGCCGGAACTGGACGAACGCGGAGCAGTGCGGCGGATCGTTGTAGCAGGCTTCGAGTATTTCGGTAGATTTGTGCAGGTCGACCGAGACGAGGAAGCCGTCGCCCGGCCGAAGCGTCGCGGCGATCTCGCGCAGCAGCGCGTCGCGCTCGGCGGAGGTGGCGTTCCCCAGGTTGCTTCCCAGCAACGCCACCACCAACGGCTCGCGGGAGCGGTCACGTAGCCATCCCAGGGCGGCCTCGTAGCGCCCCCACAAGCCCAGCACAGTGAGCCCGGGTAGTTCGGCGGTCAGCGTCGCGCCGCTGATCTCCAGCATCTCCCGGCTCACGTCAATGGGCAAGTAGGTGGTCGGCCCGCGCTGCAGGCACGCTGACAGCAGCAGTCGGGTCTTCTTCGCACTGCCACTACCCAACTCAGCGAGGCGTCGACAGTTGATCAGCTCGGCGATCTGCGCGGCGTTGCGGCGCAGCAGTTCCCGTTCCACCCGCGTCAAGTAGTAGCTGGGCAGCTCGGTGATCGCCTCGAACAGGTGCGAGCCGAGCGAGTCGTAGCCGAACCAGGCCGGGATCCGTGGCGGCGACTCTTCCATACAGGCCGCGACGGTGGCGCGGTCGTCCCAGAACGCAGCCTGGTCCTCGACGGAAACGATCTCCAGGCCTGCGCCGGTCACCGGGTCAGCCCAGAACGGCGGCGGGCCTTGAGAATCGCATCGGTCGACATTGCGGACTCCTGTTCAGACTTCCGGACGGAGGGCGCGGCGGGGTTACCGGCCTGCGCCGGGTAGCAGTGAGTAGCGCAGGGTGGACTCGCCCTTCCCCCAGCGGTCCAGCAACAGAGCGGAGAGACGGTCGGCGAGCAGCGAGCTGGCGCGGATGCCGAACACGACGTCCGCGGCGAGGTCGGGTTCGGCTGCCAGCAACGGGGTCAGCACGCCACGGCGGATGATCTGCTCGTGCACTGCGTCGGCCTCGACGTGCTCGGCGTAGAACTCGATCGCGGCCGGCCCGCAGTTCAGCCGGCGCAACGCGCGGACCAGGCGGTCCGATCCGGGTGATGAGGTCAGCTCGACGACCGCGAACTGGCCGACCAGCGCGCCCCGCAGACTGCGATGCAGCCCGCACAGTGACATGAAGTTGACCTCGGCCAGCGTCGCCCCGGGCACCCTGTCGAGGTAGGCGCCGTAAACGTCGGACAGATCCAACTCCGTCATCATGTCGGCGAACAGCCGAGCGTGCATCCGGTCAGGATCACCGGCGCCGTACTCGTCGTACTCCACGAGGACCAGGGCAGCCTTGGCAGGACCGAACAGTCGGGGAATCACCCAGGCCTGTGGGTCGGCCTCCTTGAGGTGATAGATCGAGCGGTGCACGAGATACTCGCGGAGCTGCCACAACGCGCCGTCACGATGTAGGTGGTGCGATACGCCAACGGCGTTCACGGGCTCGACGAGCAGCGCCTCGACTTCGGCCGCGACGTCCGTACCAGGTGTGACCTCGGCCCGTAACGCGGCCAGGAACACCCGCTCCAGATCACGACGCACGCCCAACAGATCCGGGTCCCACTCACGATCGTCGGACACCCCGGCAAACCCGCGGTAGTGCAGCTCATAGCAGCAGTAGAGAGCGAGTTGCAGATCGTCCCCGAACGGGTCGGCGCCGTCGACATCAACGGGTATACGGCGCTCGCCCCGCAACGAGGCAAGCACGGCAGCGGACAGCGGGCCGCGAGGGTCAGGCAGCTCGGGCGCTCGCGCAGGCTGGGACGGCGCGGCGCTCAACACCGGCCGTCCTCCCTGTCCTTGTCGACGGTAACGCGCACCTTCGTGCGATGACTGGTGTCGCAGAAGGGGTACCGGCGACTACGCCGGCATACGCACAAGGCGGTGACCGGACGGTGGGAACTCACCCGCCGCCCGTCAGGCAGTACCACCTCGACCGGTCCGTACAGCAAGAGCGGCCCGTCCTCAGTCAGCACGACCTGTCGCCGCTCAGCCGACACAGCGCGCCCTCACCACGACCAGCTCCTCGACCGTCTGTCCCGGCTCCAGCAGGCCACGGGACTCCAATAAGGCCTTTCGGGTCCGCATGACCGGCCCGAACGGGACACGGCCCCGCTCGATCACCTCACCAGCCAGTCCGACCTCGGCCAGCCTCGCGATCGTGTGCTCCTCGTTACACACCGCGGAATGCACCAACAACAGCGTCCCGTCGTCGGTGAGTCGCGTGGCTGCACCGGCGCAGATCCGGTCCAGAATCGCACGCCCGTCGCGACCGGCATCCCAGCAGCGCCCCATCCGATATCGCGGCAGCACAGCGGTCTCAGCAGGCACATACGGAGGATTGGCGATGATCAGATCAAATCGCCGATCACCAACCGGAGCGAACAGGTCACCCCGACGCACCGACACCCGAACACCCTCCAACCGGCTGTTCACCCACGTCGCGATGACAGACCGCATCGAAAGATCCACCGCGCAGACAGAGGCAGCGCCAGCCCGTGCCGCGGCCATGGCCAGCGCACCTGTTCCGGTGCCGATGTCCAGGACGTGCCGCCCGGCCGCGTAACTACCCTGACCGAGCACCTCGACCAACAGAGCGGTGTCTCCCTGGGCCCGGTACACCCCGGGTGGACGCAGCAGCACAACCACCAGTACCCCTAACCGCCCCCGCCGAACCGCCGTGGAGGTCCCACAGTTGCGCGTCGGCTGTGGTGGGCAACTGGGCGATCACCTCGGCGATGATGGTCATGATCTCGATGCCGACGGTGGAGAGCTGGTGCAGGGTCCCGCCGGGCCAGGGTTCGTTGGCCAGATCGAACAGGGCGGGGTCCGCACGCACGTAGGCCTCGGGATGCGGGAGACACTCCACGCCTCCCGGCGCCCGGTCCGAGGATCTGTCAGCTCCCACGCCTTACGCAGGCCACGGTCGCCCGTCCCGATCTCCAGGGCTGCTCCGACGTCGGCGTCGGCGAGGACCACGTCGCAGGTCGCTCGGAAGATCAGCTCAGTGATCGAGACGTGTGACTCCACCTCGGCGGTACCGGCCCGGGCCCGCTCTTCCTCGGTCTTGAGCACCCCGTGCAGCTCATGTCCCGCAGACATCGATCATGGAGACGAATTCCTCGCCTCGGTACGGTTTGCGGAACGCAGACGACCACGTACCGCAGATCATGTGGTCGCGAGGGGGAGGTGTCGGGCAGGCGCGCCGGTGTCACCCGTCCCCGCTGAGTCATGGGTCGACCCCACCCGTCGCTGCCGTTTCGGTGTCGACCCCGGAATCGACCTCAGCCAGCGTGTCTCCCCGCAGGTCGACGCGCTCGAGCTCGTAGCCCCCGCGTCGGATCCCCGAACTCCGGCCGTTCCGTGCCGACTCGTCCTGCTCTATTAGCTTGGCGACGAAGAAGTACTAGATTGGCGGCCGATTCGTACCGACTCGGCCGCCAATTCGTACCGACTCGCGCGGGGGTGGTTAGCCGACGTCGGGGACGGGGGGGCCGAGGAGGTCGTCGGCGTCGACGATGCGGTAGGCGTAGCCCTGCTCTGCTAGGAAGCGTTGCCGATGCGTGGCGTAGTCGGTGTCGAGCGTGTCCCGGGAGACGACCGAGTAGAAATGCGCCTGGCGGCCGTCACCCTTGGGCCGCAGCAGCCGTCCAAGCCGCTGCGCCTCCTCCTGCCGGGAGCCGAAGGTGCCCGACACCTGCACGGCGACGCTCGCCTCGGGCAGGTCGATGGAGAAGTTGGCCACCTTGCTCACCACGAGCACCGGTATCTCGCCGCGGCGGAAGCGGTCGTACAGCGCCTCCCGCTCCGCGTTCTTGGTGGACCCCTGGATGATCGGGGCGTCGAGGACCTCCCCGAGCTCTTCGAGCTGGTCGAGGTAGGCGCCGATGACCAGGGTGGGCTCGCCGGGGTGGCGGCCCAGGATCGCCTTCACGACGTTGAGCTTCGTCCGGGCCGTGGACGCCATCCGGTAGCGCTCCTCGGTCTCGGCGAGCGCGTAGCCCATCCGCTCGTTCTCGGTGAGCGTCACCCGCACCTCGACGCACTCGGCCGGGGCGATCCAGCCCTGCGCCTCGATGTCGCGCCACGGGGCGTCGTAGCGCTTGGGGCCGATGAGCGAGAAGACGTCACCCTCGCGGCCGTCCTCGCGCACCAGCGTGGCGGTGAGCCCGAGGCGGCGCCGGGACTGCAGGTCGGCGGTCATTCGGAACACCGGCGCCGGGAGCAGGTGCACCTCGTCGTAGATGACCAGACCCCAGTCGCGGGAGTCGAACAGATCCAGGTGCTTGTACTCGCCCTTGGTCCGCCGCGTCATCACCTGGTAGGTCGCGATCGTGACCGGGCGGATCTCCTTGCGCTCGCCGGAGTACTCCCCGATCTCGTCCTCGGTCAGCGACGTGCGAGCCACCAGCTCGCGGCGCCACTGCCGCCCGGCGACGGTGTTGGTGACGAGGATGAGCGTGGTGGCCTGCGCCTGCGCCATCGCCGCCGCGCCGACCAGGGTCTTGCCTGCCCCGCAGGGCAGCACGATGACCCCGGAGCCACCTGCCCAGAAACCCTCGACGGCCTGGCGCTGGTAGTCGCGCAACGACCAGCCGTCCTCGGCCAGCGCGATGGGGTGCGCCTCGCCGTCGACGTAGCCGGCGAGGTCCTCGGCGGGCCAACCGATCTTGAGCAAGGCTTGCTTGAGGTGACCGCGTTCGGAGGGGTGTACCGCGACGGTGTCCTGGTCGATCCGCGGTCCGAGCAGAGGGGTGATCTTCTTCTGCCGGAGCACCTCCTCCAGCACCGCGCGGTCGCGCGCCACCAACACGAGCCCGTGCACCAGCGACTGCGCCAGCTGCAGCCGGCCGTACCTGCCCATGGTGTCGACGACGTCGACGAGCAGCGGTTGCGGCACGGCGAAGCGGGAGAACCGGATCAGCGCGTCCACCACCTGCTCGGCGTCGTGACCGGCGGCCCGGGCGTTCCACAGCGCCAGGGGGGTGACGCGGTAGGTGTGCATGTGCTCAGGCGCGCGCTCGAGCTCGGCGAACGGCGCGATCGCTGCCCGCGCCTGCCCGGCGGCCGGGTGGTCCACCTCGAGCAGCAACGTCTTGTCGGACTGGACGATGAGCGGCCCGTCGGTCATGTGCGGTGTCTCCTCACGATGGCGCCGTGTCTATTCGCGCTCCGCTGACGCTACGCATAGCGCCAGCGGCAATGGTCCGGACCCGCGCGACCGCAGTCTGCAGAGCAGCCCGATCGGGGGAGCTGCCACCGCCGAGGTCGACCTCAGCGGGAGGGGCGGCGTCGGCCTCGGGCTATACTTCGCCGGCTACGTCCAAGAGCGCACGTGCGCCGCTGAGATCATACCGGGTACCGGAGGTTGTCGTCGTTACCCGCGGGCGCATGTCGGCAACTCCAGCGAAGCAGCACGACGTGGGCCGGACACCCCGACCGGCCTGCCCCCGACAGAAGGCGCGACGGATCGACCTGATGCCCATGTTCCCCGGCACTTCGCCCGGTCCCGGCCATCCACCGCCCCTGGACCGCAACTCGTCCTATCCGCACTCGCGGACAGCCGTCCAGACGTGCCAGAGTTTCAGCCGCTCGTCGCTGGCAATCTTCAGGGGGGCGCTGACGTGACCACCATCGAGACCGGACCCGGCCGGTACGCATGGATGGACCCACGGAACTGGGGTCTGGCGTGGAAGCTGGTGGTGGTCGGGCTGGTGCCCGCCCTGCTGGCGCTGTTCCTGGGCGGCCTGCGCGTGACCGACCAGGCCGGCGCAGCCGATGACCTCGGACGCAACGGCCAGCTCCTCGACGTCCGCCAGCAGGTTGCCGCCGCCGCGAACGCCTTGCGCCAGGAACGCGACGAAGCCACTCTGTTTGTCGCCGGTGGCGGCGAGGGCAACCGCGGCGTGCTCGAGATCGCCTTCGAACAGACCGACAGCGAGATCAACGATATGCGCGTCGCCGTCCGCGGCGCCACCGTGAACGAGGTCCTCGGCTCCACCAGGACCACCAGCGGGCTCGATCCCACCGCCCTGTCGGCACTCCAACAAACTGAGAGCGGTCTCACGCAGATCACCCCGCTGCGCACCGACGCCATCAACAACCCGGACTCCGGTTACGAACAGGTCCGCGGCGGCTACGACACCATCATCAAGAACGTCGACGTCCTCGACCGGGCGCTGCTGCGAAGCCTGCTCGCGCCCGGGACAGCAGGTCTCGCGGACGCTCTCACCGCCGTCACCAGCGCCACCGAGCAGCTCGCCCTCCAGCACACCGTGCTGGGTGCCGCCATCCGGTCCGACCGGGTGCTGCCGAGCGCCGCCAGCACGGTGAGCGCGACTGACTACCAGCTCACCGCCGCCATCCGCGAGTACCGGGTCGCGCTCACACCCGAGCAGCTCAACCGGTTCGGCAACATCCTCGACGACGCAGCCAACGCCCAGCGCAAGCGACTCGAGGCGGCGATCCTGGCCGTCCCGGCTAGCCTCACGTCCACCGAGTGGGACAACGCCTACAGCGACTCCCGCGCCGCCGTGGACCGCTCCGCTGACCTGATCCGCAACGAGCTGGTCACGGTGAGCTCCACAGCCGAGGAGCAGGCCAGAAACCTCGCCGGTATCAACTCCGTGGTACTGATCTTCGGCCTGCTCGTCGGGATCTTGATCGCGGTACTGACCGCACGAGCCCTGCTCCGCTCGCTGCGCGTGCTGCGCAGCTCGGCCCTCGACGTCGCGGAGCGGCGACTGCCGCAGGTGGTCGAGAGCATGCGCGCCGGTGACACGCCCGACATCACGGTCGAGCCGGTGCCGGTGTACAGCCGCGACGAGGTCGGCCAGGTAGCCCGGGCCTTCGACGCGGTCCACGGCCAGGCGGTTCGGCTCGCCGCCGAGCAGGTGGTGCTGCAGTCCAACGTCAGCTCGATGTTCGTCAACCTCTCCCGGCGCAGCCAGGCGCTCGTGGAGCGCCAGCTGCGGTACATCGAGCTGCTGGAGGGCAACGAACAGGACCCCGACCAGCTCTCGAACCTGTTCCAGCTCGACCACCTCGCCACCCGCATGCGGCGCAACAGCGAGAACCTGCTCATCCTCGCGGGCACCGACCTGGCCAAGCGCAACACCGCACCGGTCCCGACGGTCGACGTGCTGCGGGCCGCGGTGTCGGAGATCGAGCAGTATCAGCGGATCGTCGTGCAGGCCCCGCCGACGGTCACCATCGTCGGTCGCGCGGCGTCGGACCTCGTCCATCTCCTGGCCGAGCTGCTGGACAACGCCACCAACTTCTCCCCGCCCGACTCGCAGGTCGTCATGAGCACCAGCCAGACGGCCGAGGGCTCGATCGTCGTGGAGATCGCCGACCGCGGCGTCGGCATGGCCGAGCACGAGCTCAACGACGCCAACCAACGCCTCGGCGGGGCCGCCTCCGTCGACGTCTCGGCGTCGCGTCGCATGGGCCTGTTCGTGGTCGGTCGCTTGGGCGTCCGACACGGCATCAGCGTGCGACTCAGCTCGGCGACGGCGGGTGGCCCCGGTTCCGGTCTCACCGCGTCGGTCACCGTGCCGGCCTACCTGATTCCGTCCAACGAGTCCGCCGACACAGGCCGACTGAACAGCGTCCCGCGCTCCGCGGGGGGCGACCCGGGCCTCGACGTCGCGCCGTACCGCGCGGCGACGAACGGCAGCCGCAGCCCAGGTTCTTCACCGTCGGCGCCGGTCACGGGGTCCGATGGCCCCGAAAGCCCGCTGTTCTCCACCCCGTCCGCCGCGGACGACACCACGGGCTCGCCAGCCGCCTCGGGATCCGGATCCACCGTGCGGCCCGAGGGCTCGTCGTTGTCGCCGAAGCGGCGGGACCCGGCGGAGCATGCGGCGGCCGAACAGGCGGCAGCCGAGCGCGCCGCAGCGGCCTGCGAGATCGCTGAGCAGGCGCGCCGAGACCAGGAGGCGGCGGCCGAGCGCGCCGCACCGAAGCAGCACCCGGACGACGAACCTCCCGATGCGACCTCGACTGCGGGGCTGGACCCGGAGCTGTGGAGCGGATCACCAAACAATGGGTCCCACCGCAACGGATCCCACACCGACGCATCCCGTCTCGTCCCGAACGAGAGCCGGCCGGAGCGTTCCGCTCCCGACCTGTCCGCGCCGGCCGAGACCCCGGAGGACGACACTGGACAGGATGACCAGCAAGCAGGCGGGAGCACCGGCACGGAGCCCGAGACCATCCTTACCGAGACGGGCACCCGCACCGGACCGATGCCGTTCTTCCCGGCCACAGCACCCATGACCGCGGTGGACCGGACCGAAGAAACACCGGAACGCTCAGAACACGCGCCGAAGCAGCAACCGCCACCTGGACCGCAGCGCACCCGGCAGGACGGGCTTTTCTCCCCCGGCATGTCCGTCCCCGCAGAGCCCGACAGGCCCGCAAGCGGCCACCAGCGCAACGAGCGGCAGCCGGCCAAGTTCGACCCCAGCGAGACCACGCCGATCTTCGAGGAGATCGTGTCGGCCTGGTTCCGGTCCAAACGGCCGTTGCCGGTCGGCTGGGAGGCTGAACAAGGCGACGCGCCCCAGAAGGTGGATCAGTCCGCGACGCAGTCCCCGACGCTCGGTGAGGTGGCCGAGCAGGAACGGATCGCTACCTCCGGCCCTGCTCCGGACCAGGGCTTCGCGAGTCCGGCCGACGAGGTGTGGCACGCCGCGAACGACATGTCGGACGAGCTCTCGGACGAGCTGACCGAGGCGGGACTGCCCAAACGCCGCCCGCGGGCCCGGCTCGTGCCGGGTAGCGCCGGATCCGCCGTGCTGGCCTCCCCACCGAGTTCCGCGGCGCGCAACGCCGAGAACATCCGGGGTCGGCTCTCCAGTTACCAGCAGGGCGTCCGACAAGGTCGCGAGGGTCGGTTGCGTCGCGACACAGGATCGGCCTCCGGGGCCAACAAACCCGCCGACACGGGTGGCAATCACGACGAGGAGTCCTCATGACGGCGCCACAGACGCAGCCGAGCCGGTTCGGATGGCTGGTCACGAACTTCGCCGAACGCGTACCCGGCGTCGCGCACACCATCGTCGTGTCCGCCGATGGACTGCTGCTCACCAGCTCCGACCGGCTCCCCCGGGACCGCGCTGACCAGCTCGCTGCAGTAGCCTCCGGGCTGATCAGTCTCACCCAGGGTGCGGCGCGTTGCTTCGACGCCGGCGGTGTGGTGCAGACCGTCGTGGAGATGGATCGGGGGATCGTCTTGCTCATGTCCGTCAGCGACGGTTCCTGCCTGGCCGTGCTGGCGACACCCAGCTGTGACATCGGCCTGATCGGATACGAGATGACGCTGCTCGTCGACCGCGTCGGCCAGCTGCTCACCCCCGAGCTGCGCGCGGAACTGCAGGGCTCCTTCGGGCCCTGACGACAATCGACCACACCGGTACGACCCCGGTAAGGTCCCCGATCGGTAGAAGGCAGGTGTATGTCGATGACACTCGGTCCCGACGAGGAGCGTCGGCAACCGTCGGAGCCGACTTTCGCCGACGTGATGAACGGCTTCAGCTTCGATGCGGGACGTGCGTCTCGAAATCGCAGGTGGGGACGTAGGCGAGGCCCGGACGTCGAGTTCGGCTCAGACGACCGGCCCGACACCGCCACCGATTCCGACGAGCAGCCCGCGGCCCTGGTGCTCCCGGAGCAGCTGACCGCCGCACCGAACCCCGAGGTGGCCGAGCAGCAGTTCGAACACGAGGCCGGCGCGACTGCCGTCCGGCCGTACGCCTGGACCCGTGGACGGACCAAGTCCGGCCTCGACCTGGCCATCGAGACACTCGTCTCGACCAGCCAGCGCGGCCGGGACCAGCTGGGGCTGCTGCAGATGGAGCATCGGGCCGTCGCGGAGCTGTGCGGGCAGACGCGGTCGGTCGCCGAGGTCGCCGCGCTGCTGCAGGTCCCGATCGGCGTCGCTCGAGTGCTGCTGGGCGACATGGCGGGGCTCGGCGTGGTAACCGTGCACCGGAACGCGAGCAGTGCCGGCAACGTGGCGGATCTCGCCCTGATGGAAAGAGTGTTGAGTGGACTCCGTCGGCTCTAGGCCGCAGACGATCGCCAACGCGGCCACGATCTCAGCAAAGATCGTGGTAGCCGGGGGCTTCGGTGTCGGCAAAACCACCTTCGTCGGTTCGGTCTCCGAGATCGTGCCGCTGACCACCGAGGCCGTCATGACCGAGGCCAGCATCGGTGTGGACGACCTCGCGGCTACCCCGAACAAGGTCACCACCACGGTGGCCATGGATTTCGGCCGCGTGTCGCTGGACTCCGAGCTGATCCTGTACCTGTTCGGCACCCCCGGGCAGCACCGGTTCTGGTTCATGTGGGACGACCTCGTGCGCGGCGCGATCGGTGCCATCGTGCTCGTGGACACCCGCAGGCTGGCCGACTGCTTCGCCGCGATCGACTTCTTCGAGGACCGTAAGCTGCCCTACATCATCGGTCTCAACTGCTTCGACGGGCAGCTCCAGCACCACCTGGACGACGTCCGCGAGGCGATGTCGATCGACCCCTCGGTCCCCATCCTCAGCTGCGACGCGCGCAACCGGCAGTCCACCAAGCAGACGCTGATCACGCTGGTCGAGCACGCCATGCACCATCGGATGACGGCCGGGGCCCGCTGACCACGACGGTCAGCCCTCGACGACCGCGATCGACGTGATCCGGTGCAGCGGCACGCGGTGCAGGCCGCCGTCCATGGTGTCGCGACCCTCGACCACCCCGCTGCCCACGCTTACCGGTTCCAGCACGCGTTCGCCCGCTATCCCGTGACCGTCCACGAACCCGATCCAGACGGTGCGGCGCGCGGCCGCCGCCGCCCGCAGCAACTCGAGGGTGGCGCCGTTGGACGCCACCGGCGCCGCGGTGCTCCGGCGCACCCCGGCCAGCTCATCACCGGCCCGCATCCGCGACACCAGCGCGGTGAGCTGCCCGGCGTCGGGCTCCGGCGGGGCAGCCCCGCGTCCGGAGGAGCGTCGGCGCGGGGCGGTGCGCCGTCCCCGGTCGGACAGGTCGAGCACCGCTCCGCCCGGGTCCTCCGCCGCCGGGCTGAACCCCGCCGCGCGCAGGCCGTCGAGCAGCTCCACGAGCGGCAGCGGGGAGACCACCACGGTTGGCGCGATGCGGCGCAGCTCGAGCGCCGGGGCGTCCGGGTGCGCGAGGACCTCGGCGATGAGCACCTCGTCGTCGGAGCGCAGGAACGACGCCGCCACCCCGCCGCGCAACCGTCCGTGCCGGCGCGCCACGTCGTCCACGAGGTAGGTGAGTCCCTGCGGCACCGGGGTGGCCGACCGCTTCACAAGCAGCTCGTGCAGGTCGGTGGCGGTGCGCCCGGCGTCGAGCGCGCGGCGGACGGTGGCCTCGGTGAAGCGGTACACGGTGGCGCCGCCCGCCGACTCGACCTCGGCCACCAGGCCGAGCTCGCGAGCGAGCTCCGGTTCCAGCCGGCCGGGTGCGATGGCGGTGAGGTCGGCCTGCAGGAGCACATGATCGACAGGCTCGGGCAGGGTGGCGCGCAGCGCGGACACCAGCCCGGCCGGATCGGTGAGTAGCACCCGGCCGGGACCGGAGAGCGCGTCTAGCGCGACGACGCCGAGCACGGTGGCCTCCGCCAGCGCCCAGCCGACGACCTCGTCGCGCAGCCGCCCGCCCCGACGCGGAGCACGCCAGGCGAGCACGTCGGCCAGCGCGGCCGGTGACCCCGGCGCGGTACCCGGCGCCAGCTCCGCGAGCCCGGCGAGCACACGACGGCGGTCGCGCGGGGCGAGTGGGCGGCGAACCGCCTCGGAAAGGGCGGAGATCGCGCGACCGGCGTCGTCGCGGCATCCGATCAGCCCAGGCAGCCGCGGCAGGTCCAGCCAGGTGCGCACCAGCAACGACCACCGCAGCCCCGGCTCACCAGCGGTCCACGCATCCGCGTTGGTGGTGGGCACCCATTCCGGTAACGCACCCTCGCTCTCGCCCACCAGATCCGCCGCCACCGCCAGCTCCACAAGCAGTGCGGCCGCCGCCTCGTCGGCGTCCATCTCCCGCGCCGCCCGGCGTAGCTCCCGCACGCCCAGCCCACCGGAGCGCAGCACCGGCGGCGGCGTGCGGCCCCAGAGCGCGATGAGCAGCTCGACCCGGCGGAGCACCCCGAGCGCGGCCCCGCCGGCGGTGCGGTCGACGACACCGGCGCCCCGGTCGGTGGCACCAACGTCCGGTGAGGTGACGGCCACGTCCCCGAGCGGTCGGTCACCGCGCAGCACCAGCCCCAGCTGCCGCGGCAGCTCGACGGTCTCGGGGTCGACGCGCAGCAGCAGCCCGCGCGCGAGCAGCCGGCCCACCGGGCTCTGCGGGTCGGAACCGGCCCGGCTGCGGCCGATGGGCGGCCCGGCCGCCAGCGTCTCGAGCACGCGTCGCTCGTCGGGCTCCACGGCGGTGAGCAGCTCGGGCAGGACCGAGGCCCCCGCCGGGCCCGTGGCCGGGCGACCCAGGCCACCGGGGTAACCGGGCATCACCTCCCGGGCAGCCGGGACGAGGACGAGGCTGTCGTCGGGTCCCCAGACCAGCACTCGCTCGCGCAGGGCCCGCAACGCTGCGGTGCTGGCCGCGGCAGGCACGTCCAGGCCCAGCAGGCGACGCACCTCGCCGAGCGCCACCGGTGTGCTGTCGGCGTCGGCGACGAGGAGGGCCTCCACGACGGTGAGGGTGATTCTGTCCAGGTCGTCGCACGCCCGGTGCACCGACGCCCGGATCCCCGCGCGGGTGGCCAGCACGGTGAGATCGGCGGGTGGTGGCATCGCCAGATCCGGGCGCAGCCGCAGCAGCACCACGAGCGTCTCGTCGTCCTGGGCACGCAGCCAGTCGACAAGTGAGGTGGACATCGCCTCCACGGTAGTCGGCGGCACCGGTGGACCGTCGCGCCGTCCGCTGCGGGATACTCGACGGCGACTACCTACGAGGAGGCCACTGTGGCCAAGGACGCCCACACGAGACGGGTCGACCCGTCCTGGCCGGAGCTACCCGACGGCGAGCACCCGGTCAGCGAGCTCGCGAGTCCGGTGCAGGGCTCGCTGTCGCCTTTCGGAGACATCGAGTTCCCCCTTGAGCAGGTGCCCTACGTGCACCCCGTCACGGAAATCAACAAGTAGGCGCCCCGGCCGGGCTGCTGCTTGCCGGCGGCGCGGGCAGGCGGATGGGCGGCCCGAAGGCGCTCGTCGAGCTCGACGGCGAGCCGCTGGTCCGGCGTGCGCTGCGGGTGCTCGACCACGGCGGCTGCAAGCCGCTGGTGGTGGTGCTCGGCGCGGCGGCCGACGAAGTCCGGGCCGTGCTGCCCGGCGAGACACTCACCGTCGTGGCCACCGGCTGGGCCGAAGGCATGGGCGCATCGCTGCGCGCCGGGCTGACGGCGTTGGCTGACCTCGACCCGGCGCCGGACGCTGCACTCGTCCACCTGGTCGACCTGCCGGGGGTCACGGCGGCCGCAGTCGCGCGGCTGACCGCTGGCGCCGCTCCCGACGCACTACTGCGCGCGACCTACGACGGGCACCCGGCACATCCGGTCCTCCTCGGACGGTCACACTGGGCCGGGGCCCGGGAGTCGGCCACCGGCGACGCCGGCGCCCGAGGCTACCTGGCCGACCACCCCGGGCTGGGCCTCGTCGAGTGCGGGGACCTGGCTGAACCCGACGACGTCGACACCCCCGAACAACTCGCCCGCTATCGCGCCCGCTGACCACGAGGCGGACACCATCCGGCCTCACTCGTGCGCGCTGAACCAAACCCAGCCAGATCGAGGGCATAGGTGCCTCGCACTGCGCAGGGCTGACGGCGCTGTTCGGCGAGAGAGTCGATCACCAAGCTACTGCGGTCGACCATCCACCGGTTGCGGGCGTAATAGGCGGGCGTATCAAGTGTGGGTGCGTTCAACGCGACAACCTCAGAGCCTGTGGGACGGGCGTTGCTCCATCGAGGTGGTGGGTTGGCGGTGGTGTGGCGTACCCAGCCGCCTGGTCGTGGTCATGGTTGTGGTCCGCCAGACCATGGCCTCGTGAGGGGCGGGCAACGTTCGTAGTCACCGACCAGACGGCGATGCCGCATCGACCACCCGGGATGTCGGGTCCATCACCGGTGCTCCGACACGCCGAGGTGACCAGATCGCTACCTGCCCATGGCCCCGGCCGGGTCCGCTGTGGTTCACCAGCAGTCTCTGCGTGCCTCACGCGGGTGGCTGCACAGGGTGCTCGGGGTGTGCAGCCGCCCGCGTGAGCGGTGGTCGGGTTCAGGGTCCGTTGATCAGGTGTGCGAGGGGTTTGCGTCGTGGGATCCGGTCGGGGTCGATCCAGCACGGTGGGAGGAACTCGGGTAGCCCGTCGCGGATCTGGACGCACCATCCGGGGTGGTGCAGCAGCCGGTGGTGGGTGGTGCAGAGCATGACGCAGTTGGTCAGGCAGGTCGGACCGCCGTCCTGCCACGGGCGGATGTGGTGCACCTCGCACCACGACACCGTCCGCCCACACCCGGGGAACGCACACCCGCGGTCGCGGGCGGCGACCGCGCGACGCAGCCCGTCGGGGATGGTGCGTTTGCTCCGCCCGACATCCAGGGGTTGCCCGACCCCGTTCATCACGATGGGGATGACCGCGGCGTCGCAGGCCAGCATCCGCAACGCCTCCGGGGCGAGGGTGCCGCCGAAGTCCAGCATCGCCGCCCGCGCCTGCGCCTGCAGGTCCTCCCACGACAGGAGCACGTTCAGGTGGGGGCGGGACCCGCCCGTCTCGGGGAGGTCGGCGTGGTCGAGGACGTAGCCGCAGATCTCGGCCAACGCCTGGTCCTGCCGCTGCGGCGTCGTGCGGTCGTCCTCCCCGGTCAGGGGCTTCGCTCCGGCGTCCACGGCGGTGGCGATCGCGTCATACAGGGCCGCGTCGTCGAACCGTCCGGTGATCCGCCCACCCGACCCGTCCCGGTTCCGAGACAGCGACAGCTCGTTGACTTGGGCTGGGGGGCGGTCGTCGGGGGCGGGTCCGTCCTGGTCGAGGACCTCGACCAACCGCGTCCCGTAGGCGGACAGTTCCGTGGGACTGTAGACGGTGGCCTTGTCGGCCAGCTCCGCCTCCGCACCGGCCCACACCGACGGCGACAGCCGCCCCGCGGCGTCCGACGCCAGGACCTTCGCGATCGTCTCCACATGCCGCAGCCCCACCTGACCGGTCGTGAACACCGCGGCGGTGGCCGGCAGCCGCGCCGGCAACACCTGCCCATCGAGCCCGACCCGCCCGCACACCTGCTCCGCCGCGCAGACGCGGCGTCGGGCCTCGAACCGGTCCCACCCGAGCAGGTCGGCCACCGCCGCGGTCGGGTTGCGGTAGCCCCGCTCGAGGAACGCCCCGCGTCGGTCCAGATCCGCGATCACCCCGACCGCGAGCCGGTCGACGCGGCGGGTGATGCCCTCACAGATCGTCAACGCCGACAGCAGCTCCGCATCCGCCGCACCCGGACCCACCGCCGCGCACAGCTCGTCCAGCCCCGCCGCCATGGCGGTGTGCGCGGCGGTCAGCGGGCTCTCGGTCACACCAGGATCATCCCCGCCACCACCGACAATTCCGGCCCCTCCGACCACCACCCCAGAAAATCTTTTCA
>Ga0136617_10001333_pt1 | contig 21725 bp, 19 predicted proteins | sample AntDrymUQ3222106_2_FD_129672 | JGI IMG/M metagenome (GOLD analysis project Ga0136617, IMG submission 129672) | Polar desert sand microbial communities from Dry Valleys, Antarctica - metaG UQ322 (21.06) | ecosystem: Environmental > Terrestrial > Soil > Desert | place: Antarctica: Dry Valley...
CTCGAGGATCCCCGCCCCCAACCGATCGGCAAAGGCTGGCGGGGCAAGGTTGCCATCGTCACTGGTGGTGCCACCGGTCTTGGTCGCCACATCTCAATCGAATTCGGGCGGCTTGGCTGCCACGTGGCGTTCTGCTTCGTCAATCTGCCGGGGCGGGATGTGAGCGAGCAGGCCCTTCTGACAGAGACGGCGCTCACAGCCATGGGAGTGGAGGTCTATGCTCAGCGCTGTGATGTGCGCGATCGCCAGGCGGTCGAGCGCTTTGTCCTCGAGGCCAAGCAGAAGCTCGGCGGCGTCCATTTCCTGATCAACAACGCGGGTATTGCGAGCGACGGCGCCCTCTGGCGCCTCTCGGAGTCGGCGTGGACGGAGGTCTTGGATACCAATGTGACCGGGGCCTTCAATTGTATTCGGGCGGTAGCGCCGATCTTCCGATTCCAGCACTTCGGCAAGATCGTCAGCGTCAGCGCACACCAGGCGGAGCGGCCCGGCTTCGGGGTATCCAACTATGCGGCCAGTAAGGCTGCGCTTCTCGGTCTCACCCGGGCAGCAGCCGTGGAGCTCGGACCGGCGAATGTCAACGTCAACGCTGTCGCCCCCGGATTCATCCGCACCGAGCGCATGGGAATGCTGCCGTCCGAAGTCATCGAGCGGGCACAGAAGAGCTCGGTGCTGGGACGCGTGGCCGAGCCCGACGACGTGGCCCACGTCATCTCGTTTCTCTGCTCCGAGTCGGCACGACATATCACCGGGCAGACCATCGTGGTGGATGGTGGTTTGTCGCTCGAGTGAATAGCCGTTTACCGTTCACGCTGTTCCCATTACGCTTCTACCATGAATCCACACTCAAAGCTCTTTTCTCCTGCGTGCCTGGCCTTTCTGGTCGCGTTTGCCGCCTCGTCGTGCGCTGGAGGCCAGCGAGAGCCCGCCGCCGCCGCGGCCGGTCCGGACGAGCCGGTGACGGTTTTGCCAACATCCAGGATCACCGGCCAGACGGTCGCGATACTCCCGATCACCCTGGTGGTGGCGGATCCCGCACTTCAAGCTGACACGGCGTACTCCGGTTACCGTGATCGTCGCACGGCGCTGGCACGGGCCGATTCCCTGATTGACGAAGGGGTGGTGGGCCGGGCCACCGAGGTCAACTGGGTGCCCCCGCGCGAGCTGCGGAAAATCGCCCGGCGCTCCGCCGGCTATCTGTCCGATCCGGATCAGATGGGGCAAGCGATCCTGCGCGGACCCAAGATCACCGTCATTCCCGATCCACTGCGATCTTCCCTTCGAAGTCTGATGGCAGTGGCGGGGGGCCGCCTGGCCCTGGTACCCGCCTCGCTGGGGTTCGGTCCGGAGCCCGACGGGCAGATCCGGGCGGACCTCTCCCTGGTGCTCGCGGACTCCCGCACTGGGAAAGTGGTGTGGCGGTCCCTCGCGCTGGGCCGAGGGAAGACGCCGGACGAGGCGCTGAATGCCGCTCTCGCCGCGGTTCTCCCGCTCGACGGGGGCCAATGACGTACGACGTGACGCTGATACCGGGCGATGGTATCGGGCCCGAGATCACAGTGGAGACAGTGAAGGTGCTGGAGGCCACCGGCCTGCGCTTCAACTGGGACGAGGAGCTTGCCGGCATGGCCGCGGTGGAAGCCACGGGCACTCCGCTTCCTGACGCTACCGTCGAAAGCATCCGGAAGAACTCACTCGCGCTGAAGGGGCCGCTGACCACCCCGATCGGGACCGGATTCCGCTCGGTCAACGTGGGCCTGCGCAAGGAATTCGAGCTTTACGCCAACGTACGCCCGGCCCGCACCATTGTGCCGGGGGGACGCTTCGAGAATGTCGACATCGTGCTGGTACGGGAGAACCTCGAGGGCCTCTACGTCGGCGTCGAGCATTTCATCGCGATCGGGGACGACCCCCGGGCGGTGGGCGAGTCGCTGGCCATCGTTACCCGGCGCGGCTGCGAGCGCATCGTCCGATACGCCTTCGAGTACGCGCTGAAGCACGGACGCCGTAAGGTCACCATCGTCCACAAGGCCAACATTCTGAAGATGGTGAGCGGGCTCTTCCTCGAGGTAGGCCGCGCGATAGCCACGGAGTATGAAGGGCGGGTGGAGTCCAACGACATGATCGTCGACAACACGGCCATGCAGCTGGTGCTGAGGCCGGAACAGTTCGACGTCATGGTGACCACCAACATGTTCGGGGACATCCTGAGCGATGAGGTCTCGGGTCTGGTAGGGGGGCTCGGGCTTGCCCCCGGCGCCAACATCGGAACCAAGGCTGCCATCTTCGAGGCGGTGCATGGCAGCGCGCCCGATATCGCCGGCAAGGGCGTGGCCAACCCGTCGGCCCAGATGCTGGCTGCCGCCATGATGCTCGACCACATCGGCGAGCTGGAGCGAGCCCAGCGAATGCGGGATGCCATAGCCGACACGATCGTGCGCGATAAGATCCGCACCCGAGACCTCGGTGGGACCGCCTCGACCGCGGAGTTCGGCAATGCTGTCGCCAAGCGGGCTGCCTGAGGTTCCCTGCGCCAAGTGCGGGCGCAGGATCTCGGGACTGTCCTGGGGCGAGCTGTGCCCCGACTGCCGGAGCCGGAGGGAGAAGCGTGCAAGTCTGGTGGGGCGCCGCATCTCCCTCGCGGCGACGGTCCTGATGGCGGTGTACGTCGCCCTCCGAGTTCCAGCCGAGCCGGCAGCCAGGCTCTACGCGGCAATCGCGGCGCTGGCCACCTACATCATCGTTCGCCGAATCGCCACCAGGGTGGCAATGGAGTATCTCAAATGACAGCAGGTAAGCGCGTATGGGGGGAAGCGGGTAAGGCGGTGGTCGGGTACGAAGGTGAGATGGTTACGCGTAATGCGAATCGACGGTTCTGGGGTAACACGCTCCGGCTGGTGAGAACGTTTTTGCTTACCACCTTACCCGCTTACCCCCTTACCGTCCTACCCGCCTGCCCGCTTACCGCCCAGACCTCCCTCACCATTTACAACGACGGCCGCGTACTGATGCGGCGGACGCTTCCGGTGACGGTGTCGAAGGGCGCCTCCACCCAGCGGCTCACCCTTGGGGCCCTGGATCCCGCAACCCTCTTCTCGCTCGATTCATCGGTCACAGTGGTGGGACTGTCGTATGACGGTGCGGTAGACGAGGCCAGCGCGCTCCGGCGTTCTGTCGGCAAGCGGCTGGTCTTTCAGCTGCCGGAATCGAAGGACACGTTGAGTGCCCTCGTGCTGGGTGTGGACCCGCTGCGGCTGCAGTTGCCCGACGGCAGGATCAGCTTCACTCCACCGGGCATACCCCTCTATCCGCCCGATGCGGTGGTAGCCGAACCGACTGCGAATCTCTCAGTGCGGAGCGGTCGGGCGCTGGACAAGCTCCGGCTGGGCTACTTTACCGGCGGCGCGTCCTGGCAGGCGAGTTATCAGGTGGTATTGGGACCGAGTGATGCCAGAGTGACCGGCATGGCTGTGCTTGCGTCTCAATCGCTGCGAGCCGAGAACGCGGAGATTCAGCTTTTGGCTGGAGAGGTGAGCCGGGCGCAACCCAAGGCGCCGCCCAGGCCGCTTCTGCAGGAAATGCGAGTGGCAGCAGCGGACGCCGTTTCGGAGTTGGCCGGCGAGCAACGCGTCGGTGAGTTCCACCTCTATACCTTAGCGGGCCGAAGCACCCTGCTGCCCGGTTTGACGACGTCGGTCGCGCTGTTCGGGCCGCCCCAGGTCAAGTATGAGAAGAGCTACGTTGTCCGTGGCGACGTCCCCTATTGGGGCTTCCTGCCCCAGCAGGGCGAAGAAACCGAGCCGCCGGTGGAGGTCATCTACACGCTGACACGCCCTCGGAAGAGCGATTTTGGCGATCGTCCGCTCCCCGGGGGGGTCGCCCGCGTGTACCAGCCGGATAGTGCGGGTGGCTTACAGCTCGTCGGTGAGGCCTCCATTAATCACACTCCCGCCGGCAACGATCTCCGCCTCAACGCCGGGAACGCATTCGACATCACCGCCAAGCGGGTGCAGACCAGCTACAGCACCCGCCGGGATAGCACCCGGGCGCGCGGCGTGCACACCGTCGCTACCGCCGATTACCGCGTTACTCTGAAAAATGCGACCGACAGTGCGGTTACCGTCATGGTGCAGGAAGAGCGCGCAGGGGAGTGGAGCGTGGTGTCGAGCTCGGTGCCTGCCGAGAAAGTGTCGTCGACGGTCACCCGGTTTCGGGTTCGGGTTCCGGCAGGAGGTGAGGCACGGCTCACGTATCGTCTTCGAGTGATCTGGTGACACAGTAGAATGGACACCAGGCCCTCGCCCGTCACCATCGTCCACCTCTCCGACCTCCACTTCGGTGGCTTCGCCGACTTGAAGCAGATCGAGGCGCTCGACAACTTTCTTCCCACGCTAGATCCCACGGCGGTGGCCGTCTCCGGCGACTTGAGCCAGCGCGCACGCCACGGCGAGTTTCAGGCGGCGCACCTGTTCCTCCAACGGGTGCGGGCTGTGGCCCCAACCCTTGTCGTTCCCGGGAATCATGACATCGAATGGTGGAGGAGTCCGCTGGACCTGCTTGGCGAAAAGCGGAAATACACCAAGTACGCCCGGTATTTCTCCGATCTCCGGCCGGTGCTCCAAGTCCCCGGCGTCGTGCTGGCGGGCGCCTTAAGCAGCTATGGTGTGGCGTTTGGGTCACTCACCTTGAGGCTCCGCGATCTGGCGGTAAAGGGCCACATGCCCGGATCAGAGACCAACCGGGTCAAGAAGATCTTTGACGCTGCCGCTCCAGGCGCCGCTAAGGTCATGGTGTTTCACCACAACGTCCTCCCCGGCGGCCTCTCCGGGCGCATGGGGTTGGCGCGCTGGCGGTCGGCCCACAAACGGCTTCTGGCCACCGGCGCAGACGTCATCCTGTCGGGCCACGATCACCAGGAAGGCGCCGGGCAGATTCAGGGAGAGCTGGTCGTCAGCACTTCGGGCACTCACAGCTCCCGGGTGCGGGGTGGCCGGCCCTCGGTGTTCAACCTGGTGAAGATCGACGCGGAGGCGATTCACATCCAGCACTTCCGCTGGGTTGCCACCGACCGCCAGTTCATCCCCTCAGACACCAACTCATTCGCCAGGCGCGGGCCTCCTCAAGTGGCGGTGTCGGTGGCGGGGGGAGATCAGGGGCTGTGACGGGGGGGCGGCTGGGCAGGGGGGCGGCGGGGAAGAACGCGGGGCAGCGGGTAAGCGGGGCAGCGGGACAGGAACTGCTCAACAGACGATTGCTCGCTCTGGGGTCACGGCACACCGGTTTCGTGGCTCACACCAATAGAACAGTCATGCTGAGCTTCAGTCAGAACGGCGTGCTGCGTTTACACGAGGGTTATGCCTCTGCGCCCGACCGAGTGCTCCACGCCATTGTCCGGTTCCTGAACCCGCGAGTGCCGCGGGTACTGCGCCGGTTGGCGGAGCGGGAGTTCCTGGCGTTTCCCGTTCAGGAGTATGCCCCTTCCCGCCCGCGCGCTGAGCGACGGGAGCGCCCCCGGCCGGGGGATGTCGCGCTGGTTCACCGCCTCGAGACCTCGCACCGGCTCCTCAACGAGCAACACTTCAGCGGGTTGCTAGGCCCAATCCCGATTCGTCTGTCCAGCCGGATGCGAACCCGGTTGGGGGAATTGGCGGTAGACCTCAAGACCGGCCGGCCGCTCGAGATCGGCGTAAGCCGGCGCCACCTTGCAAGGCATCCCTGGCCGGAGGTCGAGCACACGCTGCTGCACGAGATGGTGCATCAGTGGCAGGCCGAAAGCGGCCACCTAGCGGATCACGGCCCTATGTTCCGGGAAAAGGCGCGCGAGGTCGGGGTACTTGCTGCCGCAAAGCGGATTGTCCGCGGGGCAGCCACTCTTTAGCTCAGTATTATATTCCTGCCAGCACCGATCTCCATTCTCATGAGGCAACCGATGGCAACCGGGACGGCAGTATCCCAATTCACCGGCGTCGATTTTCTCAACCTCGACTCGCTCCTCTCCGAGGACGAGCGTGCGGTGCGCGATACCGTCCGCACCTGGGTGGATGAGAACCTCATCCCGGTCATCGGGCAGGCCTATATAGAAGGAAAGTTCCCCAAGCAGCTCATTCCCGGCATGGCCGAGCTGGGACTTTTCGGCGCCAATCTGCCGGAGGAATACGGCTGCGCCGGGCTCAACAACGTGGCCTACGGCCTCATCATGCAGGAGCTGGAGCGGGGCGACAGCGGTATCCGCTCGTTCGCGTCGGTGCAGGGCGCTCTGGTGATGTACCCGATCTACGCCTTCGGCTCCGACGACCAGAAGAAGAAGTGGCTACCCCTGCTCGCATCGGGGCAGGAGATCGGCTGCTTCGGTCTCACCGAGCCGGACTACGGCTCGAACCCGGGCGGCATGATCACCACCGCTCGCGAGACCAAGGACGGATGGGTGCTCAACGGCACCAAGATGTGGATCACCAACGGCTCTCAGGCCACGGTGTCCATCATCTGGGCCAAGACCGGCGACGTGAAGGATCCCAAATCTATCCGAGGTTTCGTCGTTCCCACCGACACGAAGGGCTACGCGGGCAAGGATCAGAAGGGAAAGCTGTCGCTGCGCGCCTCCGATACCAGCGAGATCCATCTCCAGGACGTGCATCTGCCTAAGGACGCCATTCTTCCAAAGTCCGGCGGTCTGAAGAGTCCGCTCCTGTGTCTCACCCAGGCGCGCTACGGGATCTCGTGGGGAGCCATCGGCGCCGCCATGGCGTGCTATGACGAGGCGCTCCGCTATGCCGGCAGCCGGGTCATGTTCGACAAGCCGATTGCGGCAACCCAGATTCAGCAGGTCCGCCTGGCCGAGATGCTGACCGAGATCACCAAGGCTCAGTTCATGACTCTGCAGCTCGGCCGGCTAAAGGACGCGGGCACGATGACGCCGGAACAGGTTTCACTGTGCAAGCGGAACAACGTAGACATCGCCTGCGACATCGCCCGGGAGGCACGGAGGCTCCTCGGCGCCAACGGAATCCTGGTCGAGTACCACTCGATGCGGCACATGGCCAACCTGGAGTCGGTCTACACTTACGAAGGAACCCACGACATGCACTCATTGATCGTGGGGCAGGCTATCACCGGGCTCAGCGCCTACACGTGATGTTCGTCACCGCCGCGCACGGCTGAGAGAGCCACCCTGATAGAGGACTTTTAACAGGGAGCGGGCGATGACCGAGCGTGTGACGGTCTTCTGGCAGGGGAAAGAATATGATGCGGTCCGAAACGGACCTCGGGATGCTCAACCTGCGCCCGTATGGCAGGTGCTGCGCGACGGATCACCGGTGACCACCTTTCCCGCCAATCCTGGCGAGGGTGCGGGAGCGGTGAAAGAAAAAATTATCGGATGGCTCGAGGGGAATGAGGCTCGGCCCGTCGCTGATGTGGGACGCCAATAGCATCGCCGGTTTCACCGGTAGAGCTTGCGAGGTGTGAGGGAGCGGGTCCGCGGATTGTTTTCACGTGCCCGTGACTTGGGAAGTCTTGTTCTCGCGGGCAACTTAGCCAAGGCATGGTGGGCGCTTTCCTACCGGATTTACTCCGATTCCACGTCGTTCGGGTTGCGTAGAGATCTCACCGTCCCGTTTACACCTCCCAGCGCGAAGATTCCATTGACTGTGCGGCCACTGGCCGCAACCGACGATCTGTCCGCGCTGAATCCGCGGCCAGGACTCACTGCGAACGAGGCGTTCTCACGGTTGGCCCAGCGGCGCTTGCTAGGCTCCGGACTTCGCACCTGCTACGTGGCCATCGCTCCGGATGGAATGCCTTGCTACATGCAGTGGATCATCCCCGCGGCGGAGAACGATCGGCTGCGGGGGTTTTTCGGGAACCTCTATCCTGTGCTTGGCCGAGATGAGGCGTTGCTCGAGGGTGCCTACACCCCGGAGGCCTATCGCGGGAAGGGCATCATGGGTGCTGCCATGGCCCAGGTAGCTGAACGAGCATCGGAGGTCGGCGCCCGCTGGGTCATCACCTTTGTGGACACAGAGAACGAGGCGTCTTTCAAGGGCTGTGTCCGGGCCGGCTTCACCCCTTACCTCAAACGACACGAGACATTTCGAGGATTCCTTCGGCGGGTCAGGTTTAGCCCTATCCTGCCTTCTTGAATTGCCTCATCTAGTGCGACTCGCGGTGCCTGTCCGACGCTAGGCCCCAGGGACTCCCTCACCACTCCCTTTGTAGACAAAGAGTTAGAGCCATGTAAGTCATCAGGCAACCCGGTTCCTCACGAGGTCCAAACCCTGCATGACGGTTTCCCGATACCGGATCTAACACCCTATCGGGAGGACCCATGGCGACCTGGAGCCCTACTTCTGTCCTTGCACAGCGACTCCTCGGGGTGGCTGCCACAATTATCGGGCTGGGTTGCGGCGGCGATGGCCCGACCGAACCGCCGGCCGCAGTCTATGGTGAGACCACCGTTGTGTACGTCATGAATCCGGTGATCAATCAGGTGAATTCGGCCGCCGTTCCCACCCCGGGTACCAGTCGGACCGGAGTCGGCATTGCGGTCACCAGCGGCCCCTCCGGCACAACCGGCGTGACTGGCGACCTGGTGCTGGCGCCACTGACTGCCGGGGTGGGAGCCGTCTCGTTCAGCGTCGGCGCCGCCACTGGCCAGCTGAATCTGGACATGGCTCAAGGCGACCTGCGGGAAATAGCCGTTGCGCTCGACGCCAGCGGCGCCGGGGAAATGGCTAACGTCCGCTACCCATTTGGGGGCACGGTCGTGGAGATCACGCCGGCCATGAGCATCGCCGATGTAAACGCGGAGCTTGCCCGGAGCAATCTGATCGTGTTCATGCGTGCGGGAATCTACCAGGGCGACCTGAACTTCTCAGGCAGCAACGTGACGCTCTTCGGTCAGGGTACCCAGGGCGGGTCCGTTACCATCAATGGCAATGTTACGGTAAGCGGTAGCTTCAACCGTATACGGGGTGCGCGGATCCTGGGCAGCCTTTCGGTGCCGGGAAGCAATGCCGGCCTCTCATACAGCAGCGTGTCAGGCGCCCTGACGCTGGACGGGAGTAACGCGGTACTGCTGAACAACAGTATCTGCGGGACGACTACTATCTCCGGGAGTGGTGTCCTTGCGCTCGGGAATGCGGGCCTCGCCCCGCTGGCCGCTCCGGGTAGTTGCTGATCGCGAACGACCCGAACTCTTTTTGGTGAATGGAGCCGCCTCTTAGGAGGCGGCTTCTTTTTTTGACTGTCCCAGTCGGCTTGAGGGGTCCAGGTTGGCTGCCACCCCCTGATGGTGTGACATTCCGGAGACTTCAACGTATAAGGGGGATGCCCCACCATATGGTTGCCGACCGAACAGGGGGAAGACTGCATGGACTTTGACGGCGGCGGTCCGGAGGACGATGGCCTGCTCGTGATCGGTGTTCCTCCCGACAAGGTTCTGATGGCCGCCATTTACCAGACCGGAACCAAGGCAGTCGCCCGGAGTTCGGGCTGGCTGTTGCGCTGAAAGCAGGGTTCCACCACATACCGCTGAGGAAGCTCATCGATGCTGAAATCCGGTTTGCTCGCCATTCTTGCTGGAGCGAGCTTCTTCGCCGTTCCCCTCGCGGGCCAGCAGGTTGATTCCGTGCCGCAGGACACGAGCCGCGTAACCACGCTCGAGACGATCGAGGTAACCAGCTCCATCGCCCCCACGGCGGGGCCGGTCATCAGCTCCGGCATACCAGCTCGGATCTCCACCGTCAGCGGTGAGGCCATAGATGCGTGGGAGCCGCGACTCCTGGCTGATGCGCTCGCCACGCAAGCCGGCATCTCGCTTTATGACGACCTCGGGAGCCCCTTCAAGCTGAATCTGACCAGTCGCGGCTTCAGTGCGGGCCCCGTGGTGGGCCTCCCCCCGGGTATTTCGGTGTTCCTCGACGGAGTGCGCCAGAACGAGCCGGATGCTGCCGAGGTTAACTTCGATCTGCTGCCGATGGAACACGTACAGCGTGTCGAGCTGCTCAGCGGCTCGGGCTCACTGCTCGGCCCCAATTCCCTGGGCGGAGCTGTGAATCTCATCACCCGCCGAGGCAGTGGCCCGCTCGACGCCGAAGTCGAGGCCTCCGGGGGCTCGTACGGCTCATACTCCGCCGAGGCGTCGGTTGGCGGTCTGACCGGAGGGGGGTGGGATTATTATGTCGCCGGTGGCTACGAGAACGAGGACGGGTGGCGTCAGGCCACCGGCGCGGAGAACCTCAACGGCTTCCTCAACCTTGGCCGGCGCGGCCCCCAAAGGGGAATAAGCTTCCAGGCGTTGGGTGCTGAGTCCCGCGCCGAAACCGCTGGATCTCTTCCTGAGAGCATTTTCGAAACTTCCCGCCGCACGAACTTCACCATCGGCGATTTCGAAGACTTGAACCAGCTGCAAGCCGCGGTCTCGGGTTACACGACACTCTGGAGTAGCAGGGCAGCGTTCACCGGCTATGCCCGCCGCACCCGGGCCGAGCGATTCAACGTCAACCAAGCGCCCGACAACAACGTCCGCTCCTTCACCGCTAACGGTACCCTGGGGGGCAACCTCGACTGGAGGTGGACGACACCCCGGGACAACGGCAGCTTCTCACTGCGGCTGGGAGGTGACGGCGCCTCAAACAGTGTGCACATACAACTCATCGAGGAGAACCCCGCGGATCCGGCAGACCAAACCCTGAACACCGATGTCCGCAGCCCGAGTTACGATCTGGCTGGCTACGCCCTTGCCGACCTGCGTATTGGCAAAGCGACATTCTCGGGGGGCTTTCGGTACGATTACATTCGCATCCCCTTTGAAGATGTGCTCGATCCCGCCGCCGATACGACGAACAGCTTCAGTCGTCTGAGCCCCCGCGGCGGCGTGAGCATCGAGCTCGGTCCCGGGGCGTCGATGTACGGGTCGGTGGGTCAGAGTTTTCGGGCCCCCGCCGTACTGGAACTTGCGTGCGCAGACGAGACCGCCGCTTGTCCGCTGCCGTTTGCGCTCGGAGACGATCCTCCGCTGGACCCCGTAGTCGCGACCACTCTGGAGGTGGGCGGACAGCTGGCGCGGGGCCCCGCGATCCTGAATGCGTCGGTCTACCGAACCAACGTTCGCGACGACATCTCATTTATTCAGTCCGAAACCGCCGTCTTCGAGGGGTACTTCGACAACGTGGGGAGCACTCGGAGGGAGGGCGTCGAGCTGGCCCTTCAAGTGATTCCGACGGGGCAGCTCTCCGTGTATGCCAACTACGCCTACACTCGTGCCACCTTTCGGACCGTGGCGGAAATATTCAGCCTCAGAGCGGACGACGCCTTCGTGGGTGCGCCACTGGCCGGCGAGAACAACGTCCAGCCAGGCGACTGGCTGCCGCTGGTGCCCGACCATCAGGTGAAGGCAGGTGGACTTCTGTCACTCCCGGTCGGTCTCCAGTTCGGGGCCGATGTCAGATACATCGGTGAGCAGTGGCTCCGGGGAGACGAGGCCAACGAGACGTCACGCCTGAAGGGATACGCCGTTGCCAACGTGCGGGCCGGATTCAGCCGTGCTGACTGGGAGCTTTCAGTGATCGTGGCGAATGTTTTCAACTACCAGGGGGCCATCTTCGGCACCTTCAACGAGAATCGTCAGAACGGCACCCTCGAACGATTCCTTACGCCCATGAATGCGCGAACCTTGAAAGTGGTGCTGCGTCGTGGCTTCGGCGGTTGAACGACGGGATATATCTGGTGACCCTGATCACGGAGCGAGCAGGGGGTCATCACCATCCTGTTGGGGGCTTGAGATGACCTAACTGTGGTGGAGGCACTATGCAGGGTACAGCAGTGGCAGTGCCGCTTCGGGACACCGGCGATGCTTTGAGGGCGTCGCTTGCCGGCGCTCTGCACACCTTCCTGTCGGCCATTCCCCGGATCATCGGGTTCGCTGTCGTTCTCCTCGTGGGCTGGCTCATCTCCTCCCTGCTCGCACGTGGAGTGGAGGCGTTGCTGCACGCCGTGCGGTTCAACGACTTGGCGCGCCGATCGGGATTCGCCGATTTCGTCCAGAAGATGGGAGTCAAGGACGACGCGTCAGGCGTGATCGCCAGCATCGCCAAATGGTTCGTCCGGCTCATCACCCTAGTAGTGGCTTTCGACACGCTCGGTCTCCCCGCGGTTTCCGGCGTGCTTCAGCAGTTGTTGCTCTGGCTTCCGAACCTGATCGTGGCACTCGTGGTGCTCGTCATAGGCGGTCTGGCAGCGAACGCGCTCGCTCAGCTGGTGCGTGGAGCCACGGCCGGGGCGGGATTCTCCAATCCGGAGATTCTGGCTGCGGTAACCAAGACGGCGGTCTGGTCGTTCGCCATCGTGGTGGCCCTCACTCAGCTCGGTATTGCCACCACGCTGATCAACACGCTTGTCATTGGACTCGTCGGGGCACTTTCTCTGGCGATGGGTCTTGCCTTCGGGCTCGGCGGACGCGATCGGGCGGCCCAGCTACTCGATACCGTGGGCCGGAAGGTGGAGCAGGCCGGCCCGAAACTGGAACGGGCTGCCGAAACCGTCGGCCGTGACGCCAGGATCATGGCCCAGCAGGTTCCGGGGTCTGGTGGCAATGGCTCCTGGGTCCAGCGTTCGGACCGGGATCGCAGGCGAGTGGAACGGCCGGGACTGAAGGATCGTCGGATGGGCGGCGGATCCGAAGGCTGAGGCGGACCGGTATCGATACCCCGAGGTCACCTTCCATCGGTGGCCTCGTTTGCATTCCAGTCTTCCGAGCGGCTAGCTTTGCCGCGGGTTACCCAATATCGACAACATCGGGAGCACCGATTTGAAAGTTGCTGTCTGTATCAAACGCGTACCGGACATGGAGATGCGTTTCTCGATCTCGGGAGATCGGAAATCTTTGGACGGGAGCGGCCTCAAGTATGAAATGGGCGACTTCGACGGGTACGCTCTGGAAGTGGCCCTTCAACTGGTGGAAAAGCAGGGCGGTGAAGCCGTTGTGCTCTCGATCGGACCGGATGGCGTCCAGGAAACACTCCGAAAGGGGCTGGCGATGGGTGCCGCCCGCGCGGTCCAGCTCAAGGTAGAGGAAGTTCCGTTCGACGGGCTTGCCATCGCCCGTGCTCTCGCCGCCGAGCTCAAGGACGGCGGTTACGATCTGATTCTCTTCGGCAGGATGGCTACCGACACGGCGAATGGTACGGTGGGGCCGATGACAGCGGAGCTGCTCGATCTCCCCTGTGTCACCGCCATCTCCCATCTCGATATCACCGGCGCACGCGGTACTGCCACGCGCGAGCTCGAGGGCGCCGCCGAGACGATGCAATTCCCGCTGCCAGCCGTGCTGACGATCGACGAAGGAATCGCGCGGCCTCGGCTGGCATCCCTTAAAGGGATTATGGCCGCCAAGAAGAAACCGCTGGAGGTAAAGCCCGCCCAGATCGGTGAGGTTCGCCTGGTGGTGGAGTCGATGGCGCTGCCCCCCGACCGTCCGCCCGGCCGAATCATCGGCGAGGGCGCCGACGCGGTCCCGGAGCTTCTGCGGCTGCTTCAGACCGAAGCAAAGGTGTTCTGATGGGCCCCATCCTCGCCTTCGCGGAATCGCGAAACGGAGAGCTGCGCAAGGTAGCGCTCGAAGTGGTGACGGCCGCCAGGCAGGCGGCCGATTCGGCCGGTGGTGCCGAGGTGCACGCTATGCTCATCGGAGGTCCGGGTATAGGCACCAGGACCGACTCGCTGGGACGCCATGGCGCCGATGTGGTGACGGTGGTGGAGCATCCCGGTCTCGGCCGCTACAGCCCCGAGGTGTTTGCCGCCACGGTGGCGGACCGGCTTCGATCTAACGGTTACCGCGCCGCCTTCTTTGCGGCTTCAGCGGAGGGCAGGGACCTTGCTCCCCGAGTCGCGGCCAGGCTGGGAGTGAGCCTCGCATCGGACGTAACCGGCTTCGAGCTCAAGGCCGACGCAGTCCTGGTGCAGCACCCGGCATACACCGGCAAGGTCATCGTCGCGCTGCGCCTGATAGGCACGCCGGCCCTGCTCTCCCTGCGGCCGGGCTCGGTGACACCGGTCGAAAGTCCGCGCACCGTGAGGACGGAAGCCCTTTCCCCGGCCATGGATCCGGCAACGTCTCGTGTCACGGTAACGGAGCTCTCCGCCCGCGGCTCAACCAGGCTGGATCTGGGCGAGGCTTCGATCATCGTCAGCGGCGGGCGGGGACTCAGGGCGGCGGAGAACTTCAAGCTGGTGGAGGATCTCGCGGCGGCAATCGGGAATGCGGCAGTCGGCGCCACCCGAGCCGTCACGGACGACGGCTGGCGGCCCGCAACCGACCAGATCGGGCAAACCGGGCGGCTGGTGAGCCCCGACCTCTACATTGCGGTGGGCATCTCCGGTGCGGTCCAGCACCTGGCGGGAATGCGCACAGCCAAGACGATCGTGGCCATTAATCGGGACAAGGATGCGCCGATCTTCAAGATCGCCGATTACGGGATTGTGGGCGATCTGTTCGAAATCCTCCCTCGGCTCACCGAGGAGATCCGGAAGGTTCGAAAGGATCACTAAGGGAAAGAGAGCAGTCTTCAGAACACCCGTCGCGGTACGTGCCGCATGTAGGTCCGGTACGCTGGGAACCGTCCCACGAGCCACCTTTCCTCCACGCCCGCCTTTGCCTGGAAATACTGCAGTGCTACGAACGCCACCAGCAGTGCGAGCGTCCAATTGCTCCAAACCAGCGTGTATCCAGCCAGAAGCAACACCACTCCGGTGTAAATGGGGTGTCTGACGTAAGCGTAGGCGCCGCCAGTAACCAGCTCGGCGTCGGGTAGCGGCTCGGTGCCCGGGGTCAGGTTCCGGCCGAGCGACTGAACCCCCCACGCGCTAACGAACGCGCCGGCAGCCATCACGCCGCCACCCAGCCATCGAATCCAGGCAGGATCCACCCGATTCAGCATGAAGTCTGCGCTGCCCAGATTCACATGCCGGGGCAGGAGAGGCGCAACGAGCCCTGTGAGCAGAAAGAGCGCGAGCTGCCCCCAGACCCATGGGTCACGCGCCGCCTTGGCGAGGTCCATAGGTCTAATCTAAGTTCCACCGTCTTCGGAACCAGGAGCGAGTGCTTGCCCACGATTCTCCCGAAGCGCCATCGGCCGGCGCTGGCCCTCGACAGGCTGATTCTGCGCGATCCGCCAAGCGCAGAGGCGGTGGAAACTGACGTGCTGATCGTAGGAGCCGGACCGGCCGGACTGGCCTGTGCCATCGAGCTTGCGCACCTGGTGAAGCAGGACCAGGAAGCCGGCGGCGGTATGGCCGACCTCAACATCGCGGTGCTGGAGAAGGCCGGCAGTCTGGGTGAGCACAGCTTGTCCGGAGCAGTGGTGAATCCGCGAGCATTTCGCGAGTTGTTCCCCGACCTTGCCATGGAGGAGTTTCCCTTCCGCCAACCGGTGGAGGCCGAGTCGGTGTACTTACTGACTGAGCGCCGGGCGCAACGGATTCCAACTCCGCCAACCATGCATAACAAGGAGTATTACACCGCCTCCCTCTGTGAGATCGTCCGCTGGCTGGGAGAACGGGCAGAGGCGCTGGGCGTGAACCTGTTTAACGGTTTCCCAGTGGATGCATTTCTGATCGAGGGCGACGCTGTCCGCGGAGTGCGCACCGTTCCTTCGGGCCTGAGGCGGGACGGCCAGCCAGGCCCAGGGTATTCCGAGTCGACCGATCTCACCGCCCGGGTTACGGTGGTCGCCGAGGGCACTCGAGGTCTGCTCACCCAGGCCTATCAAGAGTGGCAGAAGATCGGCTCGGCTAACCCACCGTTATATGCCCTGGGAGTCAAAGAGGTGTGGGAGACCAGGCGGCCGCTGGATCGCGTGGTGCACACCCTGGGCTGGCCACTGCCCACCGACGCGTTCGGTGGAAGTTTCATGTATCCGCTGGGGCCGGCGCAGATCGCCATAGGTCTGGTGGTCGGGCTCGACTACCGTGATGCCGGCCTGGACGTGCACCAGCTGCTTCAGCAGATGAAGCTGCATCCGCTCTTCCGAGCCTATCTGGAAGGCGGTCAACTGCTCGAGTGGGGCGCCAAGACGATTCCCGAGGGGGGCTACTACTCGCTACCCGAACGCCGCTACGGACAGGGGATCTTGATAGTGGGCGACGCCGCGGGCTTTGTGGACGTACCCTCCCTCAAGGGCATTCACTACGCCATGCAGTCGGGCATGTACGCCGCCCGCGCCGCCTTCTCAGCACTCAAAGCCGGAGCCGCGCCAGCATCGGCGCTCGCGTCGTACGACCGGGCAGTGGACGAGAGCTACATTACTCGCGACCTCTACCGGACGCGCAACATGCGCCTGGTGTTCAAGGACGGGTTTTTCGTCGGCGGCGCCAAGGCAGGCCTGATGACACTCACCGGCGGGCGCTTCCCGTCGGAGAAGATCGACATGGAGGACGACGCCTCGGCCAGCCGTCGTGTGGGGCCCGCTCGCGCTCTCACTCCCGACAACGTGCTCACTTTCAGCAAACTGGATGCGGTCTTCAAGTCGGGCAACGCCACCCGTGATACGATCCCTTCTCACCTGACTGTCGGCCAGGACATCAGCCCAGAAGTTGCCGATTTCTACTCCCATCTTTGCCCGGCGGGCGTGTATGAGCGGGTGGGAGACCAGCTCCGGGTGAACGCCCCCAACTGTGTGGACTGCAAGGCGACCGATGTGCTCGGTCCCCGCTGGAATCCGCGCGAAGGCGGCAGCGGGCCTAAGTATCGTCTGATGTGATCGTGGTGCAAAGTGAACCTGCAACATTCTGCAGGCTACCATCCGTTCACTGACAACGTAGTTGTCTAGCCCTCCGGCCTACGCTCCGAATCCGCTGCGCAAATGCTTGACACCGTCGCATTCTTATGACTTGTGCGAACCTCTCCTCCTTCCGAGAATAGAAATGTCGCTCCGGCGCGGGAGGAACTATGGATAGAGCTCTACCCATCTATGGTCTCGTGCTCGCCCTGAGTCTCGGCGCTGTCGACGCCGTGCCGGCTCAGGGCGCAAACGGGACCTGGCAATCGACCCCGGCGTCGGTCCTGAAGTCAGCGTTGCGAAACGTCGTCGCCGCCCAGGACACGTATCGTGCGGGCCACACCACGTTCGCAACCTCGGTTGAGGCGCTGCGGCTGAATCCTGGATCCGAGGTAAGAATCCAGATTCTGGCGGTGACCCAGAACAGTTGGCGCGCGAGAGCCACCCACCGTGCGCGCCCAGGCCGGAGCTGTGTGGTGTTCGTAGGCAGGTCGGCGGGGGCCGAGGCCCCTAGAACCGATGGCGATGGAGAGATGGCTGGAGAGGAGAGAGTACCACTCTGTGACCGGATGGAATAAGGCCGGACCGGTGGCCGGCCCAAAACCAGAGGTACGACCCGTCCTGCGCCCGCATGGCCTGATCAGCCACGCCTGGCGGTGGGGCGCCGGCGTGATTTCGGCCGGCGCGGGACTGGTGTCGATTCTCTCCTACACGCATTCGATGAAGGTCAAGTTCGACCCCGACTCGGTGGCGGTCGGCGGCCGGACGGCGGTACGGTGGGTTGGGGTTACACCGGCTCTGGATACCGCCACGTCCATCGGCGACACCATCAACCTTGCGGTAACCGCCACGGACCCGCGGGGCAATGCGCTGGTGGGTGTGCCGACGGTGTGGAGCAGTACCGATTCGATCGTGGCCACGGTAGACAGCGCAGGGACGGTGGTGGCCCGCAGCGCCGGAGCGGCCACGATAATGGTGACCGTCGGCAACAAGGCCGCGAAATCTCAGGTGGTGGTACGCCAGCGTCCTGCCGAGATCCGAATTGTGGGCGACTCGATTCTCCGCCTCCCGGAAGGCGAGCGCGGCCTGGCAGTGGCGTTCGTAGCTGATGCCCGGCGGCAGAGGATCTTTGGCTTCAAGGTCAGGTGGCGGTCCGCCGATCCGTCGATTGCGGTGGTGGATAGCTCAGGCAACGTCTCGGGCACCGCCGTTGGTCAAACGACCTTCACGGCTTCCCACGAGGGCATGGTTGCTCAGCTCGCCACCGAGGTATATCCGGTGCCGGCATCCCTCACCCTGCTGGGGGGCGATGGTCAGCGGGCCCCGGCGGGACGCGAAGTGGCGAACCCGATAGCGGTTCAGGTTGTGTCTCGCAGCGGGAGGCCCATTGAAGGGGTGCCAGTTCGTTTCGCGCTGGATGACGGCGCGGGCATGACCGACCCCCAGACCGGGGCCTCCGACGCCCAAGGGATTGTCCGCGCTACCTGGACGCTGGGCGGGCTGCCCGGACGCCAGTCGGTCCGGGTAACGGCCGATGGGGTAGCGAGTCACACCGTGGTGACGGCTGAGGCGGAGCCCGTGGGTGCGAATACCCGGGTCAGCCTGGTGAGCGAGAACCTCGAGGGTTCTGCCAGCAAAACGCTGCCAGACCCCGTGGTTGTTCGGGTAACCGACTCGAGCGGAGTCGCGTTGGGCGATGTTCCACTGACGTGGTCGGCGGACGATAACGGGAGCATTCTCGCTTCCGAGTCCAGAACCGACTCACTCGGGGAGGCACGAGCCCACTGGAGCCTTGGCCCGAAGTCCGGAGAGCAGCGGGCCTATGTGCAGGTAGGGAATCCGCGGGCGGTGCCGCGTTTCGTGGTGAAGGCTTCGGCCTTGCCCGGACGTGCGGCCGCAGCTGAGCTGGTGGGGACCGGCAAGCGGGAGGGATCCGTCAGCAAAGTGCTGAAGCCCCTGGTCGAGGTTCGGGTACTCGACAAGGCGAAAAATCCCGTCCCGGGTGTCTCCGTCGCTCTGGTGCCGGCGCACGGAAGCGTTGACGACAGCGTGCTGACGACCGATTCGACCGGCCGGGCGCTGGTGTCCTGGACCTTGGGACGGACCGCCGGGCTCCATCGCATGACGGCGCGTGTGGAGGGAATCGAGCGACCCGTGGAGATCTCCGCCCGGGCCCGGCCGGCTGCTCCGGCCAACCTGTCGTTTGTCGAGCCCAAGCCCGGGACAGCGAGCCGGGCGGTGCAGTCGCTGGACGCCGACCTGACCGACGCCTACGGCAATCCCGTGGCCGATCAGCCGGTGGTATTCAGCACCAAGTACGGCACCGTCAATCCGGCGCGGGTAATGACTGATGCGCGCGGTCGGGCGCACACCCGGTGGACCCCGGGGTCGAAGACCGGGGAGCGGTCGCTTACCGCCGCGGTGAGGGGCACCGAAGCACGAGCTTCGTTCGTGCTGAAGGCACCTGAACCGGTAACGGCAGCCAAGAAACCCACGCCGGCCAGGAAGGAAACGCCGGCCAGGAAACAAGTGGTAAAGCGCGCAGCACAGTAAGCAGTACCAACACCACGTTTGTACGGGTCCAACGGAAACTGTGTCCAACAGGTTCGTACAGGTCCACGGAGTCTGAATCAGTTCACGCTTAACGAGAGGGCATTTAACCGTAGTCTCACCTTCGCGGTATGGAGGAAATTATGACCGGCCCACGCAATCCCACTGTGCACCCGCACCGCCGTCGGGCACGGCGCCTCCTGCCGTTTCTAACACTCACCTTGCTGAGTCCGCTCGCGTGTACCGAGCAGGCCACCGCGCCTCAGACCCTTGAGGCGGGGCCGACCGCTGCCGCCACCCGGTCGCACCCATATCTCGCGAGCAAGAGCGGACAGACGGCGCCCGCCGGCTCTATGCAGATGGCGTTGTCCCGGTCGTCGCTGAGCATGGCTTACTCCAACCTGGCGTCGGTTTCGGGCCCGAAGGTGTTGATTCTGTCCGACGTCGACGGTCCGACAACCACGGCGCTGGCGAACAGCATCGTCAACGCGGGGTTTCACGTAGGCCTGCTTCGGGCCCCCGAATTCAACTGGTTCGGGACGAATCCGTCCCTTGATGGCTACGACGCCGTGATCCACTTGAATGGGTTCACGTACAATCTGCCTTTGGCGGCGGGCGCCCAGAGCGCACTCCGGGACTTCGTGAACAACGGAGGCGGGTTCGTGGGCGCACAGTGGAACGGCTATGAGGAAGTGGCGGGCCAGCAGACCGGCATGCCGGAACTGGTGCTTCTGGGCACCGGCGATCCGCTGTCGGACAGCTGCGGTCTCTGCGACATCACTTACACCACGGTATCGGGACAGGAGAGCCATCCCGTGCTGGCGGGGCTGCCTTCATCGTTCACGTTCTACGCCGATGGCCACGATGCGTCGCCGAAGCCCGCGGCCGACCCGGCCACCGTGGTCCTGATGCAGTCGCCCAGCGGAGGCCCGGCCGTGCTGGTTCGGCAGACGGGAGCCGGCAGGGTGGTCAACTTCAGCTTTGCGCCCAATTATGCGGATCTCCAGTCTGACCGCCGGACCTTGGAGGATCCAAAGGTCCAGCAGCTGTATATCAACGCGGTTCGGTGGATTTCAGGTTCGCAGGGTATCGAGGGGGGCGGGAGCCTCGATCGCGATGCCGACGGCACCATTGACGGAACCGACAACTGTATCGACCAGTCCAACCCGGGCCAGCTCGACACCGACGGCGACGGTCTTGGTGACGTCTGCGATCCCGACGATGACGGCGACGGGGTGCTGGATAGCGAAGACAATTGCGAGCTGCCCAACCCGGACCAGCTCGACGTAAACGAGAACTGGGTCGGGGATGCCTGCGAGCAGGTTACTACCCAGGCTCAGACGATCACGTTCGACCCATTGGCTGACAAGACCTTCGGCGACGCGCCGTTTACACTCAGTGCCTCGGCGAGTTCCGGTCTTCCGGTGACGTTCGTAGTCAGCGGAGCCTGTACTCTCAATGAAGCGACCGTGTCGATTACGGCCGCTGGCAGCTGCACGGTCTTTGCCCAGCAGGGTGGAAACGAAGCGTGGACGTTTGCCGCGGACGTAGTGCGGTCGTTCACCATCGCCAAAGCGCCGGCGACAATAACCCTGGGGACGGAGTTCACGTTCGATGGGACGGTGAAGCAGTCCTCGGCGGTATCCAGCCCGGCGGGGCTCAGCGGTTTGACGGTGACCTACAGACTGGCAGGTTCAGCGGTTACGTCGCCGGTTAACGCCGGTATTTACCAGGTCACGGCTACACTTACCAATGAGAACTACGAGGCGCCGGTGGCTTACGGTACGCTCACGATTCACCCGGCGGCGCCGGTGATCAGTTGGACCTCGCCGGCGGGCATCACCGAAGGAACCGCGCTGGGAGCAACCCAGCTCAATGCCACCGCCACGGGTGTGGGCGGCGTCAGTGTCGCCGGGAACTTCGTATACCTCCCTGCCGCGGGCACTGTGTTGGCGGCTGGGGTCCGGCCGATATCGGTGGAGCTCATTCCCACCAGCGGAAACTATGCCCGTGCGATCCAGACGGTGACCATCACGGTCACTGCGGCGGAAGCGCCGCCGAGCCGGCTCAAGTTCAAGGGTTTCTTCCGGCCGGTGCACAACCTGCCGTCCGTCAACCGGATGAAAGCGGGTCGCGCCGTCCCGGTGATATTCTCGGTCGAGGGCGCCCGGGGATCGGGAGTCCTGCAGCCGGGCTCGCCCAACTCGGTCTCGGCTTCATGCAGCGCGGGCGCTGAGGAAAGGCAAGTTGAGGCGACGGTCGATGCAGAAGCCAGCCGCCTATCCTCGGTCGGCAGCACGCACATCTACATCTGGAAGACCCGCTCAGAGTGGGCGGGAACCTGCCGGAAGCTGGTGGTCACGCTGGTAGATGGCAGCCGGCACGAAGCGCTCTTCCGCTTCA
>Ga0136617_10001334_pt1 | contig 21725 bp, 18 predicted proteins | sample AntDrymUQ3222106_2_FD_129672 | JGI IMG/M metagenome (GOLD analysis project Ga0136617, IMG submission 129672) | Polar desert sand microbial communities from Dry Valleys, Antarctica - metaG UQ322 (21.06) | ecosystem: Environmental > Terrestrial > Soil > Desert | place: Antarctica: Dry Valley...
GTACACAATCATATCGTGGCGCCGAGTGCGCGAATTACGCGAACCGGACTGCGGATTGCGATTGCGGATTGCGGACTGCGGACTGCGGACTGCGGACTGCGGATTCGTATTCGAGCTCGTGATCCCTTAAGCCGTTCATCGCGGAACAAAGCCAAGCGGTCGATTGCGTAGACACGGCAACGTATCGGGAGCGTCGAAACGCTCGCTAAAGCGGCGGGGAAAGCCCGCCGCCCGTTTGGACAAAAAAACTTCTTTTAACAGGATGAACAGGATGGGCGCGTAAATGAATCAGTGGACAATTCCCATCCTGTCCATCCTGTCCATCCTGCCTCATTTTGTCGTTCGTACACCCTGGGCTTCAATACTGCCGCTCGAATGCTGCCGTATTTACGCAATCGACCACTAAGTGCACCGCTCCAGATCCGCAAAAACGGACTTGCTTTTCGAGTGACGCAAGCCTTCACTCGCTACGCTTGCTGAAGTTGCGATTGCTGTGTTCAGGAGCGTAGGGGCCGCCAGCAGAGGAAGCGCACACAAAAGCGCATCGCTTCGGTTCCGTAGCTGGACCGAGGGGGTGAAGTGCGCGCGGATCAACACACTAAATCAGAAAGTGCGGATCAAGTCATCAGACGAGGTGCGTGTTCTCAATCTGAGATAGAATGGTCTTTGAGAATCCGCAATCGCAGTTTTCAAACCGCAAACCGCAACCGCCAAACGGAAATTGGCAGTTCGCCGATGACGAATCGCGGATTGACTCTGTCACCAACCCTGATCGAAAATCTTGACTCCCCGGGGAGGTGTGAAGCGGAAAACCGACTTCGCGACGGGAGTGTTGATCGCCAGCTCCGTAATGGTAACCTTGCGGACCATGTCATTGGCGTCGGTCATTTCGAACTGGCGCACAAGACCGTCAACATCATCTACCCAGATCGTGGCTTTGGTGAATGGCACTGCAGCCTCTTTCGCCACCAATGTCAGCATACGCGCGGATCTGCGACCAACCACTCCCCGGCCGGCGTCCGAAACGGCATAGCGAGTCTTTGGCGCATCCAGGAACTGCGCCGTTACGTCCGGTACCCCAGCGCCGTTCTCGCCTACGCGCGCGCGAATCACCTGGCCCGGATTCGTGCTCGGCAGATAGATCCAGAGAAATTTCCCGTCGGCGATGATCCTGTCGCCCGCCGGATCAGTAAAACGCACCGACAGGTATTTCGGCCGCTGCTGCAGTATCTCGCCCTTCGCCGTGACTGTGGTACCCATGAGCGGGTTCGACAGCGTCTGGGAGAAGGTTGCGCGCACTGTTTTGACCTTTGTGTAGGCATCGACCGCGCGGTTGAACGTAGCGTCGGCTGACTGTGCTTTTAGCGAGGTGAAAGCAGCCGCCATGGTAATGGCGAGAATCGCACTTCGTATGTAGGTCATCAAGGACCACCGAGTCAGGGAACGTAAGCGACAGGGGATGCGTTTTGTGAACGGCGGACTCTGAGAGGGATTATCAAATTTCATCCGATTGCTCTTACGCAGTACGCAGTACGCAGTATGCACCCGGCAATTCTCATTTTGTAGTTCGCAGCTCATGGTGCTGCGATCTCCACTCTCTACCCGATCCCCGCCTCGCCTGTTCCCGGCGCTCGCGCTACAGTTCGGCCGATCACGGCTGCAATAGCCCGCACCTCATGCATGAGCGCCGCGAATTGTTCCAGGTACAGTGCCTGGGCCCCATCCGAGCGGGCGTTCTCCGGGTGCGGGTGTACCTCTACCATGAGACCGTCAGCTCCCGCCGCGATGGCGGCGCGAGACATCGGAATAACCCGGTCCCGTTGTCCCGTACCGTGGCTGGGATCCGCGACAATCGGCAGGTGCGACAGGGAATGCACCGCGGGAATAGCTGTAAGGTCGAACATTGTGCGCGACGCAGGATCGAAACTGCGCACACCCCGTTCGCACAGTATCACCTGATCGTTTCCAGCTGCGAGGATGTACTCGGCGCTCAGGAGCAGGTCGTTGATCGTCGCCGCCATCCCGCGCTTGAGTAGCACGGGTTTCCCCAGTCGCGCGACAGCCTTTAGCAGTGAGTAGTTCTGCATGTTGCGCGCGCCGATCTGAATGCAATCACCCAATTCCGCTATCAGCTCAGCGCCAGCTTCGTCCATGGCTTCGGTGATAATGGGGAGGCCCGTTTCACGCCGCGCCAGAGCCAGAAGTTCGAGGCCGCGCTTTCCGAGTCCTTGAAAGGAGTAGGGTGAGCTGCGTGGCTTGAAGGCGCCGCCACGTAAACATGACGCGCCCGCCGCGCTCACCGCACGCGCTGTGCTGACGATCTGCTCCTCGCTTTCAACTGAACACGGTCCCGCGATAACGACGACGGCTGCGCCGCCAAACTGGAGGCCCGGGGCAATCGTCACTACCGTGGTGTCCGGTCGCCGTTCGCGTGAGACGAGAGAGTAGGCCGGAGTTACATGGATGACATGGAGAACTCCGGACAGAGCTTCGAGACGCGAGCTGTCTACTCGGCCATCGTTTCCAGTCACGCCGACAACTGTGCGTTGAGATCCGGGCACGGGCTTGGCCTCGTATCCCAGCGCCTCGATGACATTCATGACTTCGCGAAGCTGTTGCTCTGTCGCATCCTGCCGCATCACTACGAGCATGCCGAGTCCTCTATCTGCGTCCACCATCCATCAGTAGCAAGCGCGAGCGGGCCTTTGTAGTACTGCCCCACGATTCCTGCAATCTGCTCAAGCTCCACCGGAGGATAGAAATGTGTGAGCGCGAGGAGTTCCGGGCGGGCGAGCGCACCCAGTGCGCCGCAGTCTTCCGGTGTCATGTGCCCCGCGACGGCCATGACGCTCGGAAGCGAACATTCGCTGAGGATCACCTTGCAACCGGCCGACCATTCAGCCAAGCCCTCGTCGAACCCCGTGTCGCCGGTGTACACGAGACGCGAACCGCCAAACTCGAGGGAATATGCAATGCTTTCCTCCGTGTGCGGAACCTTATAGGTGCCGAGGTACGCCCCGCCTGGTAACGCCATGCGCTCACCGAATGGAATCTCGCGAACTGTAAGCGGATAGCCGGGCTCCCGCATCCATTGACCATACGCATCCGCGAGCCGCTCCAGAAACTTGGCGGTGCCGGGAGGGCCAAGAACCTCGATTGGTGCGACCCGGGCCGGCATGGCTCCATATCGCCACGCCATGATGAGAATAGGGATGTCCGCAATGTGGTCCGGGTGGAAGTGGGTGATCGCCAGGTGAGTGATTCCCATCCAGTCGATGCCGAGCGCCGCCATTCGATGTGTAACCCCGGATCCGCAATCCAGCAGGAGTCGAACGGTCCCAAACTCAACCAGCACGCCTGCGCAAACACGCTTGGCTGAGGGTGCGACAGTGCCCGTCCCTATGGTGGTAAGCCGCACTCAGCGTCCGCGAAAGACCATTTTCCGGAATATCATGGAGCTGCCGACCATGAGTCGCGCGAGGTAAACGCCGGCAGGCGCCGTGCGTCCGTTGGCACCCACACCGTCCCAGCTGAAGCGCTGGTCGCAGCCAGAATCCTGCGCCGCGTCAACGGCGCGACCGTATCGCCCAGCCGGAAGGATGGAAGACACCTCCGCCGAGGGAACAATCGTGCGCACCAGATTTCCGCGAATGTCGAAGATCTCCAGACTCACCGTGCTCAGCTCTCGCAGATCGAACCAGATACACGTGGTCGTTGTGGATGAGCTGGGGAACGGGTTTGGGAAATTCTGAAATAGCAGTGTAGCCACGGGCCGCGAGAAATCGACCACCACGAAACTGGCAAAGCTTGTAACACGGGATTGCTCTCCCGAACTCAGCTGTGCGGTGACTGCCCACCTGTAGGAAGTGTTGGACTCCAGATCGAATACGGGTGTGAATATCGTGTCGGTCAACCCTGCAGCGCGGATCACAGGTGTCGATCCGCTGGCGGTGAAGAGTTCGAAGGTGTAAGTCCACGGACCGACCGGCGTCGCGACAGCCGCGCTCGACCAAATGAAGCGGGGACGCCGCTCGTTTAAGGTCAGACCGCCGAGGCTGTTCGGTGTGACAAGCCTTAACCACTTCGCAACGACTCGCGGTCCAACGGTTTCGGACAGCACCGAATCGCCTCTCCCGGTCTTCGCCACTGCGCGCCAGAATACCGGTGTGAGCTCCGGAAGAGGGCGTCCAAGAGTTATAGTGGCGTCTGTGGTTGTTACGCTCGTGTCGACCAGCAACGGCCCCAGAAACTGCGCGTTGGTTCCGATTTGGAGACGTAGTGTAAGCGGCTGTTCCTGCGCGCCGAACTCTTCCGCCCTGATGACGAATGTCGGTGTAATATTGCGAAGAGAGTCAAAGCCGGACGGTCCCGTCACCACTACGCGCGGGACGGGGATAAATGCCGGAACGCTGGACATGGCGGTCGTGGCGGCGAGCAGCGCGAGTCCCGCCGCCGGCATGAGTGTAATCCGATCGATCACGCGGTTGCGACGACCGCCTCGGCAGTCGCACCGGTTGCGGTGACATCGGCATGGTCGGCCAGCTGCCTGCCGCGCATCCTGACGCTCACCACCGACGACACACCGGGCTCCTGCATGGTGACCCCGTAGACCGCGTCCGACCCCTCAGTCGTGGTCCTCGGGTTGTGAGTGATCACGATGAATTGTGTCTTGTCCTTGAACTGGGTCAGCATCCGCACAAAGCGTCCAATATTCTGGTCGTCCAGTGGCGCGTCCACTTCGTCAAGCAGGCAGAAAGGGCTCGGCTTTGTAAGAAAGATGCCGAACAGAAGGGAGAGCGCTACAAGGGCTCGCTCGCCGCTCGAGAGCAGATGGATGCGCTGGGTTCGCTTGCCGCGCGGGGAAGCATGGATCTCGATGTCCGAATCGAGTGGATTGTCCGGGTGCTCGAGCCTCAGGTCGCACTCTCCGCCGCCAAAGAGCGTCATGAAGATGTGGCGGAAGTTCTCGCGCACTTGCGAGAAGCTCGTCAGAAACAGGGCGCGAGCTGTCGCGTCGATCTCACGAATCGCCTGCTGTAGTGACGCTTTTGCGGAAGCGAGATCGTCTCGCTGGGCGCTCAGGAATGTGAGCCGCTTTGCTTCTTCGTCGTGCTCCTCAACGGCAAGAGGATTCACCTGCCCAAGCTCTTCAAGTTGCACCCGGATTCCGGCAAGCTCGCCCCGAAGCAGCTCTGCATCATCCTCGAGTGGCGTGAGGCCATAAAAAAGATCCTCCAGCGGCCGGCGCCATTCGGCTTCCAGCCGGCCACGGATCGCTTCGCGTTTCCCCTGAAGGTCCTTGAGGCGTAGCTCGCTTCGGTGAAGCGACTCCGTGAGCTCCACAAGATTTCGCCGAGCGCCCTCAAGCAACTGTTCAGCATCTTTCAGCTGGACATCCATGTCTCGAACGCCGGCCTCGGCTTCTCTGGACCTTTCCTGATGCTCGCGCACTATCTGGTGCATCGCGGTAGACCTGATGCGCCACTCCCCCAACTGCCGCGCGAGATCGTTGTCGGCGTTTTCAATCTCGGACAACTCTGCCCGCAAGGAATCCAGACGCTTGGCGGCGCTGGTTTCCTCAACGGCGAGCCGGCGTTCCCGATCGGTGGCCGATTGTACCCGCGCCTCGATTTGCGCGAAATACACCTGGCTCTGGGTACGCGCCTCCCGCGCCTCTTCCAGCTTTACTTCGAGATCCGTGAGGCGCGCGTGTGCGTCGGCAACGGCACTCTCACGTTGCGAGATCAATGCTCCCGCCTCGAGCAGCTGCCTGGCAATGTCGTTGGAAATATTTTCAAGTTCCTTTCGGCGGGACGTGATACGTGAAGCGGCCGTTTGAATGTCGGACAGCTCGCGCTCCGCGCTCTTGCGACGGCGCTCCGAATCTGCGCTCTGCTCGTGGGCATCACGCAAGCACTGCTGCGACGACGCTGCTGCATCGGCCGCCGCAGCCGCCTGATGCTCCGCTTGAGCGAGCGTCACACGAGCGCGCTCGAGACCCGCCGAGGCGTACGCGCGCTCCATCTCGCGCGCATCCAGCTCTGTCCGCGATGCGGCGAGCTCCGCACGACGACGGAGCGGCCCTTCACCACCAGCCGCGCCGGGCAGCCAAACGGCTCCCCTTGAATCAACAAAGGCCATGCCGCTGTCTTCAGCGACAACTCCACCGAGAAGAACACGGGCCCAACCGCGCGCTGGATCCGTGGCGTCAGCCAGTGCCGGCAAGTCCATCCCACTGGACGCATGATCAGGTTGCGAGTCCAGCGGAAGAAGCAGGAGCGACCCAGGACTGTTCTCCGTGTGCCAGATACGTACGGCGTCGGCGACTGCACGATCGCGAACCAACACGGCGTGTACGGTTGCTCCGAGATAACGCTCGAGGAGAATTGCAGATGAGGCAGTAGGCGAAAGAAAATCGCTGAGAGGACCGAGTATCGCCCCATCACCGAATCGCTTGCCCTCCTTGAGGAGGCGCGCTGCCGCGGGCGCGAGCCCAACACGCTCGCGCTCGAGTCCTTCGAGTGCGCCGACCTTGCCTTGTAGCGATGTACACACTTCTTCAGCGCGGGAAAGCTCAGCTCGTGCCACGGTCTCCCGCGAACGCGCCGCGGCAGCGGCATCACGTGACCGGGAAAGCGTGTCGGCCGCGGCGGCTGCCGTAGCGACAGCGTCTTCGGTGGCACGCAATGCGGAGTCCGAATCGAGAACGGCGCGCTCAAATGCTTCCGTGAGCGCTTCACCCTGGGCTGCCAAACCCACCGCTCTCTCTGAAAGCTCCTCCGCCTCCCGTCCGGCACGATCCCCATCAAGTTCCAGGTGGCGCACCCGATCCGCCAGCTCGCGGGAGGACCGCTCGGCGGCTTGCCAATCGCCGCGGGACAGTAATACAGCGTTCCTTGCGGAATCTTCATCGGCCGTGCGCTCATCGAGGCGCTTCCGCGCTTCTGTCATGTCCGCTTCCGCCTGCAGAAGATCGTCCCGCACCTGCGCATACTCCGAGGCCAATCTGGCTCCGAGCGCGTCGCTGGAAGCGCGCTCCCTGGTGGCGCGCTCGCGCCGAACATTGGCGCTTCGCTGTCGCTCCTCCGCCACCGCAATTTCGCTATCGAGCTTGAGGAGCGCCTGCTGCTGCTCACTGGTCAGAATGGCCAGGTCAGTACGCAAGCGTTCGGCGTCCCCCCTGGAGGCATGCGCGGTCTCCCGTTGCCGCTCGGCTGTTTGCAGCAATGCCGCTAAAACCGGAGCTTTTGCGCGCAGTTCTTCCACACTCGACTCGAGTGTGGAAAGCTCCTCGCGCCATTCCGATATATCTCTCGCCGCAAGGGTCAACTCCAGCATGAAGCGTCGAGCGGCGAGCTCCGCGTGGCGTTCAGAGCGTCTGCGCTGCCGGGCGAGCGAGCGCACCTGCGTCTGCACTTCACTGATGAGATCGTCGAGTCTCCCGAGATCTACGGAAGTTTCCTCGAGACGGCGGTCCGTCCCGCGACGGCGATCACGGTAGAAGCTTACCCCGGCCGCTTCTTCGAACAGCTCACGTCGCTCATCCGCTCTGTCCGAAAGAAGCGCGTCGATCATGCGGGCCTCTATAACAACCCCCGAGTCGGCGCCCAGCCCCGTACCGCTTACCAGATCCTGAATGTCCCGCAGACGGCATGGTGTACGGTTGAGCATGTAATCGCTTTCGCCGGAGCGCGAGAGTCGCCGGGTAATGACGACCTCCTGATAGGGAACCGGGAGCATTCCGTCGCTGTTGTCGAAATGCAGCGACACCTCCGCGATGTTTACCGGACGCCGGGCTGACGAACCCTGGAAAATAACCTCCTCCATCTTCGCCCCCCGCAGGAGGCGCGCACGTTGCTCCCCAAGCACCCACCTCACCGCGTCGGATACGTTCGACTTTCCACAACCGTTCGGACCGACAATAGCGGTCACGCCGGGCTCGAACACGAACGACGAGTGATCCGCGAAAGACTTGAATCCGTGTATTTCCAGCTTTGTGAGCAGCATTACTGGAATACCTTACCGGTACGGTATGCGACCGATACCTGCTCGCCGTCCGCACGCAATTCCGAGAGCAGCTGAGCCGACTGTTCCGGCGTCTCGAATGCGCCTGCGAAGATGGTTACCGAACCGTCATCCTGAATGAGCGCAAAAACGGGCCGCTTCCGCTCGCGAAATGCATTCAACCGGATCGCGGCGCTTTCCGGCGTCACGCCGCCGGCGAGGACAACCGAAAATGGGGCGTACAGAGTCGCGGCTGTCTCAACTTCGCGAGAGTTTCGGATCATGGAGTCAGCCGCGACGCGCGTGCCGAACGAGCCGACGGTCACTCTGTACCACGGCATGCCATCGATCAATACAGGTGAGTAGGTCGCCGCCGGCAGACTCCCGGCATCTCTGTCGAGTGTCAGGGCTGCCCCGCTGCTATCACTCAGATGAGACAAAACCAGTACGTACCCTGCCGCGCGACCTGAATCAGCTCGATTGATGACCGAATCGGTGAAGACTGGAGAGTTGGTCGTAGCCAGCGAACCTGCGACGGTCATCGCGGTTGCCGGCGCGACCGCAGCTGCTGCGGCACCGGTGTTGCCCGCTGCCCCGCGCGAGGCGGGGAGCGTGCCAAGCCACCCATTCGTCCACGCCCAGTAGCCGGCAGCTGCCAGCGCCAGCAAGGCTGCGAGAAGCAGCCAGAGACCGCGCCGCGAACGGTGGGAGACTTCAGACTCTGAACTCATTCCGCGATCCCGCGGCACAGCTCGCTTCTCCGTGCCTCCTGGACGCACAGCCTCGGTCTGATTGGCGTCATCCATTTCGGAGAAGTCCCCTGGTACCGCGGCTATAACGCGCCGTCCCGCTCCGGTGCGTGTGGGTCCTACGGTGACTACCCCATCGGTAGCTCCAATCAGCGTGTCCAGCGCACTCCCTTCCGACCGCGTTACAAGAAGAAGCAGCGCATCCACCTCCTGAAATCCCGCGGCCAGCTTTCGCCACCGATCATTGCGCATTAGCGAATCCAGGTCGATAGGACCAGATCCGCTGGGGAGAATGTAGAGATTCTGAGCCGGATCTATCGGGTAGGCAATCTTGTTCATCGACACGCCATATAGAAAACTGTCGACTATCCCATGAGGTGCATCGGTCGGAACCAATGTCTGTAGTGCCGGCTCTTCGCCAACGAGGTCGGCGATGGCGACGCGCCGCCGCCGCGCTTGAACTCGGCCGATGCCGAGCGCGACTTGCGCAGCGGCGGCGGTATCGCTGCCGACGACCACGGCTGAACCGCAGCCATCCAGCGCTGAAGCAATACGCGCTCCCTCATCTTCCCACGCGGCAGAGTTTCTAGTCGGCAATGTCCCTCAGGGTTTCCCCTCGTAGATCCAGTAGGCCTTCCCGGTTTCGCGCGATGCGCGCTCAGCCTCCTCCCGGCTGCTGAATGGACCGGCAATCACTCGATACACGCTGCTCCCAGCAACCACGGAAGCGAGCACACGCGTCGTGGCAACGACACGTGGTGGAGCTGGACCAATGCGAATTTTGTGCGCCAGGTCGCGCGCCGCGGCCTCATCACCCAACGCGCCAAACTGCACCGTGAATTCGGCGGTCACCAGCGGAACGCTGTCGCTTTTCGCCGCAGGCCGCGACGGAGGCGTCAATTCTCCAGAATCCGCAACTGTGGACGGAACATCGGATCCAGCGAGCTGGCCGGAAAATGGATTGCCGGCCCCAACGGTATCGTCAGGGACGCTCTCGGCTCCCGCGACGGGAGAGGGATCGTCAGCAGTTCCTGATTGCGGCCGGAAGCCATTCCAGGAAATGAAATGCCAGAGATCCAGTCCGCCGCCAGCGACACGACGGGTCGGTCTCAGCGTCTCGCCATCGACTAGTTGGACGTCCTTGCCGCGAAGCAGAACGATCGCTCCGTCGGGAGCCACAGCCGGGAGATCGCCACGCCATTCTGTTTGCACTGCGCCCATTACGCGGTCAGTTCCCACTGCAATGACCCAGACAGAATCACCAGTCGCGGCACGCGCAAGTACGTATCGTCCCGTTGGATCCATGCGAACATCCATGGCAGGTCCGGGAAGCTCGATACGAGATTCAATCTCACTGTATCGGTCGACCACAATCAGCTCGCTGCTCGTGCCTGTCGCGATGTACACACGGTCTCCGCTCGGCGTTGTAACAATGGCGCGTACCCGACTCTCGAGCCGCACGCTGGGAACGGGCTCCAGGTCTCGGCTTCGCACGCCGATCAATCCGGAATCGACAGCGAAATACAGCCGGTCGCCAACAGGAGTACGGACCGCGTGCTGCACACGTGGCAAAACCGCCGTGCCGGTAATTTTCGTCTCGGGGGGATGCAGCTGTGTGATTGTTGTAGTAGTTCCCTTGTCGGACAGAACCAGAAGCGTGCCGTCAGGCTGGGGAACGAGCTCGCGCGGGAGGACAGATGGTTTGTACGTCCACGGCGCGCTTGCGGAAGGGGTCAACCGGGTAATCGAACCGTCGCCTGCCAACCCATAGATCGCCCATCCGTCTGTTGAGACAACGCGCGTGAGCTTCGGCTTGGCTTCACGCTTGACAGTGCCCAAACGAAGGTAAACTCGAACAGGTACGTCCTTGGCGTCGGCCGCCGCGACGGCGCCGGCGTTATCGTCGAACGCCAGAATTCGGGCAAGAGGCGGTGCCGCGCTCGAGGAGCTCCAGACTAGCGAGTCAATCTGTGGGTATGCATACGCCCGAACCCGTCCGCCCTCGCGCGAAAAGCGGAGGACAAGCTGGTCCGGCCCACGATCGCTGGTCGCAGATGGGGCGTTGGATACGGAGGGGGTGCCGGTGCGGTCGGAGCGACCGCAAGCCGCCAGCACGAGCACCAACGCAAGGGGCGTGGATCGCACGCAGGAAAGCTAGTCCGGTAGGGGGGAAGCGGGAAGGCGCTGTTTTGGCGGTGGGGGATGAGGATAGCGAGGGCTAGCCACAACTCCCATCACCATCCCACACCACCACCCCCCAAGTTCCTAGAAGCTTGGTCCCAGGGAGAACCGCCAGTACCCATTGCCGCGGCTTGGGCCGTCCTGCGGAATTGCATAGTCCCACCGCAGAAGCGCAAAACCGAACAGATTGACCCGGACACCGAAGCCGTAACTTCGGAGGAGCGTGCGCTCCAGAGACGGGTCGACCACGCGGCTGCCCGCACCTCGGAAGTTGACATCCTGGCCGTCAAACCAGGTCAACGCAGCGTCGTAGAACGCGAGACCTTCTATTGGCGGGAGAGATATCGGAAGAATTCCGATGTCCACACGACGGAGAAGAGGGAATCTGAGCTCCGCGTTTCCAACCAGCAGCCGGCTTCCGAATAGCGGGGAGCATTTGTAAAACTCGTTGGTACGCGCTCGCGCACAGTCGCTGGCGTTCACACGATAACTGTCGCGATCGTAACCGCGGATTATCTCGGGGTAGCCGATGTAGCGCCGTAAGCTGTCGGCGTCCCGCCCGGCCGAAATATTTCCGAGTGCTCGAGTCGCGACTGTGAGAAAGTTGAAGATGATCGGATCGTACCGCCGGTAGTCGGCGAGATATTCCATCCATTGGTACGTCCCCACCGTCGGGGTTATCTGAAAGCGGTACCGGCGACCCATGATAGGTCCGGTATAGCCAAACAGGATGTTGTCTGAGACGTACGCCGCGTATGGCTGCGCGTAATTGACGCTGGGGCCATGGATCGTGCTGTCGAGCCTCAACGGGCTCACGAGGCCTGTGCCAAGCTGTACAGCCTGGCTCACGAACAGGTCAGACCGATCCAGATTGGTAAGCCGAAGTCCGAACTCGCCGCGCGTAAAGCGATTCAGCGGATAAATCCCGATTCCGAAGGCTTGCCGCTGGATGTAGCGGGTATAGATCTGCTCCTCCACCGCAATACTGGGATTTTGATCGTCCAATCGAGCCGAATAACCCTGCGCGAAGAAGTACGGTTCCTGGTAAAGTCCGGTGCTGTACTGCAGACGGCGCGACAGGTTGGTGTATCCGGCAAACGCTCGCGCTTCGCTGATGCGGCCATTAACCTCGCCTGAGAATGCCAACGAGTGATTCCCAAGAAGATCGCTCAGTATGATTGTCGTGCCGCCGAACACGCCGCGGCCATAATTATCTCTCGCGTAGCCGATTTCCGGACGCGCGATGTAATCGGGCGAGAAGCGAACTTTGTAGTTATACCGCTTGAACTTGGAAGTATCCGGAAGAGCGAACAGCGCGCTGTCGAGCAGCGCTGCGACTGTAATTGGCCCCTGGCCGGTCGTGCCTTCACCGGCTTTAGGAGTGTCCGCCGATGGCCGAAATCCGGTAGGTGTGCGATACACGGACGAGTGCAGAGCCGAATCCCCTGCGGCGAGCGGCGGTAGAGTAGTGGAGCCTTGCACGCTTGCGATCGTGCTGCTGTTGGCGGGCTGCGAACGCTTTGCTATCAACTCAGGTGAAAGCGACGGCTGGAAAGGGGATTTCTTGAGCAGACGCGGGTTGTCTATGGTCCAGACGGTGTAATCGCCGTCCTCGAAGTACGTGTAGGCCAACCGGTCCGCCTGGCGCGCCCAGGAGATCACCGGGCTGTACTCGGAAAAGGCGGAAATGCCGCCGATCACGTTCGTGAGCTGATAGTGCTGGGAGTTTGTGAGGTCGTAGAGGAAGAGATTCTGGATGCCTGTCCGGTCCGATACAAAAGCGATGGACTTCCCGTCAGGCGCCCATACCGGATTGATGTTCAGGCCATCCTGGTTGGGAAGGCGCTCGATGCGGCCTCCGTCCAGGTGGTAGAGGGCGATCTGCCACTTGCTGAACACCAGACGGTCAAAATCCGTCTTTTCCCCGCGATCGCTCGCGAACGCGATGGTCTTGCCATCCGGCGACCACGTTGGCATCAGGTCGCCGAACTTATCGTTCGTCAGGCGCCGCAGATTCTTTCCATTCGCGTCAACGGTGTACAAGTCGGTGATTCCGCCGGTGTTTCCGGAGAAAACCAGCTGCCTTCCATCGGGAGACCAGCTCGGATTGGTGACGCCCTCTACCGGCAAGTCAACCCTGACTCGGTTGCCTCCCTTTTTGACATCGAGCATGTAGAGCACGTCCTTACCCTTGCGCTGCCCGACGAATGCCAGGCGCTTGCCATCCTGGGAAAACGAGCTTTGTGAGTAGAGGATGCGCAGCTCCTCCACGTCAGGATTGGTAGTGCTCTTGACCAGGCGGCGAATGCGCTTGCCCGTGCGCGCATCGCCGAGCCAGAGATCGATGAAGACTTCACCACGCGAGAATCTTCCGTTCGACAGAAAAGCGATGTATTTGCCATCGCTCGAGAGTGCGGGCGCAATGAAGATCTGTCCGCCGGTCTTGCGTTCGGACAGGGTCTGGCTCGAAAATTTCCGCGCGCGCTCGAGCTGAGCCACTTGCGGGAGATGCTGGGTCTGCATCGCCTCGCGCCATTCATCGCTGAGCTCCTCGAGTGTCTTCCCGATCTCGCGCCTGAAAGCACGCTCTACACCGACATTGGGAGCTGACTGCATGATCGCGCCAATGACTTCATCACCCCAACGCTGTCCGATGTATGCCCACAGCGCCTCGCCGAACCTGTATGGGAAAAAGAGATCGGGCCGCTCTGTCATCTCCTCAATGGTCGGCAGATTGCCGTTCAGCGCCGCGTCGCGCAGCCAGGTAGCGGTGTGCGGGTGAACGGGGCCGGTCGACAGGTATTCCGCCATCCCTTCGGCGAACCAGAGCGGAAGGTTCACCTGCGCAAGATTCTGAAGTCCTCCACCCGCTTTGCCGCGCGCAAAGATGTCGTACTGAAATTCGTGCACCATCTCGTGCGTCAGGACCTGTTCGAAGCTGCCATAGTCCCCAGTGAACGGCATGAGGATTCGGTGACGTAGCGCTTCCGTAACGCCGCCAACACCTTCGCCCAGATCGCCAAGAACATTGTTCTGCCCGAAATCCGTGCGGGAGGCGTACAGGACTATCGGCTTCTTTTCGCGGAACTCATGCTGAAAGATGCGCGACAATCGCCCGTGGGCGCGTTCCGCCATACGCGCGGCGTCGCGCGATGCGACTTGCTCCGCAGGATAGAAGTGTACCAGAAAGTGCTCTGTCTCGTATACCTTCCAATCGAAGTGATCGTACTGCACCTGATTCTTCCCGAAATACTGTTGCGCCGACAGCGGGGACGCGGCAAGTATGCTCGAGGCGAGCGCGGCAACCAAGGAAGGTCTCACGGGCGAACTCCTTCTCGTTCGAGAGGAATGACCTCGGCGTCGCTCCACAGGCGCTCGAGCTGGTAGAAGTCGCGCAGTGCAGGGTGAAACACGTGCACGACAAAATCAAAATAGTCCAGGAGAACCCACCGCCCCCGTTCCAACCCTTCCACATGATGGGGTGCAACGCCCTCCTTCTTCATTTCCTGCAGAACATGTTCCGCGACGGCGCGAACGTGCGTGTCGGACGTGCCACTGGCGATCACGAAGTAATCTGTAGCGGTAGAGATGCGGCTGATGTCGAGGACAACAATGTCATAAGCCTTTCGGTCAGCGCACAGTAGCGAGACTCGCTGGACCGAGAGAGGAGTTGCGGGAAGAGTCGTATTAGCCATGCACCGTCGGCGTCTTTGGGGTCTATTAAGCGTTGAACTACAACAGCGCGAAAAGGTTCCCTGGATGGGGATTGTCCAACAATGAATAAACTATCGGGGTCGGAATGACGCAAAAGCGCGGTGTCAGGCAAAAGCCTAACACCGCGTTGTTCATCTCGCACCTGGCCTCATTGCCGATGGGCAGAGGGCTGATGGCTTATACCAGCTATCTGACATCTGCCATTTACTGCTTGATCACCCAGACACGGATTTCGGGTTTTACCTCAGCATGCAGCTTGATCGGCACCTTGTAGACACCGAGTGACTTTATGGGCTCATGCAGGTCGATCTGACGTTTCTCAATGTCGAATCCCTGCGCGTGCAGCTGTTGCACGATATCCGCCGCCGTAACCGAACCGAAAAGCTTCTCTTCCTCGCCCACGCGCGCCGAGAATGTGAGAGACACCTGCTCCAGCCGGTTGGCGATGCTCTGCGCCGCACCGATTCGCTCGTTCTCAGCAGCTTCCAGGCGCGCTTTCTCCATGGTGATGCGCTTCTTGTTGCCATCGGTCGCGAGAAACGCGAGCCCGCGAGGAAGAAGATAATTACGGGCATAGCCCGCCTTGACTTCCACTACGTCGCCTGGTTTGCCGACGCTTTCTACCGCTTGTCGAAGAATGACTTCCATAATCCGCTCCAGACGAACGTTATGAGATAGGGCGCGCTCTGGCGCGCCAGTCGATCCATGTATCCATCACTCCTAATCCCAGCGCGGACAACATCGCCGCCGGAGCTACCAAAGTTCCCAACAGTACCAAACCGATGATAGCCAGAATCTTCCCGGCGCGGCCACCCACCCACACGCGATTCATCAGCCAGGAAATGACGCCAAACCCGCGCAGCATGTACACTGCCCCGAACAGCACGAGCAGGTTCCACCCGACCGCACCCAGTGACGATAACTGCGGGAGCAGAACGATGAACAGCCCCGCGACAAGTCCCCATACCATCTGATCATTGAATCGGAACTCGCGCAGCGGGGCCAGCGCGGGGCCCATTCGGGTTCTACTCAATCGATGGTACAGCCCCCAGGCAAGGCCATACGCCGCGAGCGACTCGAGAATCAGGAGAGCCGGGTAGAGAGGCGCGGCGCTCTTTGACAACTGATGCGCTTGCACCAGCAACACTTCAAGCCCTTCTCGAATCGTGGCGGCCTTCTCCGCGCCCTCCCTCGCCGCAGACAGGCTTACCTGAGCGTCCAGTGCCATGGCGTACGAGTTCGTTTTCCGCGTGTATTCGTTAAGGAACACCCGCTGTATCTGCTCAGGTGTACCGCGCGAAACGATCAGCATGATGAATCCCAACAGGAGGGCGAGGCTGCCTGACGCCAGCGCCCGTCCAAAAAAACGCTGCGTTGGAGCTACCAGCGAGACCAAACCGAAAGCGCCGGCCGTAAGGAGCGCCCAGGATCGCGTAATATCATTGTACGCAGCCGCTGCCTGCGCTGCCGGCGGCCGCGTCAATCCCCACGTCGCCAACCCAATCCAGAGAGCCGCTAGAATGAAGCGGCCTCCCCCCCACCATCCGGCCAGAAAGCAGGCGGCCAATGAAGGAATGAGAAGGACTATGGTTTCCGCTACGGGCAGGAAAGCAAAGAAAATCTGTGACACCAGCAGATATGCCCCTAGAGCAAGTAGAATTCCGCTCCACTTCTGCTCGTGCGGCGGAGGTGCCGGCCCGTCGATAGCACTCACTCCACTATGCCTGCTGCCCCTTGATGTAAGGAAGCAGGGCAAGGAAGCGAGCCCGCTTGATAGCGGTGGAAAGCTGCCGTTGATGCCTGGCGCAAACCCCGCTCAGTCGCTTGGGAAGTATCTTGCCGTTGTCCGTAATGAAGCGTCCCAGAGAACGATCATCCTTGTAGTCAACGAAACGCACGCGGGTTTCGCAGAACGGGCAGCTCTTTTGTGGACGGCGCATGTTAATCCTCCTCGTCGTCGTCGTCGTCGGCTCTCGCCGCGGCGGCAGCCATTTCTTCTTCGGTCATCGGCGGCGCGCCCACTTCATGCTCGTACAGCGTTACGAGATACCGGACGACACCTTCGTCAAGCTTAAGGGCCCGCTCATACTCTGGCAGCACGTTGGGTTCAGCCGCAAAGCGGGCGACGACATAGTAGCCGTTCTCGCGCGTTCCGATCTGGTACGCTAACTGACGCCGCCCCCACTGCGTGAGCTGCATGTCGGTATCCGACACGCCCAGGAGTGAATTGAAGCGAGTTAATTTGTCCTGAATGGCGGTGTCTTCGAGTGCGGAATCGAAGATGTACACCACCTCGTATTGGCGAGGCACTGTGTGGCAATCCTCCCTGTGGTCGTGGCCGCCCCCCACTGTTGCCGAATGGGAGGAGAGATACCGTGAACTGTGAATCATCAAAGCTAATGAGCGCGCCGATTCTCGCAACGCCTTTAGTTAGTCGCTGCTTTTCAAAGCATCATTTTGAGGCTTATGCGCTGTTGCGTTTCTACGCACAGGTGCAGCAGGTTATTTGCCCTGCCGAACCAGTTCGTCATAAGGGATAACGAAACCCAGTACACCACGACACCCGAAATGGAGAAATTATGCTGAGAACCAGCCTCTGGATCCTGGCTGCCATTGCACTCACCGGCACACAAGCCGCTGCGCAGTTGTTTCCCGGCGAAGAGGACATCGATGTAAATGCAGCTGCGGCCTACGCGGCCATCACCACAACGCCGCTGGGCGCTCTTCCCGCATCAGTCAACGCAGGAATGATCGGATTGCGACGTACAGGTGTAACCGTGCGCGCCCAGTTCGGCCATATGGATGAAGAGGGTCCGGTCTCCTACCGGGTGTTTGCTCTCGGAGCCGACGTTCCCTTTGGGCGCGGGAATGTCGGTCTCAAGGTGGGACGACTGGATGTGGGTTGTGATGAAAGTGAGTTCGACGACAGCGGTATCGATCTTGATTGCAAGGGTGTCACTATCGCCGGTGTCGATTGGGGACAGGCTCTGTTGAATAACTCTTTGAGTGCCGATGGAACTACTTCTCTTGTCCTGGGCCTTGATGCAACCCTGGGCTACGGCACGGGCGACTTCCTGAGCGCACGCTTTGATGACGCGTCCAGCTTGGAAGCCTCGATTACTTCGGTGTCAGCCAGCGTTGGGCTTCCACTGGCTCTTGCTGCCAAAAGCGGTCGGGCAACGGTCGTCCCGCACCTTACCCCGAGATTTGCCTACGGCAGGCAGACCGCGAAAGTCAACGCTACGGGTGACTCCTTTTTCCAGGATGAAGAAGGCACGGAGAGCGGAACGAGATTCATGCTCGGTGGTGGCGTCGACATGTTCTTCAGCAGTGTGGGAGTGAATATCGGATTTCAAAAGGCGTTCATCAAAGACGGTAAGACGTTGATCGGCGTGGGCCTTTCGTACGGTCTGCGGTAAGGCTCGGCCGAAGCTATGGATTGATGTTTTACACGTTGAACCGAAACAGCAGCACGTCCCCATCCTTTACGAGATACTCCTTCCCCTCGGCGCGTACGGCTCCCTTGTCGCGCGCGCCTTTCCAGCCGCGTAGCGCGACGAACTCGTCAAAGGCGACAGTTTCGGCTCTGATAAAGCCGCGCTCGAAATCCGTGTGAATGACCGCGGCCGCTTTGGGCGCAGTATCTCCGTCATGAATGGTCCACGCACGCACCTCTTGCTCTCCCGCCGTGAAGTAGGTCTGTAATCCAAGCAGTGCATATCCCGCGTGAATCAGGCGGTCCAGCCCGGCGGACTCCAGGCCGAGCGATGCCAGGAACTCGGCCCGATCCTCGATCGGCAACTCCGCCAGCTCGGCCTCGATCTTGGCCGAAAACGGAACGATCTGTGCCGGCTCGCCGCTCGCGTTTACAGCCGCTCTCAGGGCGCGAAGATGCGGTCCCTCTTCACCAGTCAGTTCGTGATCCGCAACGTTCGCTGCGTACAAGACGGGTTTAGCCGTGAGCAAAGACAAAGGTCCGAGCAGCGCACGCTGATCCGCAGTCAGCCCTCCTTCCCACAGTCCCTTTCCTTCGCTCAGCACTGCGTGCGCGCGCTCGAGCGCCGGCAGCTCAGCTAGCGCCTCCTTGTCAGCGGCTTTGGCAGCGCGTCGCGTGCGGTCCAGCCGTTTTTCCACGGTCGCAAGATCGGCGAGGGCCAGCTCGAACTCGATGACTTCGCGATCGCGTACTGGATCGACGCTCCCCATGACATGCAGCACATCCGGATCGTCGAAACAACGAACGACGTGCACGATAGCGTCCGTCTCGCGAATGTTCGCCAGGAACTTGTTTCCCAGCCCCTCTCCGGATGACGCTCCCTTCACCAGGCCCGCGATGTCCACGAACTGCACGACGGCGGGAACGGTCCGCTTGGGCTCCACGATCTCCGCGAGCTTGCCAAGACGGGTATCAGGAACCTCCACTATTCCGACGTTCGGCTCCACCGTGCAGAACGGATAATTAGCCGCGTCTGCTCCCGCCGCTGTCAGCGCGTTGAAAAGAGTGGACTTGCCGACGTTCGGGAGACCGACGATACCGAGTTGAAGCATCTGAAAAACCGGGAGGCGGGAGACGGGAGGCGGGGGACAGAGGTTTACGCAGCCCCCCTCCCGCCTCCCGCTTCCCTGATGTTATGCAGGTTCATTGCCTTCTCAATTCCATCGCGAACCCAGATTTCCGAGGCATCAGTCAACCTGGGCAGGAGTTGGATTACTGCCTCGCGCTCATGTTTTCCGAATGCAGAAAGCACGAAGTCCGAGAGATCGTTTATCCGGTGTTCCGGTTCTACCGGATGCACTCCAATGCGTAGTCTTGCGTACTCTCGCGAACCGAGCGCCTGCTCTATGCTCTTGAGGCCATTGTGCCCGCCGTGACTGCCGCGAGCTCGCAAGCGATACCGTCCGACAGGTAATGCGACATCATCCACCACGACGAGCAAGTCACTTGCGAAAGACCAGTTCGGGCGCCGAAGCAGCGGTCTAAGAACGGCACCGCTGAGATTCATGAATGTAAGAGGTTTGATCAGCCGAACCTGGGCGTCGCCGTATCGGCCGGCGGCGATGCGCGCATTCGCATCGTTGCGCCACGCATCGATATGCCAAACGCCGGCGAGGGCATCGATCACCCACCAGCCGACGTTATGGCGCGTACGCTCGTATTCCCGGCCCGGATTGCCGAGCCCGAGGATGACCTTCAAAAGCGGACCAACTATTTACCGGTCTCGCCTTCACCCTCCTCGGCCTTCGTCTTCCTTATCAGCTCCGGCTCGGCGATACCCTCCACGGCCTCGACGACCGGTGCCTCCTCAGCGACTCGCGGAGGCGAGACTACGCAAACGGTGGCGGTTACGTCGTCGAGCACGCGAACGCCCTCAGGAACATTGAGATCACTCACGTGAAGTGATTCGTTCAGCTCCAGGTTGGTGACGTCCAGATCGATGTGATTCGGAATCGATGCGGGATCGACATCCACACTTACCTGGCGCATTACCTGGTCGAGAACTCCGCCTTCGTTGCGAACGCCATTCGGATTTCCGATGAGCACGATCGGCACATCAACCGTGATCCGCTCACCTGCCACGAGCTCCTGGAAGTCGACGTGAAGGACCTCACGGCGAAAAGGATGGCGTTGAATTTCCCGGATAAGCGTGCGGGCAGAGCCGCTGGATAACGCGAGCTCCACCACCGTCGTCTCGGCGGCAATGCGGTCCAGCAGCTTGTCGAGTTCCCGGCCGTCGAGCGACAGCGCCTGCGGCTGCCGGTGGTGACCGTAAATGACGGCGGGAATGCGGCGCTCTGCGCGTAGCTTTCGTGCCGCACCTTTTCCTGTTTCAGACCGCGGAGTAGCGGTGAGAGTTGCGATTGCCATACGTATCTGTATCTCCAGTTACGATAATTCGAACAGCGAGCTGACAGACTGATCGTCATGTGTGTTTCGAACGGCCTTGGCCAAAAGATCTCCAACCGACAGAACAGACAGCTTTGGAAAATAGTGCTCTGGCGCAATTGCGACGGTATCAGTCACCGTTACTTCCGTGATCGGCGCCAGGCTGAGCCGCTCGGCGGCCGGACCGGAGAGCAAAGGGTGAGTAGCGCAAACATAGATGTCCTGCGCGCCCAAATCCTTGAGTGCCCTCGCAGCCGCTGTGACCGTCCCCGCCGTATCGATCATGTCGTCGGGGATAAGGCAGTCACGCCCATCCACTTCACCAACAACGTTCAGGACCTCCGCCACATTCGACGCTGGACGCCGCTTGTCGATGATCGCGAAGGTGCCGTTGAGCCGCTTGGCAAATCCGCGCGCCATCTTTGCCGATCCCACATCCGGCGCAACTACCACAACGTCCTTCAGATGCTTCTTCCGATAATGTGATACGAACACCGGTGCAGCATACAGATGATCAACGGGGATATCGAAAAAACCCTGCAACTGGTGCTGATGAAAATCGATTCCCAATACCCGGTCAGCTCCTGCGGTCGTAATCAAATTGGCCAGCAACTTCGCCCCGATCGCGACTCGCGGCTGATCCTTTCGGTCCTGTCGCGAATAGCCGTAGTACGGCATGACACAGGTAATTCGCGCCGCCGACGCCCGCCGAGCAGCATCGATAAGAAGCAAAAGCTCCACGATGTTGTCGGCTGGCGGATTCGTCGGCTGCACGATAAACACATCGTGGCCTCGCACATTCTCATCGATTCGGACGAAGATCTCGCCGTCAGCGAATCGCGAAATTGTGGCCTTGCAAAGCTCGACGCCCAGACAGCGCGCTATCTCCTCCGCGAGCATCCGGTTCGCACCTCCGGACAGGAGCTTGAAGCCTCGGCGAGGAACGACCAACTCATCCATGCGATAGCCCTGTAACCTAGTAAGTGCCGTGGCGGTATACAACCATAGAGCGTAGCAAGCCGGGATCGGGGAGCAGAATCAGAGCTGGGGAACAGAACGCAATGCCCAACGGAAATCGCTGGTCGCGGCTGGCTTATTTCACTCCCAACCCGCCCCCACTCCTGAAAACTATTGCCCCCGGTGGATTCGAACCACCATTCTCGGATCCAAAGACCGATGTCCTGCCATTGGAC
>Ga0136617_10001335_pt1 | contig 21719 bp, 19 predicted proteins | sample AntDrymUQ3222106_2_FD_129672 | JGI IMG/M metagenome (GOLD analysis project Ga0136617, IMG submission 129672) | Polar desert sand microbial communities from Dry Valleys, Antarctica - metaG UQ322 (21.06) | ecosystem: Environmental > Terrestrial > Soil > Desert | place: Antarctica: Dry Valley...
CAACCGTGGTGCCGAACAGCGCGGCGAAGAAGGCCAGATTTTCACCCACGCTCAGGTCAGGATAGAGGGAGAACCGTCCCGGCATGTAACCGATCCGGGTCCTCAGGTCCCAGAGGTCGCGCAGGACGTCACGCCCGAGAACGCGCGCGGTGCCCCCGTCGGGCAGCAGCAGGGTGACCAGCATCCGGAACAGCGTCGTCTTGCCCGCGCCGTCGGGACCGATAACGCCGAATATCTCGCCCTGTGTGACGTCGAGTGAGACGTCGTCTACCGCTGCGACTTCGCCAAAGCGGCGCGATAGTCCACGAGCTACCACTGCGGGGCCCGCGGCGGAACCGCTCATTTTTCCTGGCCAGCCGGTCCGAAGACCAGCTCGCCCGGCATCCCGATCTTGAGCATTCCACGGGAATTGGCCACCGCCACCTTGACCGCGTACACCTGCTCGGTCCGTTCCTCCCGGGTTTGAATCGGGGTCGGCGTGAACTCCGCATTGGAAGCCACCCAGGTCACGCGGCCAGGCAACTGGGCCAGGGAGTCGCCGCCGCCGTCGATCCGAATCGTCACCAACTGCCCCAGTTTCACCGACGACAACTGTGCGCCGCTCACGTAGGCCCTCAGGGTGAGGGTATCCAGCGATGCCACCTTAAAGAGTGGCTGGCCCGGCTGCACGTACTCCCCGGCCTCGGCGTAACGCGCCAGGACGGTGCCATCGAGCGGGCTCGCAACCCGGCTGCGAGCGAGGCGGTCGTCCAGCCGGGCCACTTGTGCGTCAATGGCGGCGAGCTCCTGTCCCACCGTGACACGGGCGGCACGCGCACCGGCCACCTGCTCGCGGATGACCCCCGCCTCGCGCTGGGCGCGGTCTCCCTGCTGCGCGGTGGCCGCCGACGCCGAGAGGAGCCGCTCGGTGCGGGCCAGGTCTCGTTCGGCCACTTCGCGCTGGCCGCTGAGAGAGGCGACGTTGGCATCCACTTCGCGGGTTCGCGAGGCCGCAGCAGCGCGCCGGGCCAGGAGCTCGCGGCGCTCGAGTTGCAGCGCGACGGTATCCACCGCACCAACCACCGCCCCTTTGGCCATACGGTCTCCCTCCTCAACCTCGAGTCGCAACAGACGACCCGCGATTTCGGCCGCCACCGTGACCTCCGTGGCCTCGAAGTTTCCGAAGGCATCCGGGCCCGTCTCCTTGCAGGCACCAGAGACCACCAGGGAGGCGAGCCCAACGCGCAGTCGGACGCGCCGGAATAAGCTGGTCATGGGGTGTGTCCTGTGGTCGAGGAAGCAAGTCCCAAGGTGGTGAGGAACCCGGCACGTGCGCGAGCCAGCTCCACCAGGTGGCGTTGCAGGATCAGGCGCGCCCCCAGGACGTCGGTGCGGGTCTCGACGTACTCTGCGGCGGTGATGACGCCCTCGTCGTGCTGTGTCCGTGCCTGCCGCTCGATATCGGCTCGCAAGGTCATCACCCGCTCGTCCGCCTCCCTGGCGTGCCGGAGGCGCGCGATTTCCTCGAGGTCACTCACTGCCGCACGCGCCAGCGCGGCGCCGAGCGCGCGCTCTTCGGTTTTCAGCACCTCCTGCTCCTGGCGAATTGCCGCCGCATTGCGACGGGCCGAGCCCCAGGTCCAGGGGCTCCACTCCAACCGCACGCCCGCCTGCCAGTAAACGTTCGCGTCGGCGCGGAACTGATCCAGGCCCGGCGTACCCGCTCCCGCCTGGCCGAAAGCGAATACCCGGAGCGTGTTCTCCAGTCTGGTGAGATCGGCCTCCCGCCCGAGCCGCTCAAGTGTCAGGTTGATTCTCCCGAACTCTGGGCGGGACCGAAGCGCGGCGATCGTGGCCGGCCCACCTGGGTGGGCTTCCTCCGGCGCTTCAGCGGGGAGGATCAGGACCACCGAGGTGTCGATTGGCCGCCCGACCAGACTCGCGAGGGTTGCGAGGGCGGCACGCCGGCCGGCCTGCGCCTGGTCACGACCTTGCATTGCCCGGACCTCCTCGGCCTCGATCTCGGCGGCCTCACGTCGGAGCGCGGTTCCCGCATCCACCCGAGCCCGCACCGCGGTGAATCGGGCCGCAAGGTCGGAGAGAAGCGCGTTGTACTCGGCCGCCTGTTGTTGCATGAGGAAGGCCGAGAAGAAGGCGGTGTTCACCTCACCGCGCAGCTGATAAAGCGCCACCTCCACGCCAGCCGTGGATTCCGCCAGGCGGGCTCGCTCGAGGTCCCTGCGGCGGCTGATGTCGCCTCCATCCCACAGCGTTTGCCGCACTTCGATGGCCGTTTCCCAGCGGTCATCGACCGGTCGTCTTACCGACACCCCGGGCAGGGAAATCGGCACCGAGGTCACGTCGCTCTGGTGAGAAGCCCAGCCATGCAGCTGGAGCTGAGGGAGGCGCTCCGAGCCCAGCACAGCCAGCCGATACTCGGTGGCGGAGCGGAGCAGCTCCGGCTGTCTCGCACGAGGATCACGCTGCAGCGCGGCGGAGTGCAGCGGTGCCAGATGCAGCGTGTCCTGGGCCTGGACCAGGGCCGGTGCAGGAACCGCTAGCGCAGTCGAGAGAGAAGCGAAGAAACCGGGGTACGGTATCATGGCCGAAGCCCCGCGAGGATGAACTCAGGAAGCATTCGCCTGCGCTCCTCCAGCACCGAGGGGAAGTCGGTCTCGGCGAAGCCGAGCAGGAGCCGCATTGCCGGCCACATGACGAAGGGAAAGACGAGCAGGGACATCATGTTGATGATGAACTGCTCGGCGCTGATAGGCTTCAGCGTTCCCCGCTCGGCGCCCTCCCGCAGCTGGCGGCGAAGGACAGTGAGGGGGGCGGTACCGCGCTTCTCGAAGACCCGAGTGACCCGATCCGGATCGGTGTGGAGCTCGGAGGCTATGTATGCGGCCAGGTACGGATGCGCCGAGTGGAACTGAATCTGCTCGTCCACCACATCCCGCACCTTCAGGGCAATGGAGCGATTCTCATCGGCGAGAATCCGGAAGATTCGTGGGAAGAGCGAGCCGGCGGCCCGCTCAAAGACGGCATCGGCCAGCGCCGACTTTGATCCGAAGTAGTAGTGCAGCAATGCCTTGTTGACGCCCGACTCGGCGGCAATGTCGACTGTTCGGCTCTTGACGGTCCCTTGCCTCACAAACACGGCGTGGGCTGCCTCCAGGATCTTGTCGCGGGTCTCCCGGTCCGGATCAGGAACGATTGCCGGGCGAAGGCGGGTCTTTGTTGACTTCACGGTTTAACTCTCCGGTTTAACCACACGGCCAATTTGTGTAACGCTTGTGATTCTGTCAAGGCGTGGAGCAGGTTCCTCTGTCGCTACGCTCCCTCGGGATGGGGATACCGCCGTACCGCCATACCGCCGTACCGCCTTACCGACCAACCGCTGTCCGCCCGCTTACCCGCTTACCCGCCTTCCCGCTAACCTTCCTCTCATGCAGCCGCTCACGGACCCGGAGGAAAGACAGCGTCAGCTCGACCGCATGAAGCGGCGGGCGACCGGACTCCTGGTCCTGATGGGTGTTCTCTTCCTGGCCGCGCAGCTCCTGGAGCCGCGATATCCTTGGCTCGGGTACGTCCGGGCTACGGCAGAGGCATCCCTCGTGGGCGGTATCGCTGACTGGTTTGCAATCACCGCGCTGTTCCGCCACCCCCTCAACTTGCCGATTCCCCACACCGCAATCATACCGAACCGGAAGGATCGGATCGGGCGCAGCCTCGGCAACTTCGTGCAGAACAACTTTCTCTCGCCCGAGGTCCTGGCAGCGAAGCTTAGGGCGGGACAGATGAGCCGTCGCGCCGCCGAATGGCTGGTGCAGCCGGAGCACGCGCGTAAGGCTGCCCATCACCTGGCCTCCGTACTCAGGAGCGCCGGCGAGGTGGTGCGGGACGAGGATGTCCACGCGCTGCTCGACCGCACCGTGGTGGAGCCGCTCCGGAACATGCCGATCGCTCCGGTGTTGTCGAAGGGACTGGAACTGCTGACCGTGGACGACCGGCACCAGCAACTCCTCGACCGGGTCATTGAAGGACTCACCCGGCTGGTCGCCGAAAACGAGCTCCTGATTCGGGACCGCATCCGGGAAGAGAGCCCCTGGTGGGTGCCGGGAATGGTGGACGACAAGATCCACCGGAAGGTGTTGGGCGGAATCGAGCGAACGCTGTTGGACGTCGCGGCCGATCCCGATCACCCCCTCCGGCACCAGTTCGACGAGCTGCTTGACGAATGGATGGTGCAGCTCCAGGAATCTCCGGAGGTAATCGCCCGGGCGGAGGCAATCAAACAGCAGATCCTCGATCCCGAGACCAGCGGCCGCCTGGCAGCCTCGCTATGGAAGGAGGCCAAGGAGGCCCTCGGGCGCCGAAACCAGGCTGGCGAAGGAGGCGAGCTGGATGCGGTCGCCCGCGGACTGGTTGCCCTGGCAAAGGCCGCGGCGGAGGACGAAAGTCTGCTGGAGAAGATCGATGGCTGGGTGATCGGGGCGGTTTTGCGGGTGGTGGAACAGCACCGTCACGAAGTGGGCCAGCTCATCTCCCAGACGGTAAGCGCGTGGGACCCGGACGAAACCTCCCGGCGCATCGAGCTGCTGGTGGGGAGAGACCTGCAGTACGTCCGCATCAACGGCACGCTGGTGGGTGGGCTGGTGGGGCTCCTCATCTACAGCGCGACGCAACTGCTCTAGCCGCCCACCAACACCCCGGAAGCTCCGCCGGCCAAACCTATTTGACCAGGGTTACGCCCGGCACCTCACCCCAGCCATCCCAGGCAATGGGCGCCAGCACATAGCGAAGGGCCGGCTTGCCCTCCAGCTCGAAACTCTCGAGCAGCGTTCGATAGCCTTCGCGTGTCGTCGACCGCAGCTTCCCACCGTAGCCCCAGGTAAATCGCTCCGCCGATCTCTTGTCGTCCCACACCAGGTACCATACCAGCGCTGGACCCGATGCCGTGGGAATCACCCGATACCGGTCGCCTCCCCATCCGGTGGGACCCGGCAACCGCACCTCCCGCCGTCCGGTGAGGTGGGTCATGAGTATCCGAATCTCATTCTCCCCCAGCACGTCCTCGTATATGACGTCGGAACCGGCTGCAAATCTGAGGGCCACCGGCACGTCGCCTCTAAGGTAGCGATCAGGGAAAAGAGTCTGCTCCGTAGACACCGGCATCCGGGGACCATAGGGAACGGTGTCCCGCAGACGTGAGGTCTTCCACCAGTGCATGAACTCGGCGCCCACCAGGTAGGGAAAGATCAGCGCTTCGCGGACTATCAGAGGCGCCTTGGCGAAGACCGGCATCGAGGACTGCTGTTGCCGAACCTGCTCGCGGTAGAGCTCCCAGAACTCCGGGTTGGCGGTCACGTTCTGGCCTGCAGACAGCACCTCGATCGAAGCCAGGGTAGCCTGACCTTCAAGAATCGCCTGCGCGGCCGTGAGGCGGTCGTTGTTGGAGGTATCGTGCAGAATCGAATCGAGCGGGATGTACTGCCCCTGAAGCGCGTGAATCATCTCGTGCGCCAGAACCAGGCGCAACTGCGCCGGATCGGCATCGGCCACGGCGAAAAGCGTGGTCGAGTCCGGATCGTAATAGCCGGCCACCTGCTCGGTGTAGAGGTCGAGCAGTAGCGAACGAAGCTGGAGAGTGTCGGGCAGCAGCCCGAACAGCTTATAGGTGGTCTCCAGACCCCGCAGTTTGGGAGGGGGCAGCTGCTCGTCCAGCTTTCGGATCAGATAGGCCCTTACCTGACCGCGGCTCCGGACGGCCACGCGGGGGCTTTCCTTGAACTTGAGGCCGGTTGCGCTCTCGACCGGGGCCCGCAGGCTGTCAACCAGCCGATCCAGTGTAGCCGGCCGCGAAGTCGACGGCGCTTCACCCCGGCATGCAAGGGAGAAGGCAGCGAGGAACAGGAGAGCTGCCCTCATGCGCCGGTCAGATATTGGCTATACCAGCCGATGATGGCGGGGCCGGCTTCATACGCGATCGCCGCGCCGAGGGCCAGGAAGATGCCGAAGGGGACCAGCTTCTTCTGGCCCGCGAGCAGCAGCAGAGGCACGAAGATCAGGCTGCCAGCCAACGCCCCGAGGAAGATGGTGAGCAGCACTCCCTGCCATCCGAGGAATGCACCCACCATCGCCATCATCTTGATGTCTCCGCCGCCCATCGCATCCTCCTTGAACACCCAGGTTCCCACGGTCCCCACCAGCCACAGGAGTCCGAACCCCACGGCCGCGCCGAAGAGCGCCGTCCCCAGACCGGGCAGACCGCCGGCCAGGCTGAGGAGCAGCCCGATGATCAGTCCGCCCCAGGTGAACTCATCGGGAATGATGTACCGCCGCGCGTCGGTCATGGCGATGCCGAGGAGGATGGTGCCAAACACCGCGCCGCGGAGACCCTCGAGCGTGAGTCCGTGCCGCCAGACCATGTAGGCCCACAGACCGGCGGTGACCAGCTCGATCAAGGGATACATGATCGAGATCGGCTCGCCACAGCCGCGGCAGCGCGCTCGGAGCAACACCCATGACAGTACCGGAACGTTCTCGTACCAGGCGAGTCCCTTGCCGCACCGGGGACAGTGCGAGCGCGGGATCACGATCGACTCCCTGGGCTCAGCTCCCCAGCGCAGGATGCATACGTTGAGGAAACTCCCGATCATCACACCCAGGATAGCCCCGAGGGTGATGCCCAGCGGGCCGGGATGGACCAGATCAATCACGCGTGACCTCGTACAGGAGGATGCCGGCCGCAACCGCTACGTTGAGCGACTCTACGCCGGGAGCCAGGCTGATGCCGATGCGACGGTTCGCGGCGGCCGCCATAATCGGCCCCACGCCCGCTCCCTCGTTACCCACTACCAGGAGGATGGGAGGACGCTGCGCCGACCGGGGAGGCAGCCCGCTCAGAGTCTCACCGCCCACAGCCGCCGACCAGATCTCGGCTCTCTGGAGCCGGGCCCAAGCTACCAACTCCTCCGGGGCCGCGGGAACCGCCGGCAGCCGGAACGTGGCCCCCATGCCCCCCCGAACGACTTTGGGGTTGGTCAGATCGGCGGTGCCCTTGAGCGCCACCACGCCGGCGGCGCCGAAACCGAGCGCCGTCCGCAGCATGGTGCCGACGTTGCCCGGATCCTGAACGCCATCGAGCACCAACGTCGTTGCGCCGGGGAAAAGGCGAATGTCGGCCAGAGTCCAGGTCCGGGGCTCGACAACCGCCGCGATTCCCTGGGGATGCTCTGTCTCGGTGAGCTCCTCCAGCTCCGGCTCCGTCACCTCTTCCACCCGGACCCCACGGTCGAGCAGCGCCGCTTTGAGCGCTTTTCCCCGGGTGGTAGTTTCCAGCACCGGAGAAATGGCGGCGCCACGGACGTCCGTCCCCGTGGCGAGCGCCTCCTCGACCAGGCGAACCCCTTCGGCCAATGTCAGACCGCGCCGCTCCCGCCCTCGCCGGCGGTGGAGGTCCCGGATCAGAGTCTGGAGGGAGCTGCTCATGGAGGTGCTCGCCCGATGAGAATCGCGCTTACAATCGCCGGGTCCGACTCCGGCGGCGGGGCCGGCATTCAGGCCGACCTGAAAACCTTCCAGCAGTTCGGTGTATTCGGTACCTCGGTAATCGTTGCCCTCACCGCGCAGAATACACTTGGAGTACGCGCGGTCGAGGCCGTCCCCGATTCCATGATCAGTGCCCAGCTCACCGCGCTGGCGGAAGACCTGCCGCCCGACGCGCTCAAGACCGGCATGCTTGCCGAGGCCGGCGTGGTCCGGCGGGTGGCGCGCACCATCCGGGAGAACGGCTGGGCGCCGCTGGTGGTCGATCCGGTCATGGTATCCACCTCGGGTGCACGTTTGCTGACAACCGAGGCCGAAGAGGTCATCCGCGACGACCTGCTTCCGCTGGCCGCCCTGGTAACCCCCAATGTAGACGAAGCGGCGATCCTGACCGGCCGCGTGGTTCATGACGTGGCGACTCTGGAGCGTGCGGCCACGACGTTGCTGCGTTTCGGTCCCGGAGCCGTCCTGGTCAAAGGAGGCCATCTCTCCACCGCAGAAGTCACCGATGTCCTGGCCACAGCCGGGGGAATTCGCCGCTTCCACCATCCGCGCATCGAGACGACATCCACTCACGGGACCGGCTGCACCCTCTCCGCTGCCATCACCGCTGGCCTGGCGCTCGGTCGCCCGCTGGAGGACGCCGTTGCCGCCGGACTCGACTTCGTGCATCGCGCCATAGCGTCCGCACCCGGTCTCGGCGCGGGGCACGGGCCGCTGAATCACACCGTACCTGCTCCTACGATCGCTGGATAATTCCCTCGAGCAGAGCCCCCAGCTCTCCGGTTACCCGGTTGGCGGTCTCCATCACCTCGGCGTGATCCAGCTTCCTGGGCGAGATACCGGCCGCGAGGTTGGTGACAACCGAGAGGCCCAGGCATCGTAGCCCCAGCGCCCGGGCGGCGATAACCTCCACCACGGTGGACATTCCCACCGCATCGGCCCCCAGCCGGTCGAGCATCCGGATCTCAGCCGGGGTCTCGTAGCTCGGCCCCAGCAGCTGCAGGTAGACGCCCTCGTTCAGAGCGATGCGCCCCTCGCGGGCCACCTCGCGAGCCAGCGCTCGAAGAGCGGGATCGTAGGGATCGGACATGTCGGGAAACCGCTCCTCGCCGGGCAGCACCCGCCCCGTGAGCGGACTCCGGAAGGTGAGATTGACATGGTCGGCAATGAGCATCACGGTGCCCCGGGCAAATGTCCGCCGGATCCCTCCGGCCGCATTAGTCAGCAACAGCGTGTCCACGCCCAGCGCGGCGAAAGTGCGCACCGGCAGTGCGGCCAGCGCGGCATCGTGACCTTCATAGAGGTGAAACCGTCCGCTCTGGGCGATGACTTCCTTTCCCGCCAGGCGTCCGGCTACCAGTTCTCCGCCATGCCCGATGACGGTGGGTTCGGGAAAGCCGGGGATATCGCGATAGGCAATGGTGATAGCGTCCTGGATCCGCTTGCCGAAGAACCCGAGGCCCGAACCGAGTACGACGGCGATGGAGGGCTGGAGCTTGCCGAGTCTCTGTCTAACAGCATCGGCCGCTTCCTGAATCACAATAAAATCCCCGCGATCGTTGCGGACAGAAAGTTGGCCAGCGTCCCCGCCAGCATTGCCCGGAAGCCCAGGCGGGCCAGATCGCCTTTGCGGCTCGGTGCCAGCGCCCCGATTCCGCCGAGCTGAATACCCACCGAGCTGAAGTTGGCGAACCCGGCGAGAGCGAACGAGGCGATGATGAACGATCGCTGATCGAGCGTGTCCTTCAGCGTGCCCAACTGGGCGTAGGCGATGAATTCGTTCAGCACCATTCGGGTGCCGAGCAGGCCGCCCACGGTCTCGCTGTCCTGCCAGGAGACTCCCATGAGCCATGCAATGGGGCGGAATACCCAGCCCAGCACGGTCTGAAGGTCGGGAGGAAACCAGGCGGCGTACGAGTGGATGAGCCCAAAGCCTCCGTTGACGAGGGCGACCAGGGCGATGAACGACACCAGCATGGCGATGACGTTCAGCATCAAGTGCAGCCCCTCGCCGGTTCCGCGCGCCGCCGCGTCCACCACGTTCACGTCGGTCTTCGGAATGTCGAGCTTCACATTGCCGTACGTCTCAGGCGTCTCGGTCTCCGGCTCGAAGAGCTTGGCCATCATGATGGTGCCGGGCGCCGTCATGATCACCGCGGCCAGCAGATGCCGGGCCTCGATGCCGAATGCGATGTACGCCGCCATGATAGCGCCGGATATGTGGGCCATGCCCGAAGTCATGACTGTCATCAGCTCGGAGCGGGTCATGCGCGGCAGGAACGGCCGGATCGTAAGAGGCGCCTCGGTCTGTCCCATGAAAATAGAGGCGGCGACGTTGAGGCTTTCGGCCCCGCTGGCGCCCATCACCCGGCTCATCACGATTGCGAAGGCCCGCACGATCACCTGCATGATGCCGAGGTAGTACATGATGGCGAACAGGGCGGAGACGAAAATAATCGCGGGCAGGATCTGGAAGGCGAACACCACGCCGAGACTGGAATTGGGCTTGCCCAGCTCCCCGAAGACAAACTCGGAGCCGGCGTAGGAATATCCGAGGATGGTGGTGACGAAGCTGCCCAGCGCCCGAAAGAGGCGCTGCCCGGCCGGCACCCGGAGCACGAAGATGGCAAACATCACCTGCAGGGTCAGGCCCCACGCAACCACCCGCCAGCGGATGGCCCGCCGGTTGTGTGAGAGCCCCACGCCGATTCCAAGAATCGCGACCAGCCCTAACAGGCCGACGAGCCGCGATCGGGTCGGCACCGGCACCGGCTGGGTACCCGGCGTCGGGACGTCCTGGCGAGCGACGGCAGGCGCGGAGTCACGCTGCGCGTCTTGGGTACCGAAGAGTCCCGCGGCACCCCGGCCGGCAAGGCCGGGAACGATCCAGGCGCTGCTGAGCGCCGCCGCCAGCAGGAGAACGGCGAGGAGACCCAACAGCACGCTTCCGCTCCTCGGCGACCAGTGTGTTTCCATGGATCGTTTCCTCTTGTCAGTCGGGAGTCACCAGTCGAGAGTCACGAGTCGAGAGCGGTTCAGGCTCGCGACTCGTGACTCGCGACTAGATCGCAGCAAGTTCCACCCGGGCGCGCTCCAGTAGCGCCTGGCGTTCCGGCCAGGGTAGAAACGCGCCCTCGAACGCATTGAGAATCATTCGATCGATCTGGTCTCGGGTGAAAGCCAGCTGGGTGTGCGCCAACCAATATTCATCGCTCAGGGAGACCCCGGCCATCAGCCAGCCATCGGTGCAAAGGGTGACATTGAGGCCGGCATCAAAGTAGCCCCGCACCGGATGTTCCGATGCCCGCGCCACGGCGCGGGTCTGCACGTTACTGGTGACATTGACCTCGATGAGCGTTCGGCGGTCACGAACAAACTTCTGCAGGTCCGGGCTCTCGTAGAGCCGCGTTCCATGACCGATCCGGTGGGCATGACACAAATGAATGGCGTCTGCAATCGACTGGGCGCCAGCCGCCTCGCCCGCGTGTACCGTTATCCCGAGCAGGCCGCGCGCGGCGACGTCGAACGCAGCTCGGTGAGTGCCCGGAGGACGTCCCGCCTCGCCGCCGGCCAGATCGAACGCCACCACCCCGCGATTCCGGAACGACACCGAGCACTCTGCGATCTCCACCGAAACGGCAGGGTCATAGTGGCGGAGTGAGCAGTTGATGACCCGGGCTATGACGCCAAAGTCGCGCTCTCCCTGGGCCAGGCCCCGGAGCTCTGCCTCCATGACCTCGTCCAGCGCCAACCCCTGCCTTTGGCTCAGATGAGGACAGTACCGCACCTCCAGGTAGCGCACGTTATCCCGCGCCGCGTCTTCCACCATCTCATAGGCCACCCGCTCGATGGCGTCCGGAGTTTGAAGCAGCGGGATGGTGAAGTCGAACCGGTGGAGATAGTCCTCCAGGTTGGCGGCGTCGTCCACCAGCATGAAGCGCCGAAGCGCGTCGGGCTCAGTCGCCGGCAGAGCCACCTTTGCTTCCCGGGCAAGCTCGATCATGGTCTCGGGACGGAGCGAGCCGTCCAGGTGCACGTGCAGCTCCGCCTTGGGAAGCCGGCCGATCAGCTCACGCGTCAGCATCGGCACTCTCACCCCACCGGGCCCTGACGACCACGCGCAGAATCGCCCCAGCCGTCAGCGGTGATTCGGAGGAGATTTCGATCCCGCGGCCATCCGTGACATACGCGGCGCCGCTGGCGAGCTGTCGCTCGAAGGCGGGATCGAAGGCGCGCACCGCCGCAACTACGTCCGAGCCTGCCGGGAGGTCTACGGCACCGGCGTTGACAAAAACTCTGATGGTTTCGCTCATGGGCGGGTGGAGACGAACCCAGGACGAACGGTGACCGCAACCGGCTGAGGAAGGCGGCGAAGGTAGGTGATCAGTCCATCCACGTCCAATATGCCACCGGGCTCAGCCGGGAGACCGATCAGCATATTGTATCCGTCGCCGCCACCCGCCAGGAAATCGTCCACCGCGAGAGTGTACCCTGCATCATGCCGCAGCCTGCGTCCCTGCACCGTAACTTCCCGAACTCGCTGGCCGGGCGCACGGCGAGGGTCGTAGCGCACCACCGCGCCCGCGATGTGCGCTGAGGGACTGTTGCTTCCCCCGAGCGCATGCTCCAGGATTTGTCGCAGCTGGCGCCCCGTGAGGGTCAATCGCACCAACGTGTTCTGGAAGGGCTGCACCTCGTAGAGTTGCCCATAGGTGACCGCGCCGGCTGGGAGGTCACCCCGGATTCCGCCATTGCCCACCAAACCGACATCCGCCCGGAGCACGTTCCTGCGCGCCTCCGCTATCATGCGCCCGAGCGGATACTGACTGCCAGTGCGGGAGAGCGGCAGCTTGATGGAGGCTACCACCCGCTTCGTGGCAGACTCGGCGCTTAGGCGGTAGCGCTCGACCAGGGCTGCCACAACAGAATCTTGTCGGATCGAATCGGGTGTGACCGGCTCGAGCCGCGTTCTCACTTCCCTGCCTCCTGCCGCGGTCTTTACCAGATCTGCCACTGCCAGGGCTCTTCCTCCAACGCCGGCTTCTACGACGGGCACGCCCGCGATCCTGGTGTTGACCAGTTCATGGGTATGTCCAGCGACGATGAGGTCGATGGTCTTCGACTCGACTGCATCAGCGAATCGGATCATTTCCCCGGTGCACACCGCCCCGATGCACTCGGCTCCGGCATGAGCGAGGACGATCGTCACATCAGGGCGAAGCGCCCGCACCTCTGCCAGGACATCGCCTATCGGGAGCACGCCTTCGCCGAAGCGCAGGCCGGCTGTCCATTCGGCTTTGATGGCTTCCTTCGCCTCGGCTGTAATGTACCCGACGATGGCGACTTTGAGATCACCGGCCGAAACCATCCGGTAAGGTGTGATCCAGTCGGGACGCCGGCCAGATGCAGAATCGAAGACGTTGGCGGCCAGCCAGGAGTACTGCGACTCGGCCATCCTCCGGCGGAGCGTGTCCACCGACCAGTCGAATTCGTGGTTGCCTATCGCCGCCGCGGTCAGGTCCAGGTGGTTCAACGCCTCTATCATGGACCGGCCCGCCGTGACATTGGAGAGGAACGTGCCCTGCATCTGATCGCCGGCGTCAAGCCGCAGGACAGGGCAGCCACATTCGGCATCGAGGCTGTCCATAAGCCCCTTCAGTGCAGCGAGCCCGCCCGTGCGGAGTCCCTTGGAATCCGTTTTCGGCAACAAGGACCCATGAAGGTCCGTGGTCGCCAGAACCCGGAGCAGAACCGTATCCCGCGGGCTCGGCGGCAACGGACGGGGAGGAACCCGGAACAGGCCGCGCACCGCCGAGGCGGACGCTTCGGGAACGAAGCGCCAGTCTCGCGAGGCGTAATCTGCTGGGTCGATCGCCCCGCGGCTGCGGATCTCGGCGATGAGGAGATCGCGAATGTCCTCGCCCTTGTCATACACCACCGGGGCGCCCCGCAGCATACGATAGCCCCCCGCTCCCGTCTGACGATGGCTGTTGAGGGCGAGTGTGAAGCTGTCGGACCGGGCCACCGGGCGGCGGCGGACGGTGAGGTTCCGGATCCGATCCCCCACCGACCGTCTGAGGTCGATGTCGTAGCGGGCACCGAGGATCACGTCGTTGTTGTAACCCGGTACGCTGTCGTTGAGGGAGATGCGTCCGACTGCATCGGTCTTGAAGTACCGGGCGCTGTGTTCCAGGTAATCCTTGAGTTGAGCGCCGCTGATGCGAATCGCGCGGAGGGTGTTGTCGAACGGATACAAGGCGGCCACGTGCCTCATGCGGATGGTGCCGCTGTCGAAGCCCGCGCTGATATCGAAGGCCGAGGCGGCCGACAGGTCCGCCCCGGTGCGATTCAGCTGCACGGCGTTGACGAAGTTGAGGATCGGCGTGGCCTCCGCGCGTGCGGCCCACGCCCGCATAGGTCCGCTGGCCTGGCCCACGGCCGAGTCGGCCCACGCGAGCACAGCCGAATGGGCCGGCGCCAGACGTTGGGCCAGCCGGGGCGAGCCAGCAATACGAGCGGTGGAGACGAGCTCGCTTCTGATGCGGACGGGCCTCCAGCGGCCGTCTCCGCGCACCAGGTACACGTGAGTAACCGAGATGCTGCCGGCATACGGTTTGGGCTGGACGAAGTGGACACCGCCGAGCACCGAATCGCGGATCTCCCGGTGCGAATGGCCCACCACCACGAGATCGGGACGCACCGGAAGCGTTGCGAGTGACGCCGCCGCATTCTCCGCCCCGACCCCCGCGGTATCGTAGGACGGGCTTCCACCCATTCCACTGTGGATCAGCACCACTGCCAGGTCCGACTCCCGGCGGAGCGACTCCATGACCCTTCGGGCGGCCTCAGGAATCCGCGCAACGCGCAGCTTTCCCCGAAGCTGATCCCGGTTCCACACCATGGCGCCCGGCGTCGTGAAGGCGGCAACCCCCACCCGAACTCCCTGCCGCTGCAGCACCACGTACGGCGGGTACAGCAGCGTATCGGCCGGCAGGGTATGGATGTTCGCGCTCACATAGGGAAATGCCGCGCCGGATATGGCTCGCCGCATTATCGACACGCCCCAATCGAACTCGTGGTTCCCCACTGTGGCCACGTCGTAGCCGGTGAGATTCATCGCATCGATAACTGGATTGGGATCACGGGGTGCCACCCGGGCAAAGTAGGTCGCGAACGGATCACCCTGAATGAGGTCCCCGGCGTCGGCCACGATTACTTGACCGGGATAGGCAGCCTTCAGCGAGTCAACGAGCGTGGCGACCCGCGCGAGCCCTCCGGCAAACGGCCGGCTGGCCACGTAGTCCCAGTCCGTGGCATGACCGTGGACATCAGTCGTGGCCACGATGACGACGTGCGCGGTGTCGGACGGGCGGACGGGTGGACAGGCGGACAGGCGGGCGGGTGGTGGGATTGGGGAGATGAGGAGGTGTAATGTGGTGATGATTGAAAGCATGGGGAAATATTGGGAAGGGAAGGAGTGACGGGAAGGGCGGACCGGCTAACTGGTGGACCGGTGGATAGGTGATAGGCGTGATCGGCGGATCGGCGGATCGGCGGATCGGCGGGAAATGAATTGAAGCAGTGGGATTTTGATACGGTGCTTCGGAAAAGGCGTCGTAGGTTTTTCCAATGATGCCTTACGAGAGATTTGAGGCATGGAAGGTTGCCCATCAGCTCGCGCTGGAGATATATAGGATCACGGCGCAATGGCCTCAGACTGAGCGATATCAGCTAACTGCGCAGACTCGTCGGGCGGCGCTTTCCGCCCCAACAAACATCGCTGAGGGATGTGTCAAGCGAGGTCCGCGCGAGTTTCGTCGATATCTGGACATAGCGAGGGGATCGCTGTCGGAACTCTCCTATCTCCTGCTCTTTAGCAGAGATTGTAAGATTCTCGATGACGAGACCTTTCGAAGCGTGGACCAGCTGAGAGACCGCGCCAGCAAACTCACCTGGGGGCTGTATGCATCGCTTGCCCCTAACCGGTCAGCATAGACCTCGCCTAGCCTCCTTCCGTCCATCCGTCCATCCGTCCGCCCGTCCGCCCGTCTCCCTTGCGCCCATTCGCCTGGCGGTATATACGTTTACGCGAATATGTCGACCACCTCTGCCGCTGACCTCCTGCTCACCGTTGCGGAGCCCACCCGGCTCCGGATTCTGAACTGCCTCGCGGCCGCGCCCCTGTTCGTCTCTGATCTTCAGGCCGTTCTCGAGCTGCCCCAGCCGACGGTGTCACGACACCTTCAGGTATTACGGCGGGCCCACCTGGTTCGTGACACTCCCATCGCCCAGTTCGTGCTCTACCGGCTCCGCCGCAATGGTGGAACGCACGGCCGAATGTTGGCCGCGATCCTTGACGCCGTGGTGCAGGATGATGGAGACATGCGGGCCGAGCGCCACAGGGCCGCGGTCCGGAGCCGCTCCCACACCCGAAACCGAGTCCAGGAGCCGCCGGCTTCAAGTCTGGTGCCCCGACAGAAGAGGCAGTCATGACGCAGCGCATTCTCGTGGTAGACGATGAGCCTGACATCACTGCCCTGGTGGCCTACCACCTGGCCAAGGCAGGATTCAGGGTTTCCACCGCGGCGAACGGGACTGATGCCCTGAAGGCGGCCCGGGAGGAGCGTCCGGACATCGTGATCCTCGATCTGATGCTGCCTGGAGTATCGGGGTACGATGTGCTGGCCGAGCTGCGGAAGCGGGAGGAGACCAGGGAAGTCGGTGTTATCCTGCTTACGGCCCGGCGGGAGGAGACCGACCGCATCCGGGGGCTTTCGCTCGGCGCCGACGACTACCTCACCAAGCCGTTCTCACCGCAGGAGCTGTCGCTTCGAGTCGGTGGGCTTCTTCGCCGTCTCAGCTCGCCCGCAGTGAGCGCAGGCTCCACTCTTGCCGCCGGACCCGTCTCGATCGACCGCTCGGCGCACCGCGCCACGATTCACGGCCAAGAGCTCAGCCTTACGGCCACGGAGTACAAGCTGCTGCTCACGCTGGTGGAACGGCGGGGGCGGGTGCAGTCCCGCCCTCAGCTGCTCGAGATCGTCTGGGAAGCCCAGCCCGACATCCAGACCCGCACCGTAGACATGCACGTCCAGCGCCTCCGCTCCAAGCTGGGCGAGGCCGGCAAGCTGATCGAGACAGTGCGAGGCTTCGGCTACCGCTTCAAGGGAAACGAGCGAGGGGCCAAGAACCGGTGACCTTCGCCAAGCGGCTGGTTCTGGGGTCGGTCCTCATTCTGGTTCTCACCGTGACTATCCTGCTCTGGGTAGCCGAACGATCCCTCCGACGCGACCTCGAGGGAGATATCGCCAATACCCTGGAGAATGAGGCGCGTCTCGTTCGCGAGGCCCTCCCGGCGGACTCCACTGGGTGGCAAGTGGTGGTACGCCGGTTTGCCCGCCAGGGGAACCACCGCGTCACGGTCGTGGACCGCGATGGTCGGGTCCGGGCCGACAGTGACTTCCCGATCGGTCCGCTTCCGCCGATAGAGAATCACGGCTCGCGTCCCGAGGTGCGTGCCGCTCTGACGAAGGGCCGGGGGATAGGCCGGCGTCGCAGCGATACGGTCGGCCGGCCGTTCCTCTATGTAGCCATACCGGGTGGGCCCGGGGTGGTGCGGGTGGCCGCCGGGCTCGACCAGGTCGACGAGGTAGTCCGCAGCGCCCAGAGTGCCGTGGCCGGCGCCGCGCTGCTGGCGCTGCTGATCGGGAGCGTGCTCGCACTCGCCGCCGGCCGGTCCATCGCGCAGCCGCTTGTCACAATCGGTGCGGCCGCCAGGGCCATCGCGGCCGGCGCCCCGCCACGATTTCCGCGCTCCGGCATCCCTGACATCGATGGATTGGTTCAGGCTCTGCGGCAGATGCACCGGCAGTTGGGAGATCGCTTCGACGAGCTGAGGCGGGAGCAGGCGGAGACGGCGGCTCTCGTGGAGTCGATGGTAGAGGGTGTCATCGCCGCGGATGAGCGGGGCCGCACCGTCACCGCTAACGCCGCGGCACGGCGGCTGATGGGCTACGACGTGTCCGACCCGCTGCCCGATCTGCGGGAGCTGTTTCGGGTCAAGGCCGCTCGTGAGGTGGTTGACGCGGTGCTGCATGGCCAGGCGGTTCAGGACCGCGAGATCGAGATCGACGACCGCGCCATCCTGATGAACGCGCGGCCACTTCCATCCGGCGGCGCGGTGCTGGTGATCCACGATCTGACCGAGATTCGCCGACTGGAAGCGGTTCGTCGAGATTTTGTGGCTAACGTGTCCCATGAGCTCAAGACTCCGCTCACCTCGATATCGGGTTACGCGGAGACGCTGCTGGCGGATCAGCCCGACCCCGAAACGACCCGCCGGTTTCTCACCACGATCCTCGATAACGCCCGGCGGATGCAGCGCCTGGTGGACGACCTGCTCGACCTGGCCCGGATCGAGGCAGGCCGCTGGCAGCCCGAGCCCGAGCCGGTAACTGTGGCCGAGACCGCCCAGGAGATGTGGAACGAGCTTGCGGAGAGAGCTGCGGCGCGGTCGGTGCAGTTCAGTGTGGATGTCGAGCCCGGTGCGGAAGTCCTGCGGGCCGACGTCGACGCCCTCCGGCAGGTGCTGACGAATCTGCTCGACAACTCACTTCGCTATACCTCACGCGGTGGACGCGTCGTGTGCCGCAGCCGGCTGGACGAGGGCGGCATCGCGATCAGCGTTACCGACAACGGCTCAGGGATCGCGCACGAGCATCTCGACCGGATCTTCGAGCGTTTCTACCGCGCCGATCAGTCCCGCTCCCGCGAGGAAGGTGGCACCGGTCTTGGCCTGGCCATCGTCAAGCACCTCGTCGAGGCGCACGGCGGCAGGGTCTACGCCGAGAGTGAGCGAGGTGTGGGTACCACCGTGACGTGCTGGTTTCCCCCTTCAGCGGCTTCGCACACCTCGCGATAGCTCAGGTCCAGCCGGTCCAGCTCCCGTTCCCAGGAGAGCGCCTCGGCCGTACGCCGCGCACCCCGGGAAAGCCGCTGAGTCAGTCCCCAGTCTCCAGCCAGCTTACCCATCGCCTGGGCCATCGAACCGGCGTCTCCCTCGGAATAAGCCAGGCCGTTCTTTCCATCTCTGAGGTGGTCGCGGACACCTCCCGCGGGTGCCGCTATGACCGGCAGTCCGCTGGCCATCGCTTCCAGAATCACCAGACCCAGGGTCTCGGTGACCGATGCGAAAACGAAGGCATCACAGTTGGCATACAGGTCGGGAAGGCGGCTTCTGCGCTCGAGGAACCCGAGGAAGGTGACACCGGGCGGGGCGGCTGCACGGAGCTCGGCCTCGTAGGGTCCTGTTCCCGCCATGATCAGGTGGATCACGCCTCGCGGCAGGCTCTCACTGGCAAGCCGGAAGGCATGGATGATCTGTTGCGCCCGCTTCTCGGCCGCGAGCCGGCCCACGTACAGGAAGGTGAACCGGCTCCCCATACCGAATGCGGCACGCATTTCCGGACTACGGCGCCCGGGGTGAAAGAGCTCTGCGTCAACCCCTCTGCCCCAAACCTCCACGTCCGTGACGTTGAGACGGATCAGGTCCTCCCGGGAAACCGTGGAAGGGGTGAAGACTCGCCGGCTGCGGCGGTGAAACCGGCCCAGGTAAGCGGAGACGGGGCCTCGAAGCCAGGATGTTCCGTAGGCATCGGCATACTTTGCAAGATCAGTGTGATAGGACGAGACCACCGGAAGCTTCGCCCGGGCTGCCGCGATCTGACCTATTCGCCCAATTCCGAACTCGGTGGCGCAGTGGACCAGATCGGGCCGAAAGCGCTCGACCAGGGCGCCGATCGCGCTCGGACGAGGCAAGGCGAGCCGGATCTCCGGATATCTGGGTAAGGGCATGCTGGGCACGCTGAACAACTCGGCAGCCCGACCCTCCGCGTCGGCCGCATCGCCCCAGCCGGCCAGCGGACCGGCTGGATACCGCGGCGCCACTACCGCGCATTCCCATCCCCGCCGCGTCAGTCCCTCCACCGATAGGGAGGTCACGACCGAAACGCCATTCAGCTGAGGCGGGTAGGTATCGGTACAGTACAGAACGCGCATCGAAACTCCGGCGGTGGGACAGCACAAGGTGATTTCGGCAGGTCACGTTTCGGTGAAGGTCGCGTCTCGATTCGTATCGAGGGGAGCGGATTCTCGTTACTGGCCCGTCGCCGATTTGCGGTGAAGTGGTTGCGATATGTGGACAGTTTTGTGGATACATGGAAACATCGATCCTGATTCGGCTCGGCGCCCACGACAAGGCGCTGATGAACCGGTGCGCCATGGCCCCTACGGCGTCGAAGAAGTCACGCGCCCTGTGGACGGCAATCACCCACCTGGGTGGCACCGGTCCGTCGGTTTTGGGTGCGGGCCTGCCATGGTTTGCCTGCTGCGCCCTGCACGAAGCCTCCGGGCTTGCCATGGCGACACTGGTCTCCTCTCACCTCGTTGTGCAGCTGATGAAGCGTACCGTGGGACGTGGCCGCCCCGCGGCGGCAGCCGAGTGCGTCGCCCTGGTACGGGAGCCGGATCGGTTCTCGTTTCCCTCCGGGCACGCCACCGCATCCATGTCCGTGGCGCTGGCCTACGGAATGGCGTTCCCCGCCTGGGCGTTTCCACTCCTGGTCCTGGCGCTGCTGGTGGGATTCTCCCGCGTGCGGCTGGGGGTGCACTACCCCAGCGACGTGCTGGTCGGCCAACTGATCGCGGGAGCAACAGCGAGCGCGTTCGGCGCTATGCTGTGATCCTCAGTGTCACTCCAGTGAAGCATTCCTCAGCGCCTCCTGTCCGAGGTAGGTCAGTTCGCGGATTCAGTCGAACCTGTTCGCGTAGCTGACAAACTTTTGGAACCCATCCCGCTCGACGATGAGGCCGAACAGGCGTTCCGATACGGTATCGCCCGCCGGGGTGAGGCGACGCAATTCGCAGCTGGAATGAATGCGGTTCTTTCCCTCTATCCGTGCAGCCGCACACGCATGATTGACGTATCGAAGCGGGCGGCCGGCCCGTTCCATGAGCAACCGCGACGCGCCCTTCTCGCTCTCGCCCTGGAGCTGAAACCACATGAGGGCGGGAGCGAGCTCGTAGGGAGGGCGGGAGAGAGGCGAGGACGGATAGTAGAGCCAGGCGAACTCGTCCGCCCTCAACACCATCCGCCGCAGGGCGGCCGTGTCATGAACCTCGAGCGCGAGCACGAATTTCCGGACCAGCTTCTCCCGGCTGACACTCCCATCGCGTAACGCCTCCGGCTTCGGCAGATCCCGCCGGAACCGCTGGAGTGCCTCGTCGATGGGTATGGCGCTGTCGACTTGCCGAACGGGGGCCGCGAGGCCCGTGCTCACCGGGGGGTCACCGGTGCCCGAGCGATCCGCACCTTGGTCGATCCGGTCACACGCCGAGGCAGCGAGGAACACCACAAGCCAGACCGCAACGTGCTTCAATGAACGCCCCCTTTGGTGAAACAACTCGGCTGGCGCCCGATGATGGGCACCAGCCGAGAACTGGGTCAGTGGGACTGCACTAGTTCGTGGCGTGCACGGTCCAGCCCTCATACCACTTGGGCCCGGCCGGATCTACGGCGCCGCAATACGCCGGCAGTGTGAGCGTCCCGGCAAAGAAGTTCGTGACATTGTACGTCACCGGGATCGGTATAGTGTTGCAGCCGGTGGTTGCGATGCCGGTCGGAGTCCAGTCGAAGCTGGCTGGGCTCAGATTGGTGATGACGCTCGCGGCGGCGGTTTCGGTCCGGTGGTTGTCGGCCGCGAAGAGGGTCGTGAACTGGACATCGGTGAAGACCGGGTCGCTGGATGCTTCGTAGGCGGCCGCGTTCCCTGCCAGCAGCGCGTTCACGATGTTCGCCGAGTCGCGGACCGCCAGTGTTACCGAGGTGTCCCGGACACTTACCGCGAAGCTCTTCCAGTTGGCCAGAATGAAGTTGGAAAGGAAGCCAAGGTGGCCCCGCCGGAGCACCACGCCGCGGCCGCCCGACGTCTGCGGCTCGGCCAGGTTGCCCACCATGGTGACATTGGCGAAGATGGGGTTGGTGAACGGCACACTCCGGGTGCCCAGGTCACACCCACTGCCGGCGCAGCCGTCCATCTCGAAGCCCTGCGGATCGGTCGCGACGGTGCCGGCATTTGGCGCCGGTTGCAGCCGAGTACTCTGGAATCCGATGAGGTATTGGTTCCGGCCGA
>Ga0136617_10001336_pt1 | contig 21717 bp, 19 predicted proteins | sample AntDrymUQ3222106_2_FD_129672 | JGI IMG/M metagenome (GOLD analysis project Ga0136617, IMG submission 129672) | Polar desert sand microbial communities from Dry Valleys, Antarctica - metaG UQ322 (21.06) | ecosystem: Environmental > Terrestrial > Soil > Desert | place: Antarctica: Dry Valley...
GGATGATGTAGTTGAGCAGGCGTTGATAGTGGGTGACGACAATCGTCGCATTGTCCGGACGGCGCAGCGCGTTTACTCCCCTTGACACGATCTTGAGAGCGTCAATGTCGAGGCCGGAGTCCGTCTCGTCGAGAATCGCGAGACGCGGCTCGAGCACGGCCATCTGCAGAATCTCGTTGCGTTTTTTCTCTCCGCCGGAGAACCCGGTGTTGACCGAGCGGTTCATCATCGCCTGGTCCATCTCGACGACTTTCGTTCTCTCCTCCATCAGGTCGAGGAACTCGAGAGGGTCGAGTTCTTCCAGTCCCTTCGCTTTGCGAATCTCGTTGTAGGCTGAGCGCAGGAAGTACGCGTTCGTCACGCCCGGTATCTCGATCGGATACTGAAACGCGAGGAAGATGCCTTCCTGGGCGCGAACTTCCGGATCCATCTCCAGCAGATTGCGCCCATCGTAAGTCACCGTTCCCTCGGTCACTTCGTAACCCGGGTGTCCGGCGAGCACTTGCGCCAGTGTACTCTTGCCGGAGCCGTTAGGGCCCATGACGGCGTGAATCTCACCGGCTTTCACCTCGAGATCGATTCCCCTCAGTATTTCCTTCTCGCCAATCGAAGCGTGCAAACCGCGGATAATTAGCAAAGTCTTATTAGTGATTGATTGGTCAGAGACGCAGGGCTGTCGCTCCACGCAGAATGCGGAAGCATGCAGAAAACCCCGGATGAGACGGAGCACTTTGTCACTTTATCTCTGCGCCTCTGCGTCTCTGCGGATTCTGTGTGGCGAAGGCCTCTGCGCCTCGTTGAGCCTCAGCCGACAGAACCTTCAAGGGTGATCCCCAGCAGCTGCTGAGCCTCAACCGCGAATTCCATCGGCAGATTCTGGAACACTTCGCGGCAGAACCCGCTGACGATCATCGACACCGCGTGCTCGGCGCTCAATCCGCGCTGCTTGCAGTAGAAGATCTGGTCTTCACCGATCTTCGACGTCGACGCCTCGTGCTCCAGAGTGGCCGTGTTGTTCTGCACCTCGATGTACGGGAACGTGTGCGCACCGCACTGATTGCCGATCAACATCGAGTCGCATTGCGTGTAGTTCCGGGCGTTCGTCGCGCGCGGCATGATCTTCACCTGGCCGCGATAGCTGTTGTTGCCGTGACCCGCTGAGATGCCCTTCGACACGATGTTGCTCTTCGTGTTCTTGCCGATGTGAATCATCTTCGTGCCGGTGTCGGCCTGCTGCCGGTTGTTGACTACCGCCACCGAGTAGAACTCACCCGTCGAGTTGTCGCCCTGAAGTATGACACTCGGGTATTTCCAGGTGATCGCCGAGCCGGTCTCGACCTGCGTCCATGAGATCTTCGAATTGACTCCCGCTGCTTTCCCGCGCTTCGTCACGAAGTTGAAGATGCCGCCCTTACCTTCTGCATCGCCGGCATACCAGTTCTGTACTGTCGAGTACTTGATCGAAGCGTTGTCGAGAGCGATCAGCTCGACGACCGCCGCGTGAAGCTGGTTCGTGTCGCGCCGGGGGGCGGTACATCCCTCGAGGTAGCTCACCGAAGCGCCTTCATCGGCGATGATCAGCGTGCGCTCGAACTGGCCGGTGTCGGCGCTGTTGATCCTGAAGTAAGTGGAGAGCTCCATCGGACACTTCACGCCCTTCGGGATGTAGCAGAACGAGCCGTCGCTGAACACCGCTGCGTTCAGGGCCGCGTAGAAGTTGTCGCTGTGCGGCACGACTGTGCCGAGGTAGCGCTCGATCAGTTCCGGGTGGTTCTGCACCGCCTCGCCGAAGGAGCAGAACACGATCCCGTACTTCGACAGCTCGTCCTTCATCGTGGTGCCGACGGAGACGCTGTCGAAGATCGCGTCGACGGCCACGCCAGCGAGCTTTTTTTGCTCAGTGAGCGAGATACCGAGCTTGTCGTAAACGCGGAGAAGCTCCGGATCCACTTCGTCCAGACTCTGCAGCGGCTTGACGCTCTTCGGCGCGGAGTAGTAGATGATCTGCTGGTAGTCTATCGGGTCATAGTGGAGATTTCCCCAATGCGGCTCTTTCATCGTGAGCCAGCGCCGATACGCCTTGAGACGCCAGTCGAGCATGAACTGCGGCTCGTTCTTCTTGGAGGAGATGAGGCGAACCACATCCTCGCTCAGCCCACGGCCAATGGTGTCGGTCTCGACGTCGGTGACGAAGCCGTACTGATACTCCCGACCGACCAGTGTCTCGATTGCCGAACTCATGCTAACTCCTTGGCGTTACTGCACTTCGTTGCGTAGATTGAATCCTAAGTAAACTTGTCGGGATAGTCAAGCGAACGACAGCCAAGGCAACGGCGTATCTCGTTGCAGCGCTTTAATTTAGCCTCCAGGTCAGTGCCCCGGAGGCGGGAATTCGATAACCGTGACTTCTGTCGTATCCATGTGGCGCGCCCCTCAGTGATCTCGTCCTTCGAGCCGGTCGCCCGGCTGCACGAGATCCCCGAAGAGGGCGTGCTCGGAGTGATGAAAGAGAACGGTGACCGCATCTGCCTCATCAGGCACCGGAACAGGGTCAGTGCAATGGCCAATAACTGCACGCATCAGGACTTCGAGATGTCGCTGGGAGATGTGCTGCCCGACGGCACCCTCCAGTGCGCGTGGCACGGCGCGCGCTTCGACTGCGCGACAGGCGAAGTGAGACAGGGACCCGCTGCGAATCCGATCACGATGTACGAGGTCATCCTCGAGGACGGGCAGGTTCTGGTTGGACCGGCGTGGCGTTCGCCCGACACAGTGAATGGCGATGGAAGTCATGCTCCAGGAAGCACACAATCACCTTCCGCCGGAGGGGGCGCCACATGAGCCATCGCGCCGATTTCCCGCTGCTGGCCAGGAATCCCGTACTGCATTATCTCGATTCCGCCGCGACTTCCCAGAAGCCTGCCGTGGTGCTCGACGCGATGCGCGAGTTCTACGAAACCAGCAACGCGAATCCTCACCGCGGCGCTTACGAGCTGTCCGTAGCCGCCACCGACCGCTACGATGGTGCCCGCTCGACGATCGCCCGATTCCTTGGCATCGGCGACCCGGAATGTCTGGTGTTCACTCGCGGTACGACCGAATCCATCAATCTCGTCGCTTCGTCCTGGGGGCGCCCGAACGTATTTCCTGACGACGAGATCGTCGTCACCGCACTGGAGCATCACGCCAACTTCGTTCCGTGGCAGCAGCTCGCGATCGAGCGGAGCGCGAAGCTCCGCATCTGCGAGACCACCGAGGACGGCCGGCTGGATCTCGATTGCCTGCGGAGTCTTCTTACGCGGCGCACGAAGATACTCGCGTTCAATCACGTCTCGAACGCCCTCGGAACGATCAACCCCGTTCGCGACATCGTATCCATGGCGAGGGAGCTGAGCGACGCCGTGATCGTGTGCGATGGAGCGCAGAGCGCTCCGCATTTTCGTGTGCGCTACGACGACCTCGGCGTGGATTTTTACGCTTTCAGCGGCCACAAGATGTGCGGGCCAATGGGAATCGGCGGCCTGGTTGGACGGCGCTCTCTCTTCGATGCAATGGTGCCGTATCAGACCGGCGGCGACATGATCGAGTTCGTGCACGACGATACGACGACGTGGAATGTTCTCCCGAACAAGTTCGAAGCAGGTACTCCGAATGCAGCCGGCGCGGTGGGGTTGGCGGCAGCGGCCCAGTATCTGGACGGAATCGGAATGGACGAAGTCCTGAGGCATGAGCGGGAGCTCGTCTCCAGTGCCGATGCTCGTCTGAGAGAAATCGAGGGCGTGAGGATTTACGGGCCTCCCCCAGCCGAGCGGAGTGGCGTCGTCAGCTTCACGCTCGGCGACGTGCACCCGCACGACCTCGCGACGATACTGGATGGAGACGGCGTCTGCATTCGCGCCGGCAACCATTGCGCCCAGCCGCTAATGCGGCGGCTCGACGTCAGCGCGACAGCACGCGCGTCGTACTACGTCTACAACGATTCGTCCGACACCGATGCGCTGGTGGAAGGTGTGCTCAAGGCCAGAGAGGTCTTCGGACATGCCGCAGTCTGACCGCTCCGCGCAGATCAGCGCACTCTATCAGGAGATGATCCTCGATCACTACCGACGCCCCCGAAACAAGGGAGAGCTGGAGGGAGCGGACGCATCGGTGGTGATGAAGAACCCGCTCTGCGGTGACGAGATCGCCCTGCATGTCGCGTTCGACGGCGACACGATTCGCGAGCTGAAGTTCTCCGGGCGCGGATGCGCGATATCGCAGGCCTCTGCGTCCATGATGACGCAGCTCCTCAAGGGAAAGAGCACGGACGAAGTCGCGTCGCTGCGCGGCCGGTTTCGAGAGATGGTGATGGGAAACACGGACGCCGACTCGGATACCGCAATGGGATCACTTCGCTCGCTGAGCGGGGTGTCGCGCTTTCCGGCGCGTGTAAAGTGCGCGCTGCTGGCATGGAACGCCCTTGAAACTGCCCTCTCGGAGCGGACCGGGTCCTCCCGATAGCGTTTGTTCATTCCGGCAGGCGGTAAGTGATTCTGGGCACAAACGCTTTGATCCTGAGCATCGAGCGGGGGCGGTGGGCTCTGAGCTTTTAGGGTCAACATCGTGGGGTGAAAAAGCCGGAAGCTGGAGCGTTGCAGCCTGGGCCGGGAGCCAAACGGAACGACGGAAGAACGGCTACAAAACCCTGCGCCGTGCCGTTTGTAGTTGGGCCCATGGCTCAAGCTCACTAAGCTCAGGCTATTGGCTTTTTCACCCCACGATGTTGACCTTAAGAGCTCAGAGCCCACCGCCCGCGCTCATGGCTCGGTACTCAAAACATGTGCGGATTAGTTCGGCCCGGTACCGCGTGTCTTCCCTCCGGCGGTCCCGACGGAATATTACGGGATGCACTGGCTCAAGCTCGCCCTGCTGACGCCGCTGGCCGCCCCACTCGCAGCGGTGGCGCAGAGCACACAGCCGACTCCGCTGCTCCCCGCCAGCCGCAGCGGTGTGACTCCAGCCGATTCCGTCGCAGCGCGTCGCGCTGCGGTTCGTGCGCAGCGACAGTTCGAGCTGTCAAGACGCCACACAATGCGCGTCCAGTACATCGGCAGCGGGCAGACGTGCGACGCCCGCATCGGCCGCTTCTGTCAGTGGAACGATGACAATGCGACGTTGCCTCGAGATCCGGACGCGGTACACGATGCGCGCCGCACACTGATCGATGCATTGGAAAGAGCCGCGATACGGTCACCGAACGACGGATGGATCACTGGCCAGCGTGTTCGCTACCTCATCGAGGCAGGACGGAACGCTGAGGCAGTGAGCGCCGCGGATTCATGCAACGGAATCGATTGGTGGTGCCACGGTCTGCGAGGACTGGCGCTTCACGAGCTGCCGGCGTCGATGTCCTCCGACAGCGCGTTCGTCATGGCACTGGCGAGTATGCCGCCTTCAGAACGATGCAGATGGACAGATCTCTCCGCGCTACTCACACCGGCTCAGCGAAAGCGATATGGGAAGGTGGGATGCAGCAGCAACGAGCCTCTCCTGGCGACTGTCTGGTGGCTCGCCGATCCACTTCATTCGATTCCCGGCAACCAGCGGCAAGCCGAGCACTATGCGCGGCACATGATGAATCTGCTTCTCGAGGGTAGCCCGACGGGGTACGGCACCACCTGGGGAAACGACCTGAGAGAGCTCGTCATCCGGTACGGGTGGGTGCGCGTGTGGACGCGCCAGAGCTCGACATCGACCGATCCTTTTTCCACGTCGAGCTCGGGCCACGAAGCCACTCCGAGCTATCACTTCCTTCCCGACGCCCCGCGCCTCGATTCACTCACTGCGCTCGGCGATTCGGCCTGGAGCGTGCGGGCCAGACCGTCGGCAGAACGCTACTCGCCGGGACTCGTTCCCAGGTTCAGCCAGCTGGTTCCGCAGGTCGCGGTCTTCCGCCGCGGCGACTCTGCAATGGTACTCGCTGCGTACGACATTTCCGGAGATACTAGCTGGACGGATTCGACGACCGACGCTGCACTCGTTCTCACTCGCGACGCGTCGACACGCCTTCAGGGAATCGGTCCGGGCCGACAGTACGGCTGGACAAATGCCTTCTTCGACGGATCTCCGCACCTGCTCAGCCTGGAGCTTTTCGATCTGAAGAAGGGACGCGCCGCATTCCATCGCACTGTCGTTTCACTCCCGCCAAAGAAGGCAGGAGAAGTCTCCGTCTCCGATCTGCTTCTTTTCGACCCGGCGTCACTCCGCGGAGGACCGAACCCCGAGGCGTTTCCCAAAGCACTTGGCTCCCTGTCGGTATTGCGAAGACAGCCGCTCGGGCTCTACTGGGAGATGTACGGACTCGCGCGCGCCGACAGCGCTCTCCCCGTCTCGCTGACGCTGACCCGCACCGGCGATGGAGCGCTGAAGCGATTTGTGCGATCGATCGGCTTGGGCGCGGCGAGCACTCCTCTCACCATCGCATGGCGGGATTTTCCTAGTGAAGGCGCCGTGATCACGCGGAGCGTGTCGCTCGACCTTTCACAGGTTCCGAGAGGCCGCTACGTGCTGCGCATGGAAATCAAGCCACCGGGACGATCGGTAGTCTCCACGTCGAGATTGATTCAGCTTAGGTAAGGGCGGCCAGGCCGGCGTGATGCCCTGACGCATCGGATCTAGAATCGGACGAGCATCGAGACGCTCAGATTGCGTTCCGGTTCGGGACGGAAAAAGCCCGCGTTGGGAAACTCGGCATACAGACGGTTGCCTATGTTCTCGAGCCGAAACGCGAGCTCGTTTGTTATCTCGCGGCGCTTGAACAGAACGACACTCGCTCGCGCCGAGTGAACGGCGAACGAAGGGATCACCGGCCCCAGGGGATTCGTTCCGATCATGGTTTCCTTCTGCTCACCTTGATATCTGATGGCGTAGCCTGCCGTGAACCGGCCATTCGGCGCCCTGTATCCGATGTCTCCTGTGATCTTGCTCGAAAAGCTGTCGCCAATGGGGCTGTCGGGATCGGAGATGTTATTCCCATCGAGCGCGCTGAAGCTGACAATGAAACCGAATCCCGACGGAACGGATATCCCGCCGCTCGTTTCCACTCCCTTGATACGCAGACGGCCGATGTTGTCGTTGATGAACGCTGCGCGGCCGCTGACCGAGTCGCCGGTTGCGACGGTGCGCACGGCATCGCGGATATCGTTGCGGAAGGCGAACGCTTCTGCGTGGAACGCCCCGGCTCTGAACCTCAGACCGAGATCGGCATTGATGCTCGATTCTGCCTCGAGATCGGGATTCGCGCGCTGGTAGCCGTTACCTTCGGGTGCCATGCCCTCGAAGAATCGCTCGACGAGATTGGCCGCGCGAAAGCCACGTCCAAGGGTCGTCACCAGATTGAGATTGTTCCCGAGACGGTAAAGTCCGTTTGCACTCCACACAACCGTAGCATCCTCTCCTCGCTGAATCGGGCGATCTATCCCGTCGGTGTCCCGGGTCTTCGCGGTGATGGTCTGGTAGCGCGCGCCGAGAACAGTCGATAGCCGCTGGAGCGGCTGCGCCTCGACCTGCAGGAACAGTCCCGCACTTGTGAATGTCGCGTTAGGTATCTGCGGAACGCGGCTCAGACGGGTCGTCACCGGACCGAAGCCCGTTACGATGGTTCTGCTCGAGTCGGTGTTACGCGAATCATCGCGAAATACGTCCAGCCCGTACGTGAACGTCGTTCCTCGGCCAACCGCGCGAGCGAGCTCGAGGCGTCCGCCGACCGTCGAGAGATCGGTGACGTTCCACGTCGATATGTCGATCGTGGCGCGCGGGCCAGCCGGAACCAGGATATAATTTTCGAGCGTTCGCTCGTTCTGTTGAGAGTACGCGCTCACTTCAATGCGTTCGGCGAATACACTCGATACCGCACTGGATCTGAAGCCGACGGACTGTCGTGCAAACGACTGATCAGGATAGAGAATCTGGACTCTGGCCTGGCTCGCCCCTAACACCGCTGGATCGATAAAGCCGAATCCGGCATCCGATGCCTTGTACCAGCCGGCGCGTGCGAAAAGCTGGCTCGAGTGGTTGAGGTCAAGGCTGGAAGAAACGTCGTATGACTCGTCGCGTATTCCCGAGTCGTGCACCAGCTCCCTCTCCGCGAGCGTGATATTGCCGAAGCTACCGGCTGGAGCGCGATAGGGCTCGGAATCCCGGAACGCTGCGGCAGCACGCAGGGAGACCCGTCCGATACTGGTCGAAACAAACCCTGATGGGGCGTTGGTCGCGCCGGCACTACCATACCGGTATTGCACCTCACCACCGACCGATGATTGTTGATGGCGGGGAGCGCGCGAAATGATGTTGACTACGCCTCCGATGGCGTCGCTCCCGTAAAGCACGGACGACGGACCACGCACGACCTCGACGCGCTCAATGTCCGTGCCAGCGAGAGCGGGAAGCTCGCCGAAATCCTGCTGCCGCCGCGAATTGTTGAGACGCAATCCATCCTGGAGCAGCAGGATCCGCTGGCCGCGCATCCCGCGAATTTCCGGTCTCCTCTGATTTGGTCCGACGCCGCTGGCGTCGAGCCCCGGAAAATCCCGGAAAAGGTCGGCTACGCCGTTCGGAAGCCGCTCACGAAAGAGGCGTGAGTCGAGTACGGTTACCGGCTGGGGAACATCGAAAACCCCGCGTTCGGTTCGCGTAGCAGTGACGAAAACCGTGTCGAGAGAAGCCGGACGCCGGGCGGTATCGGGCGCCTGCGCAAAAGCAGTCGATGCCGCGCATATCGCAAGACAGCTGCTGAGGACTCTTTGCATCGTTTCGGAGGTTGGTCTGGTTGATGCCGCCGAATGAGCGGCAGTCCAAACTCACCCTTCGGAGTTGCGCGGAACATCCGCTTTACTGCGGTGCTTCGCCCCGTATTTGTACGGAGTTCCGGTCTTTACGGTGGCAAAAGACCGGCTGCGATCGCAAACCGGGTAAGGCCTGCCGTGCCGCGCACGTCGAGCTTTCTGAGCAGCGATTCGCGATGTGACTCCACGGTTCGCACGCTTACGCCGAGCGTTGCGGCAATTTCCTTGTTGGTGAAGCCGCGAGCGATCTCGACGAGGACGTCACGCTCGCGCCGCGTGAGTGTGTCACCCTTCTCCTGAGGTTCGACGCTTCCCCGCCACGCCGCCCCGATCAGGTGACGGGCCGCAGTCGCGCCGAAAAACGTTCCGCCTTCATGAACTGCGCGGATCGCACTGCGCAGCTCGCGCGGAGACGAATCCTTTCTGAGATAGCCCTGAGCTCCTGCCTCGATACTCCGCCGGACGTACTCGGAATGATCGTGAATGCTCAGGATCAAGATTGATGGAGCCGGATCCAGCGACCGTATGTTGCGTGCGACTTCAAGCCCGTTCATGTCGGGCATCGAGAGATCCAGAACCACGACATCCGGCCGCAGTGAGCCCACGAGCGAGATCGCATCCTTCCCACCCGACGCCTCGCCGACAACCTCGAAATCACCAGGGTCCGACAGCACCTGGCGAATTCCTTCGCGTACGACGGCGTGGTCGTCCACGATGAGTACGCGAATCACCGCGGACCACTCTTTACTCACAGGAGACATTGTTCAGAGGGATTCGCACCGTTACCATCGCGCCGACGTCAGTCGTCAGGGTTACCGAACCGCGGACCGCGCTGATGCGCTCGCGCATTCCGGCAAGACCGAGTGACGGCCGCGCCGTTTCAGCTAACGCCTCCGAATCCGGAAACCCGCGGCCATTGTCACTCACCGTGAGCGTCAGCTCACCACGATGCGCTGAAAGACGCACCTCGGCGGATGTAGCTGAAGAGTGACGTACGACGTTCGAGAGTGCTTCCTGTGCTGCGCGGAACAGCGCGAGGGCGGCATCAGGTGCAACGCCCGGCATCTCGGCGGGAAGGTGAACGGAGATCCGGAGATTCGACTGGTTCTCGAACGCCTCGGCCAGGGCACGAAGGGCCGGGACCAGTCCCAGATCGTCGAGGAGCGGCGGACGAAGATTGGTCGTCACACTTCGAATGCTTTCAATCCCGGTATCCACGAGATCCAGCGTGCGGTCGAATCGCGCTGACAGATTTGCCGGAGACGCTTCCCGAAGCAGACCAAGCTGCATTTTGACGGCGGCCCAGACCTGAGCTGTTTGATCGTGAAGCTCGAGCGACACACGCCGTCTTTCTTCTTCGTGCTGGTGCACGATCCGGGTAGACAGTCGCTCCAGCTGAGAGGTACGCACAGCAACCATCCGGCTTGCGCGATCGAGCTCCTCAAGGCCGAGGATGACGATGCCGATTCCAGTGGCGAGCACGAAGAGAATGTCCAGGTAGTATCCCCATGGATTCCACGCGCCCTGTGCTCTGAGTAAAGGATAGTCCAGGTGGTGCAGACCCCACACGCCGAGGACAGCGGCGAGCATCGCGGCTCCGCGCGAGCCGCTTCCTCGATGCTGCTGCAGGAAGATCCGCGACGTGATGAAGGTCGCTACACTGAGGAACAGCACTGCGGGCACCGCGGCCAGCATGAAATTCTCGAGCTGATAAATCGCTATATACGACCATGCCACCGGAAAGACGAGCGCTGCGCCGTACCACTGCCGCCACTCAGCCGATCGCGAAAACGTCAGAGCGGCCCAGAGTAGTGCGAGGGCCGTCCAGCCGGTGAGGATCTGGTGGGTGAACAGCCACCATTCTGCGCCTGACACAAGAAACGCGATGATGGCGCCAACGCGGAGCACGTACATCGTCCACGCAACCGACCACCACAGGAAGTACCGGTGCCTGTATCTCACGAAGAGATACCAGCAGAAGCCCGCAGTGCCGAGGGTTACGAGAGCCTGGAGAAGTGCCGGATCGAGTTCTGTGGAAGCTTGCAGATGCCTGACTCGGTGCAAGAGCGGTGTTCGAAGGAAACATCGAGCGCGCGGACTCTCGAAAAATAGTGTCTCGGCGACTCGATCACGCCCTCACACTTAGCACCCGTGGCGGCGATTTATCGACCAGCTGAGTTTCGCATTGCAATCATGACGTAGTACGCCAGACTTCCCAGCACCAATGCCGCCGCATAGCCATACGGCAGCCCGTTGGCAATCACCCCTACAAGAATCGCGACAAGGAACTCGTCACGGTCGAGAGAGTCCCGCACTACCAGCTGCACCAGAGCCACGCCCTCGAACAGCAGCAGCACACCGAGCATCGGCAGCGGGAAGATCCTGACTACCTGCTCGAACCCGTCGGCGAAAAACAGCCCGAGAACAAGAAACACCGTCCCGTAAATAATGATCGATCCGCCGGTGCGGGCGCCAAACGTGTAGTGTCCGACGAGACCGCCCGATCCGTGACACGTTGGTACGCCCCCGAACCACGGATTCACGAGATTCATCACAGCGTATGTCAGGCTCAGTTTGCGGACGCCGATCTTTTTCTCGGGGAACAGATCCTCCGCTGCCTGGCGGGTCGCCAGCACGGAGTTGCCGAGTGACAGGGGGATCTGCGGAATCGTGAGGAGCACGAAGCCGGCTATGACGTCACTCATGCTCACTCGATGGAGCTGTGGGAGTGAGAAGCCTGCACTGCCGGCCAGCTGCGCCTGACTGAGGTTGAACGTCAGCGCGTAGACGACTCCGAGCCCGATGACGAGCAAAGCCGGAGGGATACGGCGGCTCCCGAACAGCGCGATGATGATGGAGAACGCCGCGGCGGCAAGCGCGTAACCGCGAGCTCCATCGGACTGCACATAGTCGCGAAGTGCGAGCAAGGCAAGCTGGATTCCGAGCCCGAGCTGTAGTCCTCGAACTACGGATCGCGGAACAACCCGCGTGAGCCATCCGATTGCACCTGTAACGGTGAGCGCCAGCATCACCACTCCGATGGCCAGTCCACCGCCGTAGAGCACTTCCGGCGCGACCTTCTGCGTGATCACGATCACCGCGACTGCCTTTAGCGGCTGCACCGGCATCGGCATGCCGTAGCTCAGCGCGGTGAGGTACTGCATCAGCCCGAACATCACCAGCACGCTCGGGCTGTGCATGCCGGTGGCGAGTATCATCCCGATGATCAGCGGCAGGTCCGTGCCTATGTCGCCGAACGCTCCCGCAAGCTCGTTCCTGTCGAATCTGATTCTCGGCCGCGCGCTCGAAGTTGAAAGCGCCGCGTCGGGCAGGGAGACTGTCATCCGCGTGCGGGTAGCGTCACGTCTATATTGTACGCCTCTGGTACAACTCCCACTACATGTTTGACTACACAATACAGATCGACAACGTCGTAAAGCGCTACGCTGCTCATGTGGCGGTTCGCGACCTGACACTGCGCGTTCCGCGAGGAGCGGTTTATGGTCTGCTCGGCCCCAACGGCGCCGGCAAGACCACGACGATCCGAATGATTCTCAACATCATCGCCCCTGACGAAGGCACCATCAGCATCCTCGGCAGGCCCGCCAATGATCCAGCGATCACCGACCGCATCGGTTATCTGCCGGAGGAGCGCGGTCTCTATCGCAAGATGCAGGTGCGGCGCGTGCTGCGGTTCCTCGCCGAGCTCAAGGGCATGAAGGGCAATGTCGCCGACCGGAAGATCACCGAGTGGCTCGAGCGCTTCGACCTGAAAACGGCGGACAAGGACTGGGGACTGTCGAAGATCGACGAGCTGTCGCGAGGAATGCAGCAGAAGGTGCAGTTCATTGGCACTCTGCTGCATGACCCCGACCTCGTCATCCTCGATGAGCCGTTCAGCGGGCTCGATCCGATCAATGCGCAGGCGCTCAAGGATACCATTGTCGAGCTGAAGCAGCGCGGCAAGACAATCATCTTCAGTACCCACCTTATGGACAACGCCGAGCGGCTGTGTGACTCGGTCTGCATCATCGCGCAGGGAACGAAGGTGCTCGATGGTACGATCCGGGAAATCAAGCATTCACATGGCACGCGGAATCTTGCGCTTGGTTTGGGAGAGGCGCCATCGATGGACCTGATGGCCGTGTTGCGCGACCGCGCGCTCGTCGACCGCGTTGACGATCACAACCTGTACTTCGACATCGAGCTCGCCAAGGGGGCGGACCCGCAGGCGCTGCTTCACCGAATCGTGGCCACGGGATCCACGATAAACAGGTTCGAGATAGTTCAGCCGTCGCTTCACCAGATTTTTCTGGAGAAAGTGGGCGCATCGGGAATAGAAAGGGGGATGACCGGGCATGGCTAAGCTATGGGCAATCGTGAAGCGTGAGTTCCTGGAGCGCGTCCGCACGAAGTGGTTCATCATCGTAACGATCTTCGGGCCTGTTTTCTTCGGCGCGATGATCATCATTCCCGCAGTGATGGCCAAGCGCAGCAAGTCGAGCTCCGAGTTCATCAATACGAGGATTCTGGACGCGACGACAACCGGTTTCGGGCAGCGTATTGCCGACGCGATGAAGCGGGGTCAATCGCCAGGCGCTGTCGTCCCTCAGGTGAGCGTGATCAAGCCGTCGGAGCTGAGCCAGGCGGAGAGTACGGCGACACGACAGGTGATGGCCAAGCAGCTCAGCGGTTACGTCATCGCCGATCAGCGCACACTCGTCGGCGAAGAAGTAAGATACGCGGGCCGCAACGCGACATCGATCGCCGACATGGAGCGCCTTCGCGCGGCAGTGAAGGACGCGCTCCTGTCACAGCGTCTGGAAGGAGCGGGTATCGAGTCCGGCAAAGTCCGCGACCTGACGTTTCTCCCGCTTCGCCTCAGCACGGAGCGCATCACCGACAAGGGGCGCGGCGGATCGGGTGCCGTGAGCATCATCTTCGCCGGCGCGATCGCCTTCCTGCTCTACATGTCAATCATTATCTATGGTCAGAACGTGCTACGAGGTGTGCTCGAGGAGAAAACGTCACGGGTGGCGGAGGTCGTGGTATCGAGCGTCCCGTCGGAGACGTTGCTCGCGGGCAAGGTGCTTGGGGTGGGCGCGGTCGGGCTGCTGCAACAGGTAATCTGGGTGGTCACAACCGTAGTCATGCTGAAACTCCGACAGCCGATCCTGGAAAAATTCGGAGTTACCAGCATCCCCTTTTCCCTGCCCGAGATATCTCCGGGATTGGGCCTGTTACTGCTGCTGTTCTTCATTCTCGGATTCATTTTCTACGCGTCGCTGTACGCTGCGGTGGGAGCGTCGGTGAACACGGAGCAGGAGGCGCAACAGGCGGTTCAGCCGCTGCTCATCCTGCTGGTGGCGACTGCGGTGTTCATCAATCCGATTCTGTTCAATCCAACGTCACGGTTGGCGAGCGTGATGTCGTGGCTTCCGTTCTCCGCACCGATCATCATGCCATTGCGTCTCAGTCTGGGCAGTGTGCCGTGGTACGAGCTGGCGGGCAGCCTGATCGGACTGTTGCTGGCCTGCTTTGGGGCGGTGTGGATTGCGGCGCGCATCTATCGAGTGGGGCTGCTGATGTACGGCAAGCGGCCGACACTCCGCGAGATGGGGCGCTGGCTCAGCTACTCTCGATAGGCTTCCATGATCGGCTAAGGTCCGGGTCAGTGGGATCTTCGGCACAGAGCAGCCCCGGGCTTTCAGCGAGAGCGGTGGGCTCTGAGCTTCTAAGGTCAAAATCGTGGGGTGAAAAAGCCAATAGCATGAGCTTAGTGAGCCTGAGCCATGGGCCGTACAAAGCACGGTTGACTTGTCTGAAGCTGGAGTGATCCAGGTCGTTCACACCCTGTATCCGGCTCTGTTGAACCGCTATGACAGGTGAGTCAAAAACCGGATGATGGGTGAGCCGGGTCTCGCAAAAGGGATGTAATTCGGCTCCTGGCTCCGGCTCACTCGGCTCAGGCTAACGGGTTTTTCACCCCACGATTTTGACCTTGAGAGCTCAGAGCCCACCGCTCCCGCTCCTGCCCACGACTATTAGTAGCAACTAGCTACTATAACCTAACCCGCAAGAGGCCCCAGAAAAGGGGCCTCTTGCGGCTGCGGCCTCAGCTCATTGCCTGGGCGGTGATGGGGGTTTCGCAGTACCTGTCGAACGCTCCGACCAGGTCATCCGCGATCTCGTTCGAGGTGCGGCCCTCGATCTGGTGACGCTCCAGCATGAACACCACCTTGCCGTCCTTGAGCAGCGCTATCTGCGGCGACGAAGGCGGGTAGCCGGTGAAGAAGCTTCTCGCCCGCTGGACTGCCTGAACGTCCTGTCCTGCAAACACTGTGGTCAAGGTCTCCGGCTTCACCGCATGCTGCAGCGCTTTCGCCACTGCGGGTCGTGCGTTGCGCGCGGCGCAACCGCACACCGAGTTCACTACTACCAGCGTCGATCCTTTCACATCCTTCAACTTCGCGTCCACCTCGTCCGGCGTCCGCATCTCCTGTACGCCGAGCTTCGTTAGCTCCTGCCGCATCGGCGTGACAATTCTCTCGTCATACATCGTTCTGCTCCAATCGTTGAAGTGTTGCGGTTCTCTTCGAATACTAACGATGGATTGGGGTGGTTCCTACGGGCCGCGGCGTCTGTCCGCCAGTGTCTCATCGGGGAATCTCGCCTTCGATCCACTGGGCCGGCGGCGATCGATGAGAGTCTCACCGCCGAGCCCGGCGTTCACCGTGCCCGGTGTCCACGCTGAATGTTCGCGGCGCAGGAACAGGTACCTGACCCACTTTACCACCGCCGCAAGCATCGCCGCGAAAATCGAGATTGTCACAGTGCGCCAGAGAACAGTGCGCGCGGCCATTTCCGGCCAGTCGCCGAACTCCGCCGCGACGGTCCCGACCGGCTCCCGATGCAGCCCTATCAGGCCAAGGCTGGCGAGCATCTCGAAGGAGCCTTCCAGGACCGCGAACAGCGGCGCTCGCGTCAGCCACTGCCTGAGCGGAAACCGGCTCAGGTGAATCGTGGCCATCGTGAGCACGAAGATCGCGCCGATTCCCAGGAGCGCGATGTACGCCGCGCTGCCTGCGGCCAGCCGCGTGAGAATCAGTGCGCGATACAGCCTCGCGACCACACCGGTGACAAGGGCGATGTCCACGGTCGACCGCGCCAGCTTTGAAAAAGCGGCGGGTTCGCGAATCCTGATGCTGTTCGACAGGCGCTGCCGGAGTCGCTCACTGTTCTGTCTCGCGATGAAATCGCGCATGGGCTGAATGTAACCGGGAGCTTCGCCGGCGTTTCGCGTCGCACCGGTGTATCGGAGTTATCCCGCGTTACGTGGTGCTACGGGGTTCCCTACGTTACCCGTCGTAGGTCCGGGCGTCGTATTTCTGCCATGCATACTCGACTGTGGATCGCCGGACTGATCGCTGTGACTCCGATTCTCGCCTTGAGTCCGGTCGCCTTTCCGGCCAGTGAGGAGCCGGGGTGCGTGATTCCCGCGTCCGAGTCCCGTTACAACCAGCGCCTCTTCGGCTCCCTGATGCGGCGAAAGGACACGATCGCCGAGCGCATGTTGAGCACCTACAACATCCCTCGCGTGAGAGCCAGTGAGGTGCGGGCGGTGACAGACGATCTGACATGCGGGCGCGCGGCCGATGCGTACAGTCGCGCCTTCGGGGAGAAATCTTCAGGCAGGAAGGTGCACGTCCTGCGAGTCGGGGATCGCTACATCGTCATGGATCCCGACTACCGGCCGGATGACTACAACCGCGCGGTGACGTTCGATGCGACCTTTGGGAAATCGCTCGCGGTGGTCGCGGAATAAAAAACAAAAGGGGAAAAGAAGACAGGGAGACAGGGAGGAGCCAGCCGAAGTCCGACTAGTTGATCCAGTGCCCGATTCTGCCCCACCGGATGTCGGTGATGAATGGCAGCGGACGGTCGCTGTCGTCGGCGTTGTAAGAGTAGTACACGAACATCGGCTGGCCGCGGATGTTCTCGCGCGGGACGAACCCCCAGTACCTGCCGTCCTTCGAGTTGTAGCGGCTGTCGCCCATCATGAAGTAGTGGCCGGGGGGAACGACGATCGGCCCCCAGTTGTCATGCGTCGGCTGTGTGGGAGCCGCGCCAAACCGCGATGACGCGAGGCCGAACGGTTTCTGCCAGTCGAACAGCCGGTCGATGGAATCGAACGCCTCTCCCGCGTTCTGCGCCGCGGCCGCCTGCCGCTGCGGTGCCCCATTCACATGCAACAGCCCGCGCCGCATGAACAACGTGTCGCCGGGCATACCCACCAGGCGCTTCACCAGCGTTGGATTCGGATCCCATGGCTGATCCACCTGTGTCGGCGACTTGAATACGACGACGTCGCTGCGCTGCGGATTCTTGTAGCCGGGCAGACTCGTGTTCGTGAAGGGAACGTGCGGACCGTATACGAGCTTGTTCACGAACAGCCAGTCGCCCACGAGGAGCGACGGAATCATGCTCCCGGACGGTATCCGGTATGCCTCGATGATGAACGTGCGGAGGAAAATGAAAAACAGGAGAGCACTGAGGAGCGCCTTGAAGTTTTCCCAGAAACGGCGCAAAGCAGATCCCTGCGCAAAGGGGCGCGCTTCTTGAGCGCGCCCCTTGCTCGACGCGACAGCCAATGTGCTTGGGTTACTTCAGGTGCTTGTTGACCAGGCGGGTCATCTCGAACATGGAGACCTGCTTGCTGCCACCGAACACCGCGCGGAGGTTGTCATCGGCGTTGATCATGCGACGGTTCTTCGAATCCTGGAGGTCCTTGCGGCGGATGTACGCCCAGAGCTTCTTCGTCACTTCGGTGCGCGGAAGCGGAGCCGTGCCGACTACTGCGCCGAGTTCGGAGCTTGGCGTCATCGGCTTCATGAACGCAGCGCTTGGCGTCCTCTTGGTGGCCGACTTCTTTTTCGCCGACGACTTCTTCGCTGAAGATTTTCTCGCCGAAGACTTCGTTCCCGAGCTCTTTTTCGCGGTCGACTTTCTGCCTGTTGACTTCGAGGCCGATTTCTTCGCCGAGCTCTTCTTCTTCGCAGCTGCCATCGCTTCTCCTTGTGGTTGATCGGGCGGCTTGTTTTTTCAGCCTGCGCCAGTGCGCGTCACGGGAGGCAAAGTACTGCCGCAGTCGCCGATTGCAAGAGGGAAAACACGATAATTTACGAGGAGAGAAGCTCCATCATTTGCACGTCGTACGGATCGGCGCTCGGATCGTCATCCGCGATGTCGTAGTTCTGTTGAGGCGTCTCGAGAATCAGCGGCACACCTCTCGATCGCGGATCCTGCAGCAGCCACCTGAACGGCTCTTCTCCAATCGCTCCCTTTCCGATCAGCAGGTGCCTGTCCTTGTTGGATCCGAGCGCCCCTTCGCTGTCGTTCAGGTGAAAGAAGGATGGCGGCTCTCCCGCATGCTCCTCGAACGCATCGATGATTCTGGTGAAAATCTGCTTCGACTCGGTGATGTCGTAGCCCGAAGCGTAGAGGTGACAGGTATCCAGCCCGTAACCCGTCCTCGGACGAAGCTTCTTTGGCACGTGCGACAGAATATCGCCGATCTCCTCCGCCGTTTTGCCCATGGTTCGTCCCGCGCCGGCAGTATTCTCTATCAATACCCGCGTCGCTGAAGCCACGGTCTCGAGTGCCTGCACAATCGCTTTCGCAATCCGCTTCGCCGACTCCGACCGCTCGCTCTCCGCGGCTGATCCGGAATGAAAACACACTGAGCCGACGCCAAGCGTGCTCGATCGCTCGAGCTCCCTCGCCAGCCCGCCGGCCGCTCTCGCCCACTTCGTGTCGTCAGGCGTCGCTACACTCAGCACGTACGCCGCGTGCACCACGACGTTCTCCGGACGAATGTTCGTTTCCGCCAGTGCCGTCCTGAAGCGGGTGACGCGCTCGGCCTTGATGGAGACTTTGTCGCCGTAATACTGCGGCGGCGCGGTGAATAGCTGCATCGCGGTCATTCCCGCGTTGCCGGCGCGTTTCACCGCCATGTGAATGCCGCCGTTGTTGATCGTGTGTGCACCGAGGAAGCGGGTCATGGGCGTGTGTGAGGCAGGAAACATGCGCGCACGGAAGTAGACAGCGACATGGACTGCACAACCAATCTCATTTCCATATCCCTTCCCTGTAGGCAGGCCTCGTCGCGCTGACCGACGGGTTCGCCGAATACTCGCTCCACCACACCCGAATCGTATCTGCCGCGAGAACTACAATCGGCTGCTTAGCGCGGGAATTATCGCTGGACGCAGCGGTCCGCTCCTCGAACAGATGCCCTTCAGTACGCGAGAGCGCCACACCGATCCGCGGTTGGACACTGTTGGGATCCTCGTACGCAACAACGACCCGATCACCTTTTGCCGCGATCGCTACCCGTGCCGGGTTTTCTCCGAAGAGAATGGGAAATGGCGCGTGAAATGTCGCGGCGCTGTCCATCGAGTGAACGAAGAAGATGCCGTCCCCGCTGGCTGGTTCGGCGTAATACGAGAGGTAGACATATCCCTTCGCGGGGTCGGACGTCACAGCGGGGGGTGGCCGGCTACACCCCCGCCGGCTCCTGTCGCTGGGATCAACCTCCACTGCTACTTCCCACCCCGCGGCGGGCTCCGGTGATTTCGCGACCATCAGTGACGCGCTGCTGTCGGCTCGGACATCCCACCACGCCGCGAGCGCAGCGCTTCCCATTCTCACCGTACGAACTGACAACGCACAGGGACGGATTCCGGGGACCTCTACAATTGAAGTCGTTGGAGCAGGCGGCGTCGGCGTCCCCGCGTAGCGCGTAGCACTCCATTCCACCGGATCATTTGCACAAGCTGTCGCAACAGCGAGAATGGCGACCAACGATGTTACTCTCATCGCGCTCAATATTACTGTAAGACGCAGCCTGTGCCTGAAGACGCAGGGCGTCCTTTGTAAAGGGGTTCGTCTCTCCCATCACGCGGGTATCTTTGAGAAGCATCCCTGCAGACCAACGGAGATTCAGGCATGACCCCCACGACCCTCATCTCGCCGAAGAAGTCCGACGAGACCATCGAGCAAATCGAAACCAACGAACGCCCGGGATTCGCGCCTGCCTCCATATCGACAATGCAAATGGCGACTGCCTTTAACGGAAACCGCAGAGTTCCGCCGCCGGTGAACGAACCCGTCAAGAGCTACGCACCCGGATCGCCCGAGCGCGCCGAGCTCAAGGACCGCCTTCGCTCGATGTCCTCCGAACGTGCCGACATTCCGTGCATCATCGGCGGCCGGGAGATCCGCAGCGGCAACACGTCACAATCGGTGATGCCCCACAATCACCGGCATGTTCTCGCGTACTCGCACAAGGCGGATGAATCGGCTGTCAACCAGGCAATAGCCGCATCGCGCGAAGCTGCCCGCGATTGGGCCAACTGGGCATGGGAAGACAGAGCCGCAGTATTTCTCAAAGCCGCCGAGCTGCTCACGACCACCTGGCGACAGACGATCAACGCCGCCACGATGCTCGGCCAATCGAAGACCGCGTTTCAGGCGGAGATCGACGCGGCGTGCGAGCTGATCGACTTCTGGCGATTCAATCCGCACTATGCGCAGGAGCTGTACAACGAGCAGCCGCTGTCCGATCACACGATGTGGAACCAGCTCGACTATCGCGGGCTCGAGGGATTCGTCTACGCGGTGACACCGTTCAACTTCACTTCGATTGCCGGCAACCTTCCGACAGCTCCTGCACTGATGGGAAGCACGGTAATCTGGAAGCCGGCGTCGAGCGCCATGCTGAGCGCGTACTACCTGATGAAGCTGCTCGAGGAAGCCGGTCTGCCGCCGGGCGTAATCAACTTCGTACCCGGCGATGCGGGCATGATCTCGGACAAGCTGCTTGCCGACCGCAATCTCGCCGGCGTGCATTTCACCGGCAGCACCAGCGTTTTCAACAACATGTGGAAGACAGTCGGCGCGAGCATGTCGAACTACCGGTCCTATCCGCGCATTGTCGGAGAGACCGGCGGCAAGGACTTCATCGTCGCGCATGCCTCCGCCGATCCCGCCGCGCTGTCGGTTGCAATCGCCCGCGGCGGATTCGAGTACCAGGGACAGAAATGCTCGGCAGTCAGCCGCGTGTACGTGCCCGAATCGCTGTGGCCCGACGTGCGCGATCGTACCGTCGCAATCATGAGCGAGATCAAGATGGGCGACGTCACTGACTTCCGGAACTTCATGGGAGCGGTGATCGACAAACGCGCCTTCGAGAAGATCGGAGAGTACGTCACACACGGGCGCTCGAACGCGAGAATACTCTCGGGCGGCGGCGTTCGGGGCGACGATGGGTACTTCATCGAGCCGACACTCGTGGAGACGCGCGACCCGGGTTACAAGCTGCTGTGTGAAGAGATCTTCGGCCCGGTGGTCACGGCGCACGTCTACCCCGACGCGAAATGGGAGCAGACTCTCGAGCTGGTGGACCGCACATCGCCGTACGCGCTCACCGGCGCGGTATTCTCACGTGATCGTTCCGCCGTTCGCACCGCTTCGGTCGCACTGCGAAATGCAGCAGGAAATTTCTACGTGAACGACAAGCCGACCGGCGCGGTGGTCGGGCAGCAGCCGTTCGGTGGCGCGCGCGGATCCGGCACGAACGACAAGGCGGGGTCGAAGCTCAACCTCACCCGATGGGTGAGCGCACGGAACATCAAGGAGACATTCTCACCACCGACGGATTACCGGTATCCGTTTATGGAGGAAGAATAGGACGAGCTGAGAGCGTGAGCTGGAACGGTGAGCTCTGAGCTTTCAAGGTCAAAATCATGGGGTGAAAAAGCCATTAGCTCGAGCTTCAATGAAGCTGGAGCCGGGAGCTAAAGCTCTAGTTATCCCTCGGTCATAGACCCCCGCC
>Ga0136617_10001337_pt1 | contig 21710 bp, 15 predicted proteins | sample AntDrymUQ3222106_2_FD_129672 | JGI IMG/M metagenome (GOLD analysis project Ga0136617, IMG submission 129672) | Polar desert sand microbial communities from Dry Valleys, Antarctica - metaG UQ322 (21.06) | ecosystem: Environmental > Terrestrial > Soil > Desert | place: Antarctica: Dry Valley...
AAGAAGATCGTTTTCGTTTGCTTCGGTCATGCGTAGATTTTCACTCAAATCACAGCGTTAAGCAACCGAGACGCGAATGAGTAAACTGAATTGTTTACAAGAATAAAAAAACTCGTTGAGTCTTGTTCTCAACGAGTAAGGTAGAAACAGGAGGAATTAGAAAGACTCTTCACCGTAGAGCTTGCCTGATTCGGCTTATGACGACTTTCTGACTCGATAATAAGGATGCATCACATTTTGATTGAGTTGCCTTGACAACAAAAAAACTCCGTAATTCAATGGACTTACGGAGCTTTAGTTTTGAGGGGAAGTTCTAGAAATTCAACTTGCCCGAAACTTGAATACGTCTTGCGAGACTTGTTACGCTCGTTCTTATCTGGCCGAAAGTCGAGGAATTGAACACTGCATTCGGAAGCCCGAATGAAGCATTATTTGTCAAATTCAGGGCGTCAACGCGGAGAATGAAATTAACTCTCTCCGTGAAACGGAATTTCTTTGACAGCGATGCGTTGGTGTTGAAGGTGCGCGGAGCGATGAAATAATTTCGTCCCGTATTGCCTAATTCACCGGGAAGCGGCTGCGAAAACTTAGCCTGAGCCTCTTCGCTGAACCAATAATTCGTTCCGTTTCGTTCGATGAGCCCCCCGAGGTCACGCGGGCAGTCGTCGCAGTTCGCAAATGATTGATTGACATTGCTGAACGTACTCAATCCCGAGTAAACCGTGAACGGTCGACCAGAACCCCAAAATACGGTGCCCGCCAATTGCCATCCCCCGACAATAAAATCGAGTGCTTTAGGAATATTACCCAAAAACGCCGTCCCTCTGCCAAGCGGTATTTCCGCGACATATGACGCCTGAAGCACGTGCCGCCGGTCAAAATCGGAATGCGCGTAATTCAAGTTGCGGTTGTTAATGTCAAACGGAGTGCTGGATGCCGACTGCGCGCTTCCCCTATTTGCGGTTGCAAATGTCGGGTCAAACGAACGAGTGTCCTTTGACATCGAATAGGTGTAGCCAACTTGATAACCGAATCCGCTCGTCAAACGGCGTTTCAGGATAAACTCCAACCCGTTGTATCGGGAAAGGTCGTTGCTGTCCAAAACGTTAAGGGCCGAACCAGTAGCTGTTCCCAAGAACTGTGGGAAACGCTGGAAAAGGAACGGATTGTTTATTGTTCGGCTAATTAGCTGCTGAGCCGTGCTGGTACAGCGTCCGGCGGTTACATCGGCCGTTTGACACGCTCGTTGCGAAACTACTTGGGCTGCCGTCGCAACACTGCCGCCGGTATTCGCCAGCGAAAGCGTCGTCGAAACGGCGGTGATGCCGCGAAAGGTTGCCGTGCCGGTATTATTCAGAGGATTGCCGGTAAACAACAAATTAACCAGACAGGAGTTAGCTGTGGCGTTGTTGCGAAGAGTATTAAAGGCCTGTAAAAAGTTTTCCGGACACCGCGAATCCCTGGCGAGAATATCCACCTGATTCGAGTCGTAAGCTCCAAATAGATGAACCCCTCGACGGCCTATGTAATTAACTTCGAGTACATTTTTCCACCCTAGCTCACGCTGAATGCCGGCAAACCATTGATGACTTTCGGGATACTGCGTATCCGGATCAATGACCGTGATACCGGTCGTGGAGAATGCCGCGGGTTGACGCAGCTGGTCAGGTGTTTGCGTGGGAACAAGAGTTGGCAATCCACTTCGAATCAGCAGGTCTAGCCCGGCAATGCCGGTTGCCGAACCGCTTAAGGTGTTTCCCGGCGCACTCTGATAAATACTGTTGGCAAATACCTGTGACGGAAACCTGTCGTACGACAATCGGTAATTCGCGCGAATGGATGTTTTTCCGTTTTTGAACGGATCCCAGGCAAAGCCTACGGAAGGCGAAAAGTTATTGAGATCATTTTTGAACAGATCGCCCTCCTCCCAACGAAGCGTGTTCGTAGGCGCGGCACCAATCGTGAACGGCTGATTCGGTCGTAAAATCGGAAGGTCCGCCGATGTCGGGCTCAATTTAATTTCATAGCGCAGTCCGAGATCCAACACCAGATTCCGACGCACTCGCCAAGTGTCCTGAACATAAAAATCATATTCCGGATAGTATGCTCGCCAGTTCCAACGCGTGCCTGGAGGCGCAAACTGGTTGGGGTTGCTGGGGTCAACCACAAATCCCTGGCTGAAGCTTCCAATGCGGCCGATGAAATTATTGATCGTGGCTCTAAGAACAGCGCTGTCGGCTGAATTAATACCTAAGGCCCCGCCAGGATTCGCGGCTGATCCGGCGGCCGCGTCAGCCGGAATATTAAATCCGTCGAATAAACTGGATGTCGCTCCAAAACCAATCAGCGGCTCGATCTGTCCGCCGGCGCTCGACCGGTCATCGAACTGGCGTCCGAAGCGGAAATTTATCCCGGTTTTGATGGTATGTGGTGAAAGGTCGAATGTCAGGTTATCGACAAATTGAAATGTACGAGCCTTTCTCGCGTTGTAGTTGAAGTTAATGAATGCGTCCGAGATCGTATTGAGAACAAACGGAATGTCGGCACGCGGTTCAGGGGTCGCAAAACTAAAGCCAAATGTGCTGTACCCGAATATAAACTCATTTGTAACCCGTGCTGTAGGCGACCACCTGTGGTTGATCGCGAGATTCTTCGGCGTCCGCAATGTATCAACGAGACCCGGAAAACCTGGAAAAACCGGCAAGCCGCCATTCACGTCATCGTTTATCGTGTCTTGCTGGCCCTGTGCGTAACGGACATACAAGTGGTTGTTGTCATTGATTTTGAAATCGAAACGCGAAACAAAATCCCATTGCTTCTCTATTTGCGGTGCGTTGTAAACAAAACCGGCCGTGTTCAGACCATCTCCCGAAAAGAAATTGTTAGGAAGCGGGTACGAGCGAAAGACCCCTGTTACCAAAGGGTCGGGTGTGTACTGAGGGTTTGCGATCACGGAATTAGTAATTACATTATATGACTGAATACAAGGAATATTTGTCGGTGGGTTGCCATTGCACGCGGGATACCGCGGACTCCCATCGGCGTTGATGGAAGCTCCCAGAGGGTTGGTCGTCGCGCTCACTGTTGACCCCGCGTTAGCATTCCTTCCCGGAACGAACCGGCTTGTTGCCGGATTGACCGCACCGCCAACGACATAACGGAAAATACCGTTGAGGGCGGACTCCGTATAAACCGTACCGCCGCCGCGCCGAGTTTCAATTGCGCTTAATTTTTGTATATTTACAAAAAAGAACGCCTTATCTTTTAAAACTCGAACCAATGGCGTTCCCTCTCCGAAACCGGGAGAAACAATCGGCCCGCCAAAGCTGCCGCCATAAATATGCTGAACAAACTGCCTTCTTCCGATACCATCCAAATTGCTTTGGAATTCGTTGGCGTTAAAGTCAGGCGTTTGGTAATACTCGAACAAATTCCCCGAGAAGCGGTTCGTGCCGGATCGCGTCACAAGCGTCACCTGTGCTCCGCTGCTGCGTCCTAATTCAGCCGTAGCATTGCTGGTTACAATCTGAAATTCCTGGATTGAATCCGGGTTAGGCCTAATAGGGGTAAAATTTGAGCCCCCGGCGGTGGATTCGTTAATGTCGATACCATCGAGTGTAAAATTAAAAGCCCGGTCGCGCGAACCGTGGACATGAACGCCGCCACCGGTGTTCGCACCGCTGACGACACCCGGCACATTGTTCAGCAAATCGAGAGGATTACGCCCACGCAAACCAATTATGGGTGCCGCTTCGAGGACCCTTTGGTCTATGGTTGTCCCTACATTGCCTGAACTTGAGGTTTGGACTTGCTCCGAAGCACCCTCGACCGTTACCACTTCTTCGATTCCGCCAACGGGGAGAGCGACATCCACTCGGGTGGGCTGATTGACCAAAGCCTGGTTCCCGTTCGCCACAAATTTTTTGAATCCGGACTTTTCAATGGTAACACTGTAGGTACCTGGAAGCACAAGATCGAAGTTGTAGTCGCCTGAATCGGATGTTTCGGTTGTTAGCGGAGCACTCGTTGATTCATTAGTTAACGTGACCGTCGCGCCGGCTATCGCGGCTCCCGAGGTGTCAGTTACCGTTCCGGTCACGCGGGACGTAGTTCCCTGCGCGGATACGAAACTTTCAAAGGAAAACAATAAAGCAACGAGAACAAACGCGACGGCAAACGGATTTTTAACCATTTTCACTCCTCCAAACAAATGTATTTATAACGAATCCTGATGAAAATCAGAATGTTGACTGGAAATAATTATGTAACATATCACAACTTTGCCCAAGTGTTAATAAAAAATTGCACTTTTTCTCAAAATCGTGGATTTTATTTCTGATATTGAATGATGAGACCGCCGGCACCGACCGCCCAGCCGTACTTTTTTACCACGTAGAGGCCGTATAAGTTCTGCTTCGTGGTGCTTTCGAGGCTGGTCCAGGTCCTGCCCTTATCCGATGATCTCAGTATTAGGCCGCTGTGTCCGACGATCCAGCCGTTTTTGTCGTCTGCAAAATCTACACGCATGAACGTATTTGGGAACCCGGTTGCCACCTGTTCCCAACTCACACCGCCATTCTCCGTTCGGAGGATCGTACCTTTGCTGCCGACCGCATAGCCTTCGTCGTCATCCCGGAAATCCACGTTATAAAGGGCCTTGTCCGTTCCCGATGCCTGAACATTCCAATTTGCGCCGCTGTCGGTGGTGGCAAGGATCAGGCCTTTGTCCCCGACGATCCAGCCGTGCGAACTGCCATTAAAATCGAGGTGATACAGTTCACTTTTCGACGGGACGATGATTCGGCGCCAGGTTTCACCGCCGTCTTCGGTTCGCATTACGAGAGATTCCAGAACCGCATCGCCCTTTCGATTGAGGACCGAACCGACCGCGAGACCACGTTTTTTATCCGCGAATCGTATACTTAGGAACTCGGGCGTTCCAATTTGAAATTCACTGGCCCTGAAGATAACTGTTTCCCGCCAGGAAGTTCCGCCGTCCGTTGTTAAAAACAGCTTCTTTCCAGCGACGAGATATCCATTGTTTTCATTCCGAAAGTAGATCTCATTTATATTTTCGGTCGTATTCAGCGGATATTTCCACCACATCTTTCCGCTGTCGCCGGTGGAGGCAAGATAACCGTTATCACCAGCAATAAAGCCTTTTTCAGCCGAGGTAAAATAGATGGCGACCAGATCACCGCTGCCGTCGGCGCGATTCGTCTTCCAGCTCGGCTGCGCGGAAACAAGTGGGGCGTAAAAAAGAATAGCCAATAAAAACGTTTTTAAAAGCAGCGGCATTGGCCGTCCTCCGCGAAATTTTATAGATGTTTTTAGCATTGCTCCAGCATATAAATAAACTGAAGATGATACTCTCAACAAAAGGATGAGTTTTGGCTAAAGGATAACCTTTTTTTCGCCGGAAATCACCTTGATTGATGCTCCCCGCTCGCGCATTTCAATTAACCTTCGAGAAATTTCGGTAGTGATTCGGTTTGATTGATTTTGTTAGTGTTATTTCGTGTCGTTTATTGGTTCCGGTTTGCTTTTAGGACTGAAACCAATAAACGACACGAAAACCACGAAGGACTTTGAGATGTCGCTTTCAAATGCGAAGGCCTGGAAGACGAGTTTCTGAGGACGACTGCCGTATTGGCCGTTACGAAGAACTGTGTGAACAAACCGAAACCCAGATCGACAAAGAAAACTGGGAGAGCAGGTAGATGAGAGATTAAACGGCACCGGATTCTAGCGATTTTCCGGCTCATCGGCTAAGGCATCGTCGATTTCCTTTTCGAGTTTTAGTCGGAATTTCTCTACCAGAATGTCGGCTTTTAGAACGTTTTGATCCAGGTTTGCACGCGTCTTCTGGATTTCAGTGAGAAGATTTTGGAGACTTGCTTTTTCGCTCTCCAGATTTTTACGCCGCATGTTCCGAAGCTCTTCGGGTCGAAGCGTTCCCGCAAAGGCTACGCTTCGCTCAATGGATTCGGGTCTGACGTCGCTGTCGATAAGATCAAGTCTGGTTTTGATCGTGCTCTCTTTTTCGATCATTTCGAAAAGCTGCTTTCGCAGTGTTTCCGCACGCTGCTCGGCTCTGGTAAGGATATCGAGATTCATGAGCAGACGCTTCTGCTTCGCGTCATAATCGATTTTCTTTCCCTCTTCGAGACTCTTGATCCTGTTTCCCAGGTCTTCGATCGTCTTTGCGTTTCCGTCCGTGGTTTCGACGGTAATCTCCGGTTTCTGCTCCTGCGTCGGCAGAATTGTCTGCGATTCGGTGTCGGGAAAATCTTCGGCGCGGCTAATTATGAGAGGTTCGCCCTGCGGCAGTGTCGGAGTTACACGCGGAACCGGTACAGTCGACCGCTTGCGGCGCGTCGTTTGGGCATTTACGTCAATTAAGCTAAAAAATAATACGACCGCCGCACAAGCGATAATTATCATTCGATTCGATTCGACAATCTTTAAGCTCATATCATTTACCGTTGCCGTTTTGGTTCCTGTCCGTTAGAAAATCACCCGTAAAAAGCTCTACAGCATTCTTTGCCAATCCGACAAAAGGGATAGCATCGATTCCGGAGTTTACAACTCCCTTTACGAGGCCTTTTCTTTTTATATCGTGACCGACAAGGGCAATCACAACCGCGGTCCCGCCAAAAGGCAGCATTTTCGCAAACCTTTTGGCCACTTGCCAGCCGCCTGCGTGTATAATTTTTCGTTTCAGCGTTTGCTTTGTCTCGTCCATCGGTTTCTCAGTTTATACTTGCTATCCTGGGATGACAACAGCATACTTTTGTTTGCACGTATAAATCCGGCCAAAGTTCCGCTTTTTCGCTTTGTTTAGGCAGTGCAAGACTGCCAATCTCGCAAAACGAGCCGATCTAGGATGGATTTTCGGGACGTCTCGTTCGAAGTCAAAAGAGGAGAAACTATCGGGCTTTTAGGCGAGTCCAGGGCAAAAGGGACTTCTGAACGTAATCGCCGGATCGAGAAGGCTGACGGTTTAAAGGAATGGAATTAACTCAATCTCGGCATCTGCGAACGCAGTCCGATATCTAAAATTCAAAACGAATCGTGGTTTACTCCTGTAATAATCACTTAGGGTCGCACGATTAAGGCGAGCCGTTCGTCGCGGTAAAGTTAATGCCCGTAAGATTATTATTTACGGTAATCGTCTGCGGCAGGAAAGTATATCGTTTAGATGAAATTGATATCGTGTGAGCTTGACCGCCTAAAACGCCCGCAAAAGTATAATAGCCGAAATGGTTAGTCAATCGCTGCGTCGTACTTCCCTCGGAATCCGTGATCGTAACCACCGCATTGGGAACCCCGCGGCCTGAGAGCGAGGTAATCACACCGGAAAGTGTAAACGGGCCGGAGGCGACCTGCGGCGAAAAATTGTACGCAACGACAGCATAATTCTGGTCGGTAAAGTCAGCATTGCCAAGAATCCCGTCGCCGTTCAAGGCCGCCGCGGTCACGGAAACGGAGTATGGCGTCCCGGCCGGTATACCTGCCGGAAGAAATACGTTTTCCACATTATTCAACGTGTCGGCTGCCCCGCCGGTAATCGAAACTCCGTTAGCAAAAACGTTGCCTCGATATACGTTTGCGCCGATCGTAACCGTGAGATCGAGATTATTTACAAGCGCGGGATTTGTGACGCCCGGCGGATCGGTCCAAACCAGCGAAATACGAACCGGTTTAGTCGAATCATCGACGGAGCCGACAAACCCCTGACTGGTGCCTGCAGCTTCCAACTGAATCTCCTCATCAATACTCTTGATGCCGACACCCGCATCGAGTATCAGTTTCGTATTCACCCGACCCCACCCCTCGTTGCCGTTGGGCTTCGCTGCCCCCGACAGATTTCCATTCATGTCCTGGCCGGAATTGATGATCGCCGCTTTTACTAAAGCCGGGCTCGGACGATCGCCAAAGCGCGTAGCCGTCCAATACTGAGTAAACAATGCGGCCACGCCGGCAATCTGGGGGGCGGCATGCGATGTACCGCTGCTCCACCGGTGATGTGCGTCGATATTACCGAACAGTGCGTCTGTTCCCGACCGGCCGCCGCTTATACCGCTTCCCGGTGCCGAGATATCGGGTTTTATCCGCCCGTCCGATGCCGGCCCGCGAGCCGAAGCGTTGCTCAAATCGTCAATGTTATTGGCATTGAAACCGCTTAATTCCGTTCTGAGATTTTCAGCACTTGCAACCGCAATCACATTTTTTGCAACTTTCGGCTGTGTAAGTCCGAGTGAACCGTTATTACCCGCCGAAAAAATGATTGAAATCGGATCGATGGTAGCAGCAAAAGAAGCGTCGCGGACAAAACCGTCAAACTGGGCGGCAAATGATGTATACAAATTACCGTTAGTACCCGAACCCCAACTGTTGTTACTGATCGAACTCACTACGCCGTTCGGACCAGGAGTTGTGACACTGTCGTCGTAAATCAATGAGTGATTGACCGAACCAGCTTGATAACCGCTTCGGAGCAAGGGGATGTTTACGACATGCGTTCCCGGAGCAACGCCCAAACCGTAACTGTAGCCGGACGGGTCGAGTAACGAGAAGGGGGCTGAACCCGCAATGATCGTTGCACTGAGATGGCCGTGACCAAGAGCTCCGGTCGTCGCCCCACGGAGAGGTCCGTCGACCGCATTCGCCGATGTTATATAAAAATTACCGTCTCCCGGAATCCCGATGCCGTCGTCCACGACCGAAACCGTAACGCCGGTTCCGTCAACGCCGAATTGAGCATTCGGATCGTATCCCGGCCCGGAAATCGACGTCGGACTCGTATAGTTTCCGGCAACTATATGAGACGACCTTTCATCTTCGCGTCGCGGCTTTATATAAGCTTCAATACTAACCACATCGGGGATCGCTGCTACCGCTTCGACATCGTCTAATTTCAACTCCATCCGGATCACATTAAAAAAATTGTTTGGAAGCCGGCTCACATGGCCGGGAGCCTTTGAAAACGAATTTCGAATACGACCGGCGACGGCGTTGACATCGGCCCGGGCAAAAACCGCTACGTCAAAAAATGCCGTCCCTTTTTCCGTGAGTTCAAGGGGCGAATATTCGCTCCGCAAGGCAGTTCTGTTCTTTGCCGATTCGATCTGTTCACGCATAACAGTCGTAAGTTTCTGTCCGGCGGTATAGCTCCCGACCCATCTAACCCTCGAATGTCCTGCCGCCTTTGCTATCGCCGCGCCCTCACCATAAACAAAATAAGCCTGATGCGGAACATACTGCAAAATTTCTACACCTGCGTCCCGAATGCTGTCCAGCCATTCGTCCGTGACAGTTCCGCCGAATTGAAGAATGTAATAACCTTTGCCGCCCGCTGCCTCAAGACGTCCCGCTTCGACAGTACCCGAAGGCGGATCGCTGATGGGTTCGAATTTCGCTCCGGGCAAATTGATCGTCGTGTCAATGAGCTGATTCTCGAGACCTGTTTGCGAAAGATCGGTTCCCTTTCTCTTGGCTATAACCACAAAAGAGCCGTAATCTCCGACGATTCGGCCATACTTCGAGATATTTAGCCGATCCTCGCGACCGTTGACCCGCACGCGGGAAATTTCCATGGAATCGCTGCGAACGTCGTTGGTCACCAGGTCGCTGACCGCGAATTTGGCGAAGGCGGATTGTCCGACCTTTTGCTGGGCGAGCTGGCGGCCGTTACTAAAGGTCATGTAAATCGCCGCCGATGCACAAATTGACAATGCCGCGATCAAAACCCTGCGCTCGCTAAGAAATTTACTCATTCAAAACTTTCTCCTGATTCAAAGGACCCGGTACGGAATTATAAATAGAAAGTAGAACTTAGCACAAAATCCGTACTATTTACAATGTTTTGAGGGGCGAAAAGCTGTTTCGACTATAAATGCGCAAATCCCCGGACTATATTTTTCATAGAAAGAGTACCTGGAATTATAAACTTTGATACAGGATTAACTCGAGTTTTTGCGTATTGATTCGTGTCAATTCGTGGTTCCGTTCTTATAACTTTTTAAGAAGAAACCACGAAACAACAGGAAATATATCACACCCAAAAACAGAAAACTTTAAACTGGCCTACTGTCTAAACTCCAGTTTAATGATTTAGGTAAACTTCCTCTGAAAAGGTTCGCCATTGAAAAATGTTTGCAGAATAATAGCCGACGAACCTAGATATTCGGCACGAGAATTAGCTGTACTCGCCTATTCTTTGCCCGGTTCGCATTCGTCGTGTTCGGTGCAACCGGCAAGGCTGCGGCCAGGCCTTTTGCCTCGATCCGTGTATCCGAAACGCCGAAGCCGGCGAGCCGTTCGCCTATCGCCCGCGAACGTTGTTGAGTGAGGCCTTCCAGTTCTTCGGCCGTTCCCCGATCGTCGGTGTGCGATTCGATAATTACGCGATAATCCGTATTACCCGCTAGAAGCTCGCCGAGCGAACTCAACTTTGCATCAGCATTCGGAGCAAAGTCCGTCGAGCGTATCGCCGACCAGAAATTCTCCGGAATCGTCAAAATAATACCGCGTTCGTTTTTCGCCACCGCCCCGAAACGACGCAACGACTGCATAAAAGTACCCTGACTGGCTTGTAGATTATTAATTTTCTCGTCCTTTAATCGCTGCTCTTCGGCCGATTGCTTCTCACTTTCCAGCGTCGCAAGCCTCGATTTGGCATTATCGGCCTCAACACCAACTCTTCCGAGCTCTTCCCGAAGTTTGCCGTTTTCCTCACGCAGATCTCTGATCTGTTGAGAGAAATTAATTCCATCCCGTTCTGAAAGCTCCCGGTTTCGCGTCTCGCCCGCAAGTTCGGCACGAAGCTCTGCGATCGTAGTCTGAGCGTCCTGAAACCTGTCTTCGGCTTGACGCGTTTCAGCATCCGAACGTGATTTTTCATTCCGCTTTTCTCGAGCTTCCTTCCTGACCAGAGCCGTCGATTCGGCCTTTACCGATGCGCTGATCGCCTGTCGTGCCGATATATCGACTGTTTCCTCCGAGCGTCCGGCCTTCCATGCATTTTCCGCATTTGCAAACAAAGATTCAGCTTCGCGCATCTCCTCAGCCGCATCGCGTTCCGCACCCGCAAATCGCGCGAGCGCAACCGCCTGCCTGGCCTGCAGAATTGTGGAAGGAGTCTTTGAATAATCCAGTTCGGCAATTTCGGGTGTCCTTGAATCTCTGAAATAATCGCTCGAATTGCCGAAATATTGTATGGAGGGTGTAGTGGCAATCGTCTTGCCCGTCGCAGTATAAGGGCTTAGATTCTCCAGCATTATTTCCTGGCTCGGACGGCGGATTAGAAAATGCGGCTCGGCGGTAATAATTAATGCAAAGGTCTGCAGCTTTGTCGTTACACTCATTTTCGAATCGAATTCAAAAAAACCGCGACGTTTGATCTCACCCAGATTATCGATCTGGCCCTCCGGCGAAATCGCCCAGAGAACATAGGTCGCATATCCCGCACCGAGTTCGAACGGCCTTGGCATTTTTGACACCGATAGATCGATCTCGCTTCCGTTTCGGCTGGTTCTCTTGATTTTCGCTTCGCCCTTCATTCGCGGAAATCGCGTCGTGCCGCGAAATTGAACGAAAACTATGTCGTCCAGGGGATATGTAATGGCGGTGGTTCGCCTGCCGATATCGACCTGTGAAAAAACGGAACTCGCCGAAACTGAAAAGAAAAAGAGAGCTGTCGCGATGATAAGTGCCATTGAATTGTTCATATTTGTTCTCCGGAACGAAGGTGTCTTAAAAAAGATGCCATATTCGGTCGATGCGTTGCAAACTTGGCGTTTTGGACATTGGCGTCTGAACTCTAGTATATTCGAGTTTTTATATTCCGATGAATGAATTTAAGCGGCTTCTACAATACCTGCGGCCACATTGGTTAACCTTCTTATTAGCAGTGGTTGCGATGATTCTTGGCGCCGCCTTCGAAACCGCCACCGCGGCATTGCTCGTACCCATCTTCGATCAGTTTGTACCAAATCCCGCGGGAAGGGAATCCCCGACCCTTTTCGACCTGCACAGCTTGATTCCGCAGGACGACTGGTTCCGCGCGTGGACAATTATCTCGGTCCTTTTGTTGGGTTTTACGATCCTTAAAGGAGTTGCCGAATACTTTTCGTCGTATCTGATGGCCAGAATCGGACAGTCCGCCGTGCTAGATCTGCGAAAGCAGCTTTACGATCACCTTCTAAGTCAGCCGGCATCTTTCTTTGAAAGACACCGCACTAATTTCCTCGTTTCACGCCTTGTCGTAAGCTGTTCGGCGATCGAGCTTGCCGTCTCGGCTAACTTACGCGATGTTCTTCGCGAAAGCTTCCTATTGATATTCCTTCTTGGAGCGGCGTTTTATTTCAACTGGCGTCTGATGCTTGGAGCCTTGATCATTGCACCGATCATCGCATTTTTGACGACAAAATTCAGCAAGGCGCTCCGCAGGCTTGCGGAAGAATCCTTTGAAGGCAATAAACTGTTAACCGATACGGCCCAGGAAACGCTTGCCAATCAAACCATAGTAAAAGCTTACACCGCCGAGGAACGTGAGAAATCAAGATTTGGCAGGGTCGCAAGCATTATTGCCAGGGCGAATCTCCGCTCCGGCCGCATTGCCGCGACTTCCCCGCCTACTATCGAGATAATCGGCACGGTCGCAATGCTGGTCCTCTTCTATTTCGGTCTGCGCGAAATAAATGCCGGCCAGATGGATGCGGCTCAATTTTTCACGTTTCTCTTCCTTTTGTTCCGCAGCTATGATCCGATGAGAAAGATATCTCGCCAGCATAATGAGATCACGAAGGCGTTTGCCGCGGCAAAGGACGTTTGGAGCGTTTTGGATGAGGACGAGGTTTTGCCGGAAAAACCGAACGCCGTCGAATTGCAGCCTCTGCGTGAAAAGATCGAGTTAAAAAACGTATCCTTCAGCTATCAAAACGATCCGAAAAGGATTCTTGACGGCATTTCTCTGACGGTTGCGAAGGGCTCGATGGTCGCCTTGGTCGGAGAAAGCGGCGGGGGTAAATCGAGTTTGATAAAGCTTGTTCAAAGACTTTACGATCCGACCACCGGCTCGATTCGCTGGGATGACGTTGATCTGAAAGACGCCAAACTGCTGAGCCTCAAAAAACAGGTCGCTCTTGTCACGCAGGAGACGGTGCTGTTTAACGATTCGATACTTTACAATATCTCTTATGGAAAACCCGACGCGTCCAAAGGTGAAATAGCCGAAGCGGCACGGATCGCTTTTGCGGACGATTTTATTGACGAGCTGCCTCAAAAATACGATACCATTGTCGGTGAACGCGGCATCTTTCTCTCGGGCGGACAGCGTCAGCGGATAGCAATAGCACGTGCGGTTTTGATCAATGCTCCGGTTTTGATTCTTGACGAAGCGACATCTGCACTCGATGCCGAATCGGAACGTTTGGTGCAAAAAGCACTTGCCAATTTGATGCAGAACAAAACTTCGATTGTGATCGCGCACAGGCTTTCGACCATACGAAAAGCGAATACCATAGTTGTTATGGAAAGAGGAAAGATCATCCAGACAGGGACTCACAAAGAACTGCTCGAGAGCGGCGGCAAATATAAACGGCTCTACGAACTTCAGTTCGCGGAAGAAGAAGAATTAGCCGCGAACTAAGACGTCGAGCGAATTCTAGCACAGAATATTTGAATGTACTTCTATCGACGACGCTTCCCTATTCTTATTATTTTTATTATTCGCAAATTTTATCTTATGAAATCAATGACAGGATTCGGCCGCGGTGCCGTTACCGAATCGACTTTCTCGGTTAGCGTTGAATTAAAGACGGTGAATAATCGCTTTCTCGATCTTGCACTGAAGCTGCCGGGTGATCTTCAGCCTCTCGAAGCCAACATAAAACGGTTGATCACCAGCAGATTATCGCGTGGACGGGTCGATGTATACCTCCAATACGACCGTAGTAGTGAGATCAATTATGAGATCAATCGGCCACTGATCGCGGGTTATCTGGCAGCAATAAAGGACATGCGAGACGAATTTTCACTTTCGGGTGAACCCGATCTGAATGTCATTGCCCGCCTTCCGAATGTATTGCTTTCAAAAAAAGACGGTATGGGGGACGAATTTTTTGCCGGTGTCGAAAGAGCGTTAACCGCCGCTCTTGACGATCTTGCGAAAATGCGTGAGAACGAAGGCCGGATGCTCAAAAATGAATTAGAATCGCGTCTAATTGAAATAGAAAAACGCTTGCCGTTGATCGAAGCGGAATCCGCCAACATAAGTGAAGAATATCGTCAGCGCCTCACGAAACGCATTGGTGAGATGCTTGCGAAAAGCGAATCACAGATCGAGCTAGATCAATCACGGCTTGCGCAAGAAATCGCTTATCTTTCCGACCGCTCCGATATTTCCGAGGAGATCTCGCGTCTTACCGCCCACATCGAGCATTTTCGCACCATCATGAACGAGGAAAAGGAAGTCGGCAAACGGCTCGATTTCCTGACGCAGGAACTGAACCGCGAAGCAAATACGATCACTTCTAAAACCAACAATATGACCGTCAAGGCGAATGCATTGCAAATCAAAAGCGAAATTGAGAAAATCCGCGAACAGGTTCAGAATGTCGAATAAGGATCTCCTCCAGATTAATACGAAACCTCGGGTTTACCTGAAAGTCGGGACATGAACTTGAAACCATATGAAGGGTAATCTCATCATTATCAGTTCACCGTCCGGTGGTGGAAAAGGAACTTTGATTCAAGAGATCCTCCGCACAGTCGTTGCAATCAATTACTCGATTTCCTACACCACGCGTAATGCGAGAGAAGGGGAAGCGAATGGCGAGGATTATTATTTTATATCTCGTGAAGAATTTCTGAATTTTGTGTCGAGCGGTGAAATGCTGGAGCATGCAGAAGTGCATGGTAATTATTACGGAACCTCGAAATCGCGGGTACAACGATTTCTAGATAGCGGTAATGATGTAATTCTCGAAATCGATGTACAAGGAGCGAAGTCAGTGATGGATAGAGTGCCGGACGCGGTCAGCATTTTCGTCATGCCGCCGTCGTTCGAAGCCTTGACATATCGACTGACCACGCGCGCGACCGAGAGTCCGGAGGAGTTGTCACTTCGTCTCAAAAATTCCTTTGCCGAGGTGATGCGGTATGCGGACTTCGAATACGTTATTTTGAATGACGAAGTTACGGTAGCGTCGCGTCGGCTATCGTCCATAATTCTGGCGGAAAGACAAAAGAGAGTTAGACAAACAGATGCAATTCAGGATATTCTAAATAGTTTCGATGCATCTAAACATCAAGGTGTCGGAGATTTGACGAATTATGGCCAACAAAAACGAAGAAATAATTGAAGAACGTGAAGATGGTACGGAAGAGATCATTGATCCTCCGGAAATCGATTCGAAATATCGGATGATCATCCTCGCCGCTCAGCGGAGCAAGCAATTACAGCGCGGGGCGGTTTCTCGCACGGACATAGATATCCGCAAAAGCAAACCCACTCGCGTAGCAATGAAAGAACTCTCAGAGAAACGCGTCAATTTTGATATTCTAGAACCGACTATTTAGAATAGAACTACGATTAGTATCTCCATGGAAAAGGCCGCGGGTAAGCGGCCTTTTCTATAATATCACTCGTTTATTTTTTTTCCGGTATTACTGACCGCTTCCCCAACCGAATCCACGGTATCCGAAACGCCCCGTTTAAATTTTCCCCAAGTTTCCTTGGTTTCGCCCTCGGCGTGTTCGGCCTCGCCTTCCGCTTCCAGCCGTTCATTGCCGGTGGCTTCACCGACCTTATTCTTCACTGTTCCCTTTGCCTGTTCGTATTTTCCTTCTACTTCGTCGTCATTAAAAATTGACATTGTTTATCTCCTTATTTCGAATTCTGGTGTATCGATTCAAAACGATATGTCGCCAAAAATGATAAGTATGCAATTTACATACCTTTATAATCCGGCCCGCCGCCGCCTTCGGGCGTTACCCAATTGATAATCTGATATGGATCGGATACATCGCAAGTTTTGCAGTGGACGCAGTTTGAAAAGTTGACCTTTAATTCCTTACGTTCCGTTTTCGAATTGAACTCCATCTCATAGACCGCCGCCGGGCAGAAACGCTGGCACGGATTACCATATTCCTCGGCACATTTAGTCGCGCATATCTCTGTGTCGAGAATATGCAGGTGCGAAGGCTGATCCTCGTTGTGTGCCACTCCGGCATGGAAAACGTCTGTCACCTTATCGAAAATCATTTCTTTATCGAATTTCACGTTTTCATACCGTTTCGGATCGGAATTACCGTTCCTCTCAGCAAGCTTTTGCATTCGTGCGTGCCCGGCAACGTGATGTTCTTTCGGCATAAAGCCCCACGCCATTCCGCCGGTAAGAAATTGCAAACCCGTATTGATTAGAGCCGACCAGCGTCCACTCTGGAATGAAGCATGAAAATTACGAACCGGATGAAGCTCGTCATAAATCCAGCTCATATTCACCTTTTCTTCGAAGTGTTTAAGGGTCTTAGACGTAAAATCTTGATGTTCAAAGGCTCCGACGATGGTTTCCGCGGCAAGCATTCCGCTCTTCATCGCCATGTGAATTCCCTTTATCCGCTGTCCGTTCAAAAACGATGCACAATCTCCCACGAGCAGAACGCCGTCCGCATAAAGCTTCGGCATGGTGTAATATCCGCCCGTGTTTATAGACTTTGCACCGTATTTGAGCATTTTACCGCCTTTGAGAATTTCGGCGATTTTCGGATGCGTTTTGAACTTCTGAAACTCTGCGTGCGGATCGATTAGAGGGTCTAGATAATCCAGCCCGGTTACATACCCGATACTTACAATATTGTTCTTCAAACCGTAGATCCAGCCGCCGCCGTAGGTCTTCGCATCCGAAGGAAATCCTAAGGTGTGAACAACGCGGCCTTCAGCAAAACGGCCCTCCGGCACTTCCCAAAGCTCCTTCACGCCGAGCGAGAAGACTTGCGCTTCTTTGCCTTCATTCAGGCCCAGTCGTGAAGTAAGCTGCTTCGCCAGCGATCCCCTCGACCCCTCGCCGAGCACGGTGACCTTCGCCAACAGGTCGACGCCCGGTTCAAAATTTCCTTTCGTTTTACCGTCTTTCCCGATTCCCTTGTCGCCCGTGCGGATGCCGATGACCTTCTCATTCTCATCGTATAAGATTTCCGACGCAGGAAATTCAGGAAAAACGTTAATTCCGGCTTCTTCGCATTTTTCACCAAGCCACTCGCACATCTTGCTCAGGCTGAGAATGTATTTTCCCTTGTTCTTTAGAGGGGGCGGGGTAATCGGAGCGGTGATCGCACGTTTCTCGGTCATATACCAGAATGCATCGTCAGTAACGACCGTATCCACGGGAAAACCCTGTTCGAGAAAATCGGGCATCAACTCGCGGATTGCGATCGGATCCATCACCGCTCCCGAAAGAATATGTGCCCCGACATATGAACCTTTTTCAACAATACCGATCTCGATATCGCCGACCTTATTGCCGTGACGAAACCCTTTTTCGACCATCTCATCGTGTTCTTTTATTTGATTTCTCAGGTGTAAAGCCGCCGCCAGATTCGCCGGCCCCGCGCCGACGAACACAACGTCCATCTCGATTTGTTCGCGTTCGGTCATAGTTATATATAAATGAATGGCTGTTCAGTTTTGAAGAAAAGTATATCAAAAGGATTGCGGAAACGCGACGGTTAAGAAGCATGTGAGACCGGGCGGAAAAGCAACTGTTAAGAAGCGTGTCAGCGTGTGAGCAGGAACACGCTCATTTACTTTCGCGTTTCTGCCCCAGTTAACATTTTCTTCAAACTCTCTGCGTACGGCGCCCTCGCAACGCCTTTTTCCGTGATGATCGCGGTCACGAGATCGTTCGGTGTAACGTCGAAAGCATAATTGCTGACGTCGATTCCATCGGGCGCCATCTGAATTTCTTTTACATGCGTGATCTCGCGGATGTTGCGTTCCTCGATAGGAATGTCATCGCCTGTCGGACAGTTCAGATCGACGGTCGAGAGCGGTGCGGCGACGTAGAAAGGAATATCGTGTCGCCGTGCCAGAACCGCCACCATATAAGTCCCGATCTTGTTTGCGACATCGCCATTCGCGGCTATTCGATCAGAACCCACGACTACTGCCTGCACACCGCCTTTTTTCATTATATGGCCGCTCATACTGTCCGTGATGAGCGTGACCGGAATGTCGTCCTGCATCAGTTCCCAAGCCGTGAGCCGCGCTCCCTGAAGATACGGACGCGTTTCGTCGGCGATTACCGAGATGGTTTTCCCCTGATTGACCGCACCGCGAATAACGCCGAGCGCCGTTCCCCAAACACCGCCCGTGGCCAAGGCTCCCGCGTTGCAATGCGTTAGGACGGTTGAATTATCATCCAGCAGTTCACCGCCGAATTGAGCGATAAGCCTTTGCGATTCGATATCTTCTTCGTGAATATCCTTTGCATCCTGACGCAATATCTGCTTGATCTCACTGACCGATTTGCCCTCCGACTTTGCCTTTTGGAAGGTTCGTTTCATGCGGTCGATGGCCCAAAAGAGGTTCACCGCCGTCGGACGCGTCTTACCCAGAACGTCGCAGACATATTCGAGCTCGTCTTCCAGATCGTCAATGTTCGTCCCGACAAAAAGCTTTGCTCCGAGCGCCACACCATATGCCGCCGATACGCCGATCGCGGGCGCTCCACGCACTACCATATCCTTGATGCCGGCCGCAACATCGTTGTAGGTCTTGAGCGTCAGCCAGATTTCTTCCATCGGCAGCAGCCGCTGATCGAGCATTTCGACGCCCTCGTCCGACCATTTTACAGGTATTATCATTCTTTATTCGTTATGAGCTCCTTTACTGAGATTGCGTTTCAATGATAACGGTTTGGCGTCAATACGGGCAAACGTCGCAGAGACCTGGATTGTCTTCGAATTTTTGTGAAACTTTTCATTGCATTTTTTGCGTTAATAGACAAGAACGAGGAGCCTTATGAATCTTGAAAATTCGCTAGACCGCCTGCATTCTTCCGTTACCGGGAACCGTTTTCCTCCAACTTTCCGCTGCAATTCGTTTCTGTACCATTGTTTTCGCGGTCGGCGGAGGAGTAATGGCGGTGTCGTGATGGTTAATAGGGCTCGGAAACTTCTCAAATTATCTAAAGATCGGGGGACTGCTAACCGTCGGCGGACTGATCTTCGGCCTTTTCGTCGCGCTGCATTATAGGTTCATGCCGGTCGGAAAACTGAAAGAATCGAGCGAATCGTTGTAGAATTATAAGATGCACGAAGAGTTTATAAACGGCAAGGTGATCGTCAAAGTCGGCGACATTACCGAGGAAAACGTGGATGCGATAGTTAATGCCGCAAATTGGACGCTGCTCGGGGGCGGCGGCGTTGATGGTGCGATCCACTCCAGGGGCGGAAAACAGATTCTGGATGAGTGTCAAAGAGTCCGCGATACAGAATATCCTGAAGGCTTGCCGACGGGTCTGGCGGTAATCACATCGGGCGGCGAATTAAATGCAGAATACGTAATTCATACCGTTGGTCCGATCTATGGTATCAATCAGAGTAAAGACGCGGAACTCCTCGCGGCTTGTTATAAAAACACTATTAATATGGCAGCTTCCAGGGGTCTGAAATGCATGGCATTTCCTTCAATTTCGACGGGGGCGTTCGGATATCCAAAACATGAGGCTGCAAAGGTAGCATCAGGGGCTGTCCGCGAATCGGTTGAAGAAAATGAGATTATCAAAGAGGTTCGACTCGTTTTCTTTTCCGAGGCCGATGCTAAGATATTTCTAAAACACAATTCTTTCTAGCAGAGAACTGATATTGTATTCATGTCTGGGTGTCAGCGCGTGAACAGGAACACGCTCATTTATATTCACATTTCCGTCTAGTGGCGTCCGTATTCAAATTTGATACATCGACGTTGTTGGTTTATAGTCTTTTCGATACTTGTCTCTCATAAACATAAATAACCGTTATCATGTATGAAGGAGTTTGAGTCCGAGACCTCTCACAATATTCAGCAAACACACGGCTTTGCGCGAGAACAGACTTTCCACCCCGACATTTATTGCAACCACGATCTGCCCGAAAACCTGAAAGCGCTTGAAGAGATTTCGTGGAATTATTTCTGGTCGTGGAATACGGAAGGTATAGCTATATTCCGCGAGCTTGAACCGGCTCTCTTCGAAAAGTGTGAGCAAAATCCGCGTCTATTACTAAAAACAATCGGGCAGCTACGTCTTTGGCAAAAATCGACGGACCGATTATACGTCGACCGCGTACATGATTTTAAGAAAAAGCTTGATAATTATACCGAGCAAAGTCCGCATTCGTTCGGCGGCATCACAGCGGAAAATCCCGTTGCGTATTTCTGCGCCGAATTCGGTGTTCATAACTCGCTGCCCATCTATTCGGGAGGGCTCGGAATTTTGGCGGGCGACCATCTGAAATCGGCGAGTGATCTGAATGTTCCGCTCGTCGCTGTCGGGCTTTTGTATCGATTCGGCTATTTTCGACAGACGATCGGACACGATGGCTTGCAGGAAGAAAAATACGTCGATATCTTCGATTCCGATCTTGCCGTTAGGCCTCTTTTGGACGAAAGCGGCGACCGCTTGGTGGTGAGCGTTCACATTCGCGGGCGCGAGGTTTTTGCTGAGGCGTGGCTTGCAAACATAGGGCGGATATCGCTTTACCTGTTGGATACGAATACTGCCCGGAACGCTGACATCGACCGCCTTATTACCGGACATCTTTACGGAGGCAGTACGGAAACGCGTATTGTGCAGGAAAAGGTTCTCGGTATCGGCGGTGTGCGTCTGTTGAGAAAGTTGGGCGTATCGCCGTCGGTTTTCCATCTGAACGAAGGACATTCGGCTTTTCTGACGCTCGAGTTGGCACGTGAATTTCTGGACGCGAATCACGACGCGTCTTTCACCGAAGCCGTTGAAAATGTGCGTGAACAGTGCGTATTTACAACCCATACGCCTGTCGCCGCCGGCAACGATGTTTTCTCGCCCGCAGAGCTGCGGGAATGTTTCGACAGAAACTTTATCTCTGCTCTAAAGCTATCTGAGCACGGCCTTTTCGCACTCGGACGTATCGATCCCGATGACGAAAACGAAGCATTCGGCATGACGCCGCTGGCTATCAGGATGTGCCGTTCGGCAAATGGCGTAAGCCAAAAACACGGTGAGATTTCGCGGAATTTGTGGGTAAAAATGTTTGCGGAGGGCACGGAGACCGACGATTTACCGATCACTCACGTGACCAACGGCGTTCACGCACCGACTTGGATAGCGTCGGTGTTTCAACAGCTCTATACCGAGCATTACGGTGACAACTGGGCCGATCTGCTAAGAAATCAAACGGCCTGGGCGTCTGCAATTGAAGGTCTTTCGAATAAAGACGTCTGGAGCACTCACATGACGTTGAAACATCTGCTCATCCGTTTCATACGCCAGCGTACGCAGACGAGGGATGCCGGCCGAAGCGATACAATTAATGAGAGTACGAACACTCAGACTCTCTTCGCGCCGAACGTATTGACCATCGGCTTCGCAAGGCGCGTCGCCGCCTATAAACGGTGGAATTTGCTGCTTACCGATCTCGAAAGACTTTTGAGAATGGTGGACGATGCGGAAAGGCCCGTGCAGTTC
>Ga0136617_10001338_pt1 | contig 21703 bp, 26 predicted proteins | sample AntDrymUQ3222106_2_FD_129672 | JGI IMG/M metagenome (GOLD analysis project Ga0136617, IMG submission 129672) | Polar desert sand microbial communities from Dry Valleys, Antarctica - metaG UQ322 (21.06) | ecosystem: Environmental > Terrestrial > Soil > Desert | place: Antarctica: Dry Valley...
AACGGAATCACTGAGATTAAGAGAGTCACTGAATATATCGCTGGCGATAGGCTACGAGTTCTACGCCTTCTCGCTACAGAACGTGACTGGTGACCACGAAGAGTGAACTTGCCGATGCCGTGGTCCCGGCCCCGGGCCGGGATGACAAGCTACCTGAAGAAGCAACGGCGGGTGCCCGGTGTCGGTTGGTCTGTATCCCTCCGCAGGCAGTGAACGACTAGCCGGGCACCCGGACTCCCCGTACCGCTGCTTCCCGGTGGACTCGCTTCGGCTATGGGTGCCGGCCAATGCTGGGTGTGCCTGCACCATACCCGGAGGCTTATTCAAAGCGCGTGTGAAGAAGATATGAAGAATATGAGGCCTTGAGGCTTATTCACAACCCTGGAAGCTGGTCACGTCTTCGCAGGTCAAGATGCTTGCTACATGATCATCGGGTGGATTGTGAATAAGCCTCCTACGATCGCATCGAGAGTATCAGTAAAGGTGTGAAGATCGCGGTAGGAACCGCCCTTGCGGGCGGCACCAGGTCGCGGTCAAGTCCAAGTACCGGTTGTGGGTCACCGCAGCGGAGCGCGACGCGATCGCCCGCATCCTGGGAGACTGCCCCGGGGAGCCGCTGCCCACGGATCCGTCGATGGTCGTCACAGGCGGCCGTTAACGTCCTCAGGGTGGCACGCGAACGTCCTCAGAGCCGTACCGCGCACGAGTACCGGCCCCAGCCGCCGCCCTCCGCTCCACCACAGGAATTTCGGCTGTTCTGGGCCGGATTCATGTTGTAACGCGGAGGACGCAGCAAAACACGAGCCGTGCGGCGATCACCCGCGTGCTGGGCCGCATTCGCTCAGCCGTTGCCCGAGAACTCAGGGGTCACCGCCCGTGGGGTCCGGTCCCAGATCAGGGACGACGCCGGACGAGCGCTGCGTGACGCACCACCGCCTGCTGGTCGGTGAGCATCGCCATCTGGTCCACGACCACCCGGAGCCGGCCCGCGTCATCGTCCGCGGCGGCCCAGTCGTCGACGAGCACCGGATCCAACGCCGCCGGGACCCCGGCCAGCAGCGCCACGCCGAGTTCGGCCAACAGCTCACGCTGGCGGGCCTGGATGGCAAGCCGGTGCGGGTCGCTCAGCACGTAGCGCAGCGCCACGGCCTTGAGCAGGGCCACCTCCGCTCGCGCCCACGGCGGGACGACGAGGTCGGCGGCGTAACGACGCAACGGCCGGTCTCCGTGGCCGGCTCGGGTGGCGTCCGCGGCGGCGTGGACGAACCGGCCGACGAGCTCACTGGTGAGCTGCTTGAGCGCGACATGCGCCGCGGCCGGGGCCGACGGGGCGTGGAAACCACAGACGGCGTCGACCACCGGGAGCACCCGCAGCGTCTCGGCCGCTTCGCCCAGGGCTGTGCTGGCCACCCCACCCACCGCGGCGCCGAAGTGCGTGGCTGCAAGAGCCACCAGCGTCTCCCGCTCGACGGGCGAGCCGAGCGCGGCGAGATCGATGCGCCCCGACAGGATGCCATCCTCGACGTCGTGCACCGAGTAGGCCACGTCGTCAGACCAGTCCATCACCTGAGCCTCGAGTGAGCACCGGTCGGCCGGGGCACCTTCACGCACCCATTCGAACGCGGCACGGTCGGCTTCGTAGGCGCCGTGTTTGAGCTGCCCGTGGCGAGCCACCCACGGGTACTTGCAGGACGCGTCGAGCGTGGCCCGGGTGAGGTTCAGCCCGGCGGCGGAGCGGCCATGGCCCACCTTCGGCTCCAACCGGGTGAGGATCCGCAGTGTCTGGGCGTTGCTCTCGAAGCCGCCGCACGCCGCGCCGAACTCGTCGAGCGCCCGCTCACCGTTGTGCCCGAACGGCGGGTGCCCGATGTCGTGGGCCAGCCCCGCGGTGTCCACCACGTCCGGATCGCAGCCCAGCTCCTCGGCGATCTCCCGGCCGATCTGCGCGACCTCCAGGGAATGGGTGAGCCGGGTGCGCGGTGCCCCGCTGACCTCCGCCCCCTCCCCCGGCCCGACGACCTGGGTCTTGCCCGCCAGGCGACGCAACGCCGCGGAATGCAGCACCCGCGCCCGGTCGCGGGAGAACGGGCTGCGGCGCTCGGTGCGGCCGGTGCCCTTGGGCGGCTCCAGCAGCATCCGCGCCCGGTCGTGCTCGGTGTAGCCGTGCTGCTGCACAGCGGACTGCTCCGCCGCTACCCGAGGGCGGGGGGATGGAAGCCGCTGCTCTGGCTCTCGACCGAGGCGTCGGTGAGCCGGTAATACAGCAACGCCGCAGTCTCCCGGACGATGTAGCGGGCCTGGGTCTCGCGCGTCTGCACCACGGGTCCGCTGCGGGTGGGTGAGGTCCATGCCTCCAGGCCGCTGTCGCGGGCCATCGTGCGGGCCCGCAACGAGTGCCACGGGTCGCTGACGACGAGCACCTGCTGCCAACCGTCCCCCTCGGCCCGACCGGCCACCGCCCGGAGGCTCCCGAGGGTGTCGGCGCCCTCCCCGACTGCCACGACGGCGCGAGCCGGGACACCGCGATCGATCAGGTAACGGCGGCCCGCCTCGGCCTCGGTGTAGACATCACCCTGCCGGCTGCCACCGGTGGTGACGATGCGCGGCGCGAGCCCCTGCGCATAGAGCGCCTGGGCGTGTCGCAACCGCGCCGCAAAGATCGAACTGGGCTGGCCGTCGTACTGCGCGGCACCGAGCACCACCACCGCGTCGACGGCCTGCCGGTCGTCGAGGCGCGCCACCTGCCATACCCGCAACGCCGTGCCTCCGACGATCAACACGGCGATCACCAGCGAGCCGATCACCAATCGGCCGAACCAACGGGTCCCCCGTCGGAACGTCGAGTTCTGGCCACTGGGCTCATACCGCATCGGAACTGTCGGTGCATCCGCGGCGGCGGGCCCACGGACCCCGCTCATCGCGCTCCCTCGCTGCGCTCGGTTAACGTTGCACGCAGGCGCTGTGCCCATATCTGGCTCGCAGGCTCGCTCATCCCCCGATCCGGCCCTCGGCGCCGGCCAGGGCCGAGCCACCACGGCCGGAGCGGGCGGCGATGACCTGCGCGACGATCGAGACCGCCGTCTCGGCCGGGGTGCGCGCCCCGAGGTCGAGCCCCACCGGTCCGTGCAGGGCCGCCAGCTCCTCCTCCGAGGTATCGGCGGCCAGCATCCGGGCGCGCCGGGCCGCCTGGGTATGGCGGGAGCCGAGCGCGCCGATGAACCCGCGACCCCGCCGCAGACCGTCGGCGACCACCACGTCGAAGGATGGCGCATGGTCGAGCAGCACGAGCACGTCGGCGTCGGTGAAATCGGCAACGGCGGCGCACGCGGCCGCCAGCTCGGTCTCCCGGCGACCGATCCAGCCCAGCAGCTCGGCCTGCGCGAGCAGGGCCTCACCGATCGCCCCCGACCCGACCACCAGCACCGACGGCACCGGCACCCACAGATCCAGCAGCAGCTCGACGCCGGCGGCACCGAATCGCTCGGTGACGGTGGCGCCGCGGCGCAGCAGGCCGCGTGCTGCCCCGATCGCCGCGTCGTCGATCTCGACCGGGCCCAGTGAACCGTGCACCACCTCGAGCTCCGGCCCGACCAGCACGAGCACCGCACTGCCATCGGCGCGCGACACGAGCGCCGCCGGCACGGCGCGCTCCAGCGCAGCTCCGAGTGCCGCGGCCGGGCCGGCCGGCAGCGGGTGACCGAGCAGGGTGGCGCCACCGCTGCACGCGAGGCCAGCCGCGACGGCAGCGGCCTCGACGACGCGGGCGTTGCGGGTCTGCGGGGCGACGACCGCGGCGGCTGCCAGCGGGAGCGCCACGCCGTCCAGCGCACCGCGGTAGAGCAGGCCGGCGACGGACCCCGCGGCGGTGCCCGCGATCAGTTGCCCGGACTCGACCGTGCCGAACCCGTGCCGATCGAGCACCCGCACGACCCCGACGCCGTCGTCGGCCCAGCGCTGGAGCGCGACCCCGAGCTCACGAAGGCTCGGATCGCCGGGCGTGTTCGGATCGATGGACCTGAGATCGGCGGGCCTGGGATCGTCGGATCTCAGATCGTCGGCCTGGGGGTCGGAGAGAACCATCACGATCGCCAGGGTAGCGACCAGCACCGACAGTTCCCGTCACCGAGGCACCGGTACTCGGCATCCGGGAGCGCCGCGCTCTACTCTTGGCCAGAGCATCCCCGGGGCTTTCGTCGCGCATCGCCGCAAGCACCCCGAAGAGACAGGAGCCATGGAGCCGTCCGTCAGTACCGGCACCGTTCTGCCAGGACGGTCCCCAGCACCACCACCGCCCCCTGAGGGCCGACCGTCATGACCACCGCCCTGAACATCGGGATCGGCGTGCTGGTCGTCCTCGCGATCACCGCGCTCACCGGCTATTTCGTCGCCCAGGAGTTCGGCTTCATGGCCGTGGACCGCTCCCGGCTCAAAGTTCGCGCCGCCGACGGCGACAGCACCGCGAAGCGCGCCCTGGCCATCACCCGCCGCACCTCGTTCATGCTCTCCGGGGCGCAGCTCGGCATCACCGTCACCGGTCTGTTGGTCGGTTACGTGGCCGAGCCGCTGATCGGCCACGGCGTCGGCGAGCTGCTCGGCGGGATCGGTGTACCGACCGGTGTCGGCGTGGCCGTCGGCACCGGGCTCGCCCTGCTCTTCGCCACCGTGGTGCAGATGGTCTTCGGCGAGCTGTTCCCCAAGAACCTCGCGATCGCGCGACCGGAACCGGTGGTCCGGGCGCTGGCGCTCTCCACGTCCATCTACCTCCTGGCCTTCGGCTGGCTCATCCAGATATTCGACGCTGCGTCGAACCTGCTGCTCAAGGCGCTGCGCATCGAACCCGTGCACGACGTGGAGCATGCCGCCAACCCGCGTGACCTCGAGGCGATCATCGGCGAGTCCCGGGACAGCGGCGATCTGCCCCCGGAGCTGTCCACGTTGCTGGCCCGCGTCCTGGACTTCCACGACCGCACCGCCCGGGCGGCGATGATCCCCCGCCCGAGAGTCGACTCCGTGTCCGCCGAGGAGTCGGTGGCGCACCTGGTGGAGCTGATGGCGTCGGGGCACTCACGACTGCCGGTGCTCGGCGACGGCGCTGACGACGTCGTGGGCGTCATCTGCCTGCGCGACGTGCTCGCCCTCTCCGGCTCCGTCGACAACCCCCGGGACCTCACGACGGTACGGGTGGCCGAGGTGGCGCGCGTACCCGTGCTGGTCCCCGACTCGCTGCCGCTGCCGACCGTGCTCACCCGCCTGCGCGAGGCCGGCCAGGAGTTCGCCTGCGTCGTCGACGAGTACGGCGGGCTCGCCGGGGTGATCACCATGGAGGACATCGCCGAGGAGTTGGTCGGCGAGATCACCGACGAGCACGACCCGGCCGGCACCGACCAACCCCGGATCGTCGACGGCGACTGGACCGTGCCCGGCGCCCTGCACATCGACGAGGTCGAGCGGCTGCTCGACCACGGCCTGCCCGCGGGTGAATATCAGACCATCGCTGGGCTGGTGATCAGTGAGCTCCAACGGCTGCCGCACGACGGCGACGTCGTGACCCTCGACCTGCACCACCCCGTCGGCGCCGAGGCGGACGGGGCACCGCGCCGGCTGACGGTCACGGTGTGCGCCGTCGAGCGCAGGGTGCCGGCGACGGTACGGCTGCGATGGGCCGAGATGGAGGCAGGATCATGACCGGCGTCGCCATCGCCGTCTCGGTCGGCCTGATCGCGCTCAGCGCATTCTTCGTCGCGGTCGAGTTCGCCCTCGTCGCGGCGCGGCGCTACCGGTTGGAGGAAGCGGCCGAGTCCAGCGCGTCCGCCCGGGCCGCCCTGCGCAGCGCGCGCGACATCTCACTGCTGCTGGCCGGGTCACAGCTGGGCATCACGCTCTGCACGCTGGGTCTGGGTGCGGTCGGCAAGCCCGCCGTGGAGGCGCTGCTCATCCCGCCGCTGGCAGGCTTCGGCCTGCCGCCGGGGACCGCCACGGTGATCGCCTTCGTGCTGTCCCTGATCGTGGTGACGTTCCTGCACCTGGTGGTCGGGGAGATGGCTCCGAAGTCCTGGGCCATCTCCCATCCCGAGCGCTCGGCCACCCTGCTGGCCCTGCCGATGCGCGGGTTCCTGTGGCTCACCCGGCCGTTGCTGCTGGCCTTGAACGGCATGGCCAACTGGTGCCTGCGCCGCGTCGGCGTCGAGCCCGTCGACGAGCTCGGCGAGGGACGCAACCCCACCGACCTGCGGGAGCTGGTCGACCACTCGGCCACCGCGGGCACGCTCGAGCCGGACCGGCACGGCCAGCTCGTCGTCGCACTCGAGCTGGAGCGCGCCCCGTTGCGTGAGGTGCTACGGCCCCGAGCCGAGCTGGCCGGCGTCCCGGCCGATGCCGGCGTCGAGCGGATCCGGGACGTGTCGCGCGAGAGCGGACACCTGCGGCTGCTCGTCGGCGATCCCGGGGAGCGCCCCATCGGGGTAGTGCACGTCCGCGACACGTTGACCCGGCCCGCCGACACGACCGCGGGCGACCTGATGCGTCCGGTACTCACCCTGGCCGCGAGCATCCCCATCCATGAGGCGCTGCGAGCCATGCGGGAGGGCCGCAGCCACCTGGCGCTGGTGGAGTCCGACGGCGACCTGCTCGGGCTGGTTACGATGCAGGACGTCCTGGACCGCCTGCTCCCGGCCTAGCCGCCCCGCGTAGCCCCGCCGTCTGCAACGAACGGCACTGTCGTCCAGTAGGTTCCGACGAAAGTGCCGTTCGTCGGGAACCCGACGTCTCGTGGGACTCAGCAGCCGAGCAGGCGGGCTGCGAGGTATCCCTCCACCTGGTCCAGCGCCACCCGCTCCTGCGCCATCGTGTCGCGCTCGCGAATCGTGACGGCCTGGTCGTCGAGGGTGTCGAAGTCGACCGTGATGCAGAACGGCGTGCCGATCTCGTCCTGGCGCCGGTAACGGCGCCCGATCGCGCCGGCGTCGTCGAACTCGACGTTCCAGTGCTTGCGCAGCGCCGCCGCGAGGTCGCGGGCCTTGGGCGAGAGGTCGGCATTGCGCGAGAGAGGGAGCACCGCCGCCTTGACCGGAGCCAGGCGCCGGTCGAGCTTCAGCATGACCCGGGTGTCGACGCCGCCCTTGGCGTTGGGGGCCTGGTCCTCGGTGTAAGCCTCGATGAGGAACGCCATCATCGACCGCGCGACGCCCGCGGCCGGCTCGATCACGAACGGCCGGTATCGGGTACCCGAGGCCTGGTCGTAGTAGGACAGGTCCACGCCGGAGCTGTTCGAGTGCGTGGTGAGATCGAAGTCGGTGCGGTTGGCGATGCCCTCCAGCTCGCCCCACTCCTGCCCGGTGAAACCGAAGCGGTACTCCACATCCACCGTGCGCTTGGAGTAGTGCGAGAGCTTCTCCTTGGGGTGCTCGTAGTGGCGCAGGTTCTCACCTGCGATCCCCAGGTCGACATACCAACGCGTGCGCTCGTCGATCCAGTACTGGTGCAACTCCTCATCGGTGCCCGGCTCGACGAAGTACTCCATCTCCATCTGCTCGAACTCACGGGTGCGGAAGATGAAGTTGCCCGGGGTGATCTCGTTGCGGAAGCTCTTGCCGATCTGCCCGATGCCGAACGGGGGCTTCTTGCGCGAGGTCGTCTGCACGTTCAGGAAGTTGACAAAGATGCCCTGCGCGGTCTCCGGGCGGAGATAGTGCATGCCCTCGTCGGACTCGACCGGGCCGAGGTGGGTCTTGAGCATCATGTTGAACTCGCGCGGCTCGGTGTACTGGCCGCGGGTGCCGCAGTGCGGGCAGGGGACGTCGGACAGATCGTCCTCAGCGATGCTCTTCCCCGTGCGCTCGATGTACTCCTCGACCAGCTGGTCGGCACGGTAGCGCTTGTGACAGCTCTGGCACTCGGCCAGCGGGTCATGAAAGGCGTTGACGTGCCCGGACGCGATCCACGTCTGGCGCGGCAGGATGACCGAGCTGTCCAGCCCGACGACGTCGTCGCGCCCGGTGACCATCGACCGCCACCACTGTCGCTTGACGTTGTCCTTGAGCTCGACGCCGAGCGGCCCGTAGTCCCATGCCGAGCGGGTGCCCCCGTAGATCTCCCCGCACGGGAAGACAAACCCGCGCCGCTTGCACAGCGCCACGATGGTGTCGATCGAGGCAGAACTCAACTTGCTGGCCACACCCCCAGCCTAACGGCCCGGCGGAGACCCTCGGCCGCAGCCCGTTCCGCGCGCTGAATGTCGTCTTCGCACGGCCTCCAGGACGTGTGCGGCCTCCATTCAGCGCGCGGATCAGGGCTCGGTCAGGAGGCTCGCGTGTGCCTGCACCGCGCCGGCCGCCGCGGTCAGTCGCATCTCGTAGGTCGCCGGTTCGTCGGACAGGGCTTCGGCGAGCAGCGCCACCACGTGCTCGCGCACCTCGAACGGCGACAGCGCCCGACGGTAAGCGTCCACCGAGACGAACCGGACGAGCAGCACCCACCGGTCCGGCCCGTCCACCGCGCGACCGATCTCCCCGCCCGTGCAGCCCGCCGCGGCGGTCAACAGCTCCAGGGCACGACGGGCCCTGGCGACGAACATGGGCACTTGCGCGGCGGGCACGACGAACCGGCAGACGAGCAGCACGAAGCCGAACCTATCGACCCGCCTACGATAGGAGCGCGGCCGGCTAACTCAGCAACCACCAGGGGGTGCGGCCGCCGCCTCCTCAGGATGGGGACACCGATGTCGATCGTCGAGGCCACCGAGGACGTGACGGACGAGATCCACGACGGCGAGCACGGCTTCCCGGCCCCGGCCCCGGTCCGCACCCCACGCACCCTCGCCGCGGCCGGCGACCTGCTGCGGGCGTTGGCTGCCCCGGTGCGGATCGCCATCGTGCTGCAGCTGCTGGAATCGGCGCGCTGCGTACATGATCTCGTCGACGCCCTGGGCGTCACCCAGCCACTGATCAGCCAGCATCTGCGGGTGCTCAAGTCCGCGGGCGTGGTGCACGGCGAGCGCCGTGGCCGGGAGGTCGTCTACGCCCTGGTCGACGACCACCTCGCGCACATCGTCGTCGACGCCGTCGCCCATGCCGAGGAGAGTCCGTGAACGAGCTTGCGAGCGAACAATCGACACAGCCCCGAGCGACGACCCGGGTCCTGCGGTCCACCCGTCAACGCATCGCCGTGTCGGCGCTGCTCGACCGGCTCGCCGACTTCCGCTCCGCCCAGGAGATCCACGAGGAGCTGCGCCGCACCGGCGAGGGCATCGGGCTCACCACGGTGTACCGCACGTTGCAGACCCTCGCCGACGCCGACCAGGTCGACGTGCTGCGCACCGACAGTGGCGAGTCCGTCTACCGGCGCTGCGCGTCCGTGGAGCACCACCATCACCTCGTCTGCCGGCGCTGCGGACGCGCGGTCGAGATCGAGGGACCCGACATGGAGACCTGGGCTCAGCGCATCGCCGAGGAGCACGGGTTCTCCGAACTCAGCCACACCGTCGAGATCTTCGGGCTGTGCCGGGTGTGCGGCGCCACCGATGCCGAGCCGTCTCACAACGAGTCATCCGGATCGGGCCCGACCCGCTAGCGTCCGGCGCGCCGGCTGGGCGACGAACGACCTCCAGTACGTACTGCCCGGGAGGCGTTCACCATCGGTGCGGCGCAGGTCAACGACGGAAGCCGAGCGGGATCGTGTGACTCCGACCCAGCTGAGCACGCTCCCGCTGGGACAGCTGACCGCCTAACCAGCGGTCAGCTCAGCACGCATGGTGGACGCGCTGCCCACCACGAGCATCAGCAGGGTGCCCATCGCCTTCTCGTCGAGCCCGGCCGCGGGAAAGGCATACCGCAGGGTGACGTCCCAGCCGTGCTCGCCGCGGATCACCCGTGGGGTGCCGAAGAGTCCCTCGCCGATCCCGAGCGCCACCCGGGTGGGCACGTCGGACTCGACCGGCAGATCCCACGCCACCACACAGGTCAGGTTGAGGACCGGGAGCCCTTCTTCGAGTTCGGTGCCCTGCACGAAACCCACCACGCCGCCGTGAGCGAAAGTGAGCCCACCATCGGCGTCGACGGTGACGTCGTGATAACGCTCGAGAGCCGCGCGGGCCACGTCGAGCATGCCGGTGATCGCACTCATCATGAGGGGCTCCCGGGCGCAGCTGAGTCAATACTGGGCCCCGACAAGCGAGCCTCTGAATCCATACTCGGCCCCGACAAGCGAGCCTCGGCCGCCCCGCCGAAGCGGCGGTCGCGTTGGGCGTAAATCTCCACAGCCTGCCACAGGTGGCGCCGGTCGAAGTCGGGGAACAGGGTGTCCAAGAAGACCATCTCCGCGTACGCCGATTGCCAGAGCAGGAAGTTGGAGGTGCGCTGCTCGCCGGAGGAGCGCACGAACAGGTCGACGTCAGGCATGTCCGGCTCGTCGAGGTACCTGGCGATCATCCGCTCGTCGATTTTCTCGGGCCGAACCCGGCCCTGCGCTACGAGGTGCGCGATCTGGCGGACGGCGTCGGCGATCTCGGCGCGGCCGCCGTAGTTGACGCACATGGTGAGGGTGAGGACGTCATTGGCGCGGGTCTTCTCCTCGGCGACCTCGAGCTCACGGATCACGCTGCGCCACAGCCGCGGCCGCCGGCCCGCCCAGCGCACTCGCACGCCCATCGCGTGCATCTCATCGACCCGGCGCCTGATCACGTCCCGGTTGAAGCCCATGAGGAAGCGCACCTCGTCCGGGCTGCGCTTCCAGTTCTCCGTGGAGAAGGCGTAGGCGGAGAGCCAACGGACGCCGATGTCGATGCAACCGCGGGCGACGTCCATGAGCGAGGCCTCACCGCGGCGGTGACCCTCGACGCGGGGCAGCCCGCGGGCGTTGGCCCAGCGGCCGTTGCCGTCCATCACCAGAGCGATGTGGGTGGGGACCAGCTCGCGGGGGATCATCGGTGGGCGGGCGCCCGTCGGGTGGGGTGGTGGGGGCTGGAACCGGGACACGTCGTCAACAAGGCCGTGCTGGAGTGGCTGAGCCCGGGGACTTCGACCCAGCCGGAGACGTCGCCCGCCGCTCCACGAACGGCAACGACCGCAACTTCCGCTCCAGATGATATTGCAGGTGTGCGGCGACCAGTCCACTCGTGTCCCGCCGGCTGACTGCCCCGGCTGCGTCGGCCACCGCCCAGTCGCCGTGCAACAGCGCGTCGAGCAGCGCGAACGTTTCCGGTGACGGGGTGACCGAGCCGGGCGGGCGGCACCGCGAGCACACCGCTCCCCCGCCCGCGATGCTGAACGCGCGGTGCGGCCCCGATGCGGCGCAGCGGGCGCAGTCGGTGATCGCCGGAGCCCAGCCGGCGTGGGTCATCGCCCGGAGCAAGAATGCGTCGAGGACAAGCGACGGGTCGCGCTCGCGACCGGCCAGCGCTCGAATCGCGCCGACGAGCAACAGGTATACCCGCAACGCCGGCTCGCCCTCCTCCGACACGATCCGGTCGGCGGTCTCCAGAACGGCGCAGCCCGCCGTGTAACGGGGGTAGTCCCCGATCAGTCCGACGCCGAACGCATCGACGGTCTGGGCTTGGGTGACCACGTCGAGGGTGCGTCCGGTGTAGCACTGCACGTCGACGTGGTTGAACGGCTCCAGCCGGGCGCCCCAGCGGGACCGCGTCCGGCGCACGCCCTTGGCCACAGCGCGGATCTTGCCGTACCGGCGGGTGAGCAGCGTGATGATCCGGTCGGCCTCGCCGAGCTTCTGCACCCGCAACACCACGCCGGTGTCGCGGTACAGGGCCATCGGTCGAGCCTACGGTCCGAACGTGTTCCCCTGGGCGGTCCCCCGCCCTACGATCGGCCGAACTCGATGCTTCGTCGGCACGCCGTCGTCCAGCGCTGTAGTATGGCTACCAGAGTATTGCTACCAGGAGTCGCCGCCATGTCGCAGGGCCGTCCGTCCAACCACCCATCGGACGCCGACCCGACCGCCGCGGTGCCGAGCCCCGCGGATCACGGCTATCCCTCCGGAACGACCCCGGATCAGCAGCAGTGGCAGCCGCAGTGGGCACCACAACCGCCCACCGGGCAGTACGACGCCCAGCCGCCGGGCTACCCGCAGACCGGCTATGGCCAGCCCGGCCCGTACGAGACGGGCCAGTACGGCCAGCAGCCCTACGGATCTCCGGGCTATGGCGCGCCGCCCGGCTACCCCCCGTACGGCAGCGCGTCCGGGCAGACGAACACCATGGCGATCCTCGCCCTGGTCTTCGCGTTCGTGTTCTCGCCGCTGGGGATCGCGTTCGGGTTCATCGCCCGGAACCAGATCAGACGCACCGGCGAGGGTGGCGACAGCCTGGCGCTGGCCGGACTCATCCTCAGCATGCTGTTCACCCTGCTGGCCATCGCGTTCGTGGTGTTCTTCTTCGTGGTCCTCCTTAGCACGGTCGGGTCGGTCGACTTCCCGAGCCAGGTGCCGCGCTGACCACGCCACCGCCCGGCCTGAGCGACGCAGAGCAGGCCCGCACCCTCATCGCGGACGGCAGTTCGGGTTCGCTGTCGACCCTGTCGGTCGAACAGGCCGGCTTCCCGTTCGGTTCCGTGGCAAGCTACGCGGCCGATGGCGCGGGCCGACCGCTGCTGTGGCTGAGTGATCTCGCCGAGCACAGCCGCAATCTCGCTGTCGACCCGCGGGCGTCGCTGCTGGTCGTCGAAGCGGGGTCCGGAGACCCGCTCGCGCTGGGTCGGGTCACGCTGCTCGGCGCAGCCATCGTCCTTGCCGGCACCGAACGCGCCGCAGTCCTGAGCGACTACCGGGCTGCCCACCCCGGCTCGTACACCGAGGACTTCCACGATTTCCGGATGTACCGCCTCGAGATCACCGCGGTTCGCTATGTGGGAGGGTTCGCCCGGATGAGCTGGGTCGAGGCAGCTGACTACGCGACGGCGGCGGTCGACCCGATACACGCGCAAGCGGCACATGTCATTGACCACATGAACGACGACCACGCCGACGCGCTGGTCGCCTACGCCCGCGTGTTCGGCGGGCAGCCCGACACCGTCAGCGCCCGGATGACCGGCGTGGACCGCTACGGCTTCGGGGTGCTCGCACGCGGTCCGGACGGGGCACGTACGGATTTCCGCATCGGGTTCGACCAGCCAGTGGCTACCCCCGACGAGGTTCGCGCCGCGATGATCGAGCTGCTCCGACGAGCCCGGGCCGAGCGCTGACGTCCAGGCATCGGCCGCCGCGAGTTGCATCTCCGATTCGCCTTGCCGCACGCCGACCGACTGGGACTCGCCTGCCCTGGCTACACCTTGCGTCACCCAGGTGACCGAACACCACGCGCGCATCCAGGACCCCGGCGCGCTCATCACCGCCGAGCGCGACGACCCGCGTTTCCGTGCCCTCCACACCCGCTTCGTCCAGCAGGAGCGCCATATTCTTGTGCTGTGGAGAGCGGCCGAGAACGGGAAGCCGCCCAGGATCTTCGCGATCTGATCGGCCGAATCCCGCACCGCCACCGCTCAGAAACCGAGCTTCCGCAGCTGACGCGGGTCACGCTGCCAGTCCTTTGCGATCTTGACATGGAGGTCGAGGAACACCTTCGTGCCGAGCAGCTTCTCGATCTGCACCCGGGCGTCGGTGCCCACCTGCCGCAGCCGCTCCCCACCCTTGCCGATCACGATGCCCTTCTGGCTCGACCGCTCGACGTACACTGTGGCCAGCACGTCCAGCATCGGTGCAGCTTTCTCGTGCCGGCCCTCCCGTGGCGCCATCTCCTCGATCATCACGGCGATGGAGTGCGGCAGCTCGTCGCGAACCCCCTCCAGCGCGGCCTCCCGGATCAGCTCCGCGACGAGGATCTCCTCGGGTTCGTCGGTGAGCTCGCCGCCGGGGTAGAGCTGTGGGCCGGCGGGCAGCCGCGCCACGAGCAGGTCCGCGAGCAGCCCGACCTGGAAACCGTCGACCGCGGAGCACGGGACGATCTCCGCGAAGTCCATCAGCCCGGCGAGCTGGGTGAGCCGCTGCGCGACCTGGTCCGGGCCGGCGAGGTCGGTCTTGGTGACGATGCCCAGTACCGGCGTGCGGGTGGCGACCGACCGCAGCTCATTCACGATGAACTCGTCGCCACGGCCCACCGGCGCGTCGGCCGGAACACAGAAACCGATCACATCGACCTCGGCCCAGGTCTCGCGGACGACGTCATTGAGCCGGCTGCCCAGCAAGGTGCGCGGCTTGTGCAGGCCCGGGGTGTCGATCACGATCAGCTGCGCATCGCGACGGTGCACGATGCCTCGGATGGCGTGGCGGGTGGTCTGCGGTCGACTCGAGGTGATCGCCACCTTGGCACCGATCAACGCATTGGTGAGCGTGGACTTGCCGGCGTTGGGACGACCGACGAAACAGGCGAAGCCGGATCGGTGTCCCTCGGCGACCTCGGTGAAACCCGGAACCCGAGTCATGGCGCCACCTGCTCCCTCACGGGGTCCCGGCCGGGAGGGTCTCCAGAACGGTGCCCGACGCGTCAGCGAGCAGGATCACCGCACCCGGGGTGAGATCTCGAACAGCAGCGACGGAGCCGGCGTCCACCGCACCGGCGGTGGTGACCACCGCGGCGGCCTCCAGCCCCTGAGCCCCGCTGGAGACGGCCGCGGCCACGGCGGCCTGCAGCGCGGTGAGCCTGAGTGAGGGCAGGGCGACGGTGGCGGCGGCGTAGGTGCGCCCGTCGGTGTCTCGCACAGCGGCACCCTCCGCGGCCCCGGTGCGGGCTCGCGCCGACCGCGCCAAGGTCACGATCTTGACGTCCTCATCGCTGAGCCCGTTCACCCGAAGCTCATCCGTACCGGACATCGGTCTCCTCCCGACGGCCGGCGTCCGCGCCGGGATCGTCCCTGTCATGATCCTGCTCTTCGGGCACCTGCACCGGTGTGACCAGCACCGAGGTGATCCGGATCCGTCCGCGCGCATCCTTGCCGCCCTCGGCCAGCAGCCGCAGCCCGGCCACCTCCGCCGTGGAGCCCGGAAGCGGAACCCGCCCGAGCCGCTGTGCCAGCAACCCGCCGACGGTGTCGACATCGGCGGTGTCCATCACCTCGATGAGCTCGTCGGCGTACCTGGTGCCGGTGAGCATCGGCCCGAAGAGCTCCCCCAGGTCCTCCACCGGAAGCCGCGCGGCCAGCCGCAGGGCGTGCCCGTCCACCTGCTGGACCGCGGGTACCTCCTCGGAGTCGTACTCGTCGGTGATCTCGCCGACGATTTCCTCGAGAATGTCCTCGATGGTCACGACACCCGCGGTGCCACCGTACTCGACCACCACGATGGCCATGTGGTTGCGGCCGGCCTGCATCTCCTTGAGCAGCTCGTCGATCTGCTTGCTGTCCGGGACGAACACCGCCGGACGCATGACCGTGGCAACGGACTCGGCCCCTGAAGCCGAGCGCGCAAGGCGAGCAGACGACGCTGCGCCGTCGTTCGCAGCACCGGTCTGCACCGCTTGAACCAGGTCCTTGAGGTATGCCACACCGACGATGTCGTCGATGCTGTCACCCAGCACCGGCAGCCGGGAGTAGCCGCTGCGCAACGCGAGCCGCAGCACCTTGTCGACGGGGTTGTCCCGTTCGGTCCACACGACGTCCGGGCGCGGCACCATGACCTCGCGCACCACCGTGTCACCGAGCTCGAACACCGAATGGATCATCTGCCGCTCGTCCTCGTCGACGACGCCACTGCTGCTGGCCATGTCGACCAGCTCGCGCAACTCCACCTCAGAGGAGAACGGCCCTTCGCGAAAACCCCGACCAGGAGTGATGGCGTTGCCGATCAGGATGAGCAAGGTCGTGAGGGGCCCCAGCAACCGGGCGAGCAACCGCACCGGCGCGGCGATCGCCATGGCCACCCGATACGGATGTTGACGACCCAGCGTGCGCGGCCCGACACCGATGAGTACGTAGCTGACCACCAGCATGATCCCGGCTGCGACGAGCGCCCCGGCCCACGGCGAGTCGATCGTGGTGACGAGGGCGACGGTGAGCAGCACCGTTGCCGCGGTCTCGGCAGCCAGCCGCAGCAGCAGCAGGAGGTTGACGTGCCGGGGCCGGTCGGCCACCACGGCGGCGAGCGCCCGGGACCCAGCGCGGCCGGCCCGCACGAGCACGTCGACGCGGGCCCGGGACACCGAGTTGAGCGCGGCGTCGGCGGCGGCGAACGTGCCGGCCAGCGGGACCAACAGCGCGGCGATGACGATCAGACCCACGGCGGTGCTCATCAGCGAAGGGTCAGCCGTCCTCGAGGCCGACGGTTCCCAGCACGGCCGAGTCGCTGCACCGTTGCGCCTCCCGGGTCGCAGCCCGCCGGCACTCGACCCGCCACTCGGTGAGCAGCCGGTTCTGCAGCCTGAACATCTCGCGCTCCTGCTCGGGCTCCCCGTGGTCGTAGCCGAGCAGATGCAGCACACCGTGCACGGTGAGCAGGTGCAGCTCGTCAGCCAGATCGTGCCCGGCGCCGCGGGCCTGAGCACTGGCGTACTCCGGGCACAGCACGACGTCGCCAAGCAATGCGGGACCTGGATCGGGCGCGTCCGGCCGGCGCGACTCCTCGATCAGCTCGTCCATCGGGAATGCCATCACGTCGGTGGGCCCCGGCTCGTCCATCCAGCGCTCGTGCAACTCGCTCATCACCTCGATGGTGACGGCGAGGATGCTCAGCTCGGCAGCGGGGTTGACCCGCATCGCCGCCAGGGCGTACCGGGCGACGGAGGCGATGCGCGACTCGTCCACGGTGACGCCGGACTCGTTGCAGACCTCGATCGACACTCAGTACCCCTGCTCTGGACGCGCTTGTTCTGGACGCTGACGAACTCCGAACCAGCGTAGACGGTGCGTCCGGACCGGTCGCTCGGGTGGTCAGCCGCCGGCGTTGCGGTAGGCCTCGAGCCGGTCGACCGACTCCCGGGGGCGGCTGAGGGCGACGAGATGACCGCCGGGCATCTCGTCATAGCCGTCAGACGGTACGAAGATGGGACCGCCGGCCCCGCGCGAACTCATCGGCCCAACCACCGGGCCCGACGATCCTGTGACCCTTGGTCGCTCGGTCCAGCCGATCGGCGGCATGGTCGCGGCAAGCGACGGATCAGGAAGCGTCAGCACTCGAAACCCTTCCCGCTCCTGCCACAAGCAGCGGCACGAACGCCGAAGTATCGAGATATCCGATCACCGACGCTGGTCGTCGATGAGATCGGAGACAGGGGCGTCACCGGCCACCGGCTCCGGTGCTGGCGCCCTTCGTCGAGCGGCTCTGGTGTCCCGGCCTTCGGCCCGCAGCTGCTCCAGCCGAGTTGGCACACCGACCAGCACGATCCGTGCGATGGGTTGGCCGTGATCGGTAACCGTGACCGTCCGGCCCTCGCTAACCACAATGTTTAGCCTCATTGTAGCCGCAGAGGCCCAGCGCGGCGGGAGCACGGTCCTGCGGGTCCATGCGTCAGCGCCGCAGTCAGCCCGCCCCTCGGGTGCCGTAGTTGAAGCTACTACACTTATATTTTATGGACGTGCGCTGGACCAGCACCAGGGCGCAACACATCACTACCAGGTCGACTCGATACCCGGATGCGACCGACATCGACCTGCACTGGGCGGGTGAGGCCGCCCAGGATCCGCATGCCGCCATCAGCGACCCAGATCCTCGTTCGAGAACGGGAGCGATCCGCATAGCGGGGTACTCGCCCACGGCCGGCTTCGTCATCACGGTGATCGTATTGCGGGTCGGCGACGAGCTGTGGGGCGTCACAGCGTGGAAGACGTCCGGAGCGGAACGACGGAGATACCAGGAGGCCCAGAATGACGAGTCGATCTGAGACGGACATCGATCGGGTGCTCGCACGCACCGCCGCGGAGTACGTCCAGGAGGAGGAGCACGCGGCTGCGGCCGAGGCTCAGGAAGCCGCGGCTTCGGCGGTGTTCTCCGTCCGCCTGCATCCGGCCGTTCATGAAGCGGTGAAGGTGGCGGCCGCTCACGAGCACACCACACCATCGGCGCTGATCCGCCGATGGATCACCGAGCGGGTCGAAGCGGCCCAGGGCAGCGACCTGCCTGCCGCCATAGCCGCGTTACGACGAGATGTCGAGACCATCGCCGCACTCGTTGTGCCTGCTCCACGCGACAGCTGAGCCTGCCCCGCGGATCATGCAACGGTTTGCCGAACCGGGTCGCGCTCCAGGCCGCGGACCCCACCCTTCTTGGTCCAACGCGAAACCGCCCGGCAGAAGCAAGAATTCGTGCCGTACGGCGGAGGGTGCCGGATCCGGGAAGGTGGAGCGGACTCAGCGCCACCGCGACCGCCGGTCCTGCTGCGGGCCGGTGCGCGGTGCCGCGGCCAGCCCCCGCCGCTCGGACAACGCGTCGAACCGCGCGTAGGCGTCGACGATGTCGGACACCAGCCGGTGACGGACCACGTCGGTGCTGGTGAGCAGCGAGAAATGGACGTCGTCGAGCCCGTCGAGGATGTCGCGCACCACGGTGAGCCCGGAGCGCTGGCTGCCCGGCAGGTCGACCTGCGTGACGTCCCCGGTGACGACCATCCTGGAGCCGAACCCGAGCCGGGTGAGGAACATCTTCATCTGCTCGGGCGTGGTGTTCTGCGCCTCGTCGAGGATGATGAACGCGTCGTTGAGCGAACGCCCCCGCATGTACGCCAGCGGCGCGACCTCGATGGTGCCCGCCGTGATCAGCTTGGGAATGGACTCCGGGTCGATCATGTCGTGCAGCGCGTCGTACAGCGGGCGCAGGTACGGGTCGATCTTCTCGAACAGTGTGCCGGGCAGGTAACCCAGCCGCTCACCGGCCTCCACCGCGGGCCGGGTGAGGATGATCCGGTTGACCATCTTGGCCTGCAACGCCTGCACGGCCTTGGCCATCGCGAGGTAGGTCTTGCCGGTGCCGGCCGGGCCGATGCCGAAGACGATCGTGTTGGCGTCGATCGCATCGACGTAACGCTTCTGGTTGAGCGTCTTGGGCCGGATCGTCTTACCGCGCCGGGACAGGATGTCCAAGCTCAGCACCTCCGCCGGGGACTCCCCGATGCGGGCGCGGTCGTCGCCACCCCCCTCGCCGAGCATCTCGACGGTGCGGCGCACGGCGTCGACGCTCACCTGCTGGCCACGCTCGGCGAGCATGATGAGCTCGGTGAACACCCGCTCCGCGAACGCGACGTCGGCGGGTCGGCCGGTGAGGGTGAGCTCGTTGCCGCGGACGTGCACGTCGGCATCGAGCAGGTCTTCGGCCGCGCGAAGGCTCTCGTCGCGGGAGCCGAGCAGCGCGAGCAGCGCGGCATCGGGCACGGCCATGCGGGACTGGACGGGGGCCGGCTGCGTCAAGGGCTGTGCCGCCTACTTTCTACCTCTGCTCGTGGGACGGGCTCGATGGTAGCGGGAGCCGGGGACGGCCCGCCGAGCGATTTCCGACTGAATCCGGACAATGACTGATATTCTGACCATATGACCAGGACGATGACCGCAACAGAAGTCAAGGCGCGCATCCTCGCGCTGCTTGATGACGTCGCGCACGGCGATGAGGTGGAGATCACCAAGCACGGCCGGGTCGTCGCGCGCCTCGTGCCAGCGACGGGGCCGCATGCGCTACGCGGTCGCCTTACTGGCGTCGCACGCAGCGCCACGTTCGACGAGGAGCTGTTCACGACCGGTGAGGCATGGAACGCCGAGGAGCCGCCCGCGGGCTCGAGCATCGGCCCAGCGTGAAGACCGTCCTGCTCGATACCCACATCGTGCAGTGGTGGTCCGCCGAGCCGGAGCTGTTGAGCAAGCGCGCGGGAGCAGCTCTGGAGAGCGCGGACGTGCTGGCGGTCGCAGGAATCAGCTGGTACGAGCTGGCCTGGCTGGCGACACACGAGCGCATCGTGGTCGCGATCCCGATCGGGGCATGGCTGGCGCAGCTCGCCGCAGAGGTCCGGACCATCGGGATCACGCCGGCGATCGCCTACACCGCCGCATCGCTGCCCTCAACCTTCTCCGGAGACCCGGCAGATCGACTGATCTATGCGACCGCGGTCGAGCACGGTTGGCCGCTGGTGACCAAGGACCGACGGCTGCGCGCCCACGAGCACCCGACCGACGTCACCGTCTGGTAGCCATGCCGGAGGGTTCGCGCTTCAGTCGATCCATTTCGGCCAGGAGACCGCCAAGACGAGTCCCGACGCTGGCAGCGTCACGTCGACTGAGCGCCCTGCCCGGGCCAGCCATCGGCCACGAAGAAAGCCGGCGGCTTACTCCTGCTGATCCGCAACGAGCTACTCACCTACGACGTCCGCCTGGCCGAGGTGGTTCGTAGGCACGGGATCGCGACGGCGCACCGCCTGAGCGCCCTGCTGGCCGCCACCTCCGGCGCTCGGCGACCACGGCGGTGACCAGGTCGGCCGGGGTGAGGTCGAACGCCGGGTTCCACGCCGCGGTCACCGCCAGGGCTCACCCGCGTCCCGCACCACCCCCACCTCGTCGACGTCGCGTTCCTCGATCCCGGCGCCGTCTCCGGTGAGAGGTTCACCGTGGACTTCGGGCGGTGATGAGAACGGGATGTCGGCCCGGGCCGGGCCGCGGCAACGCCAGCGGACAGGTGCCGATCTTGTTCGCCACGTCGCCGGTGGCCGTGACCCGGTTCACGCCCCACCACGACGGCGTCCACCAGCCCAGTCCGCGAGCGATGATCGACGCTGCGGCGCCGTCGACGACCACCCGGTGCTCCACGCCCATCTCCGCCAGCTCGACCGCTTGGCAACCTGATGTTGATCGGGACCTGGTCTGGGTTAGCGTGACCAGCTGTGACAATGCGTTCGTGTTTCGCGGGCTTGGCCGATGGTCTTCGGGAACAGCTGGCCGAGGGCAGCGAGTCCCGCGAGTTGTTCGAGTACCACCGTGGTCGGATCGAGGCACTCTTTGCCAGTCAACCGGACCTGCCGCTGCATCAAGACACCGTGGCCGGGTTCGTGCAGGGGTTCCTGGTCACCGGCGCGTACTTCGTACCGGATGACAGCGTGGAACAGCAGTCGATGTTCCCGGTACTGGGCGGGGCGTTGCTGCTCGGCCAGGATCTACCCATCGATACCAGCCCCGCCGACACCGTCGCCGAACGCGGCTTCTTCGAGCGGTTCACCCTGGCGATGAACGACTTCGACCACCCGAGTGTCGCCTACGAGCTGGTGCAGCGGGCGTTCTCCCTGGCTCCCGACGTACCGATAAGCCGCGCCTCGCTGGGCGGGTTCTGCCTCGGAGTGCTCTACGCCAACCCCTACTACCTGCCCGCGTCCGGTACCGATCCGATGGTGTTGATCAGCGCCGCCTGCCAGCACGCCCGCGACCTGCCCTAGCCCTCATCGAGCAGGTCCACGCAATCTCCCGACGGCGGAGTCGATCTTAATCGAGCTCTACCCCACGGGTACCCCCTACTCCCAGAGCCTGAAAGGCGGCATTGCCCCCAACCGCCGGGCACTGCGCTACAGCTGGCCGGGACTGGCCCGGGGGGTGTGTCGACAACCGCAGCTGTGCGACACCCTGTCGACAACCTCGACTTTCGCATTTTTCGGGTGGGCCGGGTCCGGGTGCCATCGGGTTCGGGCACGGTCGTCGACGGGAGCGACGGGCTGGCCCGCGGGCGCGTGGCGCCCGCCGCTGGCGGAAATGTCACGTCCCGGCGGCGTGTCGCGCTGATCGTGGGGTTGGCATGGGCGGAGTAT
>Ga0136617_10001339_pt1 | contig 21701 bp, 17 predicted proteins | sample AntDrymUQ3222106_2_FD_129672 | JGI IMG/M metagenome (GOLD analysis project Ga0136617, IMG submission 129672) | Polar desert sand microbial communities from Dry Valleys, Antarctica - metaG UQ322 (21.06) | ecosystem: Environmental > Terrestrial > Soil > Desert | place: Antarctica: Dry Valley...
CATCTACCCCGTGCTCGACCCGGCCACAAAGACCGTATTCCGGCAATGGCTGTCGATCACGGCGGTCAACGAGGCCCTGATCTTCGTGATCATGGCGCTTGGCCTCAACATCGTCGTCGGATATGCCGGCCTGCTCGACCTGGGCTACGTCGCTTTCTGGGCCATCGGCGGCTACACCGGTGGCTGGCTGATGAGCAGCTTCATCCAAGAGGTCAACGGCCAGCAGATCAATATTCACTTCGGTGGCACGGCGCCGCCGGAAGCCGTGGGCATCCACATCAACTTCTGGGTCGTGCTTCTCGTCGCCGGGGTCTTCTGCGCCGTGTGCGGCGCCATCATCGGCGCCCCGACATTGCGGCTCAAGAGCGACTACCTCGCGATCGTCACGCTCGGGTTCGGCGAGATCATTCCTCAGGTCTTCTACAACGGCGACAACATCTTCGGCTTCAATGCGACCAACGGACCCCAGGGCATCCTGCCGGTTGACGCCATCGGCACGGGTCCGGCGCAGGCGATACCGGGCGTGAGCGAGTCGCTAGGACCCTTCGCGGGCAGCTTCCGCTTCCTGGTGTTCTGCGGGCTCGCGGCGGTGTGCGTCTTCGTGTCGCTACGGATCCGTACCGGCCGGCTCGGGCGAGCATGGTTGGCGATCCGTGAGGATGAGCTGGCGGCCAGCATGATGGGCGTGCCGCTGATGCGCAGCAAGCTCGCTGCCTACGCCGTGGGTGCGTTCTTCGGAGGTCTCGGCGGCGTTGCCTTCGCCACCCATGTCAACGGAGTGCTTGCCGACCGTTTCAACTTCGCCATCTCGGTCATCATCCTGGCGATGGTCGTCCTTGGCGGCATGGGCAATGTCTGGGGAGTGATCATCGGTGCCCTGGCTCTCGCCTGGATCAACTCCACCGGTCTGGAGCGCATGGGCGACACCTTCAACGGTGCCTTCGGCACCGATGTCGACTTCGTGTCCAAGTCGTTTCTCGTCTTCGGCGCCATTCTCGTGCTGATGATGCTGTTCCGCAGAGAGGGCCTGATTCCCGAGGCGCGTACCCGCCAAGTGCTGCGTGAGCCCGAGCGCGGCCAGCTCGAATCCGTAGGCGCGGACTTGGAGGGCGACCTGCTCGATATCGAGACGCCGAAGCGCCGGAACATCCGACTTCCCAAGCGTAAGAAGAAGACATGACCGCGCCGATGACCAAGCGGGCCCAGGATGCACCCCAAGAGGCCGAAGCGGTCCTGACAGCCAACCGGATCACCATCAAGTTCGGTGGGCTCACCGCCGTCGACGACGTCTCATTCACCATCCCGCAGCGCGGGGTGGTGAGCCTGATCGGACCCAATGGCGCCGGCAAGACGACATTCTTCAACGTCCTCACGGGGCTTTACAAGCCCACGTCAGGCAGGGTGCACTTAGGGGACCGGGAGATCACCGGTATGCCCCCTCACAAGATCGCCAGCTGGGGAATGGCCCGCACGTTCCAGAACATCCGGCTGTTCAACCTCATGACGGCCGAAGAGAACGTGATGGTCGCCATGCACTCCCACCTCAAGAGCGGCCTGCTCAGCACGGTGTTCGCCGCACCGTGGCAACGCAAGGAAGAGAAGGCCGCGCGGGAGTTCGCCCGCGAGCAGCTGAACTTTGTCGGCATCGGCAAGAGTGCAGATGACTACGCCCGCAACCTGTCCTACGGTGACCAGCGCCGGCTCGAAATCGCGCGGGCGTTGGCCCTGCGTCCCAAGGTGCTGCTGCTCGATGAGCCGACCGCCGGGATGAACCCGCAGGAGTCCACCCGTTTCGTTGAGTTCGTTCTGCAGATCCGTACGGAGAAGGACGTCGGTGTGCTGTTGATCGAACATGACATGAGCGTGGTCATGCGGCTTTCTGAGCGCATAACGGTCCTCGACCAGGGCGCGAAGATCGCGGAGGGCAGCCCAGAGGAGGTTCGCAGCAACCCGCGCGTGGTCGAGGCCTATCTGGGCAAGGCCGCCGCCGAGGAGACGCAGCTGTGACCGCCGAAGCCAGCGCCCACGCGACCGGGCGGGAGGCGGGCGGTGAGCCACTGCTCGGCGTCCGCGACCTGCATGTTTCGTACGGCAAGATCGCTGCCGTCAAGGGCGTTTCATTCGAGGTACATCCTGGCGAGATCGTCACGCTGATCGGCAGCAATGGTGCCGGGAAGTCCACAACTCTGCGGACGATCTCGGGCCTGATCAAGGCGCGCAAGGGCAAGGTGACGCTCCAGGGCCACGACATCACCAACTCCGCCGGGCACGAGGTCGTCGCCAGAGGCATCTGTCACTCTCCCGAGGGTCGGCGAATCTTCCCCCGGATGAGCATCGACGAGAATCTCGACCTAGGCGCGTTCCTGCGCAAGGACAAGGACGGCATAGCCGCCGACAGGGAGCGCGTGCTCGAGTTGTTCCCGAGGCTCCGGGAACGCCTCGGCCAGACCGCGGGCACGATGTCCGGTGGTGAGCAGCAGATGCTAGCTGTGGCACGGGCCATGATGGGCCGCCCCACGCTGCTGATGCTCGACGAGCCGTCGATGGGCCTGGCTCCGGTCTTAGTCGATCTCATCTTCGAGACCATCTCGACGATTCGTGAGCAGGGCACGGCGATTCTCCTCGTCGAGCAGAACGCCCTCGCTGCCCTGCGAGTCGCCGACTACGCCTACGTACTCGAGTCAGGCTCGCTCAAGCTAACAGGCCCGGCGGCGCAGCTGATCACAGACGACCAGGTGGCTCGGGCCTATCTTGGCGGCTAGCTCAAGGCTCAGCTGAGGGTGACAACCTGATCGGCCGCGCTGATGAGGACTGGATCATGGCTCGCGGCCATCACGGCGGTGCCCCGGGCGGCTGCTGCCACCAGCGCGGCGGACAGCAACTCGGCATGTGCCTCGTCGAGATGGGCGGTCGGCTCGTCAGCAAGCACCAGGTCTGCCTGAACCGCCAGCGCCCGCGCCATCGCCACCCGCTGACGCTCGCCTCCAGAGAGCAGTCGTACCGGCCGTCCTCTGACCACGTCGAGATCGAGCGCGGCGAGCCAGTGGTCCACTTCGGTGTCGTCGGCCGGCAGCCCTCTGATCGCCCGCGCCACCTGCACGGTTTCAGCCACGTCGAGCCCCTCGGCCAGGTGGGCGGACTGTCCCATGTACGCCACGCCCGCCCGCCGGAGGTCAGCGAGCGCGTCTCTGTCGAGATGGGCAAGATCGGTGCCACCGACCTCGACCCGGCCGGTGTCCGGACGGTCCAGCCCGGCAAGTGACCGCAGTGCGGTGCTCTTGCCCGAACCCGAGCGACCCTGCAGTACGGTGAACGCGCCGGCCGGCACGGATAGCTGGAAGCCATCGAGCACGATGCGACCCCCGCGGGCAATCCGGACGTCGACCGCACGCGCCGCCATCCGATCCGAGGCCACAGCCCGGGCAAGTCTTGCCCGATGACCGTCCCCACCGGCGGCAGGTACGGCAGACGCGGTGCCAGTGAGTCGGATGCCGCGATCCTGCACCGAAGCCACCACGCCGGCGAGGGCACCGGCCGCCCGGCGCATCGGCTCCGGCAGCCGGACCCAGCCACGCTCGTCCACTACGAGAGTCTCGTCGGTCTGGCCCGGGTGCCATTGCTCACTGACCCGGCCGTCGCGGATCCGTACCACTCGATCGGCGATCCGGCCAGCGCCCACATCGTGGCTGACCAGCAGCAATGCCGCGCCAGTCGATGCCACCGCTGCGGCCAGCAGGTCGTACACAGCGTCGGCGGTCTCCCGGTCGAGGGCGCCGGTCGGTTCGTCCGCCAGCACCAGCGCCGGCTCGTGCGCGATCGCGGCCGCGACACCCACCCGCTGAGCCTCCCCGCCGGACAGGGTTCCCGGCGACCGGTCGCTTAGGTCGGCCAGGCAGAGGCGGTCAAGAACCCGACCGGCCTGACGGCGAGCGGCGCTGCGGCGACTGCCACCCAGCCAGAGCTGCAGCGCTACGTTGTCGAGCACGGTGATCTCAGGGCGCAGGATCCGTGCCGGGTGCTGCTCGATGTAGCCGAGGCCCGCTCCTCGGACGTGTACGACACCGGCGCTGGGCTGCTGCTCACCGAGCAAGACCCGAAGCAGCGTCGTCTTGCCCGAGCCGTTGGGACCGTGGACGACCAGGCGCTCCCCCGGCTCGACCAGCAGGCTCAGCCCGCGCAGCGCCGCCACATCGCCGCCCACCCCTCGATAGAGGCAGAACAGATCCCGCACGTCGACTGCCGCGGTCATCGCAGGTCCGTCTCGGGCAAGACGGGCAGTGCGCCCCGAAGACTCGCGGCAGCCACCACCGCGGCTCCGCCAAGCCCCAGCAACAGCAGCGCGCCCAGCCACCCGGCCACGCTCGCCGGAGCGGCGGCCAGGATGAGCGGCGGCCTAGGCGTGGTCCCCGCTGCTGTGACGCTCACCAGAGCCGTCGTGGCGCGCGCCAGCACCAGACCGGCGGCAACGCCGAAGGGCACACCGAGAGCGACCACGGCACCGGCCCGCGCGAACAATGACCGCCGAAGAGTGTTGGGACGCGAGCCCTCCGCCTCCCGGGCGAACAACTCCCCCGCTGCTTCTCGTCGCTCGGCGACCACGAGCAGTACGACACACAACGCCCCCATGAATAGCCCGGCCAGGGCCGTGCCGAGCAGCAGCCGGGACGCCGCCAGCGCGACCGGATCCGTCCGCAGCGAGCGCTCAATGGTCGAGCGCACCTCGAGTCCGAGCTGGTCGTACGGCTCTCGTTGCAGCGCTCGTACCGCCGCCTGAGCTGGACCACCCGCTGGCGCCCAGACCCACGTCTCCGTCGGAGTGCCCGCGCCGGGCGTCATGGCGTCCAGAGCCGCGGCGAGCGTGGCTCGGTCGAGCACCGCGAACCGCCGCCTAGTGGTCGGAAAGGTGTCGCCGGTCGCGACCACCCGGACCGAGAGCCGCTTGCCCTCCCCTAGATCGAGCAACAGCACACCATTGCGCGCCAGCCTCGCCGTGGTGCGGTCGACGTAGGCCGGCACCGCCGCCGGGACGGTCGGTCTGGGCTGGACGGTTGTCTCGTTGCCGGCGATCCGGTAGTCGACGACGAGCCGCCCCGTTGACGGCGTGCCAGTTCCCGGGGCCGTCACCGACCAGCGGCTGAGGTCATCGGCCAGCGGCCGGCCGTCGGCGGTGGGCCGCCCGAAGGCCACCCGGCCGCTGCGGGCCGGCAGGTCCACATTGCCCTCCCCGACCGCGTGCAGGCGCACCGTGGCAGCCTGCGGGTCCTCGCGCAGTGTTAGCGACGCGAGTGCTCTCCCGGTTCCCGCGGGCAGGGCGGCCACCAAGGCGTCGCCGCGACGGTCCAGCGTGACCGGAGTGCTGCGCCCGGACCCGTCCCGTATCAAGGCGATCACATCGAGCCGGAACGTCGATCCCGAGGCGGGAATGGTCAACCGGCGTGCGTCATCGGCTATCGCCGGTCCGGCGACTGGTACGGCCACCGCGAGCCGGCGCGCGATCGTGGCTGGCGGTGTGGCGGAGTAGTCCGGCCGCCAGCGGGCCATCCGTGGGAGTGCAGCGAGGGTGAGGCCTAGTACCTCCACGGGGGCGGACTCCGCCAATGACAGCGCGACGGTAGCGCCGGTACGCAAGACCGGGTACGACACAGCGCCCGGTGCGAGCGTGGCGACGGCGTCGGGCGTGGCGATGTCTGCCGAGCGGGCCAGTGTGGGGCCGGTAGTGAGCCGGGCAACCATCGGCACGGCAAACGCCGCTTGGTCGGCGGCCCCCCTGTCCACTGTGGCGCGATAGGCGCCGACGAACACGACAGAGCAACAGGTGGCGGCCAGCACCGCCACCGTGGCAGCGGCCCGCAAGGGCTGGCGTACGGCGCTGGCCAGGGCCAGCCTCGCTCCGGACGCACGTCGCGGCAGTAGCCAGACGAGGACTCGCGGAATGACGGGCCAGCAGCGGGCGGCCAGCAACCCACCCGCTACCGCGGTCAGCACCGGCAGCAGCGACACCAGAGGGTCAGCCGGTGCGCCCGGCTCGACGTTGGCGTCGCCCCGAGAGGCACCCAGCGCGGCAGCCGCCGCAGTCGCGACTGCCACGGTGGTCACGGTCCGCCAGGGACCGCGTTCATCTGTCGCGGGCACCCACCGCAGGACGCCGGCCACCACCAATGCCGCCACGGCGGTCAGGATCGCCGCTGTCAGCAGGCCACCGGACAGGCCAGCACGGGCAACAGGCTGTCCCCACGCGCGCCAGGCCACCAGGTACGCCGTCGCCCCGCCCAGCAGCGCCCCGGCCAGGCACGGCCAGGTCGCCTCCGCAGCAGTGAACGCGGCCCGTCCTCGCCTGGTCCCGCCGCGGGTACGCAGCAACCGGACCACCGTCAGGTGGTCGCGCCGCACCGATACCGCTGCCACCACCGCTAGCCCCAGCACCAGCGCGGCGCTAGTGCCGCCGAGCAGCGCGAAGCGGCTCCCGCTGCGCTGGGCCCGCGCATCCTCGGCGCGCAGCACGTCGGCGGGCGCCGTGACAACGAGGCCGGGGACCGCGCGGGACAGGGCGTCGGCAACGTCGTTCTCGCGAGTCAGATACTTGTCGACGCCGACGCGGCGGACCAGGCTCACATCGACCTGCGCCACCCACCCCCAGGTGTGCTGGAACAGGTCCAGCACCGCCAGCGCCGCTATCTGCCGGGTGCTGGCGCCGAGCAGGATGGGGGCTCCCGCCCCGGGGTCGAACGTGCCGGACAGCAGCAACGGATTGGTGCGCTCAGCTCTCCCGACGACGATCACCCCGATGCGAGCGGTGTCTGGGGTGGGCTGGCGGCCGACCTGCACGACCTCGCAGCGGGTCGGCGTACACGATGAGGGCATCCGGCCGGAGGTGAGGCGGACCACCTGCGAGAGTCCGTCGACCGCGGCCAGCGTGAACTCGGCACCCCTGCCGTCGCTCATCCGGCGGAAGGCCACCTGGCGCACCGGCGCCACTCCGGAGAGTCGGCGCAGTTGGCCGCGCACCGCACGATCGGCCTTCGCGAGATCTTGTCCGGTGAGGTCGCCGTTGTACGAGACCGTGACGCTGCGCCGGCCAGCGGGCAGGTCGGCCAGTCCGTGCTCCAATGCTCCTGCCGAGGCGACGACGGTGCTGGCCGAGGCGAACATGGGGACGGCCGTTGCGATCGCCACGCCGAGCGCGACCAGCGCCCACATGCCGATCCGGGCCCGCGCCCTCGCCAGCACGAGTGCCTGGATCGCACCCATGTTTCCTCCGCCCTGCGGCCCGCCCGCGTCCGCGCCTACCGACGCCACCCTAACCGGTAAAATGGTACTGAACAGTTAGGGGGTGGACGTGGAGGGAGGGCTGACGGGTGTCGTCAATCATCGTGGACGGACTCGTGCTGCCACTGGCCGTCGGCGGTCATCCGGCGCTGGACTTCTGCAACACCCGCGCAGGCTGGAATGCACCCGATCCGAAAGAGTATCTGCGCTCGTATCAGCATCTGGTGGTCTGGGCGCGGGAAGCCGGGCTGCTGCAACCAGCAGGCGCCGAGCGGCTGATCCGCAACTCGGCGGACGCCCCTGCGGTCGCGAACGGGGTGTTGGACTCCGCGCTGGAGCTGCGAGAGGCGGCCTACCGGATGGCACTCGGCCCGCACTCGGCGGACGACTTCGACCTGGTCGGCACACAAGCCAGAGCGGCGCGCACCGCCATGACCCTTCGCGCGACACATGCCAGGCCGGGTCCGATAGCCGTCTGGGCTCTGGCCGGGGAGCGGATCGATACGCCACTGCTCGCCGTCGCGGCGCAGCTCGACGACTTGCTCTGCTCACCGCTCTCGGGTGTTGTCGCCGCCTGCCCTGGCCGGGGCTGCGGGTGGCTCTTTGCCGATCCTCGGCGGCGCCGCCGATGGTGCGACATGGCCGTCTGCGGCAACCGGGCCAAGGCGCGACGGCACGCCGAACGGCTCGCGGCCCCGAGCCGGTAAGTCAATCGCCGGCCGCGACTGGTGGGGCAATCGTGCCGTCGAGGACGGCACCGGCCACGTCGCGCATCGACGATCGACGGTCCATGGCAGTGCGCTGAATGAAGCGAAATGCGGCCGGCTCAGCCATCCCGTGCTCGCTGGTCAGGATCCCCTTGGCGCGCTCGATCATCTTGCGCGTCTCGAGCCGGTCGGCCAGGCCGGCGACCTCGGCTTCCAGGGCGACAATTTCGGCGAAGCGCGAGACCGCCATCTCGATCGCGGGCACGAGATCGTGCTTCTGAAATGGCTTGACCAGATATGCCATCGCTCCGGCCGCCCGTGCGCGTTCGACCAGGTCACGCTGACTGAAGGCGGTCAAGATCACTACCGGTGCGACCCTGGCACCAGCGATGCGCTCAGCTGCAGAGATGCCGTCAAGCACCGGCATCTGCACATCGAGCACCACCAGATCGGGCCTGAGCTCCTCGGCCAGGCGAACTGCAGTCTCGCCATCGGCTGTTTCACCGACGACCTCGTAGCCTTCTTCTTCCAGCATTTCCTTGAGATCGAGGCGGATCAGCGCCTCGTCCTCAGCAATCAACACCCGGTGGGTCGGTGCCTGGATCACGCCACCTCCTCGGTAGGGCCTGCGACTGGCGCAGCCTATCTTCGCTACGCTCGGCATCGCCGTCGCCCCCGTGCTGCAATCGGTTGACAGGGCCGCCTCAAAAGCGGCTGGTCGCAAGGCCATGTGGGTTCGAGTCCCACCGGGGGCACGTGATGGTTGTCATGGAACCCCGCGCGGGGGTGTCGTCACCCATCGGACCGAGGTGTTCGCTGATACCTAGGTATGCGGGCCTGGTGATGTGGGCAGTGGTTACCGATGTCGATACGTCGACCGGCCGATAGAACAGGTACGGGATTCAATTGGATCTCATCCTGGATTCGGAAGGCCTGCCTGATGAAACGACCTGTCTACGTAGCCCTTTTGGCGTTGCTGCTGGCGGCGGCGCTTGCGGTGACCGGCACGCACGCACCGTCGGCATCGGCTCAACACGATCGGAGGCACGATGAGAGCTTCTCGGCGTTCTTGCGGAAGTTCGAGGAGGCCAACACCGCTTTCGTCAATGGTGATGCGTCGAAGTGGATGCCCCTGGTCTCGCACAGCGCCAAGACCTCCATCTTCGGTGGCTTCGGCGGCTACGAGGTCGGCTGGGACCAGATCGGACCCCGCTACGAGTGGGCAGCTGCCCAGTTCCGACCGAGCGGGGCGCAGGTTGACTTCCAGTATCTGCAGAAGCACAGCAACGGCCAGACGGCCTACTCCGTGGCCATCGAACGATCGACAGTCCTGTACGTGAACCGGCCCGATCCAGTGCCGCAGAACCTCCGCGTAACAATGGTGTTCCGCAAGGAGTACGGCAAGTGGAAGATCGTGCACCGGCACGCCGACTTCCTAGCGCCGACCGGGCCGCCCCCAAGCAGCTGACCAACCTCGACCTACCCGCATCCGTCCTCGCTGCGACACGGTGCGGCAGCACCAGCAGGCCGGGCATCGCCACATCCGGCCACCGAGGCCATAGGCAGCGAGTAGCGCGATCAGGATAGGGATCAGCGGCCAGGTCAGGCTCGCGGTCACTGTCTCTCCGTTGGACAAGCCCACCTTGCCTGCCGTGTGGCCCCCATGGCCGGAGGGAGGCGAAGGCGGTCGAGGACGGTCAGCGTGCTGAATATGTCAAGCCTCCTCCCGTGCTGGCGAGATGGTGGTCGGCACCGGACGGTCGAGGACCGGGGTGACGACCGCGTTGAGCGCCGCCATGCTGCAGTCACAAGCCTGGTGCGCCGTCACGCCCGCCACTCACACCTCAGGTCGGTCATGTTTCGACCAACCACCACGCGCCAGAGCATCTGCCGAAGCACGTCATGGCGGCGTTCGCGTGGTACGCCGTGCGCCATGGTCCCGTACAGCCGCATGAAGCGTCCCCACACCCGGTATTCCATGACCCTTGCCGGTAGGGCTGGATGCGGACACGCCTTGCTGGGGCAGGCGTAGTAACGGGAGGCCGGCCGAAGCAGAATCGGCACGATCGGCCGGTCGCACGGCTCGCACCACAGCAAGTCGCGCAGCAGGTACCGGCGCAGCAGGATATCGCTCAAAGCGTTGCCGTCCTGGGCCTCTGGTTCATCCTCAGTCATCTTCGCCGCCTGCCTGGCGAGTGGGCAGCCAGACCGGCGACGGCGTCGAGGCGCGGCATCGCCGGTCTGGCCAGTCGACGACCAACACGGCTACTGGCGATCGGGTAGATCACGGCCGCCCTTCCCATGTTGGCTCAGCGGCGGCCGTACGCCCGACCGCCGGGGCTCAGGGAAGACCCTCCGTCTCAGGGGTTGGTGCTGGGACAGATCCCACGGGGGTCACACAAAATCACGTCCCTATGAGACCGTGTGACCCCTGTTACAGTTCGAAACCTTCGCCATCTTCTTGAGGGCCGCTCATGGAACGTCAACCGAATCAATCTCTCCAGACGCTGCTAGCAGCTACCGGCTGGAGCCATGCTGGTCTCGCTAAACGCGTCAATCAGGCCTGCCAAGTGGCCGGATATCCGCGCGCGTATACCGCCACATCGGTGGCAAATTGGCTGCGCGGCATGGTTCCGGCGGCCCCGGCTACGCAGATTCTGACCGCGCTCTTTGGCCAACGGCTCCGTCGTCCCATCACCTTACGTACTTTGGGGTTTCCCGAAGAGGTACCGCTCGACCTTGGCCTAAATTGGGAGCCGTCTGTCGACGCAGCAGTAGACGCGGTGGTGAGTCTGTGGCAGGCAGATACGCAAACCGGCTCCCCGCTGCTCGGCACGCAGTGGATTGTCGGCGCATTTGCGGCGCCGTCACGAGAATGGCTGCTGGGTTGGTTCCATGAGGATCTGGCTCACCACGGCGACCGGCATATCGGAGCGTCGGACGTAGAGGTGGTGGTGGCCATGTGCGACGCCTTCTCAGCCGCCGACCACCGCCTCGGCGGCGGCTACGCACGTGCGACCCTGATTCACTACTTCAACGAGGTGGTGCGTCCGCTGCTTGGCGGCAGCTACACCCACCGCGTCGGTAGCCAAATTCTGAGCGCAGCGGCCAGGCTCTGCGATCTCGGAGGCTTCATGGCCTTCGACTCCGGCTACCAAGGGCTGGCCCAGCGCTACTACATCCAAGCCTTGCGGCTTGCTCAAGCCAGCGGCGATCACGCCTTAGGCGCGCACATTTTGACCGACATGGCCATGCAGGCTCACTACGTGGGTGACGCGCTGGAAGCGGTGTCATTGACGCGAGCTGGTCAGCGGGCTGCGACCGCTGGTGGATCTCACGCCTCCGTGGCGCGCTGCTTGGCGATCGAGGCTCGCGCCCATGCCCGCTTGGGCGACGCCCGGCGCTGCGCCAATGTCATGAGCTGCGCGGAGCGTGCCATGGACCGGCTCTGCCCAGACGACGAACCGATATGGGTCCGGTTCTTCACTCACCTACAGCTGCATGCTGAGTTCACCTACGCCAGCGCCGATCTTGGCCGAACTGACGATGTGCAGCGGTTCGCCGCCACTGTTGCCGCCGACGCGAGCGGCGGTATGGATCGGCGCAAGGTGCTCGTGACGGCGGCGCTGGCCTCCTCATACCTGACGCCGCGTGGCAGCAGGCGGGTTGACGTGGACCAGGCCTGCTCCGTGCTTGGTGCTACCGCACCGCTACTCCAGGCTCTCACCACCAAGCGGGGCGTCGAGGCGGTCAACGCGGCGCGCCGCAGTCTCCAGCCGTTTGCTCACCTCAGCACGGTTCAAGATCTTGAATCCCAGTTCCAGTTGCTGATCGGTGCGCCCGCATAGGTCCGTGGCCCGCGTGGCCTCCAAGCGCGAAGGTAATGTCGCGTCAGTGGCCAGCTCACCGGATTCCCCGGTCAAGCAAGCAGCCGAAACTCCCCAGCTGCGCCAGGCGCTGGAGCATGCCTGCCGTGAGCGCGGGCTATCTACCGCCGGGGCGAAGCTCATCCATTACTACAGCAACGCCGTCTACCTCCTGCCCGATGAACACGCGGTCGCCCGGCTGACGCACGGCGGTCGCGATGCCGAGCAGGTGCGCCACATCCAGAGGGTGGTCAGCTGGCTCACCGAGCAGGCGGCCGTGTCAGCAACCGCACCACGGCCCGGCGCCGAAGCAGTAGCCGTCGACCACCAGACCACCGTGAGCTTCTGGACCCACTACCCCCAGCCAGACAACGGCCCCGAGTTCACCTCGGCCCACCTGGCGCACATCCTCCGCCACCTGCACGACGCCGAGCAGCCACCATTTTCCTTGGAGCGTTGGCAGCCCCTCACCTCACTCGCCACGGTGCTCGATGACCCCGCACACGCCGACACCCTGCTCCCGGGCGATCTGACCTGGCTACGTGATGCGGTGGCGGACGTAAAACGCCGAGTCCAGGCCCTCGACTCACCGCTCGGCCACGGCCTCATCCACGGCGACGCCTGGGCCGGCAACCTCCTCTGGAACACCGCGGCCGGACCAGACCAGGCGGTGCTCGGCGACTGGGACTGGGTTTCCCTCGGCCCACGAGAAGTCGATCTCGTCCCGTCGTGGCACGCCGTCCGTCGCTACGGCAAGAACCAGGACTGGGCCGACACCTTCGCCCGGGCCTATGGCTACAACCTCACCAACTGGACCGGTATCGAGACACTGCTGCTCATGCGTGACTTGATGCAGATCACCGGCCCGCTCCGCCGAGCCCGCGACAGCTCCACATTTGCCGAAGTGCTACGCGAGCGGCTGGACGGAATACGGAGCGGCGCGGGCGGAAGCTGGCGAGGGTTGTAGGCGGAGACATCAGCGGCGCTCGGCCGCTCGAAACGACACCTTTGTTTCTGGAAACCGTCGTCCCGCCCCCGTCCAGTCGGGCAGACCCCAGGCTTATCCGTTTGGTCGTTCGCCTGATCCACTGCAAGACGTCTTGCATCCGCTTGACCAGATCTGGCAGGTTTCGAGTAGCGACGCAGAATCTCCACCATTGCTGACCTGCTTGAACCCGTCCGACAGCGGCAGCTCAGGCAGGCCGAGGCAGATTACGTCCTCAGTACCGTCGGTACCGCATCCAAGTGTTGCAGTGCTCTTGATTGAAGAACTTGCGTGGCGCATTGAGGCCACCGCACCCACAGGCACAGCACACGCCCTATTCGGCGTTTGAAAGGTGCTGCTACATGCACACGGTTTGCGGCATCCTTCTGGAATTCCGGATCGCTAGACGGCGCTGCTGCACTCGCTGCTGCACTCGCGCGCGTCTCGACGCGATGAAGCGTCCGCGACGGTTCCCGGCCATAGCCGAGGTCTTGTACTGTCGTAGTTTGCACCGGTTGCGCAGATCACTAGGACACGCGCCACCCAGTCCGGGTCGGCGACAGGGCCGGAAACACCGACACCCACACAGGGAGACTGACCATGGCGGACCAGCGGCCCGACAACCCACGCTCCGAGCTGGCCGCCAAGATCAAGTTTGATGTGCCGCACTCGGCGCGGATCTGGAACTACTGGATGGGCGGCAAGGACAACTACCCCGTGGATCGCGCCGCCGGTGACGCCGGCGTCGGGGTGTACCCGGACATCGTCACCATGGCAAGACAGTCCCGGCAGTTCCTCATCCGCACCGTACGCTACCTGGCCGGTGACATCGGGATCCGTCAGTTCCTCGACATCGGCACCGGCCTGCCCACGATGCAGAACACTCATGAGGTCGCGCAGCAGATCGCGCCGGAGTCCCGGATCGTATATGTCGATAACGACCCGCTGGTTCTGGCCCATGCCCGTGCCCTGCTGGTCAACACGACCCCGCAGGGAGTGAGCACCTACATCGACGCCGACTTCCACGACCCGGACCTGATCCTCGCCGATGCTCGCAATGTGCTGAACTTCACCCAGCCGATCGGAGTCATGTTCATGGGCGTGCTCGGCCATGTCGCCGAGTCCAACGAGATGCGCTCGATCGTCGCTCGGGTGATGGACGCTGTCCCGTCTGGCAGCTATCTCGTGCTGTGGGACGGCAATGACACCGACCGGGCCTACGTCGAACTCTGTGAGAGATACACGGCGACCGGGGGGGTGCCCTACCGCCCGCGCAGCGTCGAGGAGATCGGCCGGAACTTCGAGGGATTGGAGATGGTGGACCCCGGCCTGGTGTCGATCACACAGTGGCGGCCGGACCCCGCCGAGGTCGGCGAGATCGAGCCGATGGACGCCGCTACCGGCGCCGTGGCGCGCAAGCCGTGAGTCCCCTATGCATGACCAGCCGACGCGGTCGCGTGTCACGCACCCAGATCGGCTGATCGCACCGCTGAAAGGCGGCACGGCCTGAGCCAACGACCCGCCCTAGTCGGTGTACGGCCGCCGAAGAATGCAGAACTCGTTGCCCTCGGGATCGTGCAACACCTGCCACGATTCGCCGTCATAGATGTCGTCCGCCCGAGTCGCACCAAGCCGCAGCGCCTTCTCCACCGCCTCGTCGTACGACGCGCCACGCAGATCCAGGTGCAGCCGGTTCTTGACCGTCTTGCCTTCCGGCACCCGCAGGAAGTCGATCGGCATCGTGCCAGGTGCCCGTACCGTCGCGTCACCGTCGCTGTCGACCTCGACGGTCCCGCCGAGCAGCGCGGCCCAGAATGCGGCGAGGACGGCTGGTTCGGCGCTGTCGACGGCGAGCGCTACCGCACGCAGGCTGGGTGAGCGGCCGGTGCTGTCGGATGTCATACCGACAAATCCTAGAGACGGACTCCCAGCCGCGGCCGATTGCCACGCCCGGGGGACATCTCTAGGCCGGTGCCAAGACGACCGTGAGCATGACCGCCTTGGTACTTGCCGCGTTGGTCGTGGCGGTCAGCCCGCCTGCCGGGCCGGCCGAAGATCCGGCATTGCCGTCCGAGATCACTGCGGTGTTGTAGCCGGTACCCGTGCCGATCGCGCTGCTGCGCAGAACCTGCCCGGCTGGCAGTGTCCAGGCTGTGGTGGTGGACGACTTATCGGCCCAGAATGACACCACCCAGGACCCGTCGGTGCCGACAGCGACCGCTGGCGTCACGTGGGTCACCGTCGACGAGTCGATCGACCCGGCGAAGCTGGCGACCGGCCCAGCCGCAGACGTGCCGGAATAGGCCAGCAGGTGCGCGTTCACCTTGACACTCGCGGACAGGGCGATCGTGACCGTCGACCCCGCATCGGTCGCGGTGGCGACCTTCTGCCAAGCGGTGGTCACCATTGCCGTGCCGTTGGCCTGCGTTCCGGCGCTGACAAACCCACCGGTCGGCTGGCCGATCGTCGTGGTGGTGGTGGTCAGTGACAAGGACAGCACCAGCCCGTCGCCCGCCTGAACGTTCGCCGGCACGGTGAGACTGACAGAGTTGGTGCTCTTGTTCACCGGCGTGGCGGCACCCCGGAACACGATGCCCTGGCCCGGCGGTGTGACCGTGACGACGTGCTGGACCGAACCGGTGGCCAGATCGTCATCGGTCACGGTCAAGGTGACGGTGTACGGACCACCGGCCGCGTAGGGGTGCGGCGGCGGGGTCGCCCCGGTCGCAGTGCCTCCGTCACCGAAGTTCCAGGCGTAGGAGGCGACAGTGCCGTCACTGTCCGACGAGGACGTCCCGTCGAACGTGCACGTGAGACCGAGGCAGGACGACGTGAACGCCGCGGTCGGTGGCTGGTTGACGGCGGGCGGCGGTGCCAGGAAGATCGCGCGACCCTTCCAGTTCTTGCCGTCCCTGCTAGGCCCACTCACGACAGTGGCGCCGCTGAGTGTCGGGACGCCGTTGTTCCACGGTGTTCGTACCAGACTGCCGTCACTGATCCTGACGACGTACAGCATGTTGTCGGACAGGAACATGCCACCCGCGTCGGACCACCCACTAGCCGCCACCGTGATCTGAGTGGGATCGATGATGCCGCTCTCAGGGGTGAAACCTCGCGCATACAGACCTTGTGGCTGGCCAAACCCGGTCCGGGTGAAGTAGATGCGGCCGTTGGCGAACAACATGCTGCCGAGGCTCTGGATCACGCTGCCGTAGAAGGACGACGTGACACCGGCGTAGGTCTGACCCGAACCGGTGTCGACGGAATCCCACTTCGGGTCGTGGTACGGGTCGACAAGCGTCGCCGGTCCGAACACGGCGCCGTCGTAGCTGCGCTTGTAGAGCTTGCCGTCGCTCTGGCCGAAGAACAGCGTGCCGTCGACCATGAATGAGCCACGGGCGTTGCTCCAGGTCCCGGTACCGATCAGGCTGGACTGGGCGCCCACCCCAACGCCGGGGTCATAGGCCCGGCGCACGACGTCGTTGGCTCCACCAGCCGCCGGGGTCCCGCCGAAGAAGCCGCCCGCCGACTGCGGGCCGGCGATATGCACGTTGCCGGGCAGTGTGGGTGTGGTCGGGACGGGAACGACCTTGCCGCCCTCAAGCGGGAAGAAGCCGACCTTGCCCCGGAAGTGCTCGAAGTTGCCGAAGTAATCGGTGTCCATGCCGACCCACAACCCGGCAGGCGTGGCGTACAGCGCGAACGCGCCAACACCACGCGGCTGGCGACCAGGGTTCCATGAGAACGGCACCCCGTTGGCCGGGTCGAGCGCACCAAGACCCGGCCGGGCAACCGCACCGGCGACCGCACGGTCTCGTCCGCCGGCGTTGTTCAGCCAGCGCTGATGACCACCCACGTAGATCGCCGGCCCGGTGACAGCCACCGAGAACAACGTGTCGCCGCCCGTGTCGTTGATCCACTTGGGCTCGACCGCCTGGCCGGTATCGGCGACGTTCCACCGTGTCGCGGTGTCGCACAGAGTCCCGGGGTTGGGGCCGCCGGTCGCGACGATGGCGAAGTAGGAGCCGTCCGGGGAGAAGTCGATGTCGCGGACGTAGGAGTCGAACGCGTTGCGGGCACAGGCCGGTACGAAACGCAGCGTCTGCCAGTTCGGATCCACAGCCGCCGTGGCGCCGCCGAGCAGGATCTGAGCGACCTGGTCGCGTGACAGGCCATCAGCCTTCCTGAAATTGCCGATCGCCACCAGCCGGCTGCCGTCGGGTGACAGAGAGAGCTTGTTGGCGCCCACAGGAGCGTTGGCCCCGGAGCCATTGAAGTTGTGGTGCTCGGTGACGTCGATGCCCATGAACTCGTCTACGGCGCCGGTCGTCGCGTCGAGCGCCGCCAGGCCACCGTGCGGGACCGCGTTGTATGTCGTGAACGTGCCCGCGACGTAGAGACGGTTGCCGAGCAGTTCGAGATCCTGCACCGCGCCATTGACCGGCAACGAGGTATAGCCCGAGACCTTGGCGCCGGTGGCGGTGCTGAGTTTGGCCAGGTTGCGGGTGGTGGTGCCGTTGACGGTGCTGAAGGTGCCGCCCACGTACACCGTGTTGTTCGGACCGGCCAGGACCGTCTCAACGGTGCCGTTGATCGTGGGGGCGAAGGCGGTGTCGACCGCGCCCGTGGTGGCGTCGATCGCCACGATGCTGTTGCGGGTGAAGGTCGTGGCGCCCTTGACCACCTTGGTGAAGGTCCCACCCATGATCACTTTGGAGCCGACCTGGGCGATGCTCAGCACTCTGCCATCGGAGATGTTCGGCGTGAACGACGCCGGGATCTCACTCACCAGGCGATCCTGCGCTGGCTGTGCCACCGCTGACGGCGCACCCGCTATCCCCAAGGCGAGCCCGCCGGCCGCCACAAGAGCCAACGCGAGCCCCGCGCGACCTGCCACACCCAGCCGTGCTCCCATAGCTACCCGCATGTCTGTCTCCACCCCGAGTTGTCGCAAATAAGGAAGTGCCCCCAGCAGCAACGGCCCCTCCGGGACCCGCTGCAATCCACTGGGGATTCTGACAGAGAGTAGGCGCGAACTTGGCCACTTTCCGAAAAACCCGAGGCCAACCGTAGGGTCGAGATGTGACAGACCATCACATGTCGTCGGAGGAGTTCCGTACCAATGGCCGCGCGGTCATTGACTGGATCGCTGACTACTATGAGCGTCTCGAGACGCTACCGGTGCGCTCCCAGGCGGCACCTGGCGACGTACGAGCGGCGCTGCCCGCCCACCCGCCGCAGACCGGTGAAGTCTTCTCCGCGATCCTGCGGGATGTTGACTACGCTCTGTTACCTGGCGTCACACATTGGCAACACCCGTCGTTCTTCGCCTACTTCCCCGCCAACGCCTCTTTCCCGGCGATCCTGGGCGACTTGCTGTCCTCCGGCCTGGGGGCGCAAGGGATGCTCTGGGCCACCAGCCCGGCCGCCACCGAGCTGGAGACGCTGACCCTCGACTGGCTAGCCGAGTTGCTCGACCTGCCGCACAGGTTTATGAGCACTGGGCAGGGTGGCGGGGTCATCCAGGACACCGCATCCAGTGGGGTGCTCGTCGCGCTGGTAGCGGCACTGCATCGGGCCAGCGGCGGCACGGTCGGGTCCACCGGGCTCGGTTCACCGCGGCACATCGTGTACGCGGGGACGGCCGCGCACTCCATGGTCGAGAAGGCGGTGCGGATAGCAGGCCTCGGCACGGCGAACTTGCGGCTGATCGACGTCGATCCCACGACGCAGTCGATGCGCGTCGAGCACTTGCGGGAGTCGGTCAACGCCGACATCGGCAGCGGCGCCGTGCCGACCATGGTCGTCGCCACGGCTGGCTCGACATCGACCACGGCCTTCGACCCGGTCGGCGAGGTCGGCGAACTGTGCCGGGAGTCCGGAATCTGGTTGCACGTCGACAGCGCTTACGCGGGAGTGGCGGCGGTCTGCCCGGACCTGCGCTGGGTCAACGACGGGCTGGAGCACGCCGACTCGTACGCCACCAACCCGCACAAGTGGCTGCTCACCAACTTTGACTGCGACGCCTTCTACGTCGCTGACCGGGCGGGGCTCGTTGGCGCCCTGTCGGTGCTGCCGGAGTTTCTGCGCAACACAGCCACCGAGTCCGGAGCGGTCATCGACTACCGGGATTGGCAGGTGCCACTGGGCCGCAGGTTCCGGGCCCTCAAGCTGTGGTGCGTGTTGCGATGGTACGGCGCCGAGGGCCTGCGAGCCCACATCCGGCAGGGCATCGAGTTGGCCCAGCACTTCGCCGCGTTGGTGGCGACCGACGGGCGCTTCGAGGTCGTCGCACCACATCCGCTGTCGCTGGTGTGCTTCCGGCTACGCGGTGACGACGAGCCGAACGTCGAGCTGTTGGAGAAGCTCAATGCCAGCGGCAAGGTCTATCTGACGCACACGCGCGTGAACGGCGAATACACCCTGCGGATGGCCGTCGGCTCCCCCGCGACGCAGACCAGGCACATCGAGGAGGCTTGGCGCCTGATCCGGGAGTTGGCGTGAACACTCTTGTATGTGGCCGCCGCGATCAGCCAAGAGTCCGGCGGCGTGCCACGAGCCAGATACTGGGCCCGAAGCGCATCGGTGCGAGCAACGGCTGGAGCACGCGTTCAAGCGACAGCAGGACGCGCAACGACAGCACCCGCTTGAGGAGTGCAGAACGCAGATTGGAGCCGGACAAGACCCGCTGAACGTCGAAACCGGCGAGGTCGAGCTGGGCCAGGATGGTCGCTGGGCAATGATTGACGAAGGGCATGTCCCACTCGCCGTGCTCGGGTGTGGTGACCGGGCATACCGGGTGTCTCGGAACGCGCTTGCCATGCCGGGCGAACCGCAACCGGCTCACCAGGTTGGCGCTGTTGGCGAACTCGAGAAGGAGCGTGCCGCCCGGCTGCACGACGCGCGCGAACTCGGCGAACTCCGGCCGCGGGTCGGGGACGTGATGCAGCACCCGGACCAGTAGCAGCAGGTCGACGGAACCCGCAGGCACACGGAGGTCGGCTGCGGCCACCTGCCGGCGATCGATGCGTGGCTCGTCGGCGAGGAACCGTTGCGCCAACTCGAGTTGGTGGTGACTGGGTTCGGCGAGCACGACGCTGTCCGCGTACCCCGTCAGTAGTTTGCTCAGCCGGCCGAAACCACCGCCAACGTCGACGGCCCTGGTGAACCGGCGAGCCCCGAGCAGTCGGCGGATGGCGAGCGTCTCGGCTGCGTGCTCGTAATCCCGCCCGTTCCAGTAGCTGCTGTAGTCGTAGCTGGGGTCATCGTCATAGCGATCGCTTCGCGTCGGGTTCTGGATGGCATTCATGGCGTCCTCCTTCGGGTTCAGCGGGGTTGCAGCGGCGCTCAGTCGGCGCAGGCCCAGGTCATCGGCGCGGTCCCGATGACCCCAGGCTGATAGGCGGCGACAAATGCTTCGGCGTCCTGGCGGGTCTTGAACAGCAGCTTGACCGTGCCGTAGTCGACTCCGGGCGACAGCCGGATGCCGGCCGCAACCACCTGGCGCTCGGCCGCAGCGGCCTTCGGATCGTCAGCTGTACGGGGCAGGGCCAGGTAAACGGCCCAGTAGCTGCCGCCGATGTTCGCCTCGGCCGCCGGTGGAAACCTCACGGCTCGTACGGTCGCCGACGAAGTCGGTGCCGACGACGGACTGGGACTGCCGGCTGCCTTACGTGGAGACGGGCTGGAGGAGGCGGATGCGGTTCCGGCGGCTGTGCCGGAGGGCCGCTGGTTTGCCTGCTGCGCTACCACGACGCCTCCGACACCCGCCGCCACGATGACGGCGACGGCCGCACCCAAAAGGGCCAGCCGTCGACCAGTGCTGCCGTACCCGGTCGGGCCTGACCCGAGCTGATCGCTGATATCGGACATCGGTGTGCTCCTCTGGTGTGTGTCCTCAATCCCAGAGACGTGTGGGGAACATTCCGGTTGCCTGGAGGCGGTCGCCCAATGCGCGGACGGCGGCGCGCGCCGATATCCGCGCGCCGGACCGCCCGTAGCCCCAAAGTCCGGGGCGGGTTGCGTACGTGAACGGCGAAGTTCGGACCCTGCCGCTCAGTCGCCGGTTGCGAGGATGCGCTCCAAGGTGTCCAGGCCACGGCTCGCCGTGGACTTGACGGTGCCGCGGGTCAGGCCGGTCAGCTCGGCGATCTCAGCCTCGGACAGATCCTCGTAGTAGCGCAGCACCAGGATCTCCCGCTGGCGCGGCGGCAGCTTGCCCAAGGCGACCACGACCGCTGCGTGCTCGAGGTCGAGCATGGCCATGGACTCTGCCGACCTGGCGCTGACCGGGTGCGGTGCGACATAGGCGCGAGCGGTGCCGCGGCGGCGAAGCGCCGAACGGGCATTGTTGAGGACTGCCGACCGCAGATAACTCAGTGCCTTCGCCGGATCGACGATGTTCGAGTAAGAACGGTAGACGCCGGAAAAAGCGTCCTGCACGACGTCCTCGGCGGTCTGCTGATCATCGACCAGCAGGATGGCGAGGCGGAGCATGCCGATGCGGTGCTGCTGATACAGATCGTTGATCACCTGCGTCCGCTCGCTGGGTGGCGCGACAGGTTGCCACCGTCGCAGCTGGCGCAGCTTGGTGAGGGTGGTGTCGGCGGTCACGCCGCAAACGCTAGTCGGCTTTTCACCTTCTGACCCGTACCAGCCCCTCTTGTACGACCGAGACGACGTGGCGGCCGTCGGCTGCGAAGATCCGGCCGGTGGCCAGCCCCCGCCCGCCGAACGCCGAGGGGCTCTCGGAGTCATACAGCAGCCACTCATCAGTGCGGAACGGCCGGTGAAACCACATGGCGTGGTCCAGGCTGGCCCCGATTACGTCATCCAGGCGCCAGGCCAGCCCGTGCGCAGCCAGGACGGAGTCGAGCA
>Ga0136617_10001340_pt1 | contig 21701 bp, 22 predicted proteins | sample AntDrymUQ3222106_2_FD_129672 | JGI IMG/M metagenome (GOLD analysis project Ga0136617, IMG submission 129672) | Polar desert sand microbial communities from Dry Valleys, Antarctica - metaG UQ322 (21.06) | ecosystem: Environmental > Terrestrial > Soil > Desert | place: Antarctica: Dry Valley...
GCCACCTGGCTCGAGCAGCACGGAACCGAGCTCGTCGAGCTGGACGAAATCCTCGGCTACCACCTCGAACAGGCCTGCACCTACCACACCGAGCTCGGGACGCCCGTCGACCAGACAGTGGCCGCGGCGGCCAGAAGTCGCCTCACCGCCGGCGGCCACCGCGCGATCCGCCGCCAGGACTACGGCGCCGCAGTCAGCCTGCTCGAGCGCGCCGCCGCGCTCGTACCGCCGGGCGAGCTCGCCCTCGCCCTCGAAACCGAGCTCGGCGAGGTTCTCTTCCTCGCAGGAAAGAGCGGTGACGCGCTCGCGCGTGCGGATTTCCTCGCCGAGCGCGCCGCAGCAGCAGGCGATCGCGTCGGCGAGCTCTGCGGCAGGATCAGGGAGGGCCTGTTCCGCATGAACCTGGAGCCGGAGGGCGCGACCGAGAGGCTGGCCGCGCTCGTCGAGCAGGCGCTGCCCGTGTTCCAGGCCGCGGGCGACGACATCGCCCTCTACATCGCCTACCACGCGCTCGGCTGGTCTGCGTTCATCCGCGGGCAGACGGACGCAGCGCTGGAGGCCTGGGAGCGGGCCGCCACCCACGCTCGCCAGGTGGACATCCCGGATGTGCTCCTGGAGTGGCGCGCCTCTTGTCGCCTCTGGGGCACGACCCCGGTGTCGGAGCTGCTGGTGTGGCTGGACGAGAACGAGCCACGGCACAGACGTGACCACGGGGTCCGTGCGCACCGGGCCGTGGCGCTGGCGCTGCTCGGTCGCTTCGACGAGGCCCGCGCGATCCTCATCGAAGTACGTAGGGAGCTGGCCGAGCGCGGCGGGGGACTCCAGCTCGCGGGGTTTACCGGCATAGCATCCGCCCACATAGAGCTCTGGGCCGGCGATCCCGCCGCCGCCGCCGAGCTCGGAGCAGAAGGGTGCAGGCTCCTCGAGGAGCTGGGGGAACAGGGCTTCCTCTCGACCGCGGCGGCGATACTCGCGCAGGCGCTCTACGCGCTCGGCCGACTCGACGAGGCCGACGCATGGGCCGGCCGCGCGGCGGAGCTCGGCGCGAGCGACGACGCGACCACGCAGATGCTCTCGCGGCAGGTCAGGGCGAAGCTGCTTGCACGCCGTGGCGAGCAGGCAGAGGCGGAGCGGCTCGCCCGCGAAGCGGTCGCAATCGGCGAGGCGACGGACCATCTCAACGGGCAAGGCGAAGCGCACGCCGACCTCGCCGAGGTGCTCCTGCTCACCGGCAAGCCCGACAGGTCAGCCGAAGCGCTCCAGCAGGCGCTCGAGCGCTACGAGCGCAAGGAAAACCGCGTCTCGGCGCAGCGCGCGCAGACGCGACTCACCAAGCTCCACGACGCAGCGCCGTGATAGTTTCCGGGCTCTCCGCCCATGGTCATACGTCGGGGGCCGAAACAAGCGCGTGCGGCGCCAACAGGGACGCCGCGTCGTCTTCCGCAGGCTCCTGCGCGCTGGATGAGGAGATGCCTCAATCGACGCGCCGCTGGCGAAAGACGAAGCCGCGCTGGTGGCCTCCGGGGGCGACGGCGAGCCGATCGCGAGCGGCGTCGTGACGTGTGAACCCTTGTCGCATATCGCATGAATAGATATTCATACGGTGATTGCGGTCCGAAGTCACGACCCGTACGCTCGACGGGTCGTGGCTCGCGCGCCAGGTAAGCCGGTCTCCTTTACGGTCCTTCGGGTCGCGCGCGTCCTTACGCGCTAGCCGGCGCTCACCTCCCTCCGCCCCGCCGGCTAGGTCAGAAGCAGTAAAGGCGGAGATCGTCCACCCACAGCTGCGACCGAAAGGCTCGGCCGCTCCTTGTCGAACCCACGAGGCCTCTACGATCCCCGCGCCGAGCGCGATGCCTGCGGCATCGGCTTCGTCGCCGACCTGCACGGGCGACCATCGCGCGCGGTTCTCGACGCCGTGCTCGAGGGTCTCTCTGCGTACGCCACCGCGGCGCGGTCGCCGCGGACGGCCGGACGGGGGACGGGGCCGGCGTGCTCCTGCCGCTGCCTGAGGCCCTCCTCCCAGCCGCCGGCGTCGGTCTCGGCATGGCGTTCCTGCGCGAGGAAGCCGACCGGACGGCGATCGCGGCCGCCTGCGCCGCCGAGGGCCTCGAGCTGCTGGGGTGGCGCGGGGTTCCGGTCGAGCCCGGCGCGCTTGGCGAGGAAGCCCGTGCGAGCGCCCCGCGGGTCGAGCAGCTCTTCGTCGCCCGCCGGCGGGTCTCGACGGCGAGGAGGCCCAGCATCGCGCGTATCGCGCCCGGCGCCGAGCCGAGCAGGGGGCCGGCGTCTACTTCGCCTCGCTCTCCTTCCGCACCGTCACCTACAAGGCGCTCTGCGCCGCCGATCAGCTCGCCGCCTTCTATCCCGATCTACGCGATCCCGCGCTCGCCGTCCCGTTCGGGATCTTCCACCAGCGCTTCTCGACGAACAGAAGGCCCTCCTGGGAACGGGCGCAGCCGTTCCGCCTGCTCTGCCACAACGGCGAGATCAACGCGATCGACGGCAACGTCAACTGGATGCGGGCACGTGAGGGTCGCCTCCTGCCGGAGACCGAAGGCGTGCTGGCACACGTGATCGAGGAGCCGCAGGCCGACTCACGCAGCCTCGACAACGCGCTGGAGCTCCTCGTCCGCGGCGGTGGGCACGGGCGCGACGTCCGCCACGCGATCGCGATGCTCCTGCCCGAGGCCTGGGAGGGGAACACGGAGCTCGACGAGGAGGTCCGAGACTCCCTTCGCTACCACGCCGCTCTCGTCGAGCCGTGGGACGGCCCGGCGGGCGTCGTCTTCACCGACGGACACACCGTCGGCGCGGCCCTCGAGGCGAGCAGGGTGCGCAGCGTCTCTCCGATCCAGCCGCGCTCGACAGCGAGGAGGACGAAGAAGGCGCGCCGACCAGCACCGCAGCGCCACCGGCGAGGGCGAACAGGCGGCCACCGAGCAGCTCCTCCAGGTCGAGCGCCCGCACGGCGGGGCGAGCAGCCGGGAGCGCCCGAGGTGGAGGAAGTGCAGTCGGCCGCGGCACGGCCGGGACGCTGCGAGGGAGCTGAGGTTTCGCCACGGGGGCCTCGGCCGGGCCCTCGAGCAGAGTCAGCCGCTCCGAAAGACGAGACACCTCCTGCTCGACACGCTCGAGTCGCTCCAGCATGGCGTTCATGGAATCTCCTCTCCTTCGGGTCGCGCCGGAGGGCGCAAGATGGCGCGCAGGGAGCTGGGCCGCCAGTGCGAGCCTCCGCGCGGGGTGGGGAGCCGCTCGGCGTTCAGGCTGTCGCAGATCCCTTGCAGGGTGGCGCCGCCCGCACGCAGGGCGCGAATCCGCTTCGCGAGCTGGGGCGGCGTCGAGGACGGGCGGCCGCGGCCCGCGCCCTCGAGCGTGCGGGCGGCGAAAGCCGAGCGCGTGCGGCCCGAGAGGCTGCGCGGATGCCAGGCCGCGGCGGCGGCGAGAACGGTGGCGAGGTGCGCTCCCTCGGACGTCTCGAGGTCGAGGCCGATGTCCGGCGCGACGAGATTGAAGCCCCGCTCCGACGCCTCGCGCATCAGCACGGCCAGGTCCGCGAGCGAGTAGGTGAGGCGGTCGAGACGGGTTGCGACGATGGCGTCAGCCCGTCCGCCGCGGCAGTGCTCGAGGGCCCGGCGCAGGCCTGGCCGTCGCAGCGTCCGGCCGGAGCGCACGTCCTCCTCCACACCAAAGAGCTCCCAGCCGCGCCGGGCGCACTCTGCCGCGACGGCGTCGCGTTGTTCAGCGAGATCCGGGCGGGCAGCGCGTCGCTCGCGAGGGGCGACTCGCACGTACCCGACGGCTCTCACGACGACCATGTACCCCGTTTACGCTAAATACTATTTAGTGTCAAGGGGCGGAGACCCGAACGAGTGATGAACGGCTCCGCCCTCTCTTCCGATGGGCAGGGCAGATGTCGCCGCGCGCCTCAGCTGTCCTGGTCGCCGCTCTCGCGGTTCTCACGCTCCTCATCCCTGCCGGCGCCGCACAGGCAGCGCCGGGGAGCATCGCCACCGTGCACGGGTACGAGACTGGCGATTTCAGCCAGTGGGCCGAGGTGCAGGCGAGCTGCCGGGGCGGTGCCTACGACGTCTCCATGGTCGGTGACGGCTGTGCCTCGATCGTCCGCTCCCCCGTGCGGGAGGGGAGCTACGCGGCCAAGTACGTCGTCCGCCCCGCCCGCAGAGCCGACAGCCCCGACGTCGAGCGCGCCGAGGTCTACATGAGCGACGAGCAGTCCGGCGGGCATGAGGGGCAGGAGTGGTTCTACGCCTGGTCGACGATGTTCCCGGCGGCGGGGAATCCCGCCGGCTTCTGGCCCACCTACGCGGACTTCAACGTCTTCACCAGCTGGCACAACGCCGACGGCCCCTGCGGCGGCAACGTCGTCCTCGGCATCGACGCCACGGGTGCCGAGCCGCGGATCTACTTCATGCTCGTGGCGCGCGACCGCAACGACTGCGGGCGGGTGGTCGAGCGCAAGAAGTTCTACCTCGACGGCGCGCTCGAGCTCGACCACTGGTACGACTTCGTCGTCCGCGTGCGCTGGTCGTCGGATCCGGCCAGGGGCTTCGTCGAGGTCTTCGCCGACGGCGAGCGGTGGGTGCCGCGGACAGAGGGCGCCACCATGTTCAACAACCACGGCGCATACTGGAAGCAGGGCTTCTACCGCGCGCAGTGGCGCGGCGGCATCAACACCGTCCTCCACGACGGCGCCCGCCGGGGCACGTCACTCGCTGCGGTCATGCGGGCACCCGCGCGCCCCGCACAGCCACACGCGGCTGCCTGCGGGACGCAGGGGACGCGCGCGCTCGGGGGTGCCGTGCGCTTCGACGGCCACCGCTTCCGCAGCGAGGACGGGCTGCGCTGCTACGTCGAGCGCCGCGGCGCGAACTGGGAGCTGTTCCTGCGCTCGCGGCCCCGCGTGCGCTCGCTGCTCGGCCGGCGCGGCGTCCGCTGGGGCTCCGAGACCTTCTACACGCGCTCGCACCTGGCGCTCTGGCTGGGCGTCCACGGCTCCCGCTACGCCCACTGGAGCACCGTGCATCCTGCCGCTGCCGCACGTCTCGACCAGCGGGCGCGCGCGCTGCCCTACCTGCGCGTCGACCACCGACCGAGGGTGCTTGCCGGACAGAGGCTGCTCGTCCGCGCCCGCGCCTTGCCGGGAAGCAAGGTGACACTCGTCGCCCGCGACGGACGGGGACGGCTGCTTGGCCGGGCGCGCCTGTCGGCGTCCCCTCGCGGCCACGTCCTTCGGCGGCTGCGGCTGCCGGGTTGGCGGGGACAGCGGCACCTGTGGCTCACCGTGCAGGCTCGCTCGGGTGCCCGCCGGCGTAGCGCAGTGCTTGGCGTACGCCTACCGTGACGCGCTGAGTCGTCGCGGGGACGCGGCTGCGCCCCCAGCGACGCGTTGGACTCCTATTTCTCCGGCTCGAACGCGAGCGCGGCAGAGTTGATGCAGTAGCGCTGACCCGTGGGCGCGGGCCCGTCGTCGAACACGTGGCCGAGATGCCCCTCGCAGGTCGCGCAGTGCACCTCGGTGCGCCGCATGAGGAACTTGCGATCGGTCTCCGTCTCGACGTTCTCGTCGCTCGCGGGCTGGAAGAAGCTCGGCCAGCCCGTGCCCGACTCGAACTTCGCATCGGAGCTGAAGAGCTCCGTGCCGCAACCCGCGCAGCGGAACACGCCGTCCTCCTTGACCCCGTTCAACTCACCGGAGAACGGCCGCTCGGTGCCCTTCTCCCGCAACACCCGATACTGCTCCGGGGTGAGCTCCTGCCGCCACTCCGCGTCGGTCTTCGTGATCTTGGTCGCCATAGGTGTGCCTCCTTTGACCAAGAACGGTAGCTGGCGATTCCTTACAGTCCCCTGAATCGTGACGGCACCCCGGGACTACCTGCCGATCGCCGAGCACGGCGTCATCGGTGACCTGCACACGGTGGCGCTCGTGGGCACCGACGGCACGATCGACTGGTACTGCTCCCCGCGCTTCGACTCCCCAAGCGTCTTCGGCTCCATCCTCGATCGCGAGCGCGGGGGCTACTGGCGCATCGCGCCGGCCGGTGAAAGCTGGACGGTGCGCCAGCTCTACTTTCCCGACACGAACGTCCTGATCACGCGCTTCCTGAGCCCCGAGGGGGTAGGTGAGGTGATCGACTTCATGCCGATCGCAAAAGCAAAGGACGCGGCAGGGCAGCACCGCCTGGTGCGGCGCGTGCTCGCGATCAGGGGCGAGCTGCGCTTCCGCTGTGAGATCGAGCCGCGCTTCGATTACGGGCGAGCCGAGCACCGGGTCGAGCTGGAGGAGGCAGGCGCCGTCTTCGAGGCGGGCGAGCACACGCTCTCGCTATCGAGCGCCGTCCCGCTCCGGCGCAGCGAACGAGGCCTCGTTGCCGAGTTCACGCTCGCCGCGGACGAGACCGCCTCGTTCGTGCTCGAGCGCGGCGAGCACCGTCGCTACTCGGAGGGCGAGGTGCGCGAGCTCTTCACCGAGACGGTCTCGTACTGGCTCGCCTGGCTGGCGCAGTCGCGGTACCGCGGACGCTGGCGCGAGACCGTGCAGCGCTCGGCACTCATCCTCAAGCTCCTGACCTACCGCCCGACGGGCGCCATCGTGGCCGCGCCGACGACGAGCCTGCCCGAGCAGCTCGGCGGCTCGCGCAACTGGGACTACCGCTACACGTGGATCCGCGACGCCGCCTTCTCCCTGTACGCCCTGCTCCGGCTCGGCTTCACCGAGGAGGCGACTGCCTTCATGGAGTGGCTGACGGAGCGGTTCCGCGAGTCGCCCGGCGACGGCCCCTCCGGCCCGCTCAAGGTGATCTACGGCATCGACGGGCGGGCGGACCTCGAGGAGGAGATGCTCGAGCACCTCGAGGGCTACCGCGGCTCGCGTCCAGTGCGGATCGGTAACGGGGCGGCCGATCAGCTCCAGCTCGACATCTACGGCGAGCTGATCGACTCCGTCTACCTCTACGACAAGTACGGGACGCCGCTGTACCACGACGCCTGGGGCGACGTGTGCCGCATCGTCGAGTGGGTCTGCGACAACTGGGATCAGGCAGACGAGGGCGTCTGGGAGGTGCGCGGCGGCCGCAGCCACTTCACCTACTCGCGGCTCATGTGCTGGGTGGCGGTGGAGCGGGCCATCCGCGTCGCCCGCCGGCGCGGGCTGCCGGGCGACATCGTGCGCTGGCTCGGCGCCCGCGACGCGATCTACCACCAGATCAACGAGCGCGCCTGGCATCCGGGACGCAACGCCTTCGTCCAGCACTACGACACCGACGTGCTCGACGCCTCGGTGCTGCTCATGCCGCTCGTGAAGTTCGTCTCGCCGACTGATCCGCGCTGGCTCTCCACGCTCGACGCCATCAGGGACGAGCTCGTAGCGGACAGCCTCGTCTACCGCTACAACGTCGAGGCGGCGCCCGACGGGGTCGACGGCGACGAGGGCACCTTCTCCATGTGCTCCTTCTGGTACGTGGAGGCGCTCGCCCGTGCCGGGCGCCTGGATGAGGCGCGGCTCGCCTTCGAGAAGATGCTCACCTACGCGAACCACCTCGGCCTCTACTCCGAGGAGATCGGCCCCACGGGCGACCTGCTCGGGAACTTCCCGCAGGCGTTCACCCACCTCGCGCTGATCAGCGCCGCGTACAACCTCGATCAGCAGCTCGGTTGACCGGCACTCGGATGAGCTCGCCGCGCACCAAAGGCGGGGTCGGTCAGGTCTCCCGATCGAACAGCGCCGGGGACCGGTGTTCGATTTCGAGACCTGACCCCGCCGTTTGGTGCAGGTGTTCGGTTTCGAGACCTGACCCCGGTTTGGTGCGCGCTACGTGAGTCTGTTGAACCAGAGCGCTGAGAGGGCTGCGCCGACGAGCATGAGCAGCGCGCCCGCGCCGGCGAAGGCGACCGTGAGCTCGCGTTCCTCCTCGACCTGCGTGACCTGGTCGCCGATGTCCTCGTACACGCTACGGAGCTCCTCCTCGGTCGGGGCCCGGAAGGCCTCGCCGCCCGTCCGCTCGGCGATCTGCTCGAGCGTCCGGAAGTCCGGCGGTACCGGGATCTCGCGCGTAAAGCCGTTCTCGTCGGTCACCTGCACGATGCCATCCGGCGTGCCGAGCGCAATCGTGTAGACGGGCACGCCGAGTCGCCGCGCGCGTGCGGCCGCCGGCAGCGGCTGGATCGCGCCCAGCGTGTTGGCCCCGTCCGAGAGCAGGAGGACGGCGAAGGGCGCGCCGTTCTCCTCTCCGGGCTCCTCGCCCGACTCCGCGCGATTCTGCCCCGGCTCGCGGGCGGCCGCGAGTCCCGACTGGAGCGAGCGCACGATCGCGTCGCCGAGTGCCGTGCCGCCGCCGGGTGCGAGCGACTCGATCGCATTCCGGATGGCGGCGCGATTCGCCGTCGGCGGCGCCAGCAGCTGCGCCTCGCTCGAGAAGGTGACGAGCCCGACACGGGAGCTCTCCGGTAGCCCGTCGACGAAGGTACGCGCCGCCGCGCGCGCGGCGGCCATGCGCGTGGGCTGGACGTCCTTTGCCTCCATCGAGCCGGAGACGTCGATCGTGAGGATGACCGTCGCCTCCTCCTTCGGCACGGCGATCAACGCCTGCGGGCGCGCCAGCCCGACGAGGAGCGCCGAGAGTGCGAGCAGAAGCAGCGCTGCGGGCACGTGCCGGCGCCAGCCCGGAGAGCGCTCCACCACGTTGGCGAGCAGGTCGAGGTTCGTGAAGCGAGCGGCGTAGCGCATGCGCCGCCGCTGGAGCAGCACGTAGCCCGCGAGCGCAAGGGGCACGAGCAGCAGGCCGAGCAGTGCGAGCGGCCAGGTGAAGGTCATCGGGGATTCCGCCTGCCGGTGCGCCGGCGCAGGGCAGCGGCGAGCGGCCGCAGCCAGTCGCCGGCGGTGGAGAGGACGATGTGGTCGGCGCCGAGCGAGCGCAGCGCTCGTCCGAGGGCAGCCCGCTCCTCGGCGGCCTCGGCGGCGAAGCGCTCGCGCAGGGTGCGGCGGCCCGTGTCGACGCGCAGCTGGCGTCCGGTCTCAGGGTCGACGAGCCAGACCTCGCCGATGTCCGGCAGCTCCTGCTCGCGCCGGTCCCGCACCTCCACGGCGACGACGTCGTGGCGCCCGGCGAGCTCGAGCATGGGCAGCCGCCAGTCGCGCAGGCCGCGGAAGTCGGAGACGCAGACGACGAGCGCGCGCTGGCGCGCATAGCGGGCGGTGCGGGTGAGCGCCTCACCGAGCGAGGTCGCCCCCACACGCTCGCCATCCGGCTCGGCGCGCAGCGCGAGCAGCACGCCGAGGAGACCCGTGCGGCCCTGCCGGGGAGGAAGGACGCGGGGCCGCCCGTCGCCGAAGGTGACAAGGCCGAGCCGGTTGCCCCGCCGGCTCGCGACGTGACCGACCGCGAGCGCGACACCCTCGGCCACGTCGGCCTTGCGGCGGTCGGCCGTGCCGAAGGTCATCGACGCCGACGTGTCGAGAACGAGCCAGGTGGCGAGCGCCCGCTCGGCGATGTGGACGCGCACGTGCGGCTCGATCATGCGGGCCGTCACGTTCCAGTCGATCTGGCGCACGTCGTCGCCCGGCTGGTAGGGGCGCACCTGCGCGAGCTCGGTACCGTCTCCGAGCGCGCTCGAGCGGTAGTCGCCCGCCAGGAGCCCCTCCACGCGGCGGCGCACGGTCAGGTCGAGTGCCCGCAGGAGCGCATCCGACATCGGCCCCGGGCCCGGCCGGGACGGGCTGCGAGCGGGAGTCAACGCGGAGGCGCCGCTCACGCGGACGCCTCGCGCCGGAGCTCGAGGTGGGGCATCTCGACCCGCTCGAGCACGGCGTCCAGGATTCGGTCGGGGGCGACGTCCTCGGCGAGGGCCGCGTAGCTCAGGACGAGGCGGTGGCGGAGGACGTCCTTGGCCAGCTCGCGCACGTCCTGGGCGAGCACGTAGCCGCGACCGCGCAGGAGCGCGAGCGCCCGCGCGCCGTGCACGAGGTTGATCGGCCCGCGCGGGCTCGCCCCGAACGAGACGTACTCGGCCAGCTCGGGCAGTCCGATCTCGCCGGGAGCCCGCGTCGCCTTCGCCAGCGTGACCGCGTAGCGCGAGACGGCCGGGTCGACGTACACCGCAGTCGTTGCGTGCTGGAGCGCGGAGAGCTCCTCCAGGGAGATGAGGCGCCGCACCTCGACGGCGTCCTCCAGCGAGCGCGCGACCACCGTCAGCTCCTCCTCGAAGGCCGGGTAGTCGACGAGCACCTTGAGCATGAAGCGATCGACCTGCGCCTCGGGCAGCGGGTAAGTGCCCTCCGACTCGATCGGGTTCTGCGTCGCCATCACGAGGAAAGGCGCGGGCACCGGGTAGGTCGTGCCGCCGATCGTGACCTGCCGTTCCTGCATTACCTCGAGCAGGGCCGACTGCACCTTGGCCGGCGCGCGGTTGATCTCGTCCGCGAGCAGGAAGTTGCAGAAGACAGGCCCGAGCTCCGTCTCGAAGACCGCGTCGGCCGGACGGAAGACGCGCGTGCCGACGAGGTCGGCCGGCACGAGGTCAGGCGTGAACTGCACGCGTTGGAAGGTGCCTCCGAGGACCTGCGCCACCGTCTTCACGGTGAGCGTCTTGGCGAGGCCCGGAACACCTTCGATCAGCAGGTGGCCACCCGCCAGCAGGCAGACGAACACCCGCTCGAGCATCGTGTCCTGACCCGCGATCACGCGCTTCAGCTCGAAGAGCGCCCGCTCGAGTTGGGCCTGCATGCGACCCGGGTCGTCGACCGCCACGAGGCGGGGCTGAGGCTGCTGCTCGGTCACGTCTCCTCCTTCGCCCATGCCAGTCACGACGGCCGCTCACCGAGCGTGACGGTGATGTTCTCGGTCGAGCCGTCACGCCGCACGCGCAGCGTAAGCGTGTCGCCCGGCTTCTTCGCGGCAACGGCCGAGCCGAGCTCCTCCACCGTCGCGATCGCCTCCCCGTCGGCAGCCAGAACCACCTGACCGCGCTCCACGCCCGCGCGCTCGGCCGGACTCGAGTCGCGAACCTCGGTCACCCGCGCGCCGCCGTCGGCCGTCTCCATACGGATACCGAGGTACGCGCGCTCGACCTTGCCGTCGGCCTTCAGCTCCCTGACCACGTCGCGCACGGTGTTAACGGGAACGGCGTAGCCGATGCCGACGTTGCCCCCGTTCTCGCTCGCGATCTGGGAGTTGACGCCGATCACGCGGGCGCTGGCGTCGAGCAGCGGCCCGCCCGAGTTGCCGCTGTTGAGCGCGGCATCGGTCTGGATCGCGTCTTCGATGCCGAAGCTGTCCGGGGCCTGGATGCGGCGCCCGAGCGCGCTCACGATGCCTGCCGTAACTGTGCGCTCGAGGCCGAAGGGGTTGCCGATCGCCACCACGTCGTCGCCGACCGTGAGCGCGTTCGAGTCGCCGAGCGGAAGAGCAGTGAGGGGCTGCTCGGGCTCGACCTTCAGCAGCGCGAGGTCCGTGGACGGATCCGTGCCGACCACCGTGGCGGACAACTCCGAGTCGTCGTCGAAGCCGACGGAGACGGTGCTCGAGTCCTCGACGACGTGGTAGTTGGTGACGATGTAGCCGTCGGCGTCGGTGACGAAGCCGGAGCCGAAGCCGAGCCGCCCACCAGCGCCCGAGGAGCCGGCGGTCACCTTCACGACCCCCGCGGCGGAGCGCCTGTAGATCTCCTGCACCGAGAGCGAGCCCGAGCGGGCGAGCGTGTTGCCGCCGCCGCTCGGCGTCGCCTCGCGCACGACCGTCGTCGTGCCGCCGTCCTCGCCCGTCGCGGCGACGACGCCGAACGCCGTCGCACCGCCGACTGCCGCGGCCGCGAGGAGCGGCACCGCTCGTCGCAGAGCGCCTCCGGCTCGCCGCCGCGGCTGGGGGTCCTGAATCACCGGCTGTACCCGTGTCTCCTGCTGGAAGTACTCGCTCATCGCTCACTCCTCTGTCGCTGCTCTGCTCCAAGAGGAGCACGCACACGGTAAAGCGCGGATAAAGGGTCGCGGCGCTCTGCCTACGATGACCGTCGATGCGCTTACTCGTGGTGGAGGACGAGCCGGATCTCGCAGCCGCGCTCGCGCGCGGCCTGCGGCAGGAGGGCTACGCGGTCGACGTCGCACTCGACGGCGACGACGCGCTCCTGAAGGCTCGCGTCTACCCCTACGACCTCATCCTGCTCGACCTCAATCTGCCGGGGCTCGACGGACGGCAGATCGCCCGCATCCTGCGCGACGAGGAGCGCCGTGACGGCGCACCGGCGCCGCGGGTGCTGATGCTGACCGCGCGCGACGGCATCGAGGACCGGATCGGCGGTCTCGACGACGGAGCCGACGACTACCTCGTGAAGCCGGTCGAGCTTGCGGAGCTGACGGCGCGCGTGCGGGCGCTCCTACGGCGCGGCGGGGGCGGCTCGGGGGCCGTCCTCCGCGCGGGGGCGCTCACGCTCGACACGGCGAGGCACGAGGTGCGCAGCGGCGAGAGCCCCCTCGCTCTGACGCCGAAGGAGTTCGCCCTGCTGCGCTACCTCATGTCGCGGCCGGGCGAGGTGCTCTCGGAGGGGCATCTGCTGACGCACGTCTGGGACGAGAACGCCAACCCCTGGTCGAAGACGGTACGCGTGACCGTGATGACGCTCCGGCGCAAGCTGGCCGAGGCGGCGGGCGGCGAGCAGCCCATCGAGACGGTCGTCGGCGCCGGCTACCGCCTCCGGGACGAGCGGTGAGCATGAGGCGGCCGGAATGGACGCGCTCGATCCGTTTCCGCATGACGCTCCTCTACTCGAGCGTGCTCTTCGCGCTGGCCGCGCTCCTCGTCGGCTCCCTCTACCTCGGGCTCTCGCTCTCGCTGCGGAACGAGCCGCTGTCGCGCGAGCAGGCGGCGCAGGTCTTCCCGGGCGAGCCGCTCGCGGATCGGCGTGCGTTCGAGCGCACGGTCAACGAGCGCACGCTCCGCAACCTCCGCACCTTCTCCTTCGGCGCGCTGGGAGCGCTCTTCGTCGCGAGCCTGGGCGTGGGCTGGGTGATCGCGGGTCGCGTGCTCGCTCCGATCGAGCGCATCAGCGGCGTCGCGAGACAGATCCAGGCGACGAACCTCTCCCGGCGCATCGAGCTGACGGGCCCCGACGACGAGCTGCGCCGGCTCGCCGATACCTTCGACGCCATGCTCGCCCGCCTGGACGCGGCCTTCGAGGCGCAGCGGCGCTTCGTAGCGGATGCCTCGCACGAGCTGCGCAACCCCCTGGCGACGATCCAGGCGAACCTCGACGTCGCGCTCGCCGACCCGCAACCTTCGACGGGAAGCCTGCGCGAGACCGCCGTCGTCGTTCGCCGCGCGAGCACCCGTATGGCGCGTCTCGTGGACGATCTGCTCGCGCTTGCCCGCCTCGAGGCGCCGACGACCCGGCGAGAGCCCGTCGAGCTCGGCGCGCTCGTACGCGAGGTGGCCGACGAGTTCCGGGCTCCGGCGGGCCGGCGCGGGCTCAGGCTCGAGCACGCCGCCGCCGACGCTCCGACCGTCGAGGGCGACCGCGAGGGGCTGAAGCGCGCGCTCGCCAACCTCGTCGACAACGCCGTGCGCGCCGCGCCGCCGGGCTCGCCCGTTCGGCTCGCGGTCGGCAGCGACGGCGGCCGGGCCTGGATGGCGGTCGCCGACGAGGGACCCGGCATCGCGCCCGACCAGCAGGGACGCATCTTCGACCGCTTCGCCCGTCTCGACGGCGGCCGCTCGCGAGCCGAGGGCGGGAGTGGCCTCGGGCTCGCGATCGTGCGCGAGCTCGCAGAGGCCCACGGCGGGAGCGTCGAGGTCGCATCGCGGCCCGGTCACGGCGCCACCTTCACGATCTGGCTCTAGCGGTCGGGGAACCACGGTCCCCACGGGCCCCTTTAACCGCCCTTTACTTCCGGCCTGCTGCACTGCACCCTGTCAGCGACAGCGCGAAAGGAGGCTAGGTGCAGGAAGCACGCACGCTCGATCGGCGGTGGCTCTTCGGGGCCTTCGCTGTCCTCTTCGCGGCGGCTGCCCTCTGGGTGACCGTATCGGCCGCGTTCGGCGGCTCCTCCGGTGGCACCAGTCCGGCTCAGGGCACCGATGGGAACTCCCCGTCGGGGTTCGTCGACACGGTGCAGGGCACCACTCCGGACAGCCGGCAGGGCGACGACGGCGACTGTCCGTGGAAGGACGGAGAGCAGGGCCAGGCTCCGTCCAATTCGGACGCAAGCTCGTCGGTCTAGCGGTCTCTCCCCGCCCGGAAGTCGAGGGCCGGCTCTGCCGGCCCTCGGCCGTCCCGGACTAGGTCTGGGCGCTCAGGTCGCCGCTCGGCAGCCTGACGTGACCGCCGTAGGGGCAGGCTCCGGCGTCCCGCATCTGTGTGTCGATGACGACCACGGCGACCGGCTCGATGGGAGCGAGCAAGCCCTGCGGCGGAGCGCTCGCCGTGAAGGTCGGCAGCACGAGGCCGCCGAAGGCGGCCATCGCCGCTGCCAGGCCCGCAAGGGCGGCGACGGGCTTCCAGCGTGAGCGAATCTTCAAGCCTCGACCTTTCATCCGGGGTAGAACCACTGTAAACGCCCTTGCTCCACCGGCATTTCGCTCAGGGCGGCCGTAACCCCCGCTTAACGTGCCGGGCGCGGGCCTTCCCGGCACGTCGCACCCGCGCAGTCGCCGAGGCGGGCCAAGCGCCGCCCCAGCTCGGCGCGCACGCCCGCCAGGGCGGGATCGTCGTGACGGCTGACGAGCTGGTCGGGGTCGGCGACGAGGTCGTAGAGCTCGCGCTCACCCGTGGCGTGGACGACGAAGATGTAGCGCAAGCTCCGAATGGCCGCGAAGCTGCGCTCAGCGACCGGCGTTGCCAGGCCCTCGATGAGGATGTCGCGACCGCTTCCGCCGCTCTCGGCCTCCCCTGGCGGCCGCGCCGGCTGCGGCCGCGGCTTCCCGGTCAGCGCCAGCAGCGAGCGCCCGTCGAGAACGCGGCCCGGACGTGCGCGGGCTGCATCCAGGATCGTCGGCGCCAGGTCGACGTTCGCGACGAGCTCCTCGACCGACTGGCCACGCCGCACCCCGGGCCCCCGCAGGATCAGCGGCACGCGGATCGAGGGCTCGTAGACCAGCACCTTGCCGAGACGGACGCGGTGCTCGCCGTGGAAGAAGCCGTTGTCTGCCGTGAACACGATGAGGGTGTTCTCGAGCTCTCCGCTCGCCCTCAGCGCGACGACGATGTCCCTCACCGCCTCGTCGACGGCGAGCAGCGACTCGAGGCGCTGTCGGTAGTTCTCGGCGACGGCGGCGACCTCGCCCGGACTCAGGAGCGCCCGTCGGCGGATGAGCGCGGGCTTGTCCGACACGTCCAGCTCGTTGAAGGAGGCCGGCCTCGGCAACGGCTCGGAGGCGAAGCGATCGCGGTGCCTGGGCGCGGGCACCGGGGTCTCGAGGTCTGGGTCGCCGGCCTCCCGGGGGCCGCCGCTGTGGGGCGCCAGGAACGCGACGGAGAGGAAGAAGGGCTGGCGCGACGGCGCGCTGCGGCGGATGAAGTCGACAGCCTTGCCGCCGTAGACGTCCGTCTGGTAGGAGCCCGGGTCACTGCCGTAGGTGACCAGCCGCCCGTTCTCGTTGAGCGTGTAGTCGTAGAAGCGGTACGTCGAGGGATCCACCGAGCCGTACCACTCGCTCCATCCGGGCGGCACCTCCGTCGGGTTACGAGTGCCGTAGCGGTTGAGGTACTTGCCGATGTGCGCCGTGTGGTAGCCGCTGCGCTCGAGCCAGACGGGCAGGGTGTTCGTGCTGTCGAGCTTGTAGTAGCCGCCGCTCGGCGGCATGTTCGAGCGGACGCCGTGATTGTGCGCGTACTGCCCCGTGAGGAACGTCGAACGCGAGGGACAGCAGAGCGAGAGGCCGACGAAGCTGTTCGTGAACGTCGCGCCCTCCTCGGCGAGCAGATCACGCACGTTGCCCATCACCCTCAGCGACTCGACCGTCTGGTCGTCCGTCATCAGCACCAGCACGTTCGGTCGCGGCTGGCCGCGTCCCCCATGCGTCGCACCGGCGCTCTCGGCCCCGCCTCCGAACGTTGCGGTCCCGCCGAGCAGCACGGCCGTGAGCAGGACGGTCGCCGCCACACAGAATTTCCGTCTCGTCATCGTTGCTCCCTCTCTCTCGACGCCTTGCCAGCACGATCGTGCACGCCTTCGAATCAGCGGTCCGTGCGGGGGAGGTAAGCGCTGCGTAAAAAAGCCCGCTGGGATACGTCGAACAGGCGCACCATGGAGGACCGGGGCGCGCGCCCGCGGCCCCCATCACGCTTTTGATAGCTGTACGGCGGTGAGGGACGACCTGGCTCCGGGCAACCGCTTCCCTCCGTTCTCACTGCCGGATCACACGGGCGCCGAGGTCGCGCTCGCCGACCTCGCACAGGGCCACCCACTCGTCCTCTGCTTCGTGCGCGGCTGGTGGTGCCCCAAGGAGCAGGTGCGGCTGCGCACGCTCGTTGCCATGCAGGAGGAGATCCAGCGCGAGTACGGCCGCATCGCGGTCGTGACCGTCGACTCCCCGTACACGAACGGCGCCTTTCGCGCGGGGCTCGGCGCCGCCTTCCCGTTCCTCGCGGACGAGGAACGCCGACTCGCGCAGGAGCTCGACGCGATCGAGGTGCCGGACACCAAGCACCAGCCGTTCCTGCCGCTCACCTTCGTGCTCGACTCGATGGGGCGCATCCGCCGCAGCTGGTGCGGCTTCTGGTTCTGGGGGAATCCGACGCCCGAGGAGCTTCGCCTCGCGCTGCGCGAGATCACCCGAGCCGAGCAGCCCTCCTACGACCCGCAGGCAGTCTGGGACCGGGGCGGCTCGGCAGCGCCCTCGGCAGGCATCGACGCACCCGTCGTCTGGATCAGAGAGGACGGCGACGGGCGCGAGATCCAGCGCGGCGTACACGAGGGCGAGCCTCCCGAGGTCGGTGCCGAGGTTTCGCGCTCCACGCTCGACGGGCGGCCCTGGGTGGTGGAGAGCATCGAGCGGGGGAACGACCGCGTCGCCGTCCATCTCCGCAAGGCGGGGCCGCCGAGCACGGACCCGCTGCCGCAGCACCACATCACCGCCCCGTTGCCGACCCAGGTCAACTAGCCCGGTCCGTGAGCGACGACCTCCGTCGGCGGCTCACGCTCTTCGCGACGGTACTCGGCTCCTCGCTCGCGTTCATCGACGCCACGGTCGTGATCGTCGCGCTGCCCACGATCGAGCGCGACCTCGACCTCGGCCTCTCCGGGCAGCAGTGGGTGCTTCTCTCCTACTCGCTCGCGCTCGCCGCGCTCTACCTCGTGGCCGGCGCGATCGGCGACCGAGTCGGCAGACGCGAGGTCTTCATCGCGGGCGCGGTGGGCTTCGCGGCCGCGTCGATGCTGGCCGGCCTCGCGCCGAGCGCCGAGGTCCTCATCGTCGCCCGCTTGCTTCAGGGGGTGGCAGGCGCCCTCCTGACGACGAACAGCCTGGCGCTCCTGCGAGAGGTCTACGGCCGCGAGGCCGGCAGGGCGGTCGGACTGTGGACTGCGCTCACGAGCGTCGCCACGATCGCGGGGCCGCCCGCGGGCGGCGCGCTCGTCGAGTGGGTCTCGTGGCGCTGGATCTTCTTCGTGAACCTGCCGCTCGCGGCGACAGCGGTGGCGCTCGCCCTGCTCGGGCGCTCGACGCACCGGGAGGAGCATCGCGTGGGCGCGCTCGACATCCCGGGCGCCGTGCTGGCAGCCACCGGCTTCGGTGCCCTCACCTACGGCATGGTGGAGGGCGCCGAGAGAGGCTTCGGCGGCCTCTGGTGGGCCTTCGCGCTCGCCGCCGTGGCTCTCGTCGCCTTCGTCGTCGTGGAGCGGCGCTCGGGCGACCCGATGCTCCCGCTCGACCTCTTCAGGCGGCGCAACTTCGCGGCCGCAAACCTCGAGACCTTCTTCGTCTACGCAGCGCTCGGCGGCAACTTCGTCTTCCTCACGCTCTACCTCCAATTCCTCGGCTTCACGCCGTTCGAGGCCGGTCTCTTCAGCATCCCCACGAGTGCGATCATGATCGCGCTGGCCGCGCGCTTCGGCTCCCTGGCGGACAGGCACGGGCCGCGGCTCTACCTCACCGCCGGACCCGTCCTCATCGGCGCCGGCACCCTGCTCTTCCTGTTGCTCGAGGAGCGCAGCGACTTCTGGACCTTCGGCCTCGCCGGGCTCGTGCTCTTCGCGCTCGGGCTCGCCATGCTCGTCGCGCCCATCACCTCGACCGCGCTGTCGTCGGCGCCCGAGCAGTACGCGGGCATCGCCTCCGGGGTCAACCAGACGGTCTCCCGGCTCGGCAACCTGCTCGCCATCGCCGCCATCGGGCTCGTGATCACGCTCGTCTTCGAGGCGAGCGGCGGCAGCGAGGAGGCTGTCGCGCTGGCCGCCGGTCAGCGCGAGCCCGAGCTGCGGGCCGCGTCGATCGACGCCTTCCGGGCGGGCATGGTGGTGACAGCGCTGCTCGCGTTCGCAGGCGCGATCGTGGCGGGGCTCGGCATCTCGAACGCCGAGGCCGAGCGCGTCAGGCAGTCCGAAGCGGAGCCCGCTCCAGCCTGAACGGCAGCGCGGTAGCGCGCTCGCGGCAGCGCCGGAGCGCCTCCCCCCGCGTCTCGGCGGCCTCGTAGACGATCGCGAGGCGGTAGCTCTCCACGTCGTTCAGGCCCTGCTGCGAGAGCCGCAGCCCCGGGCGCACGAGGATCTCCACGCCCTCCTGCGGCTCGGGAACGGCGTCCACGAAGGCGTCGCTGAAGGTGCGCAGCACGTACGAGATCGCGACGCCGGCGGGAGGCCGCTCGGGCCAGGCCGGATCCGCGCCGCAGGCCAGCGCGAAGAGCGCGTCGTAGGTCGAGCGCCCGTGCACCGCGCGCACGAGCGGCGAGAACTGCGAGGCGATGCGCCCGTTCACCTCGATGATCGTCGCCGGCCCCTGCTCCGGCACCAGGAACTCGACGTTGAAGAAGCCGCCGTCGAAGCCGAGCGCCGGCAGCACGCGCCGGGTCAGCTCCGCGAGCTCCCCCTGCCGCTGGGGGGGCAGGGCGCTCGGGTACTCGAAGCGCTCGAAGCTGTTCGTGCCCGGGTACTTGACCGAGTCGGTGATGCCGATCACGTATACGCGGCCCGCGAACACGTAGCCCTCGAGGGTGACCTCCATCCCGGCGACGAGCTCCTCGACGACATAGCCGCGCACCGCGCTCCGCGGCAGCCCGGCCAGCTCGGCGATGTCCGCGTAGGAGGAGCCGTAGCCGTCGGTCACGGGGAGGCGCTCGAGCTCGGCGGGCCCGTCCAGGCGCCGCACGCCCTGCGAGAGCCGTCCGACCACGGGCTTGGCGAACCAGGGCGGTGGAAACGGCGGGCGGAAGTTGCGCGTCCCGTCCGGGACGGCGAAGCCGGGCACCGCCTCGGCAGCGACCGACCGCTGGAGCTCGCGGGAGCGCACCTTGTGCTGGCAGGCGATCAGCGCGGCTGTGGAGGGGCCGGGCAGCCCGCGGCGCTCCGCCAGCAGCGCGGCCAGGAGGGCCGAGCGGTCCTTCGTGCCGACGACGCCGTCGGCGGGCAGCGTCATGCAGGCGGCGAGGAAGGCTGCGGGGTCGAAGGACGCCAGGGAGTCGAGATCGTCACCGGCGAAGTGGATGCGGTAGCGCTCCCCGAGAGCGGCGGCATGGACGAAGTTGCGGTCACGGGCCTGCGGGCAGAGGACGAGGACATGGCGCATGGCGACGGGATGCTACGCGGTTACCACTCGGATGCCACCACGCCCGCCCCTTAAGCTTCTCTTGCGATGCTCGTCGAGCTCATGGCCGCGGCGCTCGTGTGTCTCGACCCCGGGCACGGGACGCTGCCCTCGGTGGGAGCCCAGCGGGAGGCAATCGGCCCGGGCGCACGCGAGCTGAAGATCAAGGACGGCGGCGGAGCCCCCGGCGAGGCGCCCGTCGTCCTCGCCGTCGCCCTACGGACGCGCGAGCTCCTCCTGCGACGCGGCTACCGCGTGGCGATGACGCGCACGAGGGCGGGGTATGCCGGCGGCAACGTCGAGCGCGCCCGCTTCTGCAACACGCGCGGCGCGGCGCTCATGCTGCGCATCCACGCCGACGGCTCGGAAGATGCCTCGCGCAGCGGCGCAGCGACGCTCGTGCCCGTGCCGAGGCCCGGCTGGACGGACGAGATCGCCGCGGCGAGCAGGCTCGCCGGAGCGCTCGTGCAGCGGGCGCTCGTTCGCGCCACGGGGGCGCGCGACCTCGGCGTCCGGCCCCGTTCCGACCTCACCGGCTTCAACTGGGCCAACGTCCCGGTGATCCTCGTGGAGACGGGATTCCTGACGAACGCGAGCGAGGGCCGGCGACTGCGCACGGCCGCCTACCGCGAACGCGTGGCGCAGGGGCTCGCGGCCGGCGTGGCCACGTTCGTGGCGCGCCGCTAGGAGTCGGGTCGTCCACGCATGCGCTCGGTGGCGGAGCGGCCCTGCTCGTGCACCGCCCGCCGCCGCTGCTCCGGATCTCCCGCCGGGGTCTCCGCACGGTCGACGGTCGTCTCCCCGCCCTCGAAGCGCTCCTGCTCGTCGACGAGCGTGCGCGACTCGTCGAGCCGGCGCCGCAGTTCCTCGGCTCGCGGGTCGGGTTGCGGCGGAGCCTGGGGCCGCGCCGCCTGCGGTTGGCGTCGCAGCGCCCGCACGGCGAGTGCCCCGGCGATGCCGAGACCACCCGCGACCAAGGCCAGGCCCCTCACCGGCGCGATGCTACACTCACGGCCTTCCTGCTTCGCCTTCGTGCCTCCCTCCCGAGAGGCGCCAGCCGGCGGGGCCGCTTGAGACCGAGGGAAGGGAGTGGATCGGGACGATGACGCAGTACGAAATCTTGCTCATGCTGGACCCCGAACTCCCGGAGGAGCGCCAGGAGGAGATTGTCTCGCGCATGCGCGACCTGATCGCGCGCCTGGGCGGCGTCTGGGAGGGGCACGAGCTCTGGGGCAGGCGCAAGCTCGCCTACGAGATCGATCACAAGGCTGACGGGATCTACCACTTCATCACGCTCGAGGCCGAGCCCGCGACGCTCGACGAGCTCTCGCGGATCCTCAAGATCACCGACGGCGTCATGCGCCACCTGGCGGTGCGCCGGGTCGAGGGCAGCCGGCCGGGGCCGCCGCCTCCGGCACCCGCCGTCCCGGAGCCTCAGTATGCTGGGAACACACGTTCGCAAGAGGAGGAGTAAGCGATGGCCAATGTCAACCGCGTCGTCCTGGTCGGCAACCTCACGAAGGATCCCGAACTGCGCCACACCCCGAGCGGCATGGCGGTCTGCAAGCTGCGCCTGGCCGTCAACACGCGCCAGAAGGACGGGGCGACCGGGGAGTGGGGCGAGAAGCCGAACTACTTCGACATCACCGTCTGGGGCAACCAGGGCGAGAGCTGCGCGCAGTACCTGAGCCGCGGTCGTCCTGTCGCGATCGACGGCCGGCTCGACTGGCGGGAGTGGGACGCGCAGGACGGCACGAAGCGACAGGCGGTCGAGGTCATCGCCGACAACGTCCAGTTCCTGGGCTCGCGCGGCGACAGCGAGGGCGGTCAGGGTGGCCAGGGTGGCCAGCCTCAGTTCGTGCCCGCGGGCGCGGCCGCGAAGACCACCGACGCCGATTTCGGCCCCACGGGCGCCGACGACGACATTCCCTTCTAGAGACGGAGCACCGAGATGGCGCA
>Ga0136617_10001341_pt1 | contig 21692 bp, 19 predicted proteins | sample AntDrymUQ3222106_2_FD_129672 | JGI IMG/M metagenome (GOLD analysis project Ga0136617, IMG submission 129672) | Polar desert sand microbial communities from Dry Valleys, Antarctica - metaG UQ322 (21.06) | ecosystem: Environmental > Terrestrial > Soil > Desert | place: Antarctica: Dry Valley...
ATCCCGGTGATCAGCTCGCCGACGCGGTCGCGGTACTCCTCGAACATCATGTCGCGCTCGGCCTCGCGGATGCGCTGCAGGATGACCTGCTTTGCCGTCTGCGCGGCGATCCGGCCGAAGTCGCCCGGCGTGACGTCGCGCTCGTCGATCTGGTCCTTGTACTCCGCGAACTTCGCGGGATCGATCTCGGGGTCGGTCGGCTCGACCATGTCGCCGGTCTCGGGGTCGTAGACGGTCCCCTCGTCGATCGTCTCGACGATCAGGTGCGCCTCCAGGCGCTCGGGGATGATCAGCTCGATGACGCGAAAGTCGGCCGTCTCGGGGTCGAGCTCGACGCGGGCGTACTTCGCGCTGTCGGGCTGCTTCTTGTAGGCCGACAGCAGCGCGTCCTCCAGCGCGAGCCGGAGCTTCTCGGGCGCGATGCCCTTCTCCCGGCCCAGGACGTTCATCGCATCAAGGATCTCGCGTGACATCAGTGGTTCCTCCTGTGAGTCCGTTCGCCCGTGGGCGGTTGCTGGCGCCGCCCGGCAAGGACGCAGGGAGGAAGGTGTGCCTCTGGCACATCGACGACCGCGGACGCCGCCGGGTGGTGATCAGCGGCCGATCCACGGGTGAAGGGGGTTGCAGGAGGGACCACGACTACTCCTCGATAAGGTTGGAACGGTGGATCTCGGCGTACGGGATCGCGACGAGGGAGGGTGGGTCGCCATCGGCGGCGATCGTCACGGCGTCCTCCGACGCCCCGACGAGCTCGCCCGTGAACGACTTGTGTCCGTCGACGGCATCCCTCGTACGAACCCGCGCGCGGCGGCCGAGGTAGCGGCGGAAGTGCTGTGGCTTAGAGAGGGGACGCTCGGTTCCCGGCGAGGAGACCTCGAGCGCGTAGCGCTCGCGCACCTCCGGCAGCGCCTTGGTGACGCGCTCGCAGAGCGCGAGCGTGACGCCTTCAGGGTGGTCGATGAACAGACGCACCGTGGAGCCGCCCACGACCTCTGCGAGCAGGACCTCGACATCGGGCTCGCTGGCTGCGAGCTGGGCCTCGATATCTCTCTGGATGGTGCGCACGTGAACCTCCTCTCGGCCACAAAAAAAGCGGGCGAGCGCCCACTTTCGGTACGACATCCGGCCCGAAGCCGGAGCGAAAGCTGTATGGCGAGTCTAGCACCGCCTCCTCATGCGCAGGCGTTATCGCGAGCCGCCGACGGGGGCTCATCCGTCGCGCCTCGGGACGCCTGTCCGGGCCGCTCAAACGTCAGCGCCTTGACATCGGTGCCGGCGCCGCGCGCATGCAGTCTTGCCGCGCCGGGAACTCTGTGCCCTCGTGGCATCCGGCGATCGCGGTCATGAGTTGGCTGGTTTGACCGACGAGGAGCTCTTACGGGATGTCGCACGGATCGCGCCCGCCTCGTTTGAGGTTCTGTATCAGCGACATGGCGCGGCGGCATTCGCCCTGGCTTCGCACATGCTCGGATCGCGAGTGCACGCGGAGGACGCGGTGCAGGAGGCGTTCATCAACCTGTGGCGCGGCGCCGCACGCTATGACTCCGCCAGAGGATCGGTGCGCGCCTGGCTACTCGGCATGGTTCGCAACCGCAGCATCGACATGCTGCGCAGCCGCGAAGTCCATGAGCGCCGCCGCATCGCGATCGTCGGCCTGGAGGACCAGATCGCGGCGCACGAGGCGACCGAAACCGACTTCATCCGCCGCGAGCAGGCGGTAACGGTGCGCAGCGCCCTGGCGACGCTGCCGCCAGATCAGCGACACGTCCTGGAGCTCGCCTATTATGGCGGCTGGACGCAGGCGGAGATCGCGGAGCACTTCGACATGCCGCTGGGCACGGTCAAGGCCCGCACGCGGCTCGGGCTCGAGAAGCTCAAGTGGGCGCTCGCGGAGATCGCGCAAGGGGCGGGATGAGCCCGGATGACAACTGCGGCCAGACGCACCTCGCCGCGGCCTGGGCGCTCGAGACGCTCACACCCGAAGAGGCACAACGGTACGGGGCGCACCTGCCGACTTGTGCCACCTGCCGGGCCGAGGTCGCCGGCCTGCGAGCGGCCGCCGATGCACTGGCCGATGCCGTACCAGCGGTCGCGCCGCCGCCTGGACTGGGCGCAAGACTCATGTTCGTCGTCGGAAGGGAAGCCGAGCTCTTCCGCGCGGCAGCGGCCCAGGAGCCTGACCCGGTCAGCGCCGGACGCCCGCGCCGATGTCTGCTTCGCAGCGCGCTGCTGGCCGTCGCAACAGTGAGTCTGGTTGTCGCAGGCGCGGTTCTCGGCGGTGTACTGGCCGACCCGCGGGACGCTCGCACCCAGGTGCGCACCATCCCCGGGCGGGTCACGCTGGCGGCCGGCGCCCCGGACGCCCGTGCCGCGATCCGGATCCGCGGCGACAACACCACACTCGTTCTCTCCGACATCGACGGCCCCCCGGACGGTCAGGTCTACCAGGCTTGGCTGGAGCGCCCGCCGTCGGCTCCCGTTCCCACCGGTGCCCTGTTCTCGGTCGGCGTGACCGGAGACGCGACGATCAGCCTTCCACCGCTGAGCGACGCCGAGCGCATGATCGTCACGTCTGAGCCCGCGGGTGGCAGCGCGGCCCCGACGCTGCCGCCCGTGGTGGTCGTAGATCTCCCCGCCGCCGCAGGACGGACCTCAGGGTGACGGCAGACTGCTGCGCTGCCGTACGCGGGCGCCGGCGCGAGCCGTCAGATGATCGCCGGGAGGGCGCGGGCGGTGAACAGGCAGCCCAGCGCACGATGAGCACTGCTGAGACGGACGGCGCCGCTGTCAGGGCGTGTGCGGCGCGCCCGTCGGGTTGCAACCGGCCGCTCAGACCTCGGGCGCAGACGACGGCGATCCCGAGGGCGGTGAGGGTCGCTGCCAGCCCGAGGCTGAAGACGATGATGAGCAGCAGGCCCAGCGCGATCTCGTGCTGGGAGATGGCGCCCAAGAGAACCACGAGCGCCGAGGGGCACGGGATCAGGCCGGCGGCAGCGCCCGCGGCCAGCAGCGCGCGTGGCCTGAGCGACTCGGGCGCATGATGGTGATGATCGCCGTCGCCGTCGCCGTGGTCGTGGTCGTGGTCGTGGGTGTGCCGGTGTTGGTGCGCGTGGTCGTGGCGGTGGCCGTGGGCCTCGCCGTGGCCGTGGTGGCGGCTGTGGACCGCCCACCTGGTGCGCACCCTTGCGCGCAGGACCCACGCACCGACGAGCACCACGAGCAGGCCCGCGGCGAGGTTCAGCCACGGGTAGAGGTCTTCGGGCAGCAGATATTGCGAGAGCGCGAGTGTCACGACCCCGAGCGCGAAGACGCCGATCGTGTGGGTGACCGTCACGATGGCGCCGAGCATGACCGCGTGGCGGGCGGTGCCGCGTGCGCCTATCAGGTACGCGGCGACCATCGCCTTGCCGTGCCCGGGCGACAGTGCGTGCAGCGCGCCCCATGCGAACGCGGCGAGCAGCAGCAGGACGAAGGTGCCGTTGCCCGCGACGGCGTCATCGAACAGGCCCGCGAAGCCGTCATCCGCGCGACCGCCGGCGCTGGCGAGGGGGCCGGCGTCGGCTCGCGGCGCGATGAGGCCGCCGACGCCGGGCTGCACGGTCAGCGTGATGGAGCGCTGGTCGGTGGGTGTGTCGAGCAGCCTGCTCGGGTAGTCGCGCAGCCGCCGCGTCGGCTCTGTCGCCGGCAGGTTCGAGCGTGTCGTGGTCCCGTCACCGGCGGCGGCGATGATCGAGCGCCAGCCGAGGCGATCGTGGAAGGTCGTGTCGCGTAGGGTGACCCGTCTGGCGTCGCGGACGGGGGCCGTCAGCAGCAGCTCAACCCGAGTGGTGCGCAGCCCGCCCTGACCGTCGGGAAACGAGATCTGCCCCGGCGAAGAGGCCAGGAGCGCGACGGCCTCGCCGTCGACGCGCAGTCGCAGCCCCCGCAGCGCCTCGTTGCGCTTGGCCGCGAGCACGTCGGCGGGCATGCGTCCTCGTTCCTGGAAGGTGGGGATCTCGGCCTGGTCGAGGATCCAGCGCACTTCGACGCGATCGGTCGAGACACTGACGATCGAGAGGCGGTTGACGGTGAAGTTGCCGAGTGGGTGCGCCTCGGCACCCGCCGGCGCGAGCAGCGCCAGGAGGAAGACGACGGCGAGTGCCGCGCCGGCCCCGGCATGTCTCAGGCCCGCGACCGCCGATCGCCGCCAGCGGTCGCCCACGAAGGGAGCAGGGATGAGGCCGCTTGGATCGCTCATAGCGCGTTCAGCGCCCGGCGTGCCCGGGGCGCGCGCAACGCGGAGAGATCCGCGTCCGCGTTCAGGGCGCGGCGCAGCAGCTTCGCAGCAAGGCGGCGCTTCCCCGCCGCACGGGCGCTCATGCCCGCGTGATACAGAAAGCTCGCGTCACGCGACCCCAGTCGCAGCGCGCGGCGCCCCCACGCGAGGCCCTGCCGCGGCCGTCCGGCGCGCGTCAGCGCCCAGCCCAGCGCATCGGCCGAGCGTACGCCCGGCGCGCGGTGCCACGCCGAGCGGGCCAGCGCGAGGCCGCGCTTGGCGTCGCCGTGGTCGGCTTCGAAGATCGCCAGCTCGATGTCGGCGTTGACTCCCGCGCCCGACAACAGCCGCTGCTGCACGCGCACGAGGTCAACGTCGCCGGGGCGGCGCTGCGGCGTCCGGCCGCGAGCTCTGTCTCGCCGAGCAGCACGACGTACTCCGGCAGCGGCAGCCGTGCGACGACCGAGCGCAGGCGTCCGATCGCCTGCCCGAGGCGTCCGGCGGCCGCGTCGGTGCGGGCGAGGCCCACGCGCGCCGGGACGTAGCGAGGGGCGCGGACGAGCGCGGCACGGTAGGCCTGTCGCGCGGCCCCGCGCCGGCCGCGCGAGAGCTCGAGGTTTCCCTGCAGCGTCTGGATGTAGGCGACGTTCTCGGATGCTTCGCCGCCGGCGCCCAGGGCCAGCGCCAGCGCCTCACGCGCGCCAGCCAGGTCGCCGTGCAGCTCACGAAAATAGGAGACGCGCGCGTAGGAGTCGAGGCTGGGCTTCAGATCGATCATGCGCTGCAGCACGTCGCGCGCGGCGCCGTAGCGGCCAAGCTCGACGTTGGCGTCGACGAGCACGCCGAGCGGCTTGACGACCTCCGGTGCCAGCCTGCGTGCACGCATGCCGTCACGCAGCGCGCCACGGAAGTCGTGACGGGCAAGGCGCAGTGCGCCTCGGGTCGTGTAGGCCCCGGCGCTCGACGGGTCGCGGTCGAGTGCGCGAGCGATCGCGCTCGGCGCGCACGTAGTAGCTCACGTCGCCGGTTTCACGGACCCGCTGCAAGAGCGCCGACCCCAGCGCCACGAGGGTGTCGGCGGCGTCGGCCGGCTGGGCGCGCACCGCCGCCTGCAGCCGTGCGACGCGCTGCTCTGCCGTGCCCGGGCCGCTGGCTGCCACCGGCAGCGCATTGCCTCGGGCGTCCGGCGCCTGCGGCGCCGACGCGACGGTGAGCGCCATCACGATCAGCGAGATCGTGAACGCGCCCACACAAACGACCAGCAGCGTACGCATCCTCAGGCGACGATCTCAACGGCCGGCCCGGCCAGGGCGAGCCTCACAGCTCGCTCCGGCCGGGCTCGACGCGAGATCAGGACGGAGCGTCCGCCGATGTCGGGGCATGCGGCGGCTCCTGGCGATCCTCGGTCGGAGAGCCGCCGATCTGGTTCTTCAGCGACGGCACGTACGGGAAGACCGGCATGAACGGCTGGTCGTTGACGTCGACGCCATCGCCGAGCGGCAGCTTCTTGCCGCCCTGGGCTGGTGGCACGAGGAAGCCACCGACGACGCGCAGCGAGATGTCGACGGCGTCGTCGGCCAGGCGCCTGCCGTTCGGGTACCCGGCCATGTCGCCGCCGATGACGCCGAAGCGGTTCTCGGTCTGCGACGGCGGCACCCCCATGTTCAGCTTCAAGGTGTCCGCCGCCGCCGGGTTCTTGGAGATCTGGGTCACCCCCGGGATTCCGGTGAACAGCGCCTGCACGATGTCGGTGCGGTTTTGCGTCTTGACGCCGAGCTGCAGCAGCTGGTTGAACGCCCCCGCCAGGAACGGGTTGAGCGCGAACCTGCCGAAGTTCCTCAGGTCGCCGGACGGCTGCGTGCGGTTGTACTTGTCCTTCAGCGACTGGGGAACGAACAGCTCGTTGACCAGCGGGTTTGCCAGCCGGCTGACCTGCACCCAGTTGCTGCGGCGCTCCGCCCGGCTGTTGCCCGAGCCGGTGTTGGTCACCTGCAGGCGCCGGCGCTCGGTGGACGCCCACACGCCGACGACCGCGTTGCGTGCCGTCGGGCCGCCGACGGCCTTGCGGTCGCGCGTCACGCGTGCCTCGGGGACCTGCAGCACGATCGACTGCACGCCGTAGCCGGCGACGTTGTCGATGCCGCCGCCCATGTTGCCGGTTCCCGCGCCCTCGAGGTTGATCGAATCGAAGACGCGGTCAAGGGCGATGAAGAACGGATCGTCGCGCTGGCCGGCGAACACTCTGCCGCCACCGGGCAGCGAGCGGATCGCCGAGTTCGCCAGCGTCTCGTAGTCGGGCATCGTCTTCGGCCCGACGTTGCTCGGAGCGACACGGAGGTTGCGGCCCAGGCTGCGAGCCGACGTGCGACGACCGCGACGGTTGTAGGTCTCGCGCACGACCTCGTAGGACTCCTTCTGAAACATCTGCGGATCGTTGAGGCTCGTGACCTGCGTCAGCGAATGCAGGAAGTTGCGGTTGTTGAACTTCGTGCGGAAGTCAAAGCGGTAGCGGACGTCGTAGTCGCCGTCGCCCGTGTTGTCGATGTTGATGTAGTACCGCGCACGATCGTCGAAGCGATAGAAGTTCGGTCCTCCGGCCGGGTCTTCGAAGGGCACCCAGTTCGCCACCACCGTCAACGCACCAGGAGCGTTCGCGGCCGTGAACGCGTACACGTCGGTGTCGTCGGCCGTCGGATCAGTCGACGTCAACGGCGCCTCGCGGTGACTCGATCCCGTGCCGACCGTCACGACGACGGCGACCGCAGCCAAGGCGGCAAGCAGTGCTCCCAACAGCAGATGGATCTTGCGCATGGTGCTCCTTGAAGTCGTGAAGGCCGCAGCCGCGGATAGACCCTTCCCGGAGCGGTTGGCCATCTGGATCAGTTTGTGGCGCGCCGCCACCCGCCAGACGGCGTGTCTGCCTGCCCGACGAGCCGTCGTTCGCAGACCGGCCTCAACGGGGCAGCTCAGGCCGCGCGCGAACGGTCGCGGTACAGGCGATAGTCCTGGCGCTCGGGACGCAGGCAGCAGGCCAGCGCGAGCGGCTTGCGCGCCTCCTGGTGGCGGCCGAGCTGCTGCAGCGAGCGGCCGAGGCAGAACAGCGCGTAGTCGTTCGTCGGCGCCCGCTCGACGATCGCCTCGAACTCGGCGGCGGCCTCGGCGTAGCGCTGCGAACCGAACAGCGCGCGGCCCAGCGCCTCGCGGATCGAGGCCTTGTCTGGCTCGAGGTCGCGGGCGCGCCGCAAGGGCACCGCCGCCGCGTGGAAGTCGCGGTCCTCCAGCAGCCGCGTCCCGTTCTGAAAGAGGTCGTAGACGTCGTCGGACGACATGGTTCGAGGATAGTCAGCCGGCGGGGCGACGCGTCGGCTTCGGGGGCAGCGCCCACCACGCGCGCAGCCGCCCGCGGCGGCCGAGGCCGGCTCCGAGCTCGCGGCGCAACGCCGCGCGCGCGCTCGGCGTCGGGCGGCTGGCGCCGTAGCCGTAGCGCGCGTGGGCCAGCGTGCGGACGTAGTCCTGCGCGGGCGTGCCCGCGAAGCGATCGGCGAGGCGGGCGAGCGTCAGCTGCGGCGGCGCCGAGCGGCCGCTGCGCTTCAGCGCGCGCAGCAGCTCGGCAAGCTCCGCGTCGGTGCCGGCGTCCGAGGCGGCGGCTCGCCGGCGGCGGCGGACGACGAGCCCGACGGCCGCGGTCGCGAGGAGCAGCGAGGCGATGACCGCGCCGGCGATCAGGGTGGGGCTCGTGGCGCGCTCCTCGTCCTGCGCCGCCACAGGGATGTCGGCGCGCCCGGCGTCCGGCGAGCGATCCAGGGCCCGGTCGCTGCCGCCGAACGTCACCGGCCCGTCCTCGCCGCCGACGATCACGTCGGTGAACTGGGTGCGCGCAGGCGAGTCGGGCGGCGTCGGGTCGCGCGTCACCCAGCCGATGCCGGGCATGTACACCTCCACCCACGAGTGCGCGTCGAGGTCGCGCACGACGTAGTCGCGGCGCTCGATGTCGAAGATGCCAGGCGAGAAGCCGCTCGCCACGCGCGCGGGCACGCCGCCCATCCGCAGCAGCAGCGCCATCGCGCCCGAGAACTGCTGGCAGTAGCCCTGCCGGTCGCGCAGCAGGAAGTCGACGAGCGGAGCCCGGCTGGGCGGCGGCGCCTCGCTGTAGCGAAAGCCGCGCGCGAGGTGGCGCTCGACCGCCAGGACGTACTCAATCGGAGTGCCCGCGGTCTCACGCAGACGGCGCGCGAGCTCGTACACGCGCCCGTAGGGCGAGTCGGCGAGCAGGCGCTGCGCATCGGGCGCACCGGGGCCGGCGACCGCGGGCGCGCCAGCCTCGTTCCACCAGCGGAAGAAGACCGTCTGCGCGCCGGCGGCGCCGGAGCCGCTCGGGATCCGCACGAGCCCGTACTCGCGCGGCAGCTTGAAGGGGTAGCCGGCGGGCGCCGCGCGCATCTGCGCCGGCGTCGGCCGTGGCGTGTAGACGAGCGCGCGGTAGGCGTGCCCGCGGCGCAGCGGCTCGTCGACGGTCTCGTAGACGCCCGGCGTGTTGCTCGTCGCGGTGCGCGAGCTGTCGAAGATGTCGATCGTCGACCCCGCCGCGACGAACTGCGACGTGCGCAGCGCGCGCATCGTCACGCGGATCTCCTGCCTCCAGCCTGGGTCGAAGATCTCCGTCTCGAGCGGGTCTTTGCTCGGGCCGCTGTCGTTGACCCAGCGCACGCCGTCGAAAGCCGCCAGGTTGACGGCCTTCCAGTAGGACCGGTGGCGGGCGCGCACGCGCAGGATCTCTCGGCCGTCGCGCGGCCAGTCCAGCGGGCCGTAGCTGTGGTTCCAGCGGTACTGCGTCGTCGCCGACGGGCTCAGCGACTGCGCGATCTCCTCGTAGTCCAGCAGCGGGCGATCGCGATCCAGGGCGGGCGCGGCGGCGTACCCCGCGAGTGCCGCGACCGCGACCACGGCCGCCGCGAGGCCGGCGCCGCGTCTGGGCACGCGCTCCAGCCAGAGGTACATCGCCAGCAGCACGGTGAACGTCAGGCCCGCCAGCCACGGCAGCTCCGTCTCGTGCTGCATGACGGGGACCGTGTAGAGCGCGGCGAGCGCCACGGCGCCGGCCGCGGGGAAGCCGAAGGCGCCGCCGCGGCGCGGCACGAACGCCAGCAGCGCGGCCAGGCCGGCGAGCGCGCAGCCGCCCAGGACGAGCACGATCCGCGTCCACTCGTCGAGGCCGTCGTACGGCGTGCGCACGGTCGAGACCGCGCCGAGCCCCTGGGCGATCCCCGCCGCGAGGTCATCCCAGCCGCGCGGCCCGAACAGGCGCCCGGGAACGCCGGATGCCGCCAGCGCGACGAGCAGCAGGACCGCCGCGGCGAGCAGCGTGGCGGCGATCCGGATGCGCGCGGGCGGCCGGCGCCGCGCGAGCGCGCTGAGCAGCTTGCCGCCGATCGCCGCCACCAGGACGCTGCCCAGCAGCGCACCGCCCGCCGCCGGCCGCACCATCGCGCCCCATTGCAGCGCGCCGAAACCGGCGAGCGCGACGAAGCCGATCAGCCGGGCGACGGGCGCCGCCAGCAACGGCGTGTGCGGGGCGACGCGCGCCGGCGGGGGCGCGGCCGCGGGCGGTGGGTCGGGCGCGGGCACCGGCGCGCGCGGCGCGACCGTCGGTGGCGCGCTCACGCCGGGCTCTCCTGCGAGGCGCGGGCGACGCCGGGGCGCGCGGGGCGCCCGCTCAGCACGTAACCGCTGCAGCCCGCGACCGCGAACGTGGCCTGGCGCCCGGGCAGCACGCCCGGCAGGACGAGCACGCGCTGAGCGCCGTGCGCCGGGCCGAGCGCCTGCGGCAGCCGCGCGCGCATCCGCGCGCTGACGAAGACGACCGGTCCGCGCCGCGCGGCGACACTCGCCAGCGAGGGCGCGACCGCCGGGCCGATCAGCGCCAGGCGCGCGTGCAGCTGCGCCCAGCCCGCGAGCGTCTCACCGAGGTCGGTCGGGCGGCGATCGCCCGGCAGCAGCACGCTGCATCCGCCGGCGCGGCCGAGCGCGCGCGCCAGCGAGGCGGCCGCGCGCACCGCGGCGTCGAGCTCCTCCTCGCCGGCGCCGCCGCGCGGGTCGAGCACGACGAGCGGGCGGCTCTCGCTGGCGGTCGCGAGAAAGCGCTCCTGCGCGTCGGCGCCGCGGGCGACCGCCGGCCAGAAGATCCGCGACGCCGGGGTGCCGTCACGCAGCGGGCGAATTCCGTCGAACTCGGTCTCGGCTCCGATCGCCAGCCGCCCGCGGCGCGCGACGCGTGTCGCCTCGCCGCCGCCGGGCGCCGCGACGATCGGCTCGATGCGCGGTAGCACGAGCAGTTCGTCATCGCGCGCCGACGCGCGCGCGCTGACCTCGCGGGTGGCAAGCCCGAGCGGATCTGCGACGACCACGCGTGGCAGCGCGAGCACGCGCCGCCCGCGGCGCCCGAAGCGCACCTCGATCCGCACGCGGCCACGGCGCGCCCCGGTGCGCAGCGCGACGGGCGCCGTCAGCAACGCGTCGGCGACCGTCGACGGCGGCAGGCCGAGCCGGCCCGCGCTCACGTCGAGCTGGATCGACAGGGGCTCGTCCTCCACCACGCGGCGGGCGCCGAGCGTGCGCGTGACGCGCACGCCGCGCGCGCCGATGCCCACCCAGGCCGCGCTGCCTGCGGCGAGCAGCGCGAGCGTCGCGGCCGGGACCCACATCGGCTCCGTGTCGAACAGGGCCGCGGCGAACGCGAACGCGATCGCGAGCAGTCCGGTGACGCTCGCCCGAAGCATGACGGGCTACAGGGCCGGGGTCGCCGCCACGGCGTCGGCGACGATCTGCTCGCCCGTCGTCTCGTAGGCATCCGGCGCGAGGACGATCCGATGCGCGAGCACCGCCTCGCCCATGCGCTGCACGTCGTCGGGGATCGCGTGGTCGCGCCCGCGCAGCAGCGCGTGCGCCTTCGCGGCGCGCAGCAGCAGCAGGCCGGCGCGCGGGCTGCCGCCGAGCTCGACGCGCGGGTCGCCGCGAGTGTGGCTGAGGAGGGAGACGATGTAGCGCCGCAACGGCTCGGATGCCCGGACGCGGGCCACGGCGTCCTGCACGGCGAGCAGGTCGGCCGCGGCAGCGACGGGCTCGAGCAGCGCGACGCGGTCGCCGGACTCGTGCGCGGCCAGCATGTGCGCCTCTCCCGCCGCGTCGGGATAGCCGAGCGACAGTCGCACCATGAAGCGGTCGACCTGCGCCTCGGGCAGCGGATACGTGCCCTCGTACTCGATCGGGTTCTGCGTGGCGAGCACGAGAAACGGCCGCGCGAGCTCGTGCGTGTGGACGTCGACGGTGACGCGCCGCTCCTGCATGCACTCCAGCAGGCCCGACTGCGTCTTGGGCGAGGCGCGGTTGATCTCGTCGACGAGCACGACGTTGGCGAAGATCGGCCCGGGGCGAAACTCGAAACGGCTCTCGCGCTGGTTGAAGACGTTCGTGCCGACGACGTCGGCGGGCAGCAGGTCGGCGGTGCACTGGACGCGCGCGAACTCGAGGTCCAGCGAGCGGGCGAGCGCGCGAGCGAGCGTCGTCTTGCCGACGCCGGGTAGGTCCTCGATGAGCGCATGGCCCTCGGCGAGGACCGCGACGATCAGGTGCTCGAGGACGTCGACGCGCACCTCGGCGGCCTGCGCGACGTTCTCCGCCACCCGCTTCGCGAGCACGCCCGCCGCCTCGACCTCCCCATCCGTGAGCCGTCGTTCGGTGCCCGCGTGATCCATCTGCTCGCAATCGTCGCAGGCCGCCCGTGGTTGCGCGACGGTTTGTGGTCGGTTGGCGGGTTCGCGGGGTCTGCGGCGCGTTGCGAACGGCGGCTGTGGAGGAAGGGCTTCGGACCGAAGCGCTACGTCGCCGCCTCCGCCGCCTCCGCGCCGGCCGCCGCCCGCAACGCGAGCACGACATCGAGCACGGCCCGCGCCACCGCGGTCTTCGACGCCCGCGCCACGTGGGTCTCCCCCGCCGTTGTCAGGATCGTCACCTCGTTGTCGGTGGCATCGAAGCCGACGTCCGCCCGCGACACGTCGTTGACGACGATCGCGTCCAGTCCCTTTCGCGCGAGCTTCTCGCGTCCGTAGGCCAGTGCGCCGTCGCCGTGCTCGGCGGCGAAGCCGACGAGCGTCTGCCCGGGACGCCGCGCCGCCGCGAGCGCGGCGAGGATGTCCGGGGTCCGCACGAGCTCGACGCGCAGGCTCTCGTGGTCGGCTTTCTTGCGCTTGCCGGCGAAGGACGCCGCCGGGCGAAAGTCGGCGACGGCGGCCGCCATCAGCAGCACGTCCGCGGCGTCGAACGCCGCGGCGCAGGCCCGCTGCAGCTCGACGGCGGTCTCGACGTCGACGTACGTGACGCGCGGGTCGCGCGGCAGCGCGACGTTCGCGGCGACGACGGTGACGGCTGCGCCCAGCGCCGCGGCCTCGTTGGCGAGCGCGAACCCCATGCGCCCCGACGAGCGGTTGCCGACGAAGCGCACGGCGTCGATCGGCTCGCGGGTGCCGCCGGCGGTCACGAGCACGCGCAGCCCGAAGAGGTCGGCTGCCGGCGCCGCTACGGCCGGACCCGTCAGCGCCTCGATCGCCGCGAGCAGCGCGGGCGGCTCGGGCAGCCGGCCGGCACCCTGCTCGCCCGCGGAGGCCAGGCGACCGATGCCGGGCTCGAGCACGGTGACGCCGCGCGCGCGCAGCCGCGCGACGTTGTCCTGCGTCGCCGGATGGCTCCACATGCTGTGGTTCATCGCGGGCGCGACGAGCAGCGGGCAGGTCGCGGCGAGGGCGGCGCTCGTCAACAGGTTGTCGGCCAGCCCCGCGGCGAGCTTGGCGATCGTGTTCGCGGACGCCGGCGCGACAACGTAGAGGTCGGCGTTGGCGACGAGCTCGAGGTGACTGAGCGGGTCGTGGTCGGGCGGCGGGTCGCCGGGAAAGGCGCCGCGCGCCGGGTCGCGCTCGAACTCGTCGACGAGCACCGGGGCTCCGGTCAGCGCGGCAAACGACGCCGCGCCGACGAAGCGCTGGCTGGCGGGGGTCTGGACGACCCGCACCGCATGGCCCGCCGCCGTGGCCAGGCGCACGAGCTCGAGCGCCTTGTAGGCGGCGATCCCGCCGCTGACGCCGAGCAGGATCCGGGCCATGTCAGCGCAGCCGCCGGCCTAGCGGTACTGGTACTTGATCTTCCCGGCGGCGACTTCCTCGAGGGCGATCGTGAGGTAGTTCTTGGAGCCGGTGTCGACCATCGGGGGCGGGAACTCGTCGAACGTCCCCTCGCCGAGGTTGTGGTAGTAGGAGTTGATCTGACGGGCGCGCTTGGCCGCGACGAGAACGGAGGCGTAGTTGGAGTCGACGTTCTCGAGGAGGCGGTCGATGCGAGGAGAGATCATGCGATCAAGGGTACCGAGCTATCCGGCGCCGGCCGCGTCGCGCACGATCTCGACCAGCTCCTCGACGGCATCCTCGAGGCGGTCGTTGACGACGACGCGCGTGAACTCGTCCTGGGCGGCGAGCTCCTGCTCGGCGGTTCGCAGCCGCGCCTCGACCTGCTCGGGCGCGTCCGTGCCGCGGCCGACGAGCCGCGCGCGCAGCGCCTCCAGCGACGGCGGCGCGATGAAGACCTGCAGGGCCTCGGGCATCGTCGCGCGCACCTGGCGCGCGCCCTGCACCTCGATCTCGAGCATCACCGGCGCGCCGCCGGCGCCGCGCGTGGCGAGCTCGGAGCGCAGCGTGCCATAGCGCGCGCCGGCGTAGTCGGCGTGCTCGACGAAGTCGCCGGCGGCGACGTGCTGCTCGAACTCCTCGGGCGACATGAAGTGATAGTCGACGCCCTGCGTCTCCCCCGCCCGCGGGCGGCGCGTCGTCGCCGACACCGACAGCTGCAGCTCGGGCATGCGCGTGCGCAGCGAGCGGATCAGCGTGCCCTTGCCGACTCCCGAAGGGCCGGTGATCACGACCGCGCGCGGCACGGGCGAGCGGCGACTAGCGGCGCAGGAGCCTGACGAGCTCGTCGCGCTGACGCTCCGACAGCCCGCCGATCGTCTTGCTCGGCGAGATGCGGCATTGCGTGAGGACCTTGTTGACCTTCACGCGCCCGTACTTCGGCACCGCGAGCAACATGTCCATGACCTTGGCCGTCTCGACGTAGTCGGGCGGATCGAGCAGCAACGTGTGGATCGAGCAGCGGCCGGCCTTGAGATCCTTCTTCAGCTTCGCCCGCCGCGTGCGGACGAGGTTGGCTCGGCTGAGCGCGTCGAGTCGCTGGGTGAGCGAACGCTCGGGCGCCGCCGAGTGCTTCGTAGGCGTGTTCTGGCTCGGCGGCATCTACGCGCCGATCCTTGCATCTTCACTACGGGGTCGCAAGCCGAATCGTCACGAATCAGCCCAATTCACATCGACCTCAGGTCGAGGGTCAGAGGTGTTCAGGCTGCTTGAAGGTGATCCAGCAATTTGCAGGGATTTCAGCTCTCTGGCGATGCGCGAACCGGCGCACGGATCACGGAAGTTCTCCGTCCCGACAGCGACCAGAACTGCGCCCACCGACATGAGGTCAAAGGCGTGATTTCCGTGTGCGATGCCGCCCATTCCGACGATCGGAATGCGCACGCGGCGCGCAACTGCGGCAACCTGCGCGAGCGCCACGCTGCGGATCGCCGGCCCCGACAGGCCGCCCGTGCCGCCCCCCAACCAGGGCCCTGCGCCGCGCGGGTCGAGCGCCATCGCCCTGAGCGTGTTGATCAGCGACACCGCGTCGGCGCCTTCGCTCTCGGCGGCGGCTGCCACCGCCGCGACGTCGGCCGTGTTGGGCGTGAGCTTGACGATCAGCGGCTTTCGCGCGAGCGGCCGGACGACGCGGACGAGCGCGGCCAGGGAGGCCGGATCGGCGCCGATGTCCAGGCCGGTCCTGACGTTCGGACACGACACGTTCAGCTCGATCGCGGCGACCTCCGCGCGCTCGTCGACGGCTTCGACGAGCTGCGCCACCTCCTCCGCCGTGGAGCCCATCACGTTCGTGATCAGCGGCACCGGCAGCTGCGCGAGCTGCGGCACGTCGTGCTCGAGGTAGCCCTGCAGGCCGCGGTTGGGCAGTCCGATCGAGTTGATCATGCCCGCCGGTGCCTCCCACAGCCGCGGCGGCGGGTTGCCCGCGCGCGGCGCGAGCGTGATCGTCTTGGAGACGAACGCGCTGAACGGGAAGGCGGCCAGCAGGGCGTCCCCGAACGCGCGTCGCGCGGCGATCGCGTCGAACGTGCCCGAGCCGTTGACGATCGGGTGCTCCAGGCGCAGCCCGCAGAACTCGATCAATGTGCGTCCTCCGGAACCCGTTCCAGGCGGTCGGCGTCGATGACCGGGCCGTCGACGCAGATCCTCACGTAGCCGCAGTCGCGGACGGGCACCACGCAGCCGTAGCAGGCACCGAAGCCGCAGGCCATGCCGGCCTCGAGCGCCAGCTGCGCGGGAACGTCGTGCTCTGTGCACAGCGCGCGGACCGCTTCGAGCATCGCCGGCGGGCCGCAGGCGTAGACGACGGCGTGCGCGTGCGTGTCGCGCGCGAGCTGCGCCGCGAGCAGCTCCGTGACGAGGCCGTGGTGCCCCACGGAGCCGTCGTCGGTGGCGACCCGCACCTGCGCCGCGTCCATCACCGCCGCGCCGGCGGCGTGCTCGCGATCGCGAAAGCCGAGCAGCGCCAGCGGCCGGTCGGCGAGCGCGCTCGCCCACGCCGCGAGCGGCGGCACGCCGACGCCGCCGCCGGCGAGCAGCGCGCGGCGGCCGTCGTGCGGCGCGCGGAAGCCCGCTCCGAGCGGGCCGGTGAGCCACAGCTCCTCGCCCGCGCCGAGCTCAGCGAGCCGGTGCGTTCCCGGCCCGACGTCTTCGAGCATGAAGCGCAGCTCGCCGCCGCCGGCGCTCAAGAAGGAGAAGGCCCGCGGCAGGTAGGGCCGCTCGTCGCGCCCGCCGCCCCAGCGCTGCACGGCGGCGAGCATGTAGAACTGCCCGGCCGCCGGCAGCGGCCCCTCCGGGTCGGCGACCCGCAGCACGCGATAGGCGCCGACGTCGTCGCCACCGGTCACCGCGGCGCGGCGGCGCCCGAGCGGTGCCGGCGGCCTCATCCCACGCGCTGGCGGTCGCGGTGCAGCTGCTGCAGCGACAGGACCTTCGGCTCCCCGTTGCGCGCTGCGGCGATCGCGCGCGCCGCCGCGTGGCCGCCCGACAGCGTCGTGATGCAGGGGATCCCGCGGGCGATCGCGGCGCGGCGGATCTCCCAGCCGTCGGCGCGTGCGCCCGAGCCCGTGGGCGTGTTGATGATGAGGTCGATCTCGCCCGCCTCGATGAGGTCGACGACGTTCGGCGAGCCCTCGCCGACCTTCTTGAGCACGTCGTCGACGCGGGCGCCCATGCCGCGGATCGCCTGCGCCGTGCCGGCCGTCGCGACGATCCGGAAGCCGAGGTCCTCCAACCGCGAGGCGATCGCGTAGGCCCCGGGCTTGTCGCCGTCGGTCACCGTGATGAAGACCGTGCCCTCGTTGGGCAACCGCGCTCCCGCGGCCGCCTGCGCCTTGGCGAACGCGGTCGGGAAGTCGCGCGCGACGCCCATCACCTCGCCCGTCGAGCGCATCTCGGGGCTCAGCAGCGCGTCGCTTCCGCTGAAGCGATCAAACGGCAGGACCGCCTCCTTGACGGAGACGTGGTCGGTCGGCATCGCCTCCGACGGCAGGCCGAGGTCCTCCAGCCGCTCACCGAGCATGATCCGGCAGGCCATCTTCGCCAACGGCACGCCGATCGCCTTGGAGACGAACGGCACGGTGCGCGACGCGCGCGGGTTGGCCTCGATGACGAACAGCCGCCCGTCGAGCGTCACGGCGTACTGGATGTTGATCAGCCCGACGGTATTCAGTCCGAGCGCGATGCCGCGCGTGTGCTCGCGGATCTCGTCGAGCATCTCGGGGCCGAGCGAGTGCGGCGGCAGCACGCAGGCGCTGTCGCCCGAGTGGATGCCGGCCTCCTCGACGTGCTGCATGATGCCGCCGATCCAGACGGTTGCGCCGTCGCACAGCGCGTCGACGTCGACCTCGATCGCGTTCTCCAAGAAGCGGTCGAGGAAGATCTCGCGCTGGGTGGGCGGGGCTCCGTTTCCCGTGCGCTGCAGGTAGTCGGCGAGGTCGTCGACCGAGTAGACGATCTCCATCGCACGGCCGCCGAGCACGTAGCTCGGCCGCACGAGCAGCGGAAAGCCGACTCCCTCGCTGGCCTGCAATGCCTCTGAGACGCCGTGCGCCGTCGCGTAGGGCGGCGCCTCGTAGCCCAGGCGCGCGAGCAGCGCACCGAAGCGGCCGCGGTCCTCGGCGAGGTCGATCGCGTCGACGCTCGTGCCGAGGATCGGCACGCCCGCGTCCTGCAGGCCGGCGGCGAGCTTCAGCGGCGTCTGGCCGCCGAACTGGACGATCAGGCCTGCTGGCCGCTCGACCTCCACGACGCCGAGCACGTCGTCGAGCGTCAGCGGCTCGAAGTACAGGCGATCCGATGTGTCGTAGTCCGTCGAGACGGTCTCGGGGTTGCAGTTGACCATCACCGCGTCGCGACCGCTGGCGCGCACCGTCATCGCGGCGTGCACGCAGCAGTAGTCGAACTCGATCCCCTGGCCGATCCGGTTGGGCCCCGCGCCCAGGATCACGACGCTCGGCTTGTCGCCGCGGCGGACCTCGTGGTGTGGCGGGGTGTCGCCGGAGTGCGTGGCCGGGAGCCCTTCCCACGAGGAGTAGTAGTACGGCGTCTCGGCGGCGAACTCGGCGGCGCAGGTGTCGACGGCCTTGAACGTCCGCGTGCCGGTGAACGGGCCCTCGGGGTCGCGGGCGAGCTGCTCGAGCTCGCGCAGGAACCACAGGTCGATCTTCGTGCGCCGCTCGATCTCCTCGGGATCGGCCCCCGCCCGAAAGGCGACGAGCAGGACATCGTAGCGGTCGGGCCCGGGCTTCTCCAGGCGCGTGAGCAGATCCTCGCGGGCGCCGCTCACGTCGGGTACCGAGTCCAGCTCGCGGCTGCGCATCGCCTTCGCGAACGCCTGGCGAAACGTGCGCCCGATCGCCATCGACTCACCGACGGACTTCATGTGCGTGCTCAGGCGCTCGTCGACGCCGGAGAACTTCTCGAAGGCAAAGCGCGGGATCTTCACGACGACGTAGTCGATTGTCGGCTCGAACGACGCCGGCGTCAGGCGCGTGATGTCGTTGTCGATCTCCTCCAGGGCGTAGCCGACCGCCAGCCGCGCCGCGATCTTCGCGATCGGAAAGCCCGTCGCCTTGGAGGCCAGCGCGCTGGAGCGCGACACGCGCGGGTTCATCTCGATGACCATGATCTCCTCGGTCACCGGGTTGACGGCGAACTGCACGTTGGAGCCGCCGGTCTCGACGCCGACCGCGCGAATCACCGCGAAGGCCTGGTCGCGCAGCTTCTGGTACAGGCGGTCGGTCAGCGTCTGCTGCGGCGCCACGGTGACGCTGTCGCCCGTGTGCACGCCCATCGGGTCGATGTTCTCGATCGAGCAGACGATCACGCAGTTGTCGTTGTGGTCGCGCATGACCTCGAGCTCGAACTCGCCCCAGCCCAGGACCGACTCGTCGAGCAGGATCTGGCCGATCGGCGAGGCGTCGAGGCCGCCGCGGACGATCTCGCGAAACTCGTCGGGCGAGCGCGCGATGCCGCCGCCGCGGCCGCCCAGTGTGTAGGCGGGGCGCACGATGATCGGCAGGCCGATGTCGATCAGCGCGTCCTCGGCCTCGGCCATCGTCGTGGCGATCGCGCTGCGCGGCATCCGCAGGCGGGCCTGCTCCATCGTGATCCGGAACTGGTCGCGGTCCTCGGCGCGGCAGATCGCCGCGTAGTCGGCGCCGATCAGCTCGACGCCGTGCTCGGCGAGCGTGCCGTTCTCGTGCAGCTCCTTGGCCAGGTTGAGCGCCGTCTGGCCGCCCAGCGTGGGCAGCAGCGCGTCGGGCTTCTCCCGTGCGATGACCTGCGCGACGGGGCCCGCCAGCAGCGGCTCGACGTAGGTCGCGTCGGCGAACTCCGGGTCGGTCATGATCGTCGCCGGATTGGAGTTGACGAGCACGACCTCGTAGCCCTCCTCGCGCAGGACCTTGCAGGCCTGCACGCCGGAGTAGTCGAACTCGGCGGCCTGGCCGATGACGATCGGGCCCGAGCCGAGGATCAGGATGCGCTGGATGTCGTCGCGGCGCGGCATGGCTAGACCCACTAGGCCGCGGCCGCGGTGATCTGATCCAGGAAGCGATCGAACAGGTAGAGGCTGTCGTTCGGGCCGGGCCCGGCCTCGGGGTGGTACTGGACGGTGGCGCCGGCGACGTCGAGCAGGGTCAGCCCTTCCACGGTGCGGTCGTAGAGGTTGATGTGCGACAGCTGCGCGGCGCCGAAGTCCGTCTCCCAGCGGACGGGCTCGTCGCCGGGGATCGTGCGCTCGCCGCCGGGACCGAGCACCGCGAAGCCGTGATTCTGCGACGTGATCTCGATCCTGCCCGTCGCGAGGTCCTTGACCGGGTGGTTGGCGCCGCGGTGGCCGAAGCGCAGCTTGTAGGTCTCCAGGCCGACCGCGCGGCACAGCAGCTGGTGGCCGAGGCAGATGCCGAAGGTCGGCTTGCGCCCGACCAGCGCGCGCAGCGTGTCGACGACGTAGTTCAGCGCGGCGGGATCGCCCGGGCCGTTGGCGAGGAAGATCGCGTCGGGATCGCCGGCCAGCAGCTCGTCGGCGCTGACCGTGCACGGGTGCAGCTCGACGACCGCGCCGCGCTGCACGAGGTGGCGCACGATCGAGGACTTGATACCGGTGTCGATCGCGGCGATCCGGGGTCCCGATCCAGAAGCGCTAGACGCTGCTAGCCCGGTGCTAGCAGCCGCTGGCACCCCGCCGTGGACGGTCACCGCAGTCGGTGAGACGAGGCGCGCGTAGTCAGCGCCGGCCATTGGCGGCTCGGCAGCGACGAGCTCCCGCGCGTGCCCTTCGCTCATGCTCGCCGGAAAGACGCCGCCGCGCAGCGAGCCCGCCGCGCGGATGTGGCGCACGAGCGCGCGCGTGTCGACCTCGCTGATCGCCGGGACACCGCAGTCGGCGAGCCAGTCAAGCCAGCCGCGCTCGGCGGTCGGCGCGTCCTCGGTGTTCATCGCGCTGCGCATCACGACCGCCCGCGCCCAGACGCGCGAGGACTCCATCGCGTCCTCGCAGACGCCGTAGTTGCCGATGTGCGGGTAGGTGAACGTGATGATCTGCCCGGCGAACGACGGGTCGGTGACCGACTCCTGGTAGCCCGACATGCCGGTCGTGAAGACGACTTCCCCCGTCGCCGCGTCGGCCGCGCCGACGGCGATCCCGTCAAAGCGCGCGCCGTCCTCGAGCAGCACGTAGGCGGGGGCCCGGTCGCGCGCCGCCGCCGGCGTGCGTCGTCCGACGGTCATCGCACGCTCCGCTCGTCGGGCGACGTCATCTGCGGCACGCTCAGGATCGTCGAGCGCTCGCGGTACGCCACCGCGCCCGCGGCGACCGTCAGCAGCACGCGGCCGCGCACGGCGCGGCCCGCGAAGCAGCAGTTCTCCGAGCGGCTCTCGTAGCCGCTCTCGCCCACGACCCACTCGGCGTCGAGGTCGACGAGCACGAGGTTCGCACGCTCGCCGACCGCGATCGCGGGGACGAAGAGGCCCAGCAGCCCCAGGCCCGCCGTGAGCTTCTCGACGACGAGCTCGAGCGGCAGGATCCCGGGCAGCACGAGGTCGGTGTAGACCGCCGCGAACGCCGTCTCCAGCCCGGTCGTCCCCATCGGCGCGCGCTCGAACGGGACCTCCTTCTCGTCGCGCGCGTGCGGCGCGTGGTCCGTCGCGATGCAGTCGATGACGCCGCCGCGCAGGCCCTCGATCAGCGCTTGGCGATCCTCCTCGCTGCGCAGGGGCGGGTTCATCTTGCGCCGCGGGTCCAGGCTGCGCACGTCCTCGTCGGTCATCGTCAGGTGGTGGGGGCTCACCTCGCAGGTCACGGCCACGCCGCGCGCCTTGGCCGCCGCCACGATCGCGACCGACTCGCGCGCGGACAGGTGCTGGATGTGGATCCGCGCCTGCTCGTACTCCGCCAGCGCGCAGTCGCGGGCGATCATCGTCGACTCGCTGACGCTCGGGATCCCGGCGACGCCGAGCAGGGCGCTGACGACGCCCTCGTGCATCGCGCCCTGGCCCGACAGCGACGGATCCTCCTCGTGCAGGGCCAGCACCCCGCCGCACAGGCGCTGGTACTGCAGCGCTCTGCGAAAGACGCCGGCGTCGGCGACCGGCCGGCCGTCGTCGGTGAAGCCGGCGGCGCCGAGCGCGCGCAGCTCGGCCATCTCGGTCAGCTCGCTGCCCTGCAGGCCGCGCGTGATCGCCGGCATGAAGCCGACGGGGAC
>Ga0136617_10001342_pt1 | contig 21678 bp, 18 predicted proteins | sample AntDrymUQ3222106_2_FD_129672 | JGI IMG/M metagenome (GOLD analysis project Ga0136617, IMG submission 129672) | Polar desert sand microbial communities from Dry Valleys, Antarctica - metaG UQ322 (21.06) | ecosystem: Environmental > Terrestrial > Soil > Desert | place: Antarctica: Dry Valley...
GACTTCAAGGACAAGGTGCTGGGCAAGGTCAACCCCTACGGCGTCTATGACATCGGCTCAGATGAGGGCTGGGTCTCGGTCGGCATCGACGCTGACACCGCCGAGTTCGCGGTCGCGTCGATCTCAAGCTGGTGGAAGCACCTCGGCAAGACGCGCTACCCCGACGCGACGACGCTGACGATCACCGCCGACTGCGGCGGCTCCAACGGCAACCGCCTGCGGCTGTGGAAGGTCCAGTTGCAGCGCCTCGCCGACGACAGCGGCCTGCAGATCAGGGTCTGCCATTTCCCTCCGGGCACCTCGAAGTGGAACAAGATCGAGCACCGCCTGTTCAGCTACATCGCTCGCAACTGGCGCGGCCAACCACTCGTCTCACGCCAAGCGATCGTGTCGCTGATCGGCGCGACAACATCGACGGGCGGCCTGAAGGTCTACGCCCAGCTCGACGAGAACACCTACGAACGCGCCATCAAGGTCACAAACGGCGACCTCGCCGCCGTCAACCTCACCCGCGACGACTTCCACGGCGAATGGAACTACCTCATCAAACCCAACACTTGATACTTGACGGTTCCTTACGGCCGCGCCTACTAGTCCGCGCGGCGCGGGCGCAGCACGTCGACCTCCGCGGCGACCGTCGCCGCGTTGCCCGCGAGGTCGCGGGCGACCAGCTCGACGGTGTACGCGCCGGCCTGGCGCGGGACCGCCCAGCCGAGCGTGTGCGCGCCGCCCGACAGCGCGCCGACGTAGCGCGCGTGTACGAGTCGCCCGGCGCGCTGGATGCGCAGCGTCACGTAGGAGACCTTCGACAGCGAGACGGCGACGCGGCGGTAGCCGCCGCCGCGCAGCCGCCGGGTGCGGACCTGCAGCTCCGGCGGCTCGGCGAGATAGCCCGTGAAGCGCTCGACCGCGCCGCAGTAGGTCTCGGCCTGGGTGCGGTCGCACAGCGAGCTGAGGAAGTCGCGCAGCAGCGTGTGGTAGCCGAGGTCGGACTCGCGCTGCACCGATCCGCGCGAGTACAGCGACCACGCGCCGGTGTCGTAGGTGGGGAGCTCGCGGCGGGCGCGGCGCTCGCCCGTCTCGTACAGCGCCCGCGCCCGGTCGTCGTCCGCCAGCCGGCCGTAGTCGTAGAGGCCGACCAGCGACTGCACGAACCCGTTGATGATCCGCAGGCTCGGCTCGAAGGAGTACTGCGCGTAGTGCGCACCGCCCCCGCCGACGCGCACGCGCACGCCCTCGGGCGCGGTCCGCTCGAAGACGGCCAGCGCGCGGCCCGTCACGGGGAAGATCTCCGCCTGGCGGTCCAGCCGGCTCGCCGCGCGCGCGAGCGCCTGCAGCGCGGTGCCCTGCGCGAGGCTCGAGACCCACGGCGCGCGCCCGGCGCGGTAGGGGAAGTAGTACTCCCACGCGAGCCCGCCGGCACGCTCGGCCGCCAGCGGCAGCAGCTCGTCGACGGCGCGCGAGAGCGCCGCGTCCTGGCGCGAGGCCCACAGCGCGTTGACCTTGCCGAACGTCCCCAGCACCTGGATCTGGATGCCGGCGCCGGGGTAGTACTGCCAGACGATCTCCGAGCCCGCAAAGCCGACGCGGCGCCCGGAGGCCAGCAGCGGCCCGCGCGTCCACCACTCGCGGTTGCGCTCGAGCGTCAGGAACAGCGGCGCGAGGCGCGAGGCCGTGAGCTGCCCGCGGGCGGCGACGTCCTCGAGCGTGGCCACCACGGCGCCCAGCTCGACCCGGCGCGCCCCGGAGAGGCGGCCGGCGGTGCGCCGGGCGTCCTCGTAGGCGGCGCGCCGCTCGGCGTAGGTCGCCTGGTCGATCGCGCCGGCGGCCCGCAGCGCCTTCAGCTCCCCGACCACCGTGCGCCGCCGCGCCGCCGCCGCGGCGCGCGCCGGCCGGGCCCGCGCCGGCGCCACGGCCGGGAACCCCTGCGCGGGCGCGAGCGAGCCGGCGTGACGGTGCACGCGGCCGTCCTCGCCCATCACCAGCACGGGCGCGGCCTGCGCCGCGCCAGCGCCGGCGAGGCCGCACGCGACGGCAATCAGGACGCAACCGAGGATTCGCATCGAAGCCATCAACCCGATGCTAGGCTCGCGGTTGCGGGTCGAACCGCCTGCAATGCACCCTGCGCCGCCACTCGGCCTCGCGCCGCGCAGCCCCGAAGGAGAGCCTCCCCGCCATGCCGATCCGCTCGCGAACGCTCCTGCTGATCCTCGTCGCCGCCCTCACGGCCGTCTTCGCCGGATGCGGCGGGAGCGGGAGCGGCAGCGCCGCCGACGAGGGCACGGACGTCAACGAGCTGCTCGAGCAGACCTTCACCGGCGACAAGCAGGTCGACTCCGGGCGGCTGGACCTCAAGCTGCGCATCGAGATCCAGGGCGCCCCGGACGCTCAGCTGCAGGGCCCGATCTCGCTCGCCCTCGCCGGCCCGTTCCAGACGCAGGACGAGGGCCGGCTGCCGCAGTTCGACCTCGACGCGAGCTTCGAGGGCGCCGGCCAGAGCTTCAAAGCCGGGCTCGCCTCCACCGGCGAGGCGGCCTTCGTGAACTTCCAGGGCACCGACTACGCGGTCACCGACACGGTCTTCCGGCAGTTCCGCGCCAGCTACGAGCAGGCGCAGAAGGAGGCCTCGAAGGAGGGCGACCGGCAGTCGCTGGCGACGCTCGGCATCGACCCGCGCCGCTGGCTGACGAACGCCCGCAACGCCGGCGAGGCCAAGGTCGGCGACACCGACACGATCAAGATCACGGGCGGCGTCGACGTCGCCAAGCTGCTCGACGACGTCAACGTCGCGCTCGAGCGGGCCCGCGGCCTCGGCGTCCAGGGCTCGGAGAGCCTGCCCGAGCAGCTGACCGACGAGCAGAAGCGCCAGGCGACCGACGCCATCAAGGACCTCGCGGTCGAGATCCACACCGGCAAGGAGGACACCACCCTGCGCCGGATGCTGGTGACGATGGACGTGCAGGCCCCGGCCAGCGCCGACGGAGCGGAGTCGGGCACGCTCAGCCTCGACTTCTCGCTGCTGGAGCTCAACGAGGACCAGGAGATCGCGGCGCCCGCGGACCCCGAGCCCTTCGACCAGCTGCTGGGCCAGCTCGGCGGCCTGGGCCTCGGCGGGGCCGGCGGCGCAGGGGGATCGGGCGACTCCGGCTCCGGCGGCTCCGGCGCCAGCGCCGAGCAGCTGCAGGAGTACGCCGAGTGCATCGAGGCTGCCGGCAGCGACACGGCGAAGGCGCAGGCGTGCGCGGACCTGCTGCCCTAGCCCCGTCGAAGCCTGCCCGTCCCTAAGCTCGATTCCGTGTCCGGAACCGGCGAGCGCTTCAACCTGCGCCGCTTCCTGCTCAGCGGAGCGGGCTGGCCGTACCTGCTGGTGCCGTTCATCCCGATCGCGATCGCGCTGGAGCTGGCGCATGCGAACGCGTCGCTGATCTTCGGCGCCTCGGCGCTCGGCGTGATCCCGACCGCCGCGCTGATGGGCCGTGCCACCGAGGAGCTGGCCGCCCGCTCCGGCCCCGGCATCGGCGGCTTCCTCAACGTCACCTTCGGCAACGCGCCCGAGCTGATCATCGCGTTCTTCGCGCTGCGCGAGGGGTTGCAGGAGGTCGTCAAGGCGTCGCTGGTCGGCTCGATCCTCGGCAACATCCTGCTCGTCATGGGCGCCGCGATGCTGGTCGGCGGACGCAAGCGCGAGCGCCAGACGTTCGACCGCACCGCGGCCGGCGTGCAGTCGATCATGCTGCTGCTGGCCTGTGTAGCGCTGATCATGCCGGCGATCTTCCAGCTGGTCATCGGCGGCGGCCTGCCGAGCCCGACCGACGAGTCCGAGCAGTTCCCGTCGGACCTCGAGAGGATGTCGATCGGCGTCGCCATCGTGCTGCTGGCGACCTACGTCGCCGGCCTGCTGTTCTCGCTGCGCACTCACAAGGACCTCTTCAACCCCGAGCACGGGGCGGACGACCACGTCGGCGAGCCCTGGTCCGTGCGCAAGAGCGTCATCGCGCTGGCCATCGCCGGCGTGGCGGTCGGCGTGATGTCCGAGATCCTCGTCGGCTCGATCAGCGAGGCGTCGGAGTCGATCGGGCTGTCGCCGTTCTTCGTCGGCATCATCGTCGTGGCGATCGTCGGCAACGCGGCCGAGCACTGGGTGGCGATCTACTTCGCGGCGCGCGACAAGATGGACCTCGCGGTCAACATCGCGATCGGCTCGAGCGCCCAGATCGCGCTGTTCGCCGCGCCCGTGCTGGTGCTGCTCTCGTTCTTCATCGGCCCGTTCCCGATGGCGCTCGTCTTCAACGGCCTCGAGCTGGGCGCGATCGTGCTCGCGATCCTGATCGCCAACCAGGTCACCCAGGAGGGCGAGTCGACCTGGTTCGAGGGACTGCAGCTGCTAGCCGTATACGTCGTGTTGGGCCTCGTCTTCTTCTACGCGTGATACCGGTCACGTTCGCCTTCTTCTCCGGCCCGCTGCCATGGCTGATCCTGGCCGGGGTCACGGTCGTCTGCCTGTGGGTCGACCTGCACTTCTTCGCCCGCGGGCGCGAGCCGGACTTCCGCGAGGGCGTCATCTGGAGCATCGGCTGGCTCGTGTTCGCGCTGCTGGTCGCCGTCGTCGTGCTCGCGCTCTCCGACGTCGAGGACGCCATCACCTACACGACGGTCTACTTCATCGAGCGCTCGCTCTCGCTGGACAACCTGTTCGTCTTCCTGCTGCTGTTCTCGTACTTCGGCATCCCCGAGCAGTACCGCGCGCGGCTGCTGTTCTGGGGCATCGCCGCCGCGCTCGTGCTGCGCGGCCTCGCGATCCTCGGCGGCGTCGCGCTGATCGAGCAGTTCCACTTCGTCATCTACGTCCTCGGCGTGCTGCTGCTCGTACTCGCCTACCGGATCCTGCAGGGCGTCGACGAGAACGTCGACCCGGACAAGAACCTGATCGTGCGGCTGGTGCGGCGCTTCTTCCCGGTCGCGCCCGACGACCACGGCGGCAAGTGGTTCGAAGTCATCGACGGCAAGCGCCACGTCACGCCGATCTTCCTCTGCCTGGCCGCCATCGTGGCCGCCGACATCGCGTTCGCGGTGGACTCGATCCCCGCCGCCTTTGCGATCACGCGCGACTCCGTGCTGATCTGGATGGGCAACGTGTTCGCGCTGCTCGGGCTGCGCGCGCTGTTCGTGCTCGTCGAGGGGCTGATCCGGCGCTTCCGCTACCTCGACGAGACGATCGCCGTGGTGCTCGCGCTCGTGGCCGTCAAGCTGCTGATCGAGGACATCTACGAGATCGGCCCGGTCGCCTCGCTGGGCATGGTGGCCGTCACCTTCGCGGTCGGCATCGTCGCCTCGATCGTCGCCGACCGGCGCGACCCCGACGCCGCCGCCAAGCGCGAGGAGCGCGGCCAGCGGACCACCAGCGACGGCGCCCAGCCCGACCAGGACGAGGCCGAGGCCGAGGCCGAGGCCGACGCCGAGCCGACCAGCCGGCGCTAGTAGCCCTCCTCGTCGGGGTCGGGCTCCAGCTCGTCCTCGGCCTCGACGACGTCGTCGTCGGTCTCGGGGCCGGTGCCGACCCTGCGGGTCTCGAAGCGCTCGACGAGCTCGTCGCGCTTGTGCTCGTCGACGGCGGGCTCGTCGCCGAGCAGGACCCACTCCGCGTCGCCGTCGTCGCCCTCGACCAGGTTCGTCTCCAGCGCGGTCGAGTCGTCGACGACGAGCACGACCTCGGTCGTCGGGTTGTAATAGGTGCCCGGGCGGTTGGCGAGCTCCTCGAGGTCGAAGCGGCGGACGTCGGCCATGCGCGGCAGCCTACCTTCGCGCCCCGGCCGGCGGCGGATCGGACGTCCGTCGAGCAGGCTGGCGCGCGCTCAAGGTACCGGTACGATGCTCGTTGACTGACCAGTCAATCGCCGTACCTCAAGGAGCGCACCCGTGGTCGATTTCACGCTGACCGACGAGCAGAAGTCCCTGCGCGAGATGGCGCACGACTTCGCCGCCAAGGAGATCCGCCCCGTCGCCTGGGAGCACGACAAGGACGGCTCGTGGCCGGAGGCCGTGCTGCGCAAGGCGTGGGAGCTGGGCCTCATGAACACGCACGTGCCCGAGGAGTACGGCGGGCCCGGCGCGTCGGCGCTGGACGGCTGCATCATCGAGGAGGAGCTGTCGTGGGGCTGCTCGGGCATCACGACGTCGCTGGGGGCCAACGGCCTCGCGTCGGCGCCGCTCGCCCTGGCCGGCTCCGAGGCGCTCAAGAAGCGCTACCTCGGGATGCTGATCGAGGACTACAAGCTCGCCTCCTTCTGCCTGACCGAGCCCGACGCCGGCTCGGACGTCTCGGGCATGCGCACGACCGCGGTCCGCAGGGGCGACAAGTACGTCCTCAACGGCTCCAAGTGCTTCATCACCAACGGCGGCTACGCCGACTGGTTCACGGTCTACGCCAAGACCGACCGCGAGGCCGGCCACCGCGGGATCTCCTGCTTCCTCGTGCCCAAGGACGCCACGGTCACGGTGGACAAGAAGGAGGACAAGATGGGTCAGCGGGCCTCCAACACCGCGACCATCACCTTCAACGAGACGGAGATCCCCGCCGACCACCTGATCGGCGAGGAGAACAAGGGCTTCAAGATCGCGATGATGACCCTCGACCGCACGCGCCCCGGCGTGGCGGCGATGGCCACCGGGATCGCCCGCGCCGCATTCGAGTTCGCCGTCGGCTACTCGAAGGAGCGCGTCCAGTTCGGCGTGCCGATCGCCATGCACCAGGGGATCCAGTTCATGATCGCCGACATGGCGACCAAGGTGCACCTGTCGCGTCTGGCCACGTGGAACTCGGCCGTGCTCCTCGACCAGGGCCGCCGCAACACGCTCGAGTCCTCGCACGCCAAGCGCTTCGCCGCCGACACCGCGATGGAGGTCTCCACCGACGCCGTGCAGATCTACGGCGGCTACGGATTCATCAAGGACTACCCGGTCGAGAAGCTGATGCGCGACGCGAAGATCATGCAGCTCTACGAGGGCACCTCGCAGATCCAGCGCCTCGTGATCGCCCGCGAGACGCTGCTCCCGCGGCGGATCGAGTCGCCCGCCGCCGCCTGAACCGCAGTGGGGGTCAGATCTTGCATTCCAGCACCGGAAAGCGGTGCTGCGCGAATGCAAGATCTGACCCCCTATGGCGGCGCGGCGGTGCCCGGCGGGTGCGACCATGTGGGATGGCCCGCGCGAGCGCGTCGATCTCCGTCCCCGGGCGCGCGGCCGACGCCGAGGCGCTCTGGTACGACCCGCATCGCTGGCCGTCGTGGGTCGACGGCTTCGGTCACGTCGTCACGCTCGAGGGCGACTGGCCGGAGCGCGGCGCCCGCCTGGTGTGGGACTCGCCGCCGGGCGGTGGCGGCCGCGTGCAGGAGCGCGTCGTCGCCTACGAGAGCCGCACGGGCCAGACGGTCGAGGTCGAGGACGCCCGGCTGTGGGGACGCCGGCGGGTTGCCTTCGCGCCCGGTCCGGGCGAGGTCGAGGTCACGCTCTCGATCGAGTACGAGCTGAAGGAGCGCACGCCGCTGACGCCCGTCGTGGACCGCCTGTTCGTGCGCCGCACGGTGACGGAGTCCCTGCGCCGCACGCTCGCGCGCTTCGCCACCGAGCGCAAGGCGGAGATCCAGTTCGGCTGAGGTAGCCTGCCGGCCCATGTTCGTCTTCAAGGCCGGGGTGGTGGGCGCCGGGGCCGTGGGCGGCGAGATCGCGCAGGTCATCGCCGCGGCCGACGTCCCCGTCGTGCTCAAGGACGTCGACCAGGCATTCGTGGACGCCGGGCTGGCGAGGGCGCGCCAGGTGACCGAGCGCCAGGTGGCCAAGCTGGTCGAGCGGGAGAAGCTCACGGCCGAGGCCGGCCGCGCGCAGGTCGAGCAGACGCTCGGGCTGATCGTGGGGACGACCTCCTACGACGGCTTCGGCGACGTCGATCTCGTGATCGAGGCCGTCCCGGAGCGGATCGAGATCAAGCACGCCGTGTTCGCGGAGCTCGACGCCGTCACCCCCGGCCACGCCGTCCTGGCCTCCAACACGTCCCGCCTCTCGATCACCGAGATCGGCGACGCGACGGGCCGGCCCGACAAGGTGGTCGGCCTGCACTTCTTCCCGCCGGCCGCCGCCATCCGCCTGGTCGAGGTCGTCGAGGGCGAGGACACCTCCGCGGACACGGTGCAGGCGGCCGCCGGCTTCGCGCAGGCGATCCGCAAGCAGCCGATCCGCTGCGCCGAGTGCCCCGGCTTCGTGGTCAACCGCATCCTCACCGCCGCGGCGAGCGAGGTCTGGCGCCACCAGGACGAGACGGGCGCCGAGCCGGAGGGGCTCGACGAGCACATCACGCAGGCCGCCGGCATGGCGGTGGGCCCGTTCCGCGCAGCCGAGCAGACCGGCCTGGACACCGTCGTCGCGATGACGCGCGACCTGCGCGACGCCTACGGCGACCGCTTCTGGGTGCACCGGGGCATGGAGGCGGGCGTCGAGCGCGGGGACCCGGGGGCGAAGTCGGGCGGGGGTCCCACGGACGCGCCCGAGGGCGTCGATCCCAGGCTCGCCGAGCGCTTCGACCTCAAGGCCCTCGTGGAGGCCTGCCTCGTGCTGGAGGAGGGCGTCGCGGGCATGCGCGACATCGACCTCGGGATGATGCTGGGCGCCGGCATGGTCCCCGGGCCGTTCGCCCGCGCCGACCGGCGCGGGCTCGGCGACGTCCTGGCCGCGCTCGAGCGGGCCGAGGTCGATTGGGGGGAGCGCTTCGAGCCGCCGCTGATCCTGCGCCGGCTCGTGGCCCAGGGGCGCCTGGGCCCCGCGAGCGGCCAGGGCTTCTATCCGTACCCGCAGCCCGAGGCGGGCTACGAGGAGGCGCCCGTCAAGCTCGAGCGCCGCGGCGAGATCGCGATCCTGTGGCTGGACAACCCGCCCGCCAACTCACTCGCGCCGGCCGTGATCGAGGCGCTGGAGCGGGCGTGGGGCGAGGTGGACGGCTCCGCTCGGGCCGCCATCGTCGCCTCGCCGAACCCCGCCCTGTTCTGCGCCGGAGCCGACATCAAGGCGTTCACGCGGATGGACGAGGCGGACGCCCGGGACATGGTCGACCGCGCCCACGCGCTGTTCCGCAGCTGGGAGCGCTCGCGCACGATGACGATCGCCGCCGTCAACGGGCTGGCGCTCGGCGGCGGCTGCGAGCTGGCGATGGCGTGCGACGTCCGCCTCGCCGGCCACTCGGCCAGCTTCGGCCAGCCGGAGATCGGCCTCGGGATCATCCCCGGCTTCGGCGGCACGCAGCGGCTGCCGCGGCTGGTGGGGCCGGCCAAGGCGCTGGAGATGAACACGACCGGCGAGCCGATGGCGGCCGGCGAGGCCTTCGAGTACGGGCTGGTCAACCGCGTCGAGGCCGACCACGAGCTGTTCGACGCCGCGCTCGGCTGGGCGCACCGGTTCGCCGGCCAGGCGCCCGTCGCGCTGGAGCGCATCAAGCGGGTGTCGCACGCCGGGGACCTCGACGAGGGCATCGAGGCGGAGAAGCGGGCGTTCCTGGAGGCGTTCACGTCCGAGGACGCGCGCGAGGGGATCTCGGCGTTCCTGGACAAGCGCGCCCCGAAGTTCAAGGGGTCCTAGCCCGGTGGCCGAGGCGGTCGCCGACGGCGCCGCGGGCCGGCTCGCCGCGCTGATCCGCGGGGCGGGCTCCGTGGTGGCGCTGACCGGCGCGGGGATCTCCGTGCCGTCCGGCATCCCGGACTTCCGCACCCCGCAGACCGGGCTGTGGGCGAACGTCGACCCGATGGAGGTCGCCCACATCTCCGTCTGGCGGCGCGACCCGGCGCGCTTCTGGGGCTTCTACGGCGGGCGCTTCGCGCTGCTCGACGGCAAGCGGCCCAACGGGGCGCACCGCGCGCTGGCCGAGCTCGAGCGCCGCGGCCTGCTCGAGGCGGTGGTCACCCAGAACATCGACGGCCTGCATGCCGCGGCCGGGACCGCGGACCCGATCGAGGTCCACGGCTCGGTGGCGAGCGCCTCGTGCCTGGCGTGCGGCGCCGCGCACCCGCTCGCGGACGTGCGCGCGCGGCTCGAGGGCGACGCCGAGGGCATCCCGCGCTGCGACTGCGGGCAGCCGCTCAAGCCCGACGTCGTGCTGTTCGGCGAGCTGCTGCCGGAGGCGGCGATGGCCCGCGCCTACGCGCTCGCCGCCCGCGCCGACGTGCTGCTGTGCGTCGGCTCCTCGCTCGAGGTGTGGCCGGTGGCCGAGCTGCCGCAGGTCACGCTCGACCACGGCGGCGCGGTCGCCGTCGTCACGATCGGCCCCACGCCCTACGACCGCCACGCCGCGGTCAGGCTGTCCGGCGACGTGGTGGCCGAGCTCGAGGCCGTCGTCGGCGCGCTCTAGCCGGCCCCGGCCTCCTCGCCGGCCGTGCGGGCGCGCAGCGCCGCCTCGAGGCGCTCGAGCGCGGACTCGACCGTCGCGACGTGCGACGGCTCCAGGCCGCCCTGGATCGCCGCGGCGGCGGCCGCCGCCACCGGCTCGCGCCGGGCGGTCAGCGCGTCGATGCGCTCGGCCATGTGGCCGCGGCCGCGCCAGCTCTCCAGCTCGGCCACGGCGGCCTCGAGCGCCACGTGGGCCTGCAGCGCCGCCTCGCGCTCGCGACCGGCCGTGAGGTCGCCGCGGGCGCGCAGCGCCAGCTCCTCGCAGGCCAGCGCCGCGTCGCGCCCACCCAGCAGCGCGGCGAGGCGCTGCTGGGGGACGAGCGCGCGGGCGCGGCGCTCACGGGCGGGCGCCAGCACCCGCGCCGCCTCCCACTCGCCCTCGGCGACGTGCTCGCCGCTGCCGTAGCCCACCCGCGTCACGAGCGCGCGGCCCGGGTCCGGGTCGGCGATCAGCGGATCCGCAGCGGCGACGCGGTGGCCGGCCACCGCCCGGTTGAGCACGGCGAGCGCGTCGCCGACGACGGCCTCGGCCCGCTCGCCCACCGCCTGCGCCAGCCACGCCTCGGCCGCGTCGCGCTCGGAGGCAAGCGGCGTCGCGTCGATCACCGTCGCCCGCGTGACCTCCACCGGCTTCGGCGCCGGCGCGGCGACCGCGCGGGCGCGGTGGCCGCGGCGGGGCAGCCGGGAGCGGCGCGGCGCCTGGAGGCCTCCGATCACGACGACCGCGCGCACCTCGTCGCCGGCGAAGCGGCGCACCGGATAGCGGCCGGGAGCGGGTCCCAGCCGCCCGGCGAACTCCCACTGGACGAAGCCGAAGCGCCGCTCGCTCACGGCGGGCCCGAGTCGACGCCGCTCGAGGGGTCCGACCCCCTGGGCGCCGTCGGCCTACTCGCCCTTGTGCGCTTCGGAGCCGCGCCGTGGCGCCCTGGTGGCGTCCAGCGAGTAGCGCGACGGCTTGCGGCGCACGGTCGGGTTGTCGATCTCGCCCAGGCGGTCGATCAGCTTGATCCACTGCTTGGGCTTGAGGATCGCGTTGACCTGCTTGACCGCCTTGGAGTTCGTCCCGAACAGCGGCTTCCAGCCGACGTGGATGTGGTCGGCGTGATCGCCCATGGCGAACGTGTTGGCCACCCCCTCGAACTCCATCAGCGAGATGATCTGGCTGGGCTGCATCGTGCCCTGCAGCGTCATCAGGCGCTGGATCGTCAGCTCGGTGATCGAGCCCGGGCCCTGGTGGCCGAGGATCGGGATGCCGTTGATGGCGGCGATGTCGACGGCGTTGCCGGAGGAGTGGTGCGAGACGTTGCCCGACGCGGTCAGGAACGAGTGGCCGCACTTGAGCGAGGTCACCGTGGGCTTGAAGCCGGAGGCCGCGAGGAACTCGAGCGTCGCCAGCACGCGGCGGTCGATCTGGCCGGCCTGGACGTCGCGGCGGCCGCAGCCGTAGATCGCGATGCGCGGGTTCTCGACCACGCGTTGCGCCAGCGCCTCCTTGCTCATCAGCAGGATCTGGCCGATCGAGGGCGCGTCGGCGTCGGAGCCGAAGAACGGGTTCCTGCCCTCCGCGCGGTAGATCGCGGTCGACTCGAGCAGCTTCCAGCCGTCGAGGATCGGCTTCGGGTCGATCCGCGGGGCGCCGCGCCCGGCCGGGCGGATCTCGAACAGCGCGTGCGGCGCGGCCGACCTCGAGCGCTTCCCGATCCGGCCCAGGACCGTGCCGGCCACGACCCTCGAGCCCCGCTTGAGGGTCTTCAGGCGGAGCTCCGAGCGTTCGACGCCGAGGGAGCCCTCGAGGGTCGTCGCCCCGTCGACCCGGCCCGTGCGCTCGAACTCCTGCTGGGCCCCGCCGGCCTCGGCGGAGCGCGGGCGGCGCGGGTTGGCGAACAGGCGCTCCTTCCTCGCCCGGCCGGCCGAGGGGGTCGTGGCCTGGCGCGCGTCACGCCGATCGACCCGCCGCCGGGCGGAGGGGCTCGCCTTCCGCGCGGTCGAGCGGCGCGGGCCGCGCGCGGCGGGTTCCTTCGCGGCCGAGGCGGCCCGCGTCGGCGCGGCGTCGCGCTCGGGCAGCGCCAGCTCGCGCTGGACCTGCTGGCGCGACAACCTCCGTGGCTTGGGCGCGGGATAGCGCTCGGCGACCTTGCCGAGGTGGCCGTACGTGTAGGTGTTGCCGTAGACGTCCTGCAGCTTCACGAAGCGGCCGAGGCGCTTGGAGCGGCCGATCGCCACGATCCGGCCGTCGTTGACGGCGATCACCGGCGCGCGCCTGCGCGCGAAGATCCTGATCCCCCGGCGGTCGCGTCCGGACTCCACGACGACGGCCTGGTTGCCCTCGCCCTCGAGCGCCTCGATGTCGCGCTCGGAGATGTCGTCGGCGTAGGTGGCCTTGGCCGTGACGGGGAAGCGGCCCTGCGTGAGGCCGGTCAGCGAGCCGACCAGGTTGCTCGGGATGCCGCCGATCACACGCGCGCGCAGGAGCACGGAGTCGACGTACCAGTCGGCGTGGTTGTACGCGAAGATCGCCTGGCGGATGTCCTGGTCGGCGCCGGCGGCGCGCAGGTACCGGGCGGCGGCGAAGATCGCGTCCACCGGGTTGAACGGGTCCTTCGCGCCGTCGCGGTTGGCGTCGACTCCGTACACCCTCCAGGTGGCGGGCATGAACTGCATCCAGCCGAGCGCGCCGGCCGAGGAGACGTTGAGGTTGCGCCCGTAGTCGGTCTCGATCTCGTTGATCGCCGCGAGGACTTCCCAGCGGATGCCGTACTCGACGCCGGCGGCCTGGTAGATCGACAGCAGGAACGGCGGGATGCGGAACTTGTCGATGAAGAAGTTCGGCACGCCGATTGGCGCGGCGCCCGGGAGCGCCAGTGAGAAGGTCGGGTTGTCGACGGTCGGGGTGCCGTCGAGCCGGCGGCCTGCCGGGGCGGTGTCGCGCTCGCGCTCGCGCGCCTTGTTGCCCTTGCGCTTGTAGTCGTCGACGTCGCCCTCGAGAGACTCGGTGTTCCCCTGGGGCGGGCTCTCTGCCGTGGCCGGTGCCGTCGGGGCCGGCGCCGGGACGGCGCCCGGGTCCGTGGGCGCCGGCGTGGGCGCGGCCGGCGTGGGCGCCGCCGGCGCCGGCGCCGCGGTCGTCGGGGCGGCGGTCGGCGCAGCCGGCAGCTGCGGTGTCGCGACCGGCGTGGGGGCCGGCGGCTGCGCGGGGGCTGTGGTGACCAGGACGACCGCGTAGAGCGCGGTCGCGATCACGGCTGCGAGAAGAGGACGAAGGGTCATCCGGAGGCGGACGGCACGGTATCGGATCGTCATGAGGCTTCCGTTGACTCACCCTCGACTCGAGGCTGAGTGTGAGGCGTCTCTCGCCCGTGGCCGGCCAGGTCTGCGCTAGCGTTCCCGCATCGTGGGCAGATCGAACTTCGTGCAGGAGGATCGCATGGCAGACGACGACGGGCTGCGGGACCGGCTCGCCAAGCAGGGCGAGGACGCGCTCGGCAAGCTGGCGCAGGACCTGCTCGAGAACCCGCTGGTCAACGGCGCCATCAGCCGCGCCTTCGGCGCGCGCGAGCGCGCCTCCCAGGCGCAGGAGGCCGCGCTGGGCGCGCTCAACATCCCCTCGGCGGCCGACGTCGAGCGCCTGACGCGCCGCCTGCGCTCGGTCTCCCAGCGCCTCGAGGGCATCGAGGACGGCGTCGACCGCCTCGACCAGCGCTTCGCCGCGCTCAGAGCCGACGGCGCCGACCCGCTCGCGAGCGTCGGCGAGCGCCTCGGCGCGATCGAGACGCAGCTGACCAAGCTCGCCGCCGACGTCTCGCTGCTCACGGGCGCGCTCGGCTCGCCGCCCCCGCCGGTCCCACGCGAGCAGGAGCGCCTCGAGGTCGACGCCAAGACACCCGCGCCGAAGCCGCGCAGCAAGCCGCGCGCCAAGAAGAAGTCCGCCTAGGCGCCGACGCCCACGCCGCCGGCGCCCCGCAGCCGCCGGATGTCCGGCACCGCGAGCAGGCCGAGCCCGCTGCCGACCAACAGCAGGAACGCGAGCCACAGTGAGGCCTCGATCCCCACGGCCACCGAGATCGGCCCCCAGATCGCCATGCCGACGGGCTGGAAGGCCAGCGAGCCGAACCAGTCGTAGGCGCTGACCCGCGACAGCGATTCGCCCGGGACGTGGCGCTGCAGGGTCGCCTCCCAGACCGCGTTGCCGAGGAACATGCCGCCGCCGGCGAGCGCCGCTGCGGACGCCACGAGCGGCACCGGCGCCTCGGCCGCGAGCAGCGCCAGCGGCGCTGCCATGACGGTGAACGCGAGCGTCGCCGTGATCAGCGGCCTCCGCGGGCGGGTCCGGATCGCCAGCACACCGCCCGCCAGGGCGCCGACGCCCATGGCGGCGAGGATGCCGCCCCACGCCGCCGCGCCGCCCAGGTCGCGGTCGGCGACGACGGGCCCGAGCACCGACCACGCGCCCCAGAACATGTTGCCCGACGCGGCGAACGCGACGAAGGTCCACACCCACGTGAGCGCCCGGAACGCCTGCCAGCCGTCGCGCAGGTCGCCCAGGAACGAGGTGGCTGTGCGCGGCAGGCGCACCGGCAGGCGCAGCCGTGCCAGCAGCGCGGCGCTGACGGCGAACGTCGCGGCGTCGACCGCCAGCGCCCAGCCGGGGCTGGTGGCGGCGACCAGCACGCCCGCCAGCAGCGGGCCGGCGATCTCGCCGGCCGCCATCGCCGTCGCACGTAGCCCGTTGGCCTCCTGCAGGCGCTCGGGCGCGACGACGGCCGGCAGCAGCCCGGTGGAGGCCGGGCTGAAGAACCCGGTCCCGGCGCCCGTGACGCCGGCCAGGACGGCGACGACCCACAGCTCCGGGGCGCCGAGGATCAGCAGCGCCGCCAGGGCGCCCTGGCTCGCGAGGCGCACGAGGTCGGCGGCCACCATCACCGCGCGGGGGGACATCCGGTCGGCCACCACGCCGCCGACGAGCAGGCAGGCGACGAGCGGCAGCGTCCGCGCCGCCAGCACCAGCCCGACGTCGGAGGCCGAGCCGTCCAGCTCGAGCACGGCGAAGGCGAGCGCGACGGCGACCATCCGGTCTCCGAACACGGACACCGCCTGCGCGCCGAACAGCAGGCGGAAGTCCCGCTGGCGCAGCACCGCGAGGCTCTCGGGCAGGCGCTTCACGCGGCGACGGTGGCCAGGCTCACGGGCAGTCCTTCACGCGGCGAGGGCGGCGGCGCCGATCCGGCCCAGCTCGCGCTCGGCGTGCTCGAGCGCCTCGGCGCCGATGCGGGTGCGGTCGGCGACCACGTCGCTGACCGCCAGCACGCAGGCGGCGGCCGCGTCGTGGCGCCCCGCGACGGCGAGCAGCGCGGCGGCCTCCATCTCCACGGCGAGCGCGCCGGCGCCCGTCCAGCGGGCGGCCGGGCCGGGGTCCGGGTCGTAGAAGAGGTCGGCGGAGACGACGAGCCCGGCGGTGGCGTCCGCGCCTGCGGCGTCCCGCAGCGCCTCGTGCAGGACGGGGTCGGGCCGCAGCGTGCCGCTCGCGCCGAGCGCTCGCGAGGCGCCGTCCTCGGCGAGCACGCCGTCGGCGATCACGAGCCCGCCCAGCTCCAGCCCGCGCGCCAGCGCGCCGCAGGTGCCGACGCGCAGCAGCCGCCGGGCGCCGAGCGCGATCAGCTCCTCGACCACGATGGCCGCGCTCGGCCCGCCCATGCCGGTGCTCTGGATCGTCAGCGGCTCACCGTCCGCCGCCGCGCCGGAGTAGCCCCACAGCCCGCGGTTGTGGTTGAGCATTCGCGGGCTGTCGAGCAGCTGCTGCGCGAGCCGCAGCGCGCGCCCGGGGTCGCCCGGCAGCAGCACGCGCTCGGCGACCTCGGCATGCGGACGCAGATGGAGGGTCGCCGAAACGCTCACGGCGACGTAGACTGCCGCACCCATGGCGAAGAAGGACAAGAAGACCAAGCCGAAGGACGCCGCCCGCCCCGATCCCGCCGACGTCGTCGACGCGGTGCGGGGTGCGGTCGAGCGGACCTTCCAGGCCACTACGGGCGGGACCGAGGGCGCGCGCGATCGCGGCCGCGGGCTGCTCGACGACGTCGCGTCAGCGGCGCAGCGGATCCGCGAGAGCTTCGACGACATGAAGGTGCTCGAGGACGTGCGCGGGCTGCGCGCGGAGGTCGACGCCCTCTCCCGCCGCGTGGCGGAGCTGGAGAAGCAGCCGGCGGCCAAGCCGGCGAGCGCGCGCTCCGGCACGACGCGCTCGAGCAGCGCGGCCCGCTCCGGCGGCACGACCGCGCGACCGACGCGCAAGGCGCCGGCCAAGCCGACCGCCGCCCGCACCGCCGCGAGGCGCACCGGGCCGAAGCCCTCCCCGGCCGGGACGCGCCGCAAGCCACCCGCCGGAGGCGCCGGCTGACGCTCGTGGCCAAGGTCGAGTTCACGTCCGAGGACGAGTTCGTCGAGGTGATCGACGAGGTGTTCGCGATGATGGACGCCGACCCGGAGATGGGGCCGAGGCTGCGCGACGCCGACGTCCCGCAGCGCTTCGAGTTCACCGACCTCGACCTGGTGGTGAACATCCGCGCCGCCGAGGCGGGCGAGGGCGGCAACCTGCACTGGGAGTGGTCCGACGCGGTCGACTGGGAGTCCAAGGTGCAGATGGCGATGTCCTCCGAGACCGCCAACAAGTACTTCCAGGGCAAGGAGAACGTCGCCGTCGCGCTCGCCCGCCGGCGCATCAAGTCGGGCGGGGACGTCAAGGCCGCGCTGAGCCTGATCCCGATCACCAAGCCGATCTACGCCCGCTACCGCGAGTACCTCGGGCGCGAGCACCCGCACCTGCTCGCCTGAGGTTGGGCTGCGGTGTCCGATCGGTGATGCCGGGCGTTGACAGGCCGGGCCCCGAGCGGTACACCTTGTCCCATCGGCCGGGAAGTGGGAAGCCTCCTCGGGGGCGCACCCGCAAGGCGTCGCCTCTGACGAACGCCGCCGGCCTAGGCAGCGGGCCGCATTGCCCGCGACAGCGGCGGAGCCACCGGTTCCGCCGCTTTACTTCCTGCGGCTGTGCGCCGGTAGCTTGCGGGCCATGTCGTCAGAGCCGACGCTCGCCGAGGTCGCCCGCCGCCTCGACGTCGACCCCGGCACGCTGCGGCGCTGGACCCGCGAGCGGATCGTGCCGCTGCGCGACGGGCGCTGGACGCCCGCCGCGATCGCGCTCGCGCGGATCGTCGCACGGCTGCGCAAGCGCGGGCACACGCTCGCGGAGGTGCGCAGGGCCGCGCACAGCGGGCGGCTGGCGTTCGGGTACATGGAGGACCTGTTCCCGCCGCCGGCGGACGTCGTCAGCCTCCAGCGCGCGGCGCGCGAGACCGGCCTCGAGCCGGCGCTGATCCGGCGGATCTGGTCCTCGGGCGGCTTCTCGCCCAGCTCGCTCGAGGAGGGCGTCTCCGAGCACGACGTGCAGCTGCTGCGCTACATGGCGGCGGTGCTGTCGGCCGGCTTCCCGCTGGTCGCCTTCCTCCAGCTCGTGCGCGTGTACGGGCAGGCGCTGGCCCGGATCGCCGACGCCGAGGTCAAGCTCTTCCACCTGTTCGTGCACGAGCCGCTGATCCGCGACGGCGTCGAGGGCCTGCAGATCGCCGAGGAGATGGAGGGGCTCGCCTCCGAGCTGCTGCCACTCGCGGCGCCGATCATGGACCACGTCCACCAGCGCTGGCTGCAGCACTTCATCGAGCAGGACGTCGTCGGCCACCTCGAGCTGGAGATCGACGGCGAGAGCGACCTCGGGCGCCTGCGCGTCGGCATCGCGTTCGCCGACCTGGCGGGCTACACGCGGTTGACCGAGGAGGCCGGGGAGGAGGAGGCGCTCGGCGTCGTGGAGCGCTTCGTGGCGGCGGTCTCGGACACGCTGCCCGAGGACGCGCGCGTGATCAAGACGATCGGCGACGAGGTCATGGTCGTCGGCTCGGACCCGTCGGCGCTGGTCGACTGGGCGGTCGGGTTCCAGCTGCTGCACGGCGAGCGGCCGCTGCCGCGGATCGGGGTCCACGCGGGCGGCGCGCTGTACCGCGACGGCGACTACTACGGGCGCGCGGTCAACCTCGCCTCGCGCGTGGGGGCGCGCGCTGCGGGCGGGGAGGTGCTCGTGACGCGGCCGGTCGTCGAGGCGGCCGACGGGCACCTCGACTTCGAGCACATCGGCGAGGTCCGCCTCAAGGGGTTCAGCGAGGCGACGGAGCTGTTCCTGGCCCGCCGGCGCGCGAGCGAAGCGGTGGCGAGGCCTCCGGCCGAGACAGGTGGCGGGCGATGAGCGGCGCCGGGCCTGGCGGGGGCTCCGCCGGGCGCGGGGGCGGCCCTGGTGGCGGGGGCGCCGCGGGGAGGGGCGCCCCCGGTGGCCGGGGCGCCGCAGGCGGGGGCGACACGGCGGCGGCAGAGGGCGGCGCTCGCGGCGGCGGCGTCGCGGCCGCGGTCGAGGCCAGGGTCCGCGCCGGCGGCCTGCTCGCGCCGGAGCGCCCGGTCCTGGTCCTGCTCTCCGGCGGCCGCGACTCGGTCTGCCTGCTCGACCTCGCGGTCCGCCTCGGCGGGCCCGTCTCCGCGCTGCACGTCGACTACGGGCTGCGCGCGTCGGCCGCGGCCGACGCGGCGCACTGCGCGGCGCTGTGCGAGCGGCTCGGCGTGCCGCTGACCGTGCTTCGCCCGGGTCCGGCGCAGCGGGGCAACCTGCAGGCGTGGGCGCGCGACGTCCGCTACGCCGAGGCGGCGCGGCTGGCGCCCCGGGACGGCCTCGTGGCGGCGGGGCACACGGCGAGCGATCAGGTGGAGACCGTGCTCTACCGGCTGGCGGCGTCGCCCGGCCGGCGCGCCCTGCTCGGCATGGCCGCCCGGGAGGGCCGGCTCGTGCGCCCGCTGCTGGAGGTCACGCGCGCCGAGACGGCGGCCTACTGCACCGAGCGCGGGCTGCCGTGGCGCGAGGACCCGACCAACGACTCGCCGGCGTTCGCCCGCAACCGCGTCCGCCACGATCTGCTCGACGCCCTCCGCGGCGTGCACCCGGCCGCCGAGGCCAACGTCCTGCGCACGCTCGCCACCCTCCGCGACGAGGCGGCGGTGCTGGACGAGCTCGTCGAGACCGCCGCCACCCCCGAGCTCGCCGCGCTCCGCGCGCTCCCGCCCGCGCTCGCGCGGCTCTGTCTCCAGCGGCTCGCCGACGAGGCCGTCCCCGGCGGCCGGGCGCCGGCGGTCGGCTCGCGGGCGGAGGAGATCCTGCGGCTCGGCGCCGCGGGCGGCAGCGCCGCGCTCGACCTCGGCGGCGGCCTGCGAGCCGTGGTCGAGTACGGACGGCTGCGGTTCGAGCTCGGCATGGGCTCGACCGCCGCGCCGGCGCCGGCGCCGGCGCGGCTGGTTGTCCCCGGCCGCACCGCGTTCGCGGGCGGCGAGCTGACCTCGGAGGTCGGCGCCCAGCTGCCGGTGGGCGACGGGACGCTCGACCTCGACGCGCTCGCCGCTCCGCTCGAGGTCCGCGCGTGGCGGCCCGGCGACTGCATGCGCCCGCTCGGGCTCGGCGGCAGCCGCTCGCTGCAGGACATCTTCACGGACCGCCGCGTTCCCCGCGCGCATCGCCCCGGCCTGCCCGTGATCGTGTCCGCGGGCGAGGTCGCGTGGGTCCCGGGCGTCGCCACCGGCGAGCGCTTCCGCGTCACGGACGGCACGCGCCGCCGGGCGCGGCTGGTGTGGCGCCCCTGCGTAGACTGCGCGCGCATGCTGCGCGACGAGGCCATCGGCGAGATCCTGGTCCAGGCCGACGACCTCCAGCACCGCGTCCGGCAGCTCGGCGAGGAGATCTCGCGCGACTACGAGGACCGCGACCTGCTGCTCGTCGGCGTGCTCAAGGGCGCGGTCTTCTTCCTCTCGGACCTGATGCGCCACATCGACGTCCCCTGCGAGGTCGACTTCATGGCCGTGGCCTCCTACGGCTCCTCGACGGACTCCTCGGGCGTCGTCCGGATCCTCAAGGACCTCGACGCCCCGCTGGAGGGGCGCGACGTGCTGATCGTCGAGGACATCGTGGACTCGGGGCTCACGCTGCAGTATCTCCTGCGCACGCTGGAGGCGCGCAATCCCGCCTCGCTGGAGGTCTGCGCCCTGCTGACCAAGCCCGACCGGCGCAAGATCGACCTGCCGGCGCGCTACATCGGCTTCGAGATCCCCGACAAGTTCGCCATCGGCTACGGGCTGGACTACGCCGAGCGCTACCGCAACCTGCCCTACGTCGCCGCGCTGACCGGCGTCGAGGGTTGACGGGCCGTCGTTTCGTTAGGCGGCGCACATCAACTGCGCCGAGACTGCTCAAGGCCTGCGCCAACTGCGCCGAAAGCCTCCAGAATGCCGAAGGACCCCTGGTAGCCTTGATCACCTTGTCCAGCCGTTTCATCCCTGCGTGCGGACAGCGCGCCGATAGCCGATGAGCAGGTTCTTCAAGAGCGCGGCGTTCCCGATCCTGATCGTGATCGTGCTGGCGTTCTTCGCATCGAGGCTGATCGCGGGCTCGAACGAGGCGCCCAAGCAGTCGTTCGCGACCTTCCTCGACCAGGTCGACGCCGGGCGGGTCCAGAGCGCGACGCTCAAGACCAAGGACAACTCGGTCGAGGTGACGCTGCGCGGCGCCGACAAGGCGCGCTACGAGGTCGGCTACCCCGTCGACTACTCGGACGTGCTGGTCAACCGCCTGCGCACCGCCAGGGCCTCAGGCGACATCGTGGACTTCGACGTCAAGCCGGCGCGCTCGAGCTTCATCGGCCAGCTGCTGATCTACGTCCTCCCGTTCCTGATCTTCATCGGGTTCTGGATCTTCCTGATGAACCAGGTCCAGGGCGGCGGCTCGAAGGTCATGTCCTTCGGCAAGTCGCGCGCCAAGCGGCTGTCGGTGGACTCGCCGAAGATCTCCTTCCGCGACGTCGCGGGCGTCGACGAGGCGGTCGAGGAGCTGCACGAGATCAAGGAGTTCCTCGAGAACCCCAAGAAGTTCCAGGCGCTCGGCGCCCGCATCCCCAAGGGCGTGCTGCTCTACGGCCCGCCCGGCACCGGCAAGACGCTGCTCGCCCGCGCGGTCGCGGGGGAGGCCGGGGTGCCGTTCTTCTCGATCTCGGGCTCGGACTTCGTCGAGATGTTCGTCGGCGTGGGGGCCTCGCGCGTGCGCGACCTCTTCGAGCAGGCCAAGCAGAACTCGCCCTGCATCATCTTCATGGACGAGATCGACGCCGTCGGGCGCCACCGCGGCGC
>Ga0136617_10001343_pt1 | contig 21672 bp, 20 predicted proteins | sample AntDrymUQ3222106_2_FD_129672 | JGI IMG/M metagenome (GOLD analysis project Ga0136617, IMG submission 129672) | Polar desert sand microbial communities from Dry Valleys, Antarctica - metaG UQ322 (21.06) | ecosystem: Environmental > Terrestrial > Soil > Desert | place: Antarctica: Dry Valley...
CAAGGCGTTGATCTTCCGTGACGGGAAGGTCTACAACGGCCGGTGGTCGCGGGCCAAGGCGGCCGACCCCACGACCTACACCATCGGCGGACAGCCCGCCGTCTTCGCTCCGGGGACGATCTGGGTGGCCCTGCTCGGGAAGAACCGGCCGGTCTCAGTCAGCTGAGCCGCGGCCTGCGCTTGCGGGCCTGCCACGTTTTCGGGCCTACCATGGGGTGTCAGCCCCCAGCCCGTGCATGAGTGAGGTCCTGTGTCCAGCCCCGAGTCCAGCCCCAGCGCCGTCACCGGAACGGCCCGCGTCAAGCGCGGCATGGCCGAGATGCTCAAGGGCGGGGTGATCATGGACGTGGTCACTCCCGACCAGGCCAAGATCGCCGAGGACGCCGGTGCGGTCGCGGTGATGGCGCTCGAGCGGGTGCCCGCAGACATCCGGGTCGAGGGCGGCGTGGCGAGGATGAGCGACCCGGACATGATCGACGGGATCGTCGCTGCGGTGTCCATCCCGGTGATGGCCAAGGCGCGCATCGGCCACTTCGCCGAGGCGCAGGTGCTGCAGTCCCTCGGCGTGGACTACGTCGACGAGTCCGAGGTGCTCACCCCCGCCGACGAGGCCCACCACATCGACAAGTGGGCGTTCACGGTGCCCTTCGTCTGCGGTGCGACCAACCTGGGCGAGGCGCTGCGGCGCATCACCGAGGGCGCCGCGATGATCCGGTCCAAGGGTGAGGCGGGCACCGGCAACGTGGTCGAGGCCACCCGCCACATGCGCTCGATCCGCTCCGAGATCCGCCGGCTCGCCACGATGGGTGACGACGAGCTGTTCACCGCCGCCAAGGAGCTGCGCGCGCCGGTCGACCTGGTCCGCGAGATCGCCGAGTCCGGCACCCTGCCGGTCGTGCTGTTCACCGCCGGCGGCATCGCCACCCCTGCCGACGCCGCGATGATGATGCAGCTCGGCGCCGAGGGCGTCTTCGTCGGCTCGGGCATCTTCAAGTCCGGCGACCCCGCGAAGCGGGCCGAGGCGATCGTCAAGGCGACCACCTTCTTCGACGACCCCGACGTGATCGCCAAGGTGTCCCGCGGGCTCGGCGAGGCGATGGTCGGCCTCAACATCGACACCCTGCCGCAGTCCCAGCGCTACGCCGACCGCGGCTGGTGACCGGCCCCACCATCGGGGTGTTCGCACTGCAGGGCGACGTGCGCGAGCACGTCCGCGCGCTCGAGTCCCTCGGCGCGGCCGCCGTTCCGGTGCGCCGCCCCGCGGAGCTGGACGGGCTGGACGGGCTGGTCCTGCCCGGCGGGGAGTCCACCACGATGTACAAGCTGGCAGCCGCCTTCGAGCTGCTCGAGCCGTTGCGCGCCGCGGTCGCCGAAGGGTTGCCGTCCTTCGGGTCCTGCGCCGGCATGATCATGCTGGCCGACCGGATCGAGGACGGTATCGAGGGACAGCGCACGGTCGGGGGGCTCGACGTCGTCGTACGTCGTAATGCCTTTGGTCGTCAGGTCGACTCGTTCGAGGCCGACGTGGACTTCGCCGGCGTCCCGGGCGGGCCGGTGCACGCGGTGTTCATCCGGGCGCCGTGGGTCGAGTCGACCGGTGAGAGCGTCGAGGTGCTCGCGCGCGTCGAGACCGCAGAGGGCGACGCGGCCGGCGGTAGGGTCGTCGCGGTCCGCGGTGGCCGCGACGGGCAGCTACTCGCGACCTCGTTCCACCCTGAGCTCACCGGTGACGTGCGGGTGCACGAGTTGTTCTTGCAGATGGTGAAGGAGCGATCATGAGCGGCCACTCCAAGTGGGCGACGACCAAGCACAAGAAGGCGGTCGTCGACGCGCGTCGCGGCAAGGCGTTCGCCAAGCTGATCAAGAACATCGAGGTCGCGGCCCGCACGGGCGGCGGCGACGTGAACGGCAACCCGACGCTGTACGACGCGATCCAAAAGGCCAAGAAGACCTCGGTCCCCAACGACAACATCGAGCGCGCCGTGAAGCGCGGCTCGGGGGCCGAGTCCGGCGGGGCCGACTACCAGACGATCATGTACGAGGGCTACGGCCCCAACGGCGTCGCGGTGCTGGTCGAGTGCCTCACCGACAACCGCAACCGCGCGGCGTCCGAGGTCCGGATCGCGCTCACCCGCAACGGTGGCTCGATGGCCGACCCGGGCTCGGTGTCCTACCTGTTCAACCGCAAGGGCGTCGTCATCGTCCCCAAGACCGACGGGCTGACCGAGGACGACTTGCTGCTGGCCGTTCTCGACGCGGGTGCCGACGAGGTCAACGACCTGGGTGAGGCGTTCGAGGTCGTCAGCGAGGCGACCGACCTGGTGGCGGTGCGGACGGCCCTGCAGGACGCCGGTCTGGACTACGACTCGGCGGACGCTTCCTTCCTGCCGTCGGTGAGCGTCCCGCTCGACGAGGACGGCGCGCGCAAGGTGTTCCGGCTGCTCGAGGCGCTCGAGGACTCTGACGACGTGCAGAACGTCTACGCCAACTACGACGTGCCCGACGACGTGATGGAGAGGGTCGGCTGACGCGGCTCAGGCGGCCCGGCCGAGCTGATCGAGGACGGCCCGGCGCACGTCGCCCGGCGCAGCGCCGAGGCGGGTGACCAGCCCGGCGGCGAGGCCGTCGGAGCGCATCAGCCCCAGGACCAGGTGCTCGACCCGGATCTCCTTGTCCCGCAGCGACAGCGCCTCGCGCAGCGCCAGCTCCAGTGCCCTCTTCGCCTCGGCGGTGAACGGGATGTGCTGCCGGCGGCGGCGGAGCAGCCACGGTCGACGCCGCCCGGACCCGACCGGAGGGTCCAGCGCTCCCGCGCCGAACCGCTCCTCCACCCGCCGTCGCACAGCCTCGAGGTCGATGCCGAGGTCACGAAGCGCCGTCGTGTCGTCGTGCCCGTCACCGAGCTGGTCCGTCAGCGCGGCGGTGAGGGCCGCGGCGGTGATGCCGAGCCGCCGCAGGGTGCCCGCTGCCTCTCCGGGCCGGGACACGGCCGCGATCAGCAGGTGCTCGGTGCCGATCCAGCAGTGGCCGAGCGCACGAGCCTCCTGCTGCGCCCCGACCACCACTTCCCGCGCGCTCTGGGTGAAGCGTTCGAACATCTCAGACCTCCCGCGTGGTTCGCGCGTGCTTCTTGTGGACTGCCTGCTTGCTCACGCCCAGCAGGGCGCCGATGGCGTCCCACGACCAGCCCTGCCGCCGGGCGTTGCCGACCTGCAGGGCTTCCAGCTGGTCTGCCAGTCGGCGCAGCGCCGCGACTGCCCGCAGTCCGACCGCAGGGTCCTGGCTGGTGGCCTGCTCGGCCACATCCGGCGCTGGTGTCATGGGTGTCAACCTACGTTGACCTGCTCGGAATGTCAACTTCTGTTGACGTTCCGGGCACCTGCGGCGGAGATGTCGAGCGCGTCGCTGCCAGGATCTGGGGGCGGCCGCCGGTAGCGTGACGCCCGAACAGGTGTTCGGACGAGAGGTGGGACTGCCGTGCGCGTGCTCGGGGTCGATCCGGGACTGACCCGCTGCGGGCTCGGCGTGGTCGAGGGCGCGACCGGCCAGCCCCTGCGGCTGGTCGCCGTCGACGTCGTCCGCACCCCGCCGACCGAAGACATCGGCGCGCGCCTGCTGGCGATCGAGTGTGCGGTCGATGCGTGGCTGCTCGAGCACCGGCCCGACGTGGTGGCCGTGGAGCGCGTCTTCAGCCAGCACAACGTCCGCACCGTTATGGGCACGGCGCAGGCCAGCGCCGTCGCGATCGTCTGTGCCGCCCGGGCCGGGGTCCCCGTCGCGCTGCATACTCCGAGTGAGATGAAGGCGGCCGTCACCGGCAGCGGCCGGGCCGACAAGGCACAGGTCGGGGCCATGGTCACCCGCATCCTCCGCCTGGCCGCCGCCCCGCGCCCGGCCGACGCCGCCGATGCCCTCGGTCTCGCGATCTGCCATGTCTGGCGCGGTGGCGCGGCGGCCCGCATCGACGCCGCCGTGGCCGCGCTCGCCGCACGCGCGGTGGTGGTCCGATGATCGCGTTCGTGTCCGGCCGGGTCGCCGCGCTGTCCCCGGACGGTGCCGTGCTCGAGGTCGGCGGCGTCGGGCTGGCGCTGCAGTGCACCCCGGGCACTCTGGCCCGGCTGCGGGTGGGGGAGTCCGCCAACCTGCCCACCTCTCTCGTCGTACGCGAGGACTCGTTGACCCTCTATGGCTTCGCCGACGACGACGAGCGCACGGTCTTCGAGTTGTTGCAGACCGCGAGCGGGGTGGGGCCGCGGCTGGCGCAGGCCATGCTCGGCGTGCACCCGCCCGACGCGCTGCGCCGTGCGGTCGACACCGAGGACCTCCCTGCCCTGATGCAGGTCTCGGGCATCGGCAAGAAGGGCGCGCAGCGCATCGTGCTCGAGCTCAAGGACCGGCTCGGAACGGCTCGGGGGCGTACGACGGGTGCCGGCCCGGACCGGCACGGCGCCACGGGTGGCGCGTGGCGGGAGCAGCTGCACTCGGCCCTGCTCGGGCTGGGCTGGTCGGCACGGGAGGCCGACGACGCGGTGTCCTCGGCGGCGCCGCTCGCCGACGACGCGGTCGCCGCCGGCGACGTGCCCGACATCGCCGTGCTGCTGCGGTCGGCGCTGCGATCCCTGAGTCGCGCATGAGCGCCATCGACGCCGAGCGGCTGGTCGACGCCACGGCCGAAGGCGAGGAGCACGTCGTGGAGGCGGCGCTGCGGCCGCGGACCCTCGACGAGTTCATCGGCCAGGAACGAGTCCGCGAGCAGCTGAGCCTGATGCTGGAGGCCGCTCGGCGCCGCGACCGGGTGCCCGACCACGTTCTGTTGAGCGGGCCGCCCGGCCTCGGAAAGACCACGCTGGCCATGATCATCGCGGCCGAGATGCAGGCACCGCTGCGGGTCACCAGCGGGCCGGCGATCCAGCACGCGGGCGACCTTGCCGCGATCCTGTCCAGCCTGGCCGAGGGCGAGGTGCTCTTCCTCGACGAGATCCACCGGATGGCCCGCCCGGCCGAGGAGCTCCTCTACATGGCGATGGAGGACTTCCGGGTCGACGTCATCGTGGGCAAGGGGGCTGGCGCCACCGCCATCCCGCTCGAGCTGCCACCGTTCACCGTCGTCGGGGCGACCACCCGCGCGGGGCTGCTGCCCGGGCCGCTGCGGGACAGGTTCGGCTTCACCGCCCACATGGACTTCTATGAGGCGTCCGAGCTCGAGGAGGTGCTGCGCCGGTCGGCGCGGCTGCTCGAGGTGCCCCTGCAGACCGAGGGGGGCGCCGAGATCGCGGGCCGGTCCCGGGGCACCCCTCGCATCGCCAACAGACTGCTCCGACGGGTGCGCGACTACGCCCAGGTCAAGGCCGACGGTGTGGTCACCAGGGCGATCGCGCGGGCCGCGCTGACCGTCTACGAGGTGGATGAGCAAGGGCTGGACCGCCTCGACCGGTGCGTGCTGCACGCGCTGGTCAGCCGCTTCGGTGGGGGACCCGTGGGGCTGTCCACGCTGGCCGTTGCCGTCGGTGAGGAGCGGGAGACCGTCGAGGAGGTGGCGGAGCCGTTCCTGGTCCGCGCGGGCCTGCTGGCCCGCACCCCGCGCGGGCGGGTCGCTACCGCCGCGGCGTGGGCCCACCTCGGGCTGACCCCGCCGACGTCGCTGGCGCCGCCAACATCACTGGCGCCGGCGCCGGACCTCTTCGAGGACATCGAGGACGTCGGCGGCAGGTAGACTCCCGCGCGGTTGTGAGGTCCGTCTCTCCAGCCGTCCCCACCGGAAGGAAGCGCACCACCGTGGACTCCCTCGGCGCCCTGCTGCCGTTCGCCATCATCCTGCTCGCGTTCTGGCTGTTGATCATCCGGCCGGCGCGGACGCGGGCGCGTCAGGCGACGCGGCTGCAGAACGAGCTCACTCCCGGCCTGGAGGTCATGACCACCTCTGGCCTCTTCGCGACCGTCGTCGCCGTCGAGGACGACAGGGTCGTGCTCGAGACCGCTCCGGGGGTGCACACCCGGTGGACGAAGGCCGCGGTGGCGCGGATCCTGCCCGCCGCCGACTCGGATCTCGGCTCGGACGTGGACTCCGATATGGACGCTGACGGCTCCTCCGACGCGGAGACGCCGGACCCGACCAAGCGACCCGAGTAAGTGGCGGCACCCAAGGCGCCGCAGGCGAACAGGCCGGGGCGCTCGATCGCCGTCCTGGCGGTCCTGACAGCGCTGGTCTTCGGGCTGATCTGGCTGGCCGCCCCTGACCGGCTCGGCGAGAAGACGCTTTCATTGGGAGACAAGTACAGCCCCCGCCTGGGGCTGGACCTCGAGGGCGGGACGAGCATCATCCTGACCCCCCGCGTTGCGCCCGAGGAGACCGGCCAGATCACCGGCCAGGCGCTCGACCGCGCGGTGGAGATCATCCGCTCCCGCGTCGACGGCTTCGGTGTGGCCGAGGCCGAGGTCACGACTGCCAATGACAACATCGTCATCTCCGTCCCGGGCACGCGCGACAACGACATCCTGGCCTCGGTCCAGCAGACCGCCGAGCTGCGTTTCCGCCCGGTCCTCGCCGCCTCGGCAGGCGTCCCGGCTGCACCGCCGCCCACCGGCACCCCCTCGCCGGCTCCCTCCGGCTCGGCGTCCCCGAGCCCATCCGGGTCGGGTCCCGAGGCGTCACCCGCGCCGAGCCCGTCCACCGACGGCCGTGCGGTCCCGCGCGCCCTGCAGGCCGCGTCGACCGCGAGCCCGAGCGCCACCCCGAGCCCGCCCGCGTCGGGGAGCCCGAGTCCGAGCCCGTCGGTCCCGCTGCCGACCGAGCCCGCTGACCCGGGCGCCCCCGGAGGCATCACTCCCGAGATCCAGCAGCAGTTTGCCGAGCTGGACTGCGGGGATCTGGCCAAGGTGCGCTCCGACCTGCGCACCAGTGCCGGGGACGACCCGGACAAGACGCTCGTGACCTGCCTCGACGACGGCAGTGAGAAGTACATCCTGGGCCCGGCAGAGGTGCTCGGCACCGACATCGACGGCGCCAACGCGCAGCTCAACCAGAGCTCCACGGGCGTCGCCACCGGCGGCTGGGCCGTCACGCTGGACTTCAGCGGTGCAGGCAGCCGCAAGTTCAGCCAGACCACGACCCGGCTTGCGGCCCTGCAGCCGCCGCTCAACCGGTTCGGCATCGTCCTCGACGGCCTGGTGGTGTCTGCGCCCGGCCTCAATGACGGGCCGATCACCGGCGGCGAGGCGCAGATCACGGGTGACTTCAGCCAGAGTGACGCCAGCGACCTCGCCAACGTGCTGAAGTACGGCGCCCTGCCGCTGACGTTCGACGCCGGCGAGGTGCAGGAGGTGTCGGCAACGCTCGGCGGCGACCAGCTGACCGCCGGTCTCATCGCCGGGGGCATCGGCCTGGTGCTGGTCGTCGTCTACTCGTTGCTCTACTACCGGGGCCTCGGGATGGTGACGGTGGCCAGCCTGGGCGTAGCCGCGCTGCTCACCTACGGGGCCGTCGTCCTGCTGGGCTGGCAGATCGGTTTCCGGCTCAGCCTCGCCGGCATCGCCGGGCTCATCGTCGCGATCGGCATCATCGCCGACTCCTTCATCGTGTTCTTCGAACGGTTGCGTGACGAGGTTCGCGATGGCAAGCCGTTGCGCGTGGCGGTCGAGACCGGCTGGGTGCGCGCTCGACGTACCATCCTTGCCGCCGACTTCGTCTCCTTGCTGGCGGCGGTCGTGCTCTACCTGCTGTCGGTGGGAGGCGTGCGGGGCTTCGCATTCACCCTCGGGCTGACCACCCTGATCGACATCGCCGTGGTCTTCCTCTTCACCAAGCCACTCGTGGGGCTGCTCGCCAAGACGAAGTTCTTCGGCGGCGGTCACCGCCTGTCCGGGCTCGACCCGGCCCACCTGGGTGTCGAGGGCCGCCCGGTCGCGGCCCCGTCGACCCGCCGACGCCCGGCCGCCGCGACGCGCGGCCCCAAGGAGGCCTGATGTCCCGGATGGGTTCGCTCGGCAACCGGCTCTACCGGGGTGACGTGTCCTATGACTTCGTCGGACGCCGCAAGCGCTGGTACACCATCTCGGCGGTCTTCCTGCTGATCTCAGTGGCGGCGCTGCTCATCTCCCAGCTGACGCTGGGCATCGAGTTCCGTGGCGGAGCGGAGTTCCGCGTCGCCTCGCCGGACGCGACCGAGGAGATCGCCCTGGAGACGGTGCAGGACGCCGGCATCGCGGGTGAGATCCGCGTCCAGCAGGTCGGCAACGACACGATCCGGGTGCAGACCGAGAAGCTGACCACCGAGGAGTCCCAGGAGGTCACCGCCGCGCTGGCCGAGCGGTTCGACGTCAGCACCGACGACGTCAGCTCGCAGCTGATCGGACCCAGCTGGGGTCAGGACATCTCGCAGAAGGCGCTGCGGGCGCTGATCTTCTTCCTGATCGCAACCGTGATCTTCCTGTCGATGTACTTCGAGTGGAAGATGGCGCTCGCGGCGATGGTCGCGCTGCTGCACGACCTCGCCATCACCGTCGGGCTCTACGCCCTCATCGGCTTCGAGGTCACCCCCGCCACTGTCATCGGCTTCCTGACGATCCTCGGCTACTCGCTCTATGACACGGTTGTCGTGTTCGACAAGGTCAAGGAGAACACCCAGGGCCTCGCCGGTGGCAGCCGGATGACCTACAGCGGGGCCGCCAACCTCGCCGTCAACCAGACCATCGTGCGCTCGATCAACACCTCCATTGTCGCGCTGCTCCCGATCGGAGCCATCCTGTTCGCAGGTGTCGTCCTGCTCGGCGCCGGACCGCTGAAGGACCTGTCCCTGGCACTGTTCATCGGAGTCGCGACCGGCACCTACTCCTCGATCTTCATCGCGACGCCGTTGCTGGCCGGGCTCAAGGAGAAGGAGCCGGCGATGCAGGCGCTGGCGCGGCGGGTGGCCGCTCGCAAGGGCGGTGTCGCAGGAAAGGCGGCGACCCGCACTCGGGGAGCGGCCGCACCGGTCGACGAGTCGGTCGACGAGCGCGTCGGGGACGAGCAGGAGCCGGCAACCGCCGGCGCCGTTGCGCGCGGGGGTGCCCGGCCCACGGACCGACGACCCGCCGGGGGAGCCGCGCGCAGCCAGCCCAAGCGCAAGAACAAGAGCCGTCCCGGCGGCAAGAAGCGCCGTTGATGGCTGAGGTCCCTGCCGAGCACACCGGCCACGACCTGCCAGCGTTGCTGCTGCAGCGCATCCGGGACGTGCGCGACTACCCGAAGCCGGGCGTCGTCTTCAAGGACATCGCGCCGCTGCTTGCCGACCACGTCGCCTTCGCCGGCGCGGTCGACGCGATCGTCAACTATCACGGTCGCGGGACCGTCGACAAGGTTGTGGGCATCGAGGCCCGCGGCTTCATCCTGGCGGCACCGGTGGCCTACCACACCGGCGCGGGCTTCGTGCCGGTGCGCAAGAAGGGCAAGCTGCCGGGTGCGACGCTGGAGGCGGCCTACGCCCTGGAATACGGCGAGGCGGTCCTCGAGGTCCATGCGGATGCATTCGAGGCCGGCGAGCGGGTGCTCATCGTGGACGACGTCCTCGCGACCGGCGGGACGGTCGAGGCGACGATCGACCTCGTACGGCGAGCGGGCGCGGAGGTCGTCGGGGTGTCGGTGCTGCTCGAGCTGGCCTTCCTCTCCGGCCGGGAGAGACTGTCGGGCAAGCCCGGACCGGAGCTGCACGCACTGCTCACCGTCTGACCTGTTGACCGTCTGACCCACAGCCGTGCCGCGGATGGCCGGGTAGAGTGGATGCTCCGGCGCCCTGACCATGTGCTGGCCCGACGAACTGCTGGAGCGTGCCCGTGGCCGACGCCCCTCCGCACAGTCCGGTCGACGTCGACCGTGACGGTGAGCAAGGGCGTGCCGCGACCGAGGTGTTCGACGACACGGGCGCCGCCGCGGGTGCTGCTGCGCCGGCCTCCGGCCGGGTCCGGGCCCGGTTGGCGCGCCTGGGGGCGCAGCGCAGCAGCGTCAACCCGGTGCTCGAGCCGCTCTTCCGGATCGTGCGGTCCACCCACCCGAAGGCCGACCTGCGGCTGATCGAGCGGGCCTACGACGTCGCTGAGCTCCATCACCGCGGTCAGCTCCGCAAGAGCGGTGACCCGTTCATCACCCATCCGTTGGCCGTCACCTCGATCCTGGCCGAGCTGGGCATGACGCCCCCGACGTTGTGCGCGGCGCTCCTGCACGACACGGTGGAGGACACGCCGTACACCCTTGCTGCCCTGCGCCGCGACTTCGGCGACGAGATCGCCGACCTGGTCGACGGGGTGACCAAGCTCGACAAGGTGAAGTACGGCGAGTCGGCCCAGGCCGAGACCGTGCGCAAGATGGTCGTGGCGATGGCCCGCGACATCCGGGTTCTCGTCATCAAGCTGGCCGACCGGCTGCACAACATGCGCACGCTGCGCTACCTGCGCCCGGAGAAGCAGGAGCAGAAGGCCCGCGAGACGTTGGAGATCTTCGCCCCGCTCGCACACCGGCTCGGCATGAACACGATCAAGTGGGAGCTGGAGGACCTCGCCTTCGCAACCCTGTATCCCAAGGTCTATGACGAGATCGTCCGGCTGGTCACCGACCGCGCACCGAGCCGGGACGAGTACCTCACGAGCGTCATCGACAGCGTCACCGGTGACCTGCGCGGCTCCAAGATCCGCTCGTCGGTGACCGGTCGTCCCAAGCACTACTACTCGATCTACCAGAAGATGATCGTGCGCGGCCGCGACTTCACCGACATCTACGACCTGGTCGGCATCCGCGTCCTGGTCGACTCGGTGCGCGACTGCTATGCCGTGCTGGGCAGCGTGCATGCGCGCTGGAACCCGGTGCCGGGGCGGTTCAAGGACTACATCGCGATGCCCAAGTTCAACATGTACCAGTCGCTGCACACGACGGTCATCGGTCCCGAGGGCAAGCCGGTCGAGATGCAGATCCGCACGTTCGCGATGCACCGCCGGGCTGAATACGGCGTCGCCGCGCACTGGAAGTACAAGGAGAGCCCGCGCGCCGCCCTCGCCGCCGGGGAGGCAGCGCCGGGCAAGGGTGTGACGGCGGACAGCGCGGCGGCCAACGACATGGCCTGGCTGCGTCAGCTGCTCGACTGGCAGAAAGAGACCGAGGACCCGGGGGAGTTCCTCGAGTCGCTGCGCTTCGACCTCAAGAGCGCCGAGGTCTTCGTCTTCACTCCCAAGGGCGACGTGATCGCGCTGCCGGCGGGGGCCACGCCGGTGGACTTCGCCTACACGGTGCACACCGAGGTGGGCCACCGCTGCATCGGCGCCCGGGTCAACGGCCGCCTGGTGCCGTTGGAGAGCACGCTGGACAACGGCGACCTGGTGGAGGTGTTCACCTCCAAGGCGGTGGGCGCCGGCCCGAGCCGCGACTGGCTGACGTTCGTCAAGAGCCCGCGGGCCCGCAACAAGATCCGGCAGTGGTTCTCCAAGGAGCGTCGCGAGGAGGCGATCGAGCACGGGCGCGACGCGATCGCCAAGGCGATGCGCAAGCAGAACCTGCCGATCCAGCGGCTGCTCTCCACCGAGTCGTTGACCACGCTGGCCCAGGAGCTGCGCTATCCCGACATCTCTGCGCTCTACGCCGCGGTGGGTGAGAGCCACATCTCGGCACAGTCCGTCGTGCAACGTCTCGTCGAGGCGCTCGGTGGCGAGGAGGGCGCGACCGAGGACCTCGCGGAGGTCACGACCCCCGGGGTCACCCACCGGCGGCCGCGCACCGCCGGCGACCCGGGCGTCGTCGTCAAGGGCGCGAGCGACATCTGGGTCAAGCTGGCCCGCTGCTGCACGCCGGTCCCGGGCGACACCATCGTCGGCTTCGTGACGCGTGGGAGCGGCGTATCGGTGCACCGCACCGACTGCATCAACGCACAGGCGCTCGCGGGCGAGCCTGAGCGCTTGGTCGAGGTGGAGTGGGCGCCGTCTGCTTCCTCGATCTTCCTGGTCGCCGTGCAGGTCGAGGCACTGGACCGGTCCCGGCTGCTCTCGGACATCACCCGGGTGCTGTCCGACCAGCACGTCAACATCCTGTCGGCGTCGGTCACCACGACCCGCGACCGGGTCGCCATCTCGAGGTTCACCTTCGAGATGGGCGACCCCAAGCACCTCGGTCACGTCCTCAAGGCGGTCCGCGGGATCGACGGGGTCTTCGACGCCTACCGCGTCACCAGTGCCAAGCCCTGAGCTGCTAAGAGAACTCGGTCAGCGTCTTCTGCGCCTCGGCGAGCCATTCGCGGCGGGCCGTGGCGGCTGCCTCGGCGGTCTCCACGTCGGCGGCGTTGCCCGCTTCCTTGGCGGCTGCGGCCTGCTTGTCCAGCGACATGATGGACGCCTCAAGCTGTGCGACGGTCGCTTCCGCGCGGGCGCGGGCCTCCGGGTTCGAGCTGCGCCACGCGGATTCATCGGCACCGCGCACGGCGTCGTCCACCCGCTTGAGCCGGCCCTCAACCTTGTCCCGGGCCGGCCGCGGAACGTGCCCGATGTCCTCCCACCGCTCGTGGATCGAGCGCATCGCGGTGCGCGCTGACTTGGGGTCGGTGACCGGAACTAGCGCCTCGGCCTCGGCAAGCAGCGCTTCCTTCTTCTCAAGGTTGACCTGCAGGTCCGCATCTCGGGCGGCGAACACGGTGCTTCGGGCTGAGAAGAACGTGTCCTGCGCTGACCTGAACCGGGCCCACAGCGCATCCTCGATGTCCCGCCGTGCCCGCCCGGCGGCCTTCCACTGCGTCATCAGCTCGCGGTAGCGGGTAGCGGTCGGGGCCCAGTCAGTGGAGCCCGACAGTGACTCGGCCTCCGCGATCAGCTTCTCCTTGACCTCGGCTGCGCCGGAACGCTGTGCGTCGAGCTCGGCGAAGTGGGCGCGACGCCGCTTGTCGAAGGCGGTGCGCGCGGTGCTGAAGCGTTTCCACAACACGTCGTCGGACTTTTTGTCCAGCCGCGGTGCTGCCTTCCACTCGGCAAGCAGGGACCGAAGCTGGTCACCGCTGCGCTTCCACTCGGTGGTCTCGGCCAGCGACTCTGCCTCCCCGACGATGCGTTCCTTCGTGGACCGAGCCTCCTCGCGGGCTTTCGACCTGGTCGCGTCGGCCTCCTTGCGACGGACGACCAGCAGCTCGTCGAGCGCATCGAGCCGTCGGTTCAGGTCGTCGAGGTCGCCGACGGCGTGCCCCTCCGACACCGCGGTGCGCAGGTGCTTCAGCGGTGTCTCGGCGTCCTTGGGGGCGAGCCCGGCGGCGTTCATCCGCTGCTCCAGCAGCCCGACCTGGCCCGCTAGCTCGTCGTACTTGCGCCCGTAGTAGGCCAGCGCCTCCTCGGGCGTCACGCCCGGATAGGACCCCGCGGCGCGTTCGCCACTCGCCGTACGCACCCACACCGTCCCGTCGTCGTCGACCCGGCCCCAGTCCGAAGGAACCGACGGAGGTGGTGTGGGGATCGGTTCAGCGCGCGGGTGAGGAGTCGGCGCCGACCCCTTTTCGGCCGGCGGATGCATGGGGGGGTCGGCTTTCGGCTGAGCGGTGCCTTCAAGACCCCGCTCAGCCGCCACTTCCGGTGCCGGAGCGGCGTCCGGCGTCGGGACGGCGTCCGGCGTCGGGACGGGGTCCGGCGCGGGAGCTGGCACGGGATCCGGGGTGGGGAGGGGATCTGGAGTAGGGACCGGTTCAGGTGCGGGCGTTGGGTCGGGGGGTGGGAGGACGTCCGGCTCGGGCGTGGGCGTGATCGGCTCGGGCGCTGGCGGGAGACCCGGCAGCTCGGGCTGCTCGGGCTGCTCGGGCTGCTCGGGCTGCTCGGGCTGCTCGGGCTGCTCCGGGTGCTCCGGCTGCTCCGGCTGCTCGGATTCAGGGACCGTCGGCGACACGGTCGTGGTCGCCGGGTCCGGCTCGGGACGCTCCGCGGGCTGATCCCCCTGGTCGCTCACGTCACGCCTTCCCGATCTCGACCGAGGTGATGGTGACGTCCTGAGCCGGCTTCTCGCTGCCCTCGACGACACCCGCCTCGGCTACCGCCTCGACTGCATCGAGCCCCTTCGTCACCGTGCCGAAGATGCTGTAGCCACCGCCTTCGGTCGGCAGCTGGGTGTCCTGGTAGACGATGAAGAACTGGCTGCCGTTGCTGTTCGGGTCGCTGGTGCGGGCCATCGCCACCGTGCCGGCCGGGAACATCCCGTCCGTCGGGGCGTTCTCGACGCCGAACTGGTAGCCCGGTCCGCCCCCTCCGGTGCCGGTCGGGTCGCCGCACTGCAGCACGAAGAGGTTCTCCACCGTCAGCCGGTGGCACGAGGTGCCGTCGAAGTAGCCCTCGGTGGACAGGTGGCGGAAGCTGTTCGTGGTGCACGGTGCCTTCGCGGCGGCCAACTCGATCGCGATGTCGCCGCGGTTGGTCTTCAGCGTGGCCGTGAACGGCTGCTTCGCCGTCGTCGCCTCGAACGTCGGGATGCCGACGTCCTTCGAGGCCTCCTCCGCTGACGGGGCGTAGGCGCAGCCCCCGGCCGAAGCGCTCGGAGACGGCGACGCAGAGCCCGACTCGGAGACGGTCGGTGTTGCCGAAGCACTGGGCGAGGGGTCGGCCGCGACCGTGGAGTCCTCGTCGTCCCCCAGCAGGGCGGTCAGCCCGACCACGCCACCGATGACCAGCAGCACGGCGACCACGACCGCCGTGATCTGCTGCCACCGGCGCTTGCGCGCTCGTGCCTCGGCGCGCTTGGCCTGCTGCCGCTCGTAGCGTTCGCGGGCCAGCTGGCGCTCGCGTCTGATGCTGCTGGCCACTCGTCCTCCTCATCGGCCTACGAAGCTGCCCGCGCATGGTCAGGACAGTCCGGTCGCACAGTCTAGGCAGGCGCGCCGAGGAGTTCGCGAACCGCCGGAACCCGCCGGTAGGCTCGCAACCGCTGGCGCGGCCCTGACCCTGCCCAGATCCCGTCAGACGACCGGACCCGACCGGAAGGTGCCACCGTGCTCATCGCCGGCTTTCCCGCCGCGGCGTTCGGCACCAACTGCTACGTCATCGCACCTGCAGCGGGCGAGCATTGCGTGGTGGTCGACCCCGGCGTCGAGGTGGTGGCCCAGCTCGACGCGGTCCTCGCCGAGCACCGGCTGCAGCCCGTCGCCGTGCTCCTCACCCACGGGCACATCGACCACACCTTTTCCGTCACCCCCGTCTGCGGCGCCCGCGACATCCCCGCCTACATCCACCCTGACGACAACGGCCTGTTGGCCGACCCGATGAGCGGGATCTCTCCCGAGACCCGCACGATGTTCGGCGGGCGGCTGGAGTGGACGGAGCCCGACGACGTCAGGCCGCTGGCTGACGGCGAGGTCCTGCGCCTCGCCGGTCTGGCGGTGACCGTCGACCACGCACCCGGCCACACTCGCGGCTCGGTTGCGTTCCGGCTGCCCTACGACAGCGACGAGAAGGTGCCTGAGGTCATGCTCTCCGGCGACCTGCTCTTCGCCGGCTCGATCGGGCGCACCGACTTGCCCGGGGGCGACCACCCCACCATGTTGCGCAGCCTGGCCGCGAAGGTGCTGACCCTGCGCGACGAGGTCGTGGTCCTGCCCGGTCACGGGGAGCAGACGACGATCGGTCGGGAGCGGGTCACCAACCCCTTCCTGCAAGGCCTCGGAGCCGGTACGAGGGGTGCAGCCGCGCCCGGTCGGGGACTGTGACACCGATGAGCAGACCGAGGCCGGTCAGTGGCTTTCCCGAGTGGCTGCCCGCCGAGCGCATCGTCGAGCAGCACGTGACCGACACGCTCCGGCGCGTCTTCGAGCTGCACGGCTTCGCTTCGGTGGAGACGCGGGCGGTCGAACCGCTGGACCAGCTGCTACGCACGGGCGAGATCGACAAGGAGGTCTACGTCCTGCGCCGGCTGCAGGCCGAGGAGGGCGAGCCCGAGCCCGACCGGGCCAAGCAGCTCGGGCTGCACTTCGACCTGACTGTGCCGTTCGCGCGCTACGTACTGGAAAACGCCGGGAAGCTGGACTTCCCGTTCCGGCGCTACCAGATCCAGAAGGCGTGGCGCGGCGAGCGGCCGCAGGAGGGGCGCTACCGCGAGTTCACCCAGGCCGACATCGACGTGATCGGTGCGGACACGTTGGCGTTCCACTACGAGGCGGAGATGGCCATCGTGATGGCCGAGGTCTTCGCCTCGCTCCCGCTTCCCCCGCTGCGGATGCAGATCAACAACCGCAGGCTGATCGAGGGTTTCTACCGCGGGCTGGGTGCGGAGGACATCCCCGCGGTGCTGCGCACGGTCGACAAGATGGACAAGATCGGCCCCGACCGGGTGCGCGACGCACTCGTCGCCGACGCCGGGCTCACCGCCGCGCAGGCAGCCGCATGTCTCGAGCTGGCCGAGATCTCCGGCACCGACGCCAAGGTGGCAGACCAGGTCAGGTCCCTCGGGGTGGCCGACGCCGGGCTCGACCAGGGGCTCGAGGAGCTGGTCGCCGTCCTCGACGCCGTCCAGGGTGTGGCGCGCGAGGGATTCGAGCTGGTTGCCGACCTGCGCATCGCACGCGGCCTGGACTACTACACTGGCACCGTCTACGAGACCCGGATGCAGGGCTTCGAGCACATCGGCTCGGTCTGCAGCGGCGGTCGCTACGACGCACTCGCCACCGACGGCCGCACCACCTACCCGGGCGTCGGCATCTCCCTCGGGGTCACCCGGATCCTCGGCCCGTTGCTCTCCCGCGGCGGCATCACCGCATCCCGGGCGACACCCACCTGTGTGCTGGTCGCCCTGCCCGACGAGGACTCGCGCGACGCGGCCGTCGACGTCGCGTCCGCACTGCGCTCCCGGGGAATCGCCGCGGAGGTGGCCCCGGAGGCGAGCAAGTTCGGCAAGCAGATCAAGTTCGCCGAGCGCCGCGGCATCCCGTTCGTCTGGTTCCTGCAGGCAGCCGACCACGAGGTCCGGGACATCCGGTCGGGCACCCAGCTCGCGGCCGACCCCGGATCGTGGGCGCCCCCGACGGAGGACCTCCGCCCCACCATCTCTGCTGCCCCGCCCGAATGACCCCCCGAAGCCCGCACCGCGCACGACGTACGAGGAGCCTTCTGTGATCCGCACCCACGCCGCCGGGACGCTGCGTGCCGAGCACGGCGGGCAGACCGTAAGCCTGGCCGGCTGGGTGGCCCGGCGCCGCGACCACGGCGGTGTCGCGTTCGTCGACCTGCGCGACGCGAGCGGGGTCGTGCAGGTGGTTATCCGCGACGAGGCGGTTGCGGCGGGGCTGCGCAACGAGTTCTGCCTGCTGGTGACGGGCGAGGTCAACGTGCGGCCGGAGGGCAACGCCAACACGAACATCGCGACCGGCGACGTCGAGGTGGTCGCCTCCACCGTCGAAGTGCTGAGCGAGTCGGCGCCGCTGCCGTTCCAGATCGACGACCACGTCGAGGTCGGCGAGGAGGTGCGCCTGAAGTACCGTTACCTCGACCTGCGCCGCAGCGGACCCGCGGAGGCGCTGCGCACGCGGTCGCGGGTCACCCGCGCGATCCGCGCGGTGATGGACGAGCGCGACTTCCTCGACATCGAGACCCCGACGATGACGCGATCCACGCCGGAGGGTGCACGCGACTTCCTGGTGCCGGTGCGGCTGCAGCCGGGGCACTGGTATGCGCTGCCGCAGTCGCCGCAGCTGTTCAAGCAGCTGCTCATGGTCGCCGGGATGGAGCGCTACTACCAGATCGCGCGCTGCTACCGCGACGAGGACTTCCGGGCCGACCGGCAGCCGGAGTTCACCCAGCTCGACATCGAGATGTCCTTCCTCGACGAGGAGGACGTCTACGAGCTCTCCGAGGCAGTGGTGTCCCGGGTCTGGTCCCACGTCCTGGGCGAGACGGTGACGGCGCCGTTCCCACGCATGACGTACGACGAGGCGATGACCCGGTTCGGGTCGGACCGTCCCGACCTCCGCTTCGGCTGCGAGCTCGTCGACATGACGTCCTACTTTGCCGACACCCCCTTCCGGGTGTTCCAGGCGGAGCACGTCGGGGCGGTCGTGATGCCCGGCGGCGGGGGGCAGACGCGCAAGGAGCTCGACGGCTGGCAGGACTGGGCCAAGGCGCGCGGCGCCAAGGGGCTCGCCTACGTCCTGGTGCAGGAGGGCGGCGAGCTCGGCGGGCCGGTGGCCAAGAACCTGAGCGACTCCGAGAGGGCCGGGCTGGCCGACGCCGTCGGCGCGGCGCCAGGAGATGCGGTCTTCTTCGCGGCCGACCGCGCGCGGGCAGCTCGTGAGCTGCTCGGCGCGGCCCGGCTGGAGATCGGCCGCCGGTGCGGGCTCATCGCCGAGGACCGGTGGGACTTCCTGTGGGTCACCGACTTCCCGATGTTCGAGGAGGACGGCGCGGGGGGTTGGACTGCGGTGCACCATCCGTTCACCGCGCCGACCGACGCGTTCGCCGACCGCTTCCAGGACGAGCCGGCAACGGCGCTGGCCCGGGCCTACGACCTGGTGCTCAACGGGGCAGAGCTGGGCGGCGGGTCGATCCGGATCCACCGGGCCGAGATGCAGCAGCGGGTGTTCGACGTCATCGGGCTCACCAAGGACGAGGCCGAGGGCAAGTTCGGCTTCCTGCTCGAGGCGTTCCAGTTCGGTCCGCCGCCGCACGGCGGCATCGCGTTCGGCATCGACCGGATCGCCGCGATGGTGGCGGGGGTCGACTCGATCAGGGAGGTCATCGCGTTCCCGAAATCGGGCGCGGGCTTCGACCCGTTGACTGGGGCACCGACGCCGATCACGCCGGAGCAGCGCAAGGAAGCCGGCATCGACGCCACGCCGCGCGACCCGGAGAAGGCCGTTCCGCCGAACGAGCCAGGCACCGAGGTCCGCCCCTGAAGTCGGCGCCCCGCCTCAGGTGGGCCGGACCAGAGGGCCGCTGGTGAAGTAGTGGTCGCAGCGGAAGCCCAGCCGGTGGTAGAGCCGGCGGGCGACCTCGTTGTCGCTGTACATGCCCAGGGTCACCCAATCGCTTCCGGTCGCGAGCAGCTCACGGGTGATCCAGGCGGTCACCGCGGCGCCGTAGCCACGGCCGCGCACGCTGCCCACAGTCGCGATCGATGCGAGGAACGGCACGCCGACGCTGTATTCGGTGTGCGCCGCGACCGCCACCAGCTGACCGTCGTCGTCGCGGATCCCGCACCAGATCCGGACGTGGTCCTGACCCGGCTCGGCGTCGTGTCGCGGGCTCCACGTCTCGAGCAGGGCGAGGATCTCCGGGCCGTCGGCGTCTTCGTCGTCGTCGAGTGGCCGGACCAGCGCCTCGTGCTCCTGCACGGGAGGCGGCGCCTCGGTGTAGAACCACTCCCACTCGTTCGCCGGCTCGAGTGACCAGCCCGTGGGCAGGTGGTCGATGGCACCTCGCGGCAGGGTCGCTGCCCGGATGCCTCCGTCGTCCTCGGTGGCCAGGCGGTGCAGCAGGTCGGCGGCGGGGCGAGCCGCCCCGATAGCCATCAGCGCACTGCGGCCCGGGGCGTGGCGGGAGCGCATCAGCCACCCGACGGCGCCGCCCTCATGACGCCAGGCCACCGTGGTGCGGACGGGGTCGGCCATGGCCCGGACGTAGGCGTCGTTGTCGCTGGCGGCGCGCAGCTCCTCGACTCCGGTCAACGGGTGTACGACGGTGGGGGGCACCCGTCCATCTTGCCGCCCGGTCCGGACAGGTGCCTCGGGTGGCTACGGTCTGAGCATGGATCTGTTCGAGGCCTCGGCGGCCGACGGGAGGGGACCCGGCCAGGCGGCCGCCCCGCTCGCCGTACGGATGAGACCAAGGACCCTCGATGAGGTCGTCGGCCAGGACCACCTGCTCGTCGCCGGCTCGCCGCTGCGGCGGCTCGTCGAGGACGCCGGGGGAGTGGCGCGGCCGGCGTCGGTGATCCTCTGGGGCCCGCCCGGGACGGGCAAGACGACGCTGGCCTACCTGGTGAGCAGTGCGACCGGGCGGACCTACGTCGAGCTGTCGGCCGTCAACGCCGGGGTCAAGGAGGTCCGCTCGGTCATCGAGACGGCGCGCCGGGAGACCGGGATGTCCGGGCGCGAGACGGTGCTCTTCGTCGACGAGGTGCACCGGTTCTCCAAGACGCAGCAGGATGCGCTGCTGCCGGCGGTGGAGAATCGCTGGGTCACCCTGGTGGCAGCGACGACGGAGAACCCCTACTTCTCGATCATCTCGCCGCTGCTGTCGCGCTCGCTGCTGCTGACGCTCGCGCCGCTGGACGAGGCTGGTGTCGCGGAGGTGGTGCGCCGGGCGGTGGCGGACCCGCGCGGGCTGGACGGCTCGGTCTCGGTGACGCCCGAGGCGCAGGCCCACCTGCTGCGGATCGCCGGTGGCGACGCCCGGCGGGCGCTGACCGCCCTGGAGGCCGGCGCCGGGGCGGCGCTGTCGAAAGAGTCGACGACCCTGGACGTCGAGACGCTCGAGGCTGCGGTCGACCGGGCCGCGCTGCGCTACGACCGTGACGGTGACCAGCACTACGACGTGATCTCGGCGTTCATCAAGTCCATCCGCGGCTCCGACGTGGACGCCGCCCTGCACTACCTGGCCCGGATGATCGAGGCCGGCGAGGACCCGCGGTTCATCGCGCGGCGGCTGGTGATCTCGGCGTCGGAGGACATCGGGCTGGCCGACCCGACGGCGCTGCTCGCCGCGGTCGCAGCGGCGGACGCGGTCGCGCTGGTCGGTCTCCCCGAGGCCCGGCTCAACCTGGCGCAGGCTGTCGTGCACCTCGCCCTGGCGCCGAAGTCCAACGCGGTCTACCTGGCCGTGGATGCGGCGTTGGACGACGTACGGCGGGGGCTCGCCGGTCCGGTGCCGCCCGCGCTGAGGGACAGCCACTACGCGGGGGCGGCCAAGCTGGCGCACGGCAGGGGCTACACCTATCCCCATGACGAGCCCGGAGCGGTGTCGTCCCAGCAGTACGCGCCCGATGCGGTGCTCGACCGGGTCTACTACAAGCCCACCCAGCACGGCGCCGAAGCCCGGCTGGCGGAGGTCTGGCAGCGCCTGCGCGCCCTCATCCGCGGCACCTGACCCGGCCCCCCATGATCGACTGAAACGTTCGGCAGCCCATTCGGCCACTTTGGGCTGCTGAACGTTTCAGTTGGTGGCTGCGGCGGGTCAGCTGGGGCTGTGTCAGCAGGGCAGGGGTCTCGCGCGCCAGGTCCAGCGGTCGCGGCTCCGGTCGCGTCCCCTGCCTCGCCGGTGGGCAGTCACCAGACGGATCGCGGTGCGGCGCCGTTCCCGACCGACATCGATCGAGGTGGCACGGACCACGATGAGCCCCGAGTCCTCGAGCCACTCCTCCCGGGCGTTGTCGATGGTGTGGCGCTCTGCGTCCCGATGCCCGCCGCCGTCGTATTCCCCGAGCATTCCTGCGTCGCTGTCGAGCAGGTCGCCCATGCCGAGGAGCCACCCGTTGAGGTCGAAGACCTCGGCGTTCACCTCGGGAGTGGGCAGGTGTGCGTCGAGCACCCAGACCAGACGCAGCCGGGTCTCTCCGGTGGACAAGGCGCGCGGGTCGGTCAACCCGACCGCCCGCCGCACCTGGGGGACGCCGCGCCAACCCCGCCTCTCCTGCGCGTAGTGCAGCACCTCGTCGGGCTGCAGACCCATCAGTCTGCCGAGCTGGTCCAGCGCGACAACCGCTTCGCGCAG
>Ga0136617_10001344_pt1 | contig 21655 bp, 25 predicted proteins | sample AntDrymUQ3222106_2_FD_129672 | JGI IMG/M metagenome (GOLD analysis project Ga0136617, IMG submission 129672) | Polar desert sand microbial communities from Dry Valleys, Antarctica - metaG UQ322 (21.06) | ecosystem: Environmental > Terrestrial > Soil > Desert | place: Antarctica: Dry Valley...
GATTAGTCGGAGAAGGGGGCCGGGTGCGTGCCGCTGATGACTCGGCGTTCTACCTGGTTCTGCCCGCGGTAGACACTCACGCTCTCCGAACCGAAGCGGAATCCAAATCGCCTCGTATCCAGAGCGCCGCGGCCAACGCTTCAGCCGCGCGTTCGTCGGCGCGTGCCTCGCGCTCCGCCTACTGGCCATCTCTCACGCTCGCCGCCAACACCGGCTGGAACGGAAGCCGGACCAGCGACTACGATCTTTTCAACCAGCGCCAGGTGAGCCTTGCCCTCCGCTGGAACCTGTTCGACGGCTTCGACCGCGAGCTGACGATAGTGCAGAGAGAGGCGGAGGTGGATTTCGCCGACGCCACCGCCTCGGAGGCCAAGCGAGAGGTACAAGCGGATCTGACCACCCGGGTGGCCGAACTGGAGGCAGCGCGCACCAGAACGGAGATTACCGGGACCAGCGTGGCCGCAGCCACGGAGGACCTGCGAGTACAGCAGGAGCGGTACCGGCTGGGCATCTCGACCATCGTGGATCTGCTCACATCTCAGGAAGCCCTCAACCAAGCGGAGGTTGACGTGGTAAACGCCCGGTTCGACTACCTCCGCGCCAAAGCGCAGATCGAAGCGCTGATCGGACGGAACCTGTGACCGGTGCCATGCTAAACACCGAAGAGCGGATGGCCATGCTGCCCGCCGATGTCCCGCGGGATGCGGTTATCGTCACCCGCAACCTCCAGCGCGAATACGACATGGGTGGAGAGATCGTGCGCGCTCTGCGGGGGATAGACCTCAGCATCCGGAAGAATGAGTTCGTGGCGGTCATGGGACCGTCAGGATCCGGAAAGTCCACGCTCATGAATCTCATTGGTTGCCTGGACAGCCCCACCGCCGGAGAATACTGGCTCAATGGGCACCGGGTTTCCGAGCTGGAGGACGACGAGCTCGCCCGGATCCGCAACAAGGAGATCGGCTTTGTCTTCCAGACGTTTAACCTGCTCCCTCGAGCCACCAGCCTCCACAACGTCGAGCTGCCGTTGGTCTACGCCGGTGTCAGCGCCCGGGAACGGCGGGAACAGGCGAGCGAAGCCCTTGCCCGGGTTGGTTTGAGTGACCGCATGCAACACCGGCCCAACGAGCTCTCTGGCGGGCAGCGCCAGCGGGTGGCGATCGCGCGAGCGCTCGTGAACCACCCCAGCATACTTCTGGCCGACGAGCCCACTGGGAACCTGGATAGCGCCACCGGTGAAGAGATCATGGCCCTCTTCGAGGGACTTCACGGGAATGGCCAGATCATCGTGCTGGTTACCCATGAGCACGACATCGCGGAGCACGCCCGCCGGCAGGTACATCTGAAGGACGGGAGCGTGGAGCGGGATTTTGAGACGGCAGGTCGGCAGGGAACGTGATGCGAACTCACCTCCTCATCCCGAGGGAGCACCGCGACCGAGGGACTTGCTGGGCGACTTCCGGAACTCGTGGAGTAGGTCCCTCCCCTTCGCTTCGCTCAGGATCGGGATGAGGTGGTTGGCTCTACCAGCCTTCCTCCTTCTCTTCGCCTGCAAGGAGGGAACACCCCCGGTCACCTACCAGGCTGTGCCCGTGGAGCGGCGCGACATCGTGGTATCCGCCCAGGCCTCAGGGTCGGTCCTGCCCGACACAACCGTCGAAGTGAAGTCAAAGGCCTCGGGTGAAATTCTCGACCTCGCCGTGGAGACCGGTCAGGTCGTCAAGCGCGGCGACCTGATGGTCCGGGTGGATCCGCGGATCCCCCGAAATGCCGTGGCTCAGGCCCAAGCCGATTTGGAGGTGGCGCAGGCCCGGCTCGCCAACGCGAGTTCCCAGAAGCGACGGGCCGACGAGCTGTTCAAGTCGCGGTCGATCACGGAGCAGGAGCACGAACAGGCCCTTCTCGACTACGCCAACGCCAACGCCGAAGTCATTCGGGCGCGGGTGTCGCTGGATAACGCACGAGACCAGCTGGACGACACCAACGTCCGCGCACCCATCCAGGGCACGATCATCGAAAAGCAGGTCGAGCGCGGCCAGGTTATCTCCTCGCCTACTAATGACGTAGGCGGCGGCACCGTGCTGCTGAAGATGGCCGATCTCACCCTGGTGCAAATCCGCACGCTGGTGGACGAGACCGACATTGGGAAGATCCAGCCGGGACAGCGGGCCACGGTGACAGTAGACGCGTTCCCGACGCAGCCGTTTGTGGGGACGGTTCTCAAGATCGAGCCGCAGGCGCAGACCGAGCAGAACGTCACCATGTTTCCGGTGCTGGTCCGGATCGACAACAGAGAGGGGCTGCTCCGCCCCGGGATGAATGCAGAGGTGGAGGTTAACATTGGCCGCCGGGACGATGTACTGGCCGTTCCCAGTGCGGCACTCCGCACCCCCCGAGACGTCGGATCGGCGGCCCAAGTGTTGGGGCTCTCGGCCGAAGCGGTCCAGAGTATGTTGGCGGGCGCCAACGCGACGCCGTCTCCAACGGACGTCAGGCGAACCCGCCAAAGCCCATCCGCTGCCCCTGCGCTCCGCTCAGGACAGGCTTCGGTGCCTCGCCGCCCCACCGAAAGCAACCGCTACATCGTCTTCCTCAAGCGAGGCGGCAACCCCACTCCTGTCTGGATTCGGACCGGACTCACCGACCTGGATCACACCGAGGTGGTCGAAGGAGTGACAGCGTCCGACTCGGTTTTAGTGCTACCTAGCGCTAGCTTGGTTCAGTCGCAGCAGGAGTCACGGGAGCGCGTCAACCGGATCACTGGCGGCGGTGGAGTGCCCGGCATGCAGCAACAGAGCCCCCAACCCTCGGGTGGGACAAGACCCTAGGATGCTCCTCGGCGAGACAGTGGCGGTGGCCCTGCAATCGATCCGCGCCAACATGCTCCGGTCGGTGCTGACGATGCTGGGGATCATCATCGGCGTCGGCGCGGTGATCACCATGGTGGCCCTGGGCAGCGGTGCCCAGAAGGCGGTGCAGGAGCGGATCGCCGCGCTGGGGGCCAACGTCTTCACCGTCTTTGCCGGCCAGGGACGTCAGGGCGGGATCCGGATAACCGACCGGACCATCCTCAGCACAGATGATTACGAGGCACTCCGGCGCGACGCTCGGCTGCTGAAGGCCGTGGTGCCGGAGATGCAGCAATCCCTCCAGATCAAGTACGGCAATCAGAACAGCAATGTGAACGTGATCGGTACCACCTCGAACTACAGCGAGGTCCGGAACTATACGGTGCCACACGGCCGCATGTTCACCTCGGGAGAGGACGAGGCGCGCATGCGCTATGCCGTACTCGGGGCCGCGGTGCCGCGGATGGTGGGCGGAAATCCTGCCGGAATGATCAACCAGACGCTGCTGGTTCGCGGCATCCCCTTCGAGGTGGTCGGGGTCCTGAGCGAGAAAGGCTCGGCCGGGGGATTCGGCAATCCCGACGAACAGATCCTCATTCCCCTGCAGACCGCCCGGTATCGGGTTTTCGGTAGCAATCGAATCCGCTCGTTTTCCATTCAGGTGGCCGACAGTGTGCCGGTCGAGCAGGGGATGGTCGATCTGGAGCGAGTTCTCCGGCGGGACCACAAGATCCGTCCCGGCGCCGAGAACGATTTCACCATCCGCAACCAGCAGGATGTACTCGCTACCCAGCAGGAGGCCACCCAGGTGTTCACCAGCCTGCTCGCCAGCATCGCGGCGGTGAGCCTGCTGGTAGGCGGTATAGGGATCATGAACATCATGCTGGTCTCGGTCACCGAGCGAACCCGTGAGATCGGCGTTCGAAAGGCGCTCGGCGCCACCCGCACGAACATCATGATGCAGTTCCTCATCGAGGCGCTGACACTCTGCCTCCTGGGTGGCATGCTGGGCGTTCTCCTGGGTGTGGGCGCCGCCATGCTGCTCTCCCGGGTGATGCAGTGGAACACCCTCATCTCGCCGATGGCGGTGGGAATCGCCTTTGCCTTCAGTGCGGCGGTCGGCCTCTTCTTTGGAATCTGGCCGGCGCGCCGCGCAGCCAAGCTGGACCCCATCACCGCCCTGCGATACGAATAACAACGCGGCCGGAGCGCAGTGCGCCCAACCCGCTCCTCCTGACAGAACCGCTGGCCGGTTCCCGACGTTAACTGGTAGATTGGCTCATTCACCCTGATTCGAGCTGCCGTGGGATCCGCCTCCGAACCGGCCATCGCTTCATCCTCCTCCTCCGGCCCGCGACCACCGGTCAAGCGGTACGCCGGCGTGGTGCGAGTGACCCACTGGCTCAATGCTGTGTTTCTGGTGGGGATGATCGCAAGCGGCCTTCAGATCTACAACGCGTATACTCACTTCGGCTTGCGAAACGATCCCCTGTCCCTGCCGAATCCGCTGGACGGCAACGCGATACCCCGGTGGGCTGCGATGGGAGGCTGGCTGGCGGGCGGCCTCAACTGGCACTTTGCTCTGGCCTGGCCGTTCGTCATCACAGGGCTGGTCTATCTCGGCTTCCTGCTATTCTCGGGCGAGTGGCGGTCGCTCCTTTTTCGGCCGCGCGACATCGGACCCGCTGTCCGGATGCAGCTCTATTACCTGCGTCTACGGAAGGAGCATCCAGCCCAGGGCAAGCATAACGCCCTCCAGAGGGCGGCGTACACTTTCATCGTTGTCATTGGAGCCATGGCCACCCTGAGCGGGTTCGCGATTTACAAGCCGGTGCAGCTGGCGTTTCTCACTACCCTGTTCGGCGGCTACGAGCTGGCCCGCTACTGGCACTTCGTCACCGTCTGGGTCTTCGTCGGCTTTACCCTGCTTCATGTCGCGCTGGTCTTCCTGGTCGATCCGGCATCGCTCCGGGGAATGATCACTGGCTGGTATCGGGGGAGGTTCCCCAGTCATGACTGACACGAACCTGAGTCTCACCCGGCGCGACTTAATCCGCCTGGGCGTGGTGGCGGGCCCGGCCTCGGTGGTGGCGGCTTGCGGATGGGACGGCGGGACGAGTCTCGAGCCAAAGCTCAGGGCATTCAGCCGCATCAACGACTGGGTAGGCGAGAAGATTTTGTTCTCCCCCAACCGTCTGGCAAAAGAGTACGCTGTGTCGGAACGAACCCCGGCGCAGAGTTTTCCGGCATACTCTATCACCTACAACCGCACGAAATCCTTTCCGTCACCCGACAACCTGAAGGACTGGGGCCTGGAGGTGGGAGGGCTGGTGCGGAACCGTATGCGCCTCACACTTCAGGCGCTGGAGACGCTCCCCAGCCTGACGTACACGGTCAAGCATCACTGTGTCGAAGGATGGACTGCGGTGGGCACCTGGACCGGCGTTCCGGTATCAACCGTAATGGCACTGGTCGAGCCTACTGCGGGGTCACGGTATATCCGATTCGACTCCTTCGATAGCCGGTACTCGAACGGCTGGGACCTCGCCAGCGCCATGCACCCGCAGACGATTCTGGCGTATGCCTACAACGACCGGCCCCTGACGATGAATCGCGGCGCCCCCGTCCGCCTTTACTCACCGATCAAGCTCGGCTACAAGCTCACGAAGTATCTGAGCGCCATGACCTTCACCCGCGACCGGCCCGGCGGGTACTGGGAAGACCAGGGTTATCCCTGGTTTGCCGGCATCTAGCCGAGATCTTCCAGCTCGGCCGAGACGGCGGCGGTTCCATCGGGGAGGTAGTGCACCACCACGTGCCAGGGCCGGCAGCAAACCTGGCAGTCCTCGACATACTCCTGCTCGCTGCCACTTCCCGGATCCAGGGCGATCTCGTTGATTTCTCCGCAATAGGGACAGCGTACCCGGGCGTCCATCTCGGCCGTGCCGTCGCCCAGGGGAAACTCCTCGTTCAAACTGTCGTCGTCCAGCCTCATGACCCCATCCGATCTATAGATGAATAAGCGCCCGGCCATTTCCCGATTCACAGTGGCATCCGGGTTGACCGTGCTGCTCCTCTGCGCCCGGCTCGCGTCCGCACCGGCTCTCAGCGACCCGGTGTCGGGTATTGCTCCTCCTTCACTTTACCTGGACGTACCGTGGCTCTACCTCATCCTGGCGCCGCTGTTCACGCTGTGGGATGGGGTATCGATGCTCAGCATGACCCGGCTGGTGGGTTTTCTCACTGGTATGGTAGTACTGTATCTGTTCTGGCGCATAGTGCGTGCATTCCTGCTTCGCTACGGCCGGGTGCCGGGGGCGCCACGAGTCTCCGTGCTGAGAGAGACGAGGGCTCTGGTAGTCTCCCTCGCCCTCCTGGCCGGCTTCGTGATCATCGGCGCCACCTGGCACCGCCCGATGCTTTCCCTGCGTGGCGCCGGCCCCGAGGATATTGTAGTCGACTTTCACAGCCACACCAACGTGTCGCACGACGTTCGTGACACCTGGATGGACGGGTTCGATACCGAGGCGAGCCGGCGGTGGCACACACGAGCCGGCTTCGATGCCGCCTTCCTCACCGATCACAATGTGAGGAGTCGCCAGTCGCCACTCGCGAGTCGCCAGTCGAGCATGGCCTCCACCGTTCTGTGCCCCGGTATTGAGGTGAGCGCCTGGCGCGCCCACATCGTCCTCCTGGGCGGGTCGGTATCGGTGAACCGGAGCCGGTATAACAAGTCGTTCGAGGGTTTGCTTACTCTCCTGGCCACCAGCGACTCGGTCTATGGGTCACTTTCTGTCGCCTCGCTCCCCGAGTACCGCCGCTATCAATGGCAACGGCTGGACCAGCTCGCCGCCGCGGGTCTGGATGGGTTCGAGATCGTGAACGCGTCGCCCAAGGCGAATGAGCTCCCGAGGGCGGAGGTGGACTCGGTCATCGCGCTTGCCCGAGCCCGAAACAAGTTCGTGGTGGGTGTCAGCGACAGCCACGGATGGGGCGCCACCAGCATGGTCTGGAATCTGGTTGGGTCGGCTGGTGCATCCCTGGCTGACCCCTGCTCTGTTGTGCTCCACCAGCTTCGAACCGGGTTTCCCGCCGTGCGCATCGTGGAGCGCCACCGCCTGCGCCCGGACGCTTGGTGGCCCATCTGGCTTACCCCTCTAGGCGTGGTTTGGGAGACGTGGCGCAGCATGGGGTGGGCCCTGGCAGTTGCCTGGCTGATCTGGATTTGGGCGTGGGCGCTCAGCCGTCATGGGAATTCCGCGAGGCACATTTGAGTTCTGGTTCCGACTTGCTCGGGGCGATTTCTCGCTCCGCTCGAAATGACCGTGAGGGCTGGGCTCCTTGCGATTCGTTGACTCGGGCGTCAACGTAGGCTACTAGCGACCGTCGTCTCTCATCGGATATCTGATGCAACGCACCCGCATTCTTGGCACCGGCTTTTCCGTCCCCGACCGCGTCGTCACCAATGACGAGCTTTCGACCCTCATGGACACCACCGACGAGTGGATTCGTACCCGCACCGGAATCGCGGAACGCCGGTGGGTAACCGAAGGCGAGACTGGCGTGGACCTGGCGCACCGGGCCAGCGAACGGGCGCTCGAGATGGCGGGAGTGAAGCCCGAAAACCTCGACGCCATCGTCTACGCCACTTCCAGTCCCGACCACTTCGCACCCGGCAATGGAGTCTACCTTCAGCACCGCCTGGGAATCGCCACCATCCCGGCGCTCGACGTCCGGGCGCAGTGCAGCGGATTCATCTACGGCCTCTCCGTGGCCGACGCCTGGATTCGCACCGGGCAGTTTCGCCGCGTTCTCGTGGTTGGATCGGAGGTGCAGTCGACCGGGCTGGAGGTGTCCAGCGCCGGCCGGCACGTGGCGGTCATCTTTGCCGACGGCGCGGGCGCCGTTCTGCTCGGGCCCGCGCCAGAGAATGACGGCGGCATCCTGGCCTTTGATCTCCACTCCGAGGGCGCTCACGCGGAGAAGCTCTGGGTGGACAGCCCTGGATCCATGTACCACCCGAGAGTGTCACACGATCAGATCGAGGCGGGGCGACACTTTCTCGCGATGGATGGTAAGGAGGTATTCCGTCACGCCGTGGTACGAATGCCTGAGTCGGTGCGGGCGGTCCTTGCTGCGACAGGTCACTCGGTGGACGACATCAACCTGCTCCTGGCCCACCAGGCCAACCTCCGCATCGCCGAGGTCATGCAGAAGAGCCTCGGCCTTCGCGATGATCAGGTCTACAACAACATCATGCGGTATGGAAACACGACGGCGGCGACGATACCCATTGCCCTCGACGAATGCGTGCGCGGAGGCCGCCTGTCCCGGGGCGATCTGCTGGTCATGACGGCTTTTGGATCGGGCTTTATGTGGGGGAGCGCTGCAATCAGGTGGTAGGCTGGCTAAACGACCAACGCCCGCCAGCATCTCTGCCGGCGGGCGTCATTCGACTAAAGCGTTTCCAGCGGATACTTCCTGAGATAGTAGTCCTGATCCCGTGTCGCACGAGCCCGGTACAGCTGTTCCTCATCGTCATCCGCATCATGTACGAACAGGTGCAACGAGCCCGGCCAAAGGGTAGCCTGAAGCGACCAGTTGGTCGAAGGCGCATGCAGCACCCACTGAAGCGCGCCTCCACCCGCATCGGTCAAATGAATTTCGCTGGCGCGCTCGAGCGGCACGCTCGACGGTATCCCGGCGATCGCCGCCTCGACGGGGTCGAGCTGAAGCTCTGCATCGGTCCAGGAACGAAACGTCACTTTGCCGTGCACCGGCGACTCGGTTTCGGGCAGCTCGAATTCAGTCTGCCACTCGCCGAGCAAATCCCACGCGTGATCCATAGGGCCGATGTTCGGCACTAGCACGGTTGGATGTCGTCTCTGCATTTGCTGGGCTCCTTCCCTGAAAGAGCATAGGCAAGGATACGTTTGTTATCGCCTGCGATTCGCATACCACGAGCCCGCCGAACGGCCCCCGGGAAGCGTGAATCTTTCAACCGCACGTTCCGTACTGTAACGGACGTTTAGCCTCTTAAACCGGGAACTCGATATGCTACAGATCCTTATCACCATGGCCGCAGGTGTTTTGGGATTCGTCCTGGCCCGCGGCTTCGTCCGCCATCGGCTCCGGTTTGTAGACGCGGTTCAGTCACCAATGGCGCCGATCGTCGCGGGTATTGCCGCTGCGCTGGTGGCTCTGCCCGCCGCGATCCTGCCATTTGTAACGCTTACGACCGCCATTGTGTTCGGCGTCGGTACTGGGGCCGGGACTATGAGCGGGGTTCGAGCGATCAGGCAGGCTACGGGAGACCACCGCCGTCTCACCCCTTGAGTAATTCTAACGAGCCTTCTGCGATCCTTCGATAGACTGGATCACATTCTGAGAGAGGTCTATCTTCCTCTCATGGTAACCCTTCACTGTTCTCGTTGCGGCTTGGATCGGGAGCGCATGGCGTTCCAGCCCTTCCAGAACGATTTGGGCCGTCGAGCCTACGAAGAAATTTGCAGTGTGTGCTGGGCCGAATGGCTCAAGACTCAACAGCAGCTCATCAACCACTACGGGCTGAACCTGAGGGAGCCTCAGGCTAAGGAGTTTTTGTTCAACAATATGGAACAGTTTCTTTTTGCGGCGCAGAAGTGAGGTCAGACCTCTAGAAAGTCCTCCCCACTCGGAATACCAGGTCCACCCCCGGCCCTCCCGGCTCCAGGTCTTCGGTCAGCCCCATCCGCCACTCCCCGCCACCCTTAGTCGTAAGTATCCAGCCGAAGTCGAGCGAAAGCTCGCGGCGGTCGAGTGCCGGAAGACTGGTCTGGTAGTAGGGCGAATGGTAAAACACATGGGCATACAGGGACTGACTCCCCCAGATACGGTGGCGAAGCCCGGAGCTCAGCGCCAGGAAGGTGGTGCGTTGAAGGTCCGCCAGTCGCCCGTGCGAAGGTGTGGCGCCTACACCCACGCTCCCTTCATACATCAGGCGGGAGGTCAACGGTGCGCGGACGGTGTTCAGAAGCGCCAGGGAAGGCTCCCCTCTTCCGTAGCCGGCCGGACCGGTGGAGGTGGGCAGGGTAACTGAAAGCACGGTCTGGAGGTTGGTATTGTAGCGGAATCCCAGTCCCGCACTGACATCGCCCAGGAAGAGATCACTGCTGCCCCGGTGAATGCGGCGGCCGTCCGGAGGCGTAATGGTGTAGAGGAATCGGTCCTGCGGCCGCTTCTCGCGTTCGCTGATCCGAATTCCCAGGGCTCCGTGGTACCAGTCCAGGAACCCATCCAGGAACCCGGAATAGGCGCCCCCAAGCGACGCGCCGAGCTGGAGGAAAGTCCGCGTGCCCAGGTCTCGGCTGGCGCCGAAACTCAGCCGGAGGACCTCGGAGTCCAGCACATAGTCAGCCTGGTCCAGCCGATTGTACTCGATGACGCTCCCGTAGTCCAAGGCCACGGCACTGATCCATCCGCCGGGAGCGGGATCGCGAAAGGACTGGAAGTAAACTCCACTGCGGGAGCTGGCCACGGGGTTGAGGGGGGCGAAGGCGGGCAGCCCCTGGGCCATGCCGGGCGCGGGGCTCGCCAGCATGAGGAGCAGAAGCAGGTTTCGGGAAAGCGCTTGGGAAACGCGAGTCACTGGTGAAAGATAAGCAGCCACACCACTTGACAACCATCTGTCCGCCACGGATCATCGATGCCCCGCCTGTTCTATCGGCGGGGCCTTGTTTTACCTTGGAGCATCCAATGCATGTAGCAATTCAGGGTTCTCACGGCTCGTTCAGCGAGGCGGCGGCGCGCCGGCAGTGGCCCAACCTCGAAGCATTGCCCTGCCGGGACGTGAAGCACGTCGTGGCCGCGGTACGGGAGGGCGCTGCGCAGGCGGGCTGTCTTCCCATCGAGAACTCTCTGATCGGATCGGTGACCACCACGTACGACCTGCTCCACGAGGCCTTTGGAGACGGTACCCTTCACCTGACTCACGAGATCCTTCATCCGGTTCATCACACGATCATGGCACTTCCGGGGGCCCCACTCTCCGGAATTCGGCGGGTCCTCTCCCACCCGGTGGCTCTAGGCCAATGCCGCATCTGGCTGGAGGAACATCTCCCCGACGCCGAGCTGGTGAGTGCCTGGGACACCGCGGGGAGTGCGGAGATCGTGGCCCGGGAAAAGAATCCCGCCCTCGCCGCCATAGCGGCCAGGCCGGCCGCCGACGCGCACGGGCTCGTGCCACTTGCCGAGCGCATCGAGGATGATCCCACGAATCAAACCCGGTTTCTCACGTTCACGCGGGCCGACGCGGCGGAGGCACTGCGCACGCGGGGCGCCACTCGGTACAAGACCTCTCTCATCGTGCTGGTCGACCATAAACCCGGTATGCTCGCCCTGACTCTGCAGGCCTTTGGGGCCCGGGGAGTCAATCTGATGGCACTTCAGTCGAGGCCGGAACGCTCGGCGCCCTGGACTTATCGATTCTATGTGGACGTGGAGGGCTCGGCGTCGGACCCGCGCGTCGCGGAGGCGCTCGAGGAGATCGAGGCCCTGGCGGCGAAGCTCATCGTGTTGGGAAGCTATGAGGCGTGGACCGAGGGCTCCCGTCTTTCACCCCTGGTACCACCGCCCGCTCATCGCGTGGACAAACCCGCTATACCCCTGGTCGACCGGCGCCGGAACCCGGAGGGCACGGTGGTGGAGGTTGGGAACGTTCGGTTCGGGGGCCCGCAGCCGGTGCTCATTGCCGGCCCCTGCTCGGTTGAGACTGAGGCGATGATCCTGGAGACGGCAGCGGCGGTTGCGGAGGCCGGAGCCGACATGCTCCGGGGAGGCGCCTACAAGCCCCGGACGTCGCCATACGACTTCCAGGGGCTGGGAGTGAAGGGTCTGCGCTACCTGGCCGACGCCCGAGAACGCACCGGGCTCCCGGTGGTAACCGAAGTATTGAGTTGGGAGGAAGTACCGGTGGTGGCACACTTTGCGGACATGCTCCAGATCGGCGCCCGCAACATGCAGAACTTCAGCCTGCTTCGGGCGGCGAGCCGCAGCGGCAAACCGGTGCTGCTCAAGCGTGGAGCCGGGGCCACGTTCGAGGAGTGGCTTGGGGCAGCGGAATATGTGCTGGCGGAGGGCAACCCGAATGTGGTGCTGTGCGAGCGGGGAATCCGAACCTTCGAGCGGGCGACCCGCCACACGCTGGATCTCAACGCCGTCGCCCTGGTGCGGGATCGGACCCACCTGCCGGTGATGGTAGACCCCAGTCACGCCGCCGGCATACGGTCGATCATCATCCCGCTCAGCCTTGGCGCGCTGGCGGCCGGGGCGTGCGGCCTGATCGTGGAAGTGCACCCCGATCCCGACAAGGCGATGAGTGATGGCGCCCAGAGTCTGGACTTTCCCATGTTCGCGGAGCTGGCCCGGCAGGTGGGGAAGGTGGGGAGGACGGCGAAGACGGAAAGGGCGGAGAAGACGGTCCTGAAGGCAGTAGGGGGCGGTAGGGGCGGAAACAAAAGGCGGTAGATAAAGAGGCAGTACCGCCTCCGTATCTACCGCCGTACCGCCTACCGCCGTACCGCCTACGGAACCGTTGTAGTCCCCCTGCGACCCGTGAACATACGGTAGAGGAACAGAAGGATGATCGCGCCGATAATGGAAGCGATGATTCCGGGGCCTGTACCTGTATCAGAGTACCAGCCGAGAGCACGCCCCAGGAACCCGGCCAGCAGGGCACCGGCCACGCCGATCAACATTGTGATGAAGATTCCGCCTGGATCTTTTCCGGGCATGAGGAGCTTGGCGATAGCTCCTACAACCAGTCCGATAATCAAGGTCCACAGGATTCCCATAGTTCGGTTCCCTCCAGGGGGTGAACCGAAGATATTATCGATCTGGAGAGCCGGCATCTGTGAGCGGGCGCACATTGGCCTGATTACTAGTTTTGCGGGTTCTCCCCCAGCCGGCCCTGAACCGACACGCGCTTCCGATTGCGAAGGACCTCCACCTTAAAGCTCTCGGCCTGGTCGTAGCTGCGAAGGATGCGGAGTAGATGGGACGGGCTCTCCGGCGTACGGCCATCCACGGTCAGCACCACGTCTCCCCCCTTGAGACCCAGTTTCGACTCGCCGGGAACGCTGATCACGAGCACTCCGGTAGCAGTCCCGAAATACTGTCCCAGGTCCGGATTGAGGGGAGCGAGCTCGAGGTGGGCGAGGGGTGAGCCGTACAGGAAAGGGGCACCGCCGAAGATCTCGTCCGCATCCAGCGGCATGGCCATGCGGCCGTCCGGAGAGTAGCGAAACGCGAATGCCCGGCCATCGGGACGCCCGCGGAACAGGACGTTGGACTCGTCGGCCGTTACCACCGAGACGGTTTTTCGCTCCTTGCCCCGGCGGAACTCGACCGGGATGGTATCGTGGGGCTCCAGGGTGGCGGCAAGCTCGATGAGGCGGAGACCAGGGAGCGATTCCCGGTCGTCGCGGGAGACGCTACGCTCGGGAGCCATCACCGATTTGCCATCCACTCTGGTGATGACATCTCCCGAACGGATACCGGCCTTTGCGGCCGGGCCATTGGGGGTGACGGCATCCACGTAGGCGCCGACCGAGTCCGATTCCCTGGCTCTGAGGTACACTTTCAGGCCCAGCCGGGCCCGGCGACTCATCAGGAACTGCATCACCTGCTCGGGGCCGCGAGTGGCCCGGATCTCTACCCGGGGGTCACTGGGCCGCACCGGCTCCTGGCCCTGGAGCTGACCCTGAAACGGAGCCAGGCCCCCGGCGGCGAGGGCGGCCGCGACGAACGACTGGCGATACATCCCGGTACTCCTCGCGCTAAAGGCCGGCATTGCTCGCTCGGGTGACGTGGACGTCCACCAGCGCGTCGAGCAAACCAACTCGCTCCCGCCACAGCTTCAGGAGATCCTGGTCGGTCGCCTGCTGCCGTTGCAGCTCGGTCAGCTCCAGCTCGCGGTCTACCCGGGCGATCAAATCCTCGAGCTCGCCTGCGATGCGGGCAGTCCGGCCGTCCAACACCCTGCCCTCCGGGTTGTAGTCGCTCAGCGCGCTTTCAAGAACCTGAGAGCGTTCCATTACCTGGCTGAGCTGATCCGCGTCAATCTCCACGGGGCGGGAGAAGTCGCCCACGGCAAGGGCGAGCGCCACCGAAGCCGCGGCAGCCAGGCCGGTAAATCCTACCATTCGAGTCCGGCGCTGCCGGCGCTCGGCCTGGAACCGCGCCCTGGTCTCCGGCCAGCGGTCCCGGGCGGGCCTCAGCGCAGGGAGGGCTTTCAAGCGCGCCACCCGCTGGTCCAGACGCTGCAGCTCGGCTTGACAGTGGGGACACCCGTTGAGGTGTTCGCGCGCCGTTGCGTGGCCCGGCTCAGTTCCGGGGTCTCGCAAACCGACGAGTACATCCAGAGTCAAATGAGTCATGGAGTCATCTCCTCCCCGAGCCAGTTGCGCAGCCGCGCGTGGGCCCGCGACAGCTGCGATTTCGAGAAGCTCGGGGTCTTGCCCATCATGTTGGCGATCTCTTCGTGGGTGTAGCCTTCGACATCGTGAAGCCAGACGACGGCCCGGGAGGTCTCGGAGAGCCGCTCCAATGCAGCCTCGAGGTCCATGCGGAGGGGAGTGTCCTCCCTCCGGTTCCCGACCACTTCATCGTGAAGCTCTTCGGTCTCGCGATACTTGTTTCGGCGGAGACGCATGAGCGCCTTGCTTGCCGCGATGGTGCGGATCCAGCCCCAGAGGCTGCCCTCCTCGCGATACCGGTTGACACTCCGGCATACCTCGAAGAAGGTCTCCTGCAGCACGTCCTCGGCGTCCTCGGTGGTCCGGCAGATCCGGCGCGCCAGGTTGTAGACCGGCACCTCGAAAGCCCGGAACAGCTCGCCCAGGGCCTCGGTATCGCCGGTGCGGGCACGGGCGACGACCGTTTCAGCGTTGGCAAGCAGCGAGGAATCCATCAAAAAGGTCCCAGTCATCGTGCGTTAAGGATGCGGGGGGTGGCTAAACGGTTGCAGGCCTCTATTGAAGGTAAGCGGTGAGAGGTATGAGGTGAGAAGTGAGAGGTAAGAGGGAAAAGCACGCTGGCTAAAGGTCCTTCCCCCTTCTTACCTCTTACTTCTTACTTCTGACTTCTCACCTCTCACCTTATACTCCCCCTCATGACCTCCGCTCCCCCAGCACCCCCCCACACCTGGCTTCACCATCTCGAGGACGAGGCCGACGCGGCCTTCCTTTATAGGGAGCTGGCCACCGCCGAGCGAGACCCTGGGAAAGCGGACATCTACCGGAAGCTCGCCTCGGTGGAAGACCGCCACGTGGACATGTGGCGGACGCTGCTGGCCGAGAGCGGGCACCCGGTGGCCGTCCCGTCTCCGTCCCGGGGGGCGAAGTTCAGGGCATGGGTGGCCCGGCGGATGGGCAGCGGGGTCCTGTTGCCCATGCTGCTGGAGGAGGAAGGCCGGGAGGTCAAAGGGTACCTCAATCTCTACCGCAGTGAGCCGGACGGCGCGGTGGGCCCGACCGCTCTCCTGCTGGCCAAGGAGTCGGCCGAGCACGCCGGTACCCTCAGCCAGATCAGCGGCGGGGCCAGCGAGCCGTGGCACAAGACCGGGGCGGGCGGTTTCCTCCGGAACGTGGTCTACGGTTTCAACGATGGATTGACCGCCAACTTTGGCCTGGTGGCCGGAATGATCGGGGCCCAGGGCAATCTCCAGGCGGCGGAACACGCGGTGCTGGTGGCCGGCCTGGCGGGGATGGTGGCCGACGCCCTCTCGATGGGCTCCTCGGGCTACCTGGCGGCGAAGAGCGAGCGCGAGGTGTTCGAGCACGAGATCGCCATGGAGAAGGAGGAGATCCGGCTGATGCCGGATCTGGAGCGCGAGGAGCTGAGCCTGCTGTACCAGGCCAAGGGCATACCCGTCTCCCAGGCGGACACCCTGGCGGCGCAGGTGATGCGGGACCCGGAGCGAGCCCTGGAAGAAAAGGTCCGCGAGGAGCTGAAGATCGGCGAGGCCAGCAGCACGCCCATGCGCGAGGCATGGATCACCGGCAGCGCCACCGCGGTGGGCGCCTTCATCCCGGTCGCCCCCTTCCTGTTCGACACCGGTCCGGTGGCGATCTGGGCCTCGTTCGCGCTGGCCATGATCTCACACTTCGGGATCGGGGCCGCCCGCAGCTTCTTCACGGGACGGGGCATCTTCCGCAGCGGCATCGACATGTTCCTGGTCGGGCTGGGAGTGGCTATTGTCGGCTACTTCGTCGGGGAGCAGATCGTCAAACTCCTGTGATTCGCCTGGGTCTCTGCTGTCAGTTCCTCGACGCACCCATCACCTTCCGCACCGCCACACATGGGTACGCAGGTGGTCTGGGGGTCGAAACTCGCCGCGCCTACCTGGCTGAAATTGCCGCGCACAACGCGGATGCCCTGGCTGCGGCTATCGAGCGCTGCCATGAGCTCGGCATCGGCGCGTTTCGAGTGAACAGCCAGGTTCTTCCCCTCGCCACCCATCCGGTTACCGGCTATACCCTGGAGCAGCTCGACCCATCGGGAGCGATCACCGGTGCATTCGAGTGGGCCGGCGAGCTGGCGCGGGCCTACGATGTGCGCCTGAGCCTGCACCCCGATCAATTCGTGGTGCTCAACTCCGAGCGGGAACCGGTGGTACAGTCGTCCGTCCAGGAGCTGGAGCTTCAGGCCTCGGTGGCGGCGTTGATTGGAGCGGACGTGATCGTGCTGCACGGAGGAGGTGCCGCCGGTGGTGTGCCCGCGGCGAGCGAGCGACTGGAAAGGGGGATAGCACTCCTGCCGCCGGCAGTTCGCCAGCGGCTCGCCCTGGAGAACGACGACCGCTGTTTTACCCCCCGAAGCCTGTTGCCGCTGTGCCGGCGCTCCGGTGTACCGCTGGTCTACGATGTCCATCATCACCGCTGCCTGGGCGATGGGCTCTCGGTCGATGAGGCAACGGAGCTGTCGTTCGCCACCTGGGGAGACCGGGAGCCGTACGCCCACATGTCGTCGCCGAGGGAGGGTTGGCAGTCGCCCAACCCGCGGGCGCATGCCGATTACATCGATCCGGCCGACTTCCCGGACGTATGGCTCGGCCGGAAGATGACGATCGATATTGAGGCGAAGGCCAAGGAGCGGGCAGTGCTCGCGGTCAAGGAGGTGCTGGAACCGCTACAGACCGCAGCAAAAGCTTGAACCACAAAGGACACAGAGGGCTCCTCGAGCAATCACCCTCACGACATCGCGGTGGCGGCTATCGATGGCCCAGGAGCCCATGTTGGCGCAGGAAACGCTCGATGGTGGACCAGGGCCGCGGGCAGTCGTTGTGCCCGCAGGGCATGAGTACGAGCTCCGAGACGGGCTGCGCCGTGTGCAGCGCCTTCGCGTGTGCGACCGGCACAATCCGGTCGTGCGTCCCGTGCAGGATCAATAGCGGTGCCTTCAGGCGGTGTACCCCTGCCAAGTTGTCGAAGCGATCACGCACGAGAAGCCCTGGGGCTCCGAATCGGCGTGCAAAGTCCTGGGACCGGGAAAATGTGGACTCGAGGATGACGGCCGCGACGGGTCGCGCGTCTGCCAACTCCGTCGCTGCCCCGCCACCGAGGGAGCGGCCGTAGGCGATCACCCTGTGCGCATCGATTTGGGGTTGGCGGAGGGCCCAATCGTAGGCGGCGAGCACTGCAGCAGTGACCGAAGCCTTTGTCGGCTGACCCGCCGAGCGGCCATAGCCTGGGTACTCCACCAGGAGCACCGCCAAACCCCACTGCCTGGGCAGCTGAAACTCCGCGGGCCAGTGGTCGATCAGCTCTGCGTTCCCGTGGGTGAACACCAGAAGGGGGACCGGGCCAGCCGCGGCGCCAAGCGGCGGCAGGTACCAGGTTTCCACAGGGCCCGTCGGCGTCTCCAGCCAGATTGACTCCGCGTCGGGCGGCCGCGGGGGCGCCCCAGCGACCGGGGGCGCTGGAAAGACGATCGCGCGCTGACCAACGAAGATCAGGCCCCAATAGAGCGCAAGGAGTCCAGCGAGCACCACTGCCGCTCTCTTCACAATTCTCATCCCGGTGCTCCCTGGGGGCAGCCGATCTCTCCCTGTGTTCGTCTAACGGACCGCGGATCAGATGCGCGCCGTCGGATGCATGCCGGCGTCAGGCATGAATCCGCAGCACATAGGGCAGGCCTAGTGCACATACATATAGCCCAAGTCCGAATACAGTATGTGTCACCAGGCTCTTCAGCCGGGCCTGCGTTGGATTGGGCGTTCTCGATGCAGCAACGCCGAAGCCGAGGGACGGCTGCATGATGAAGAAAGGGAACACTACGGTGCCAATGCCGTAGAGCAGCGCAGGCAGCACGGTTGGTCGCGCGAGCCAGTCACCTGATGTGAACGCGACGAACACCAGCGCGAGCACGACACCAATAGTGTAGTGGGCAATCCGGCCGACTGTGCACTCAAGCGGTTTCGCTGGCGCCGCAGCGATGCTCACATGCCGAAAAGTCCCCTCCGGCATGTGGCGTAACCAGCGTCCGAGCAAACAGTAGTTGAGCGATGGAATGCTGAACGTACGTTTCAGGAACAAATTCCAAAGGTCCATTGCCAGAGTTGCGCCAATACCGATGGCAATTGCACCAAGGATGTCGGTTCCCTCAATGTTCACGATCTACCTCAAGATGGACGCTGACCGTCCTCACCTTTTAACCTCGCGTTTGACAGGAAGATCGAGGTCTATATCCCAGGTCAGCTTAAAGACTTCCTGTGCGGATTCGTCTTCCGAATAGCTGCCAGTGCTTTTGAGAACGAGTCGACCATCATTAAAGGTCATGTCCGAAAAGTGTCGTTTCAGCTCATCCGGTTTCCACGCAACTGTTCTCGCTACCGTGGTTCCAGGAACCACATAACTTAAATTCACCTGCCGGACTTTGTTTTCCTTGTCCAAGAAGAGGACCATGGCTGCATAATCACTTTTCCTTAGTTCTTTCGCGTCATTGCTCATGATGTCGGGCAAAGTTGCCTGTGTGACGGGTTTTGTGAAAAACATCACTTCGAGCCCATCAGAATTCCCTGGCATCAGACCATGGGCCAGCGAAACGTACGCACCTTGAGATGTAATGTTGCTGGTTCCGGGCTTTAGATACTTTGACTTACTGACCACAAGCTCGAAGGTCGCGTCGGCTTGAAAATCCCTTTGATCAAATTTGTCGACCGCACAGGAGAGCAAAAAGAAGCAAAATGCAGCGACGAGACAAAACAACCTCCTAAAAGCGTATGTCATGATATCCCCTTTGCCTTTGCCGCCTAACGCCGCGCTTCACCTGCCGCGCACACCACATCTCAACCCTTCAAGCCTCGCGGATGAAAGCCGCCTTATTCGCGGTCAGGTGCAAGCGATTGTTCGGCGGGCGGTCTCGATTAGACCTCGCTTGGCTGCGGTGGCGTGCGCTTGCGAAGGAACTTTGCAACCCACATCACCATCGTCGCACCCACAATATGCGCCACGATGATGATGCCGTCAGACAACATATTAAACCAGAAACCGAAACGCCTCGGGTCTGGTCCCCAGAGCCAATCGTAGATGAACTGAATTAACGGGACCGCTATCAGGTCGAGAACGGTTACCGTCGCCAGCAGCGCCGCCGCGTACTGCCACCACCGATGGCGGCGAGCAAATCTGGGCATCAGAAGGAGGCTGTTGACATAGACCGCGAGAGCAGAGACAGATACCAACACCGCCGTAGCTAATACTGCAAGGGCTGGGGTCGGGTGATACTGACGGGTAGCCGAAAGCCAAAAGGCAAACACACAGAGCCACATCGTCAGATGTAACGCTATACGCTTGAGAGGCATTCTGCCTTGCGGAACTCCATCAAGGGGAGACGCCGAACCGGACCGCGCATAGGCTGCGGTGACTCCTCACCTGCGCACGATCCTACGTTCCTTTGAACCGAAGCGCCCGGCAGCTGCAGGCGCTTGTCAGGCTGCACCGCGCGCTAGGACAAGAGGAAGCGTTGCTCGCTAAAGCGGGGGTGGCCGTCGGCCTCCAGATGGGAGACGATCTCCGTGGCAGGAGCGTCGGCAGGTCGCAGGAGACCTTGAGCGGACAAGTCCTTGAAGACCTGGACAATGGGGACGGTCTCCGCTGAAGAGCTCCTCACGGCGTCCTGCATGGGCGTCTCGACGACTCCGGGCTCGTAGGACCAGACCGTCGCATCACGAGGCGCTCCCCCCGCCGCCCGCAGGTCCAGCTCGGCGGCCAGCACCATCCCCGCCAGGCGGAGCGCGGCTTTCGTATTGCCGTATGCCCCAAGGCCAGGAAAGGGCTCGACCCCCGCACCGGACGACACATTGACAATGCGAACCGGAATACGAGATGGCGCGGTCCGTAACACCCACCCCATAAGCAGGACGGGGGCGATGGTGTTGACCGCGTAAGCTTGAAGCATGCCGGCCGGCTCCAGCTGGTCCACTTGGCCCAGGAGAGCCACATCTGCGGCATTGTTCACCAGGGCGAGCCGGGTCAGACCCCGGTCGCGGACACGGGGGCCGACCTGCGTCTCGAGGCCGGCGGCCAACCGAGCCACAGCCGCGAGGTCGAGGGAGCAGTGGGCATAACCCGGGGTATCCAGGGCCACCGCTCGTCTTGAGATGCCGATGACTTCCCACCCACGCTGGAGGAGTTGTCGCGACACCTTCTCACCGATACCGGAGCTCGTGCCTGTGACGATGGCAAGGCGTCGATCTGGCATAGAGGGTTTCAGGGGAAAGGGTAGGCCGTGTGAGATCGCAACGTCATTTAGACATTTCAACCGATCGCTATCTGTCGGGGCTACCGCGGTGTTTTTGTGATCGAGAACGTAAAACCGGTCTATCCAATCTGCCTCACGCGAGGCGACTAGCGGAAGGGGAACCATGGCCTGTGATGTGCGGAGCGGGCCTTGACGTCGCCGCGGCCCTGCCGTGGATTTACGGAATGCGACGGTGGCGAGGTCGAGTAGCCTCATGGGAGCACCACGAAGGGCGCCGTCCACCGAAACGTTCCCCACGCGATGACGAGTGTGCCGTGCCTGGCGTCGCTCGACTCGATGGCGATGGTGAACTGGACCCGGCTGTATTCCGTTCCCCATTGCCCGGTTTGCCGGTTCACGATGAGGTGGACACCACGGAGGTGCGGTACGGTCCACAGGGTGTATTTCCCCGCCGGCAGCGACAACCTCCCAAGCGTGATCGGCGCCAAGGTGGTGAATTGGGTCGCGGCATTGGCGCCGGTGCGCCAGACCCGGTCGTAGGCGATCACGTTGCCCAGCAGGGCGCGCCCACGGCGAGGGGACGGCCGTAGTCCACCGAGAACGTTGCTCCACCGATTGTCGCGCGGGTGGTGTCGCGCACGCTCAGCTGCTGCTGGCCGGTGCGCCGTTCCGCGGCGGCCATACGATCTCCGAGCGCCTCGACGTCAGGCAAGGTCGCCGTTCGAACAACGGCAACCTTGTAGGTAGTCCGCGTTCCCGAATAGGTCAGCATCCGCCCGCTGCTGTCGACCGTCACATCCCCCGTCCCCGCCAACCAGTCGTGCCTGAGCTCGACCTTGCCCCCGGCACGCGGGTGCACGTAACCCCGGTGCAGGGTGAAGCTGGGGCCGACGTCCCGGTCGGGGTAGAACTGCCGAAACAGCACGCTGACGCCCGCCGCAAGTCCGTTCCCGGCCGCGCGGCGGAGGGCCGCCGCGATCTCCAGCTCGATGACGCTGTACATCATCGACACGTGCGGCACGGTGATGGCTCCGCCGGTGGCGAAGGAGGTGTCCGGCACGCCGCTGCTA